>Ga0194134_10004521_pt1 | contig 13869 bp, 10 predicted proteins | sample TA2KigOff0mmetaG_FD_148602 | JGI IMG/M metagenome (GOLD analysis project Ga0194134, IMG submission 148602) | Freshwater microbial communities from Lake Tanganyika, Tanzania - TA2015056 Kigoma Offshore 0m | ecosystem: Environmental > Aquatic > Freshwater > Lake | place: Tanzania: Lake Tanganyika... | reverse complement strand
ATCGCGGCTTCTGCGGCGTCGCGGGCGACGCGGCGGCCGGAGCCGGCGAACTCGAGCTGTGGCTCGCGCGGCCGGGCCGGCCGGCCGCCCGCTTCGGCTTCCGCGACGAGCTGCGCGAGGATGCCGTCGAGGCCGTCGCCGCCCTGCACGCCCGGGGCCTCGAGCTCGTCCTGCTATCGGGCGACCGCCCGGGCGTGGTGGACGCGGTCGCCGCGCGCGTCGGCATCGCCGCGCGCGAGGGCGGGTTGAGGCCGGGGGACAAGCTGCGCAGGCTGGAGGAGCTTGCCGCGCGGGGGCGGAAGGTGCTGATGGCCTGCGACGGGGTCAACGACGCGCCGGCGCTGGCCGGTGCGCATGCGTGGATCTCGCCGTCCAGCGCCGCGAACATCGCGCGCAACGCTGCGGACTTCGTGTTCCAGGGCGCGCGGCTGGGCGCGGTGGCGGAGGCCATCGACGTCGCGCGTGCCGCGCGGCGGCTGGCCGGGCAGAACCTGGCGCTCGCGCTGGCCTACAATCTGCTTGCGGTGCCGCTCGCTGTCGCAGGGCATGTCATACCCCTTGTCGCGGCGGTCGCGATGTCCAGTTCCAAACTCGTCGTCATCGCGAACGCCCTGCGCCTGTCGCGGGGAGGGGCTGGCCCATGAACTCGCTCCTGCTTCTCATACCCCTCGCCAGCCTGCTCGGGATGCTCGGCCTCGCCGCGTTCCTGTGGGCGCTGCGCTCGGGGCAGTTCGAAGACCTCGACGGGGCCGCGCAGCGCGTCCTGATCGACGAGGAGTCCGCAAAGCCAAAGACCCGGAGGGGAAATCCATGACCGACTTCGTCAGTTCCTGCGCGATCGGCGCGCGCGTCTCGCTCCTGGGCCTAGGCGGCCTGTTCATGGCCTCGCGCGCGCACGACGTCGCGGTGCACGGCTTCGGGCTCGGCGTCTTCCTCTTCGCCGTCCTGTTTGTCTTCGTGCTGATCAAGCGCGGCTACGACGCAGCCGCGTCCCGCCGCTGACCGGCGCCGGGCGGCGGCGCGTCAGGACGCCGCGGGCTTGCCGTCCGCCAGAGTGGCCGCGTCCTCGCGCAAGCGCGTCTCGGCGAGTTCGCCCGCCGCCTCGAGGATCGGGTAGGCCACCGACGTCAGGTGGCTATTCACGCGCTTGAGGTCGCGCACGACGTCGAGGTGGATGGCGCTGGACTCGATCGACTCCGGGCGCCCCTCGCGCAGCCTGCGGAAATGGCTGTCGGCGGCTGAGAGCTCGGCCTCGCGCATCGCCGTCTTCTCGCGCAGTAGGCGCCGCGCCAGCGCCGGGTCGCGGGACATGAAGACGTTGAAGGCGAGCTGCAGGTTGTCGAGGACGCGGGCGTGGAAGGCCTTCAGTTCCTCCAGCCCCTCGGTGGAGAATGCGACGCGGTTGCGTATCTTCTTGCTGGCAAGCTCCATCAGGTTCTTGTCGACGATGTCGCCCACGTGCTCGAGGTTGGTGACGAAGCTCAGGATCTCGACGTAGCGGCGGCTCTCGGACTCGCTCATCCCGGCGCGGCTGACCTGTATCAGGTAGAGCTTGATCGCCTCGTGCAGGCGGTCGACGGCGTCGTCGGATTCCTCGACCGACTTGACCAGCTTCTGGTCGTCGCGCGTGAAGACCTCGATCGTCTGGCGCAGCATCTGCGCGACATGGTCGCCCAGCGCCAGAGTCTCGCGCGCCGCGCAGGCCAGTGCCTCGGCCGGGTGCTCGAGCAGGTGCGGGTCGAGGTAGCGCGGGCGGCCGGGATCTTCGACGCTGGGCTTGTCGGGCAGCAGGCGCGCGCAGAGCCTTGCCACCAGCGGGACCGCGCCGATGAAGACGACCGCGACGGCGAGGTTGAAGGCGGTGTGGAAGTTGATCGCGAGGCGGGCCGCGTCCGGCGAGAGCGTCGCGACGAACCCGACCAGCGGCCCGAGGAACGGGATGCACGCGACGGCGACGGCCGCGCGCATCAGCAGGTTTCCGAGCGGCACGCGTCGCGCCGCCGGCGGCGCGGTTGCCTGGCTCGCCAGGGGTGCGAAGGCGCCGCCCACGTTGGCGCCTGCGACCAGCGCGCAGGCGACCTCTGGCGGCATCAGCTGCGCGGCCGCGAGCGAAGACACCAGCAGCACGATCGCCAGCGTCGAGTGCGCGAGCCAGGTCACGAGCGCGCCCACGAGCGCGGCCACGATCGGCTCCCCGACGAGGCCGCCGAGCAGCGCCGTCATCGCGGTCGAGCCGCGCAGGGGCGCCGAGGTGGTCGCGATCAGCTTGAGGCTCAGCAGCATAAGGCCTAGGCCGAGGGCGATGCGTGCGACATGGCGGCTGTGCTCGTCGCGCGATCCCATGAACCAGAACACGCCGCCGGCGATTGCCGCGTAGGCGAGCCATCCGAGGTCGAAGGACAGCACCTGCGCCGCGATCGTGGAGCCGAGGTCGGCGCCCAGGACGACTGCGAGCGCGGCCGCTGGCGCGATCAGCGCGCGGCCCGCGAAGGAGGAGACGATCAGCGTCGTCGCCGTGCTCGACTGCACGAGGGCCGTGATGGCAAAGCCGGTCGCGAAGGCGCGCAGGCGATCGCGCGTGCTCGTCGCGATGACCCTGCGGATATGGCCCCCGAAGGCGCGCGTGACGCCGGTGCGGACCATGCGCACGCCCCAAAGCAGGAGTGCAACGCTGCCAACGAGCGTGATGAGGATCTCGGTTCCGTGCATGGCGTTTCCGTCGCGATCATATCGGCGGCGGCGCGCCGGGTGCCAGAATTATGACCGTCGCGTTGCGGTTTTCCGTCCCGGGCGCGCGGCCACTTCCATGAACGCGCCGACCAGCGCCATGTTCCGCCGCGCCGAGAGGCAGACCGCGTATTCGCCGACGCTGAGCGCCGCGTCGGCGAAGGCGATCGCGCCGAAGCGCCTCTCCCCGCGATGCTCGCTCTCGAACACGACGCCGATGCCGAAGCCCGCTGCCACCGCCTCGCGAACGCCCTCGCGCGTCTCGGCCTCCATGATCGGGCCGAGCCTGATCCCGGCGCCCGCGATCGCCTGCTCGAAGACCTCGCGCGTGAAGGAGCCGCGCTCGCGCAGAACCACGGGCTGCCCGGCGAGCTCGGCCAGCCGCGCGCGCCGCCGACGCGCCCAGGGATGGCGCCGGCCGGCGAAGAGGATCAACCGGTCGCGCCGCAACTCCACCGCGTGCAGCCGAGGGTCCGGCCCCACCTTGGCCGTGACGGCGACGTCGGCCGCGCCCTCGAGGACCTGCTGCAGGACGGCGGCCGAGTTGCCGATCGCCAGGCGGAAGGTCAGGCCGGGATGCGTGCGCCGCAGCTCGGCCAGGATCGGGATGGCGTGGTGCGCGTTGTCCGCGGAGACGCGCAGGTGCCCGCGGCGCAGCGCCTTGGTGCCGGAAAGCAGGGCGCGCGCCTCGTCCTCGAGCTCGAAGAGCCGCGTCGTCACGTCGTGGAGGTCGCGGCCGAGCGCGGTCAGATCGAGCGCGCGCCCGCGCCGCTCGAACAGGCGGACCGCGTACGCGGCCTCCAGCGCGGCGACATGGCTGGAGAGCGTCGGCTGGCTGACCTTGGCCACGGCAGCGGCGCGGGTGAAGCCGCCCTCGCGCGCGACGAGGTGGAAGGCGCGAAGCTGGACCGGGTTCATCTCTGATAGCCCCCGTCTATGGGAAGGATCCGCATTATGTATTTGAGCCGCGTAGCCTGCGCGGCGAAAATCCGATTCCCGCTTCGACTGGAGGACGACATGGCCAAGGCGCAATCCGAGACCGGCGACCCGTTCCTGCTGACCCCGGGGCCGCTGACCACGTCGGCGAGCGTGAAGCGCGCCATGGTCCACGACTGGGGTTCGCGCGACGCGACCTTCGTCCGCTACAACCGCGAGGTGCTCGAGGCGATCGTCGAGGTCTCGGGCGGGCAGGGGACGCATGTCGCCGTCGGCATGCAGGGCAGCGGCACTTTCGCCGTCGAGGCAATGCTGACCAACTTCGTGCCGCGCTCGGGCAAGTTGCTGCTGCTCGTCAACGGCGCCTACGGCAAGCGCGCCCAGCGCATCCTCGAGATCGCCGGCCGCGCGCATGTCGTGCTGGAGACGCCCGAGGACACCCCGCCCGACCTCGCGCGCCTTGCCGCGGTGCTCGAGGGGGACCGCGCGGTGACGCATGTCTTCGCCGTCCATTGCGAGACGACGAGCGGCATCGCCAACCCGGTGGCCGAGATCGCGCGCCTGGTCGCCGCCGGCGGTCGCCGCCTGCTCGTCGACTCGATGAGCGCCTTCGGCGCGCTCCCGATCGACGCGCGCGAGGTCCGCTACGACGCGCTCGCCGCGTCCTCGAACAAGTGCCTCGAGGGCGTGCCGGGCATGGGCTTCGTCGTCTGCCGCAGGGAGGCGCTGCTGGAGTCGAGGGGCAACGCGACGACGCTCGTCCTCGACCTGCACGACCAGTGGCAGGCGATGGAGAAGACCGGCCAGTGGCGCTTCACGCCGCCCATCCAGGTCATCGTCGCGCTGCACCAGGCGATACGGGAGTATCGCGAGGCCGGCGGCCAACCCGGGCGCCTGGCGCGCTATTCCGGCAATTGCCGGACCCTCGTGGAGGGCATGCGCAAGCTGGGCTTCCGCACGCTCCTGCCGGATGCGCTGCAGGCGCCGATCATCGTCACCTTCCACATGCCCGCGGACCCGCGCTTCCAGTTCCAGCGCTTCTACGACGGGCTGAAGGACAGGGGCTACGTGATCTACCCGGGCAAGCTTACGGTCGCGGACTCCTTCCGCATCGGCTGCATCGGGCGCCTCGACGAGGGCCACATGCGCGGCGCGCTCTCCGCGGTCGCCGAGATGCTGGCCGAGATGGGCGTCGCCAGCGGCGTGCCCGCCCTGGCGGCGGCCTGAGCCGCAGCGCAGAGGAGATGCAGATGGCAAGCACGATCAGCGTCAACGGCAGGACCTACGCGCGCCCGGCGGCCCCGGTCGTCGTGGTGTGCGTCGACGGCTCCGAGCCGGGCTACATCGAGAAGGCGGTCGAGGCGGGCTTCGCGCCCTTCTTCGCGCGCGTGCTCGAGCGCGGCACGGCGATCGTCGGGGACTGCGTCGTCCCGACCTTCACCAACCCCAACAACCTCTCGATCGTCACGGGCACGCCGCCCTCGGTGCACGGCATCTGCGGCAACTACTTCTTCGACCGCGAGTCGGGCAGCGAAGTGATGATGAACGACCCGCGCTTCCTGCGGGTCGACACGATCTTCCGCGCCGCGCAGCAGGCCGGGCTGCGCCTGGCCGTCGTGACCGCGAAGGACAAGCTGCGCGGGCTGCTGGGCAAGGGGCTCGAGTTCGCCCCGGGCAAGGCCTGCAGCTTCTCCTCGGAGAAGGCGGACAAGGCGACGATCGCGGCGAACGGCATCGAGGGCGTGCTCGATCTCGTCGGCATGAAGCTGCCCGACGTCTACTCCGCCGAGCTGAGCGAGTTCGTCTTCGCCGCCGGGGTGAAGCTGATGGAAGGCTGGAAGCCCGACATCACGTATCTCTCGACGACCGACTACATCCAGCACAAGCACGCGCCCGGCACGCCGGTCGCCAATGCCTTCTACCGCATGATGGACGGCTATCTCGGCCGCCTCGACGCGATGGGCTGCGTGGTCGCGCTCACGGCCGACCACGGAATGAACGCCAAGCACGATGCGGCCGCGCAGCCGGACATCGTCTTCCTGCAGGACGTGCTCGACGGCTGGCTGGGTGCGGGGGCGGCGCGCGTGATCCTGCCGATCACCGATCCCTATGTCGTCCACCACGGCGCGCTCGGCTCATTCGCGACCGCCTACCTGCCCGCGGGCGTCGACGTGCCGCGGCTGCTGGCGCGGCTCGCCGCCCTCCCGGGCATCGAGGCGGCGCTTGACCGCGCCGCGGCCTGCGCGCGCTTCGAACTGCCCGAGGATCGGATGGGCGACATCGTCGTCGTGTCGACGCGCCACAAGGTCATCGGCACCAGCCTCGCGCGCCACGACCTCTCGGGGCTGAAGGAGCCGCTGCGCTCGCATGGCGGGATCTCGGAGCAGCGCGTGCCGCTGGTGCTGAACCGTCGCGTCGTGATCGAGCCGGGGCGGCGCTACCGCAACTTCGACGTCTTCGACCTCGCTCTCAACCGGATCCAGGAAAGGGCCGCGGCATGAACAAGGCTTCCAACCCCGCCGGCATGGCGGTTCGTCGCGAGTCCATGCGGATCGCCGGGCGCAAGGTCTCGACCGACGAGATCATCGAGGTCCGCGATCCCTACACGAACGCGATCGTCGGCACGGTCCCGGCGGGCCGGCCGGAGCACGTGCGCGAGGCGCTGTCGATCGGCCACGGCTACCGCTCGAAGCTCACGCGCTACGAGCGCCAGCGCATCCTGATGACCGCCGGCGAGAAGATCGCGGCGAAGCGCCAGGAGCTGGCCGAGATGATCACGGCCGAGGCCGGGCTGTGCATGAAGGATTCGCTCTACGAGGTCGGCCGCGCCTACGACGTGTTCACCCTCGCGGGCCAGCTCGCGATCAAGGACGACGGCGAGATCTTCAGCTGCGACATCACCCCCCACGGCAAGGCGCGGCGCATCTACACGATGCGCACGCCGCTGCTGGGCTGCATCAGCGCGATCACGCCCTTCAACCACCCGCTCAACATGCCCGCGCACAAGATCGCGCCGGCGATCGCCACGAACAACCGCGTGGTGCTCAAGCCGACCGAGCTGACGCCGATGACGGCGCTGGCGCTCGCGGACATCCTCTACGAGGCGGGCCTGCCGCCGGAGATGCTGTCGGTCGTCACGGGCCTGCCCGGTCCCTTCACCGACGAGATGATCGCCAACCCGATGATCGACCTCATCACCTTCACGGGCTCGGTGCCGGTCGGCAAGCTGATCGCGGAGCGCGCGGGCTACAAGCGCACCGTGCTCGAGCTGGGCGGCAACGACCCGCTGATCGTCCTCGACGATGCGGACCTCGACAAGGCGGCCGAGCTCGCGGTCGCCGGCGCGACCAAGAACTCGGGCCAGCGCTGCACCGCCGTCAAGCGCATCCTCGCCATCGAGTCGATCGCCGACGCCTTCGCCGCCCTGGTGGTCGAGAAGGCGCGCAAGCTCAGGGCCGGCGATCCCCGCGACACGTCGACCGATGTCGGGACGGTCATCAACGAGAAGTCCGCCATCCTGTTCCAGCGCAGGGTGGAGGACGCGGTCTCCCGCGGGGCCAGGCTCCTGCACGGCAACGACCGCCGCGGCGCCGTCTTCCCGCCGACCGTGGTCGACCACGTTCCCTTCGACTGCGAACTGGTGCGCGAGGAGACCTTCGGGCCGGCGATCCCGATCATCCGGGTCCGGGACGTCGACGACGCGATCCGCGTGTCGAACTCGACGGCGTTCGGCCTGTCCTCGGGCGTCTGCACCAACCGCCTGGACCTGGTCACGCGCTTCGTGAACGAGCTGAATGTCGGGACCGTGAACATCTGGGAGGTACCCGGCTACCGGATCGAGATGTCGCCCTTCGGGGGGATCAAGGATTCGGGCAACGGCTACAAGGAGGGCGTGGTGGAGGCCATGAAGAGCTTCACCAATGTCCGGACCTATTCGCTGCCCTGGCCGGGCTGAGACCGGCGGGCTTCCGCTCGTCGCGGCATTGTCATACTATCGTGCGAAAGCGACCGCGCCCGCCGAGGCGCGCGGGGAACCCAGGCAAGACAGGAGAGGGGTCGATGCTCAAGAGAATCCTGATGGCGAGCGCCGCGGCGCTGATGGCCATCGCCGCCGGCCAGGCCGACGCGCAGCAGAAGACGAGGGTGACGGTCTACACCGCGCTCGAGAGCGACCAGCTGCAGCCCTACAAGCAGGCCTTCGAATCCGAGAACCCGGACATCGACATCCAGTGGGTGCGCGAATCCACGGGTGTCATCACCTCGCGCTTCCTGGCCGAGAAGGACAATCCCCGCGCCGACGTGGTCTGGGGCCTGGCGGTCACCAGCATCATCGCCTTCGAGAAGGCCGGGCTCGTCCAGCCCTACACGCCGAAGGGCGCCGACCAGCTCAAGCCGGCCTTCCGCTCGACCGCCAACCAGATGGCATGGACCGGCATGGATGCCTGGCTCGCGGTCGTCTGCGTCAACACGGTCGAGCAGAAGAAGGCCAACGCGCCGATGCCGGCGTCGTGGATGGACCTCACCGACGCGAAGTTCAAGGGCCAGGTGGTCATGCCGAACCCGGCCTCCTCGGGCACGGGCTTCCTCGCGATCGCCGGCTGGATGAAGGCGATGGGCGAAGCTGGCGCCTGGGCCTTCATGGACAAGCTGCACGACAACGTCGCGGTCTACACGCATTCGGGCTCCGCGCCCTGCGTGCAGGCGGCGCGCGGCGAGCGCATGGTCGGCATCGGCTTCGACATGCGCGGCGCCAGCGAGAAGACCAAGGGCGCGCCGATCGAGCTCGTGATCCCGAAGGAAGGCTCCGGCTGGGACATGGAGGCGACGGCGATCGTCAAGGGCACCAAAAACCTCGCCGCCGCCCAGCGCGTCGCCGACTTCTCGGTGTCGCGCAAGGCGAACGAGCTCTACGGCAAGTACTACGCGATCGTCGCGGCGCCCGGCCTCAACGTCGCGCCGCCGAACTACCCGGCGAACGCCGAGCCGTCGATGCTTCCGCTCGACCTGGCCTGGATGTCCGAGAACCGCGACCGGATCCTCGCGGAGTGGACGAAGCGCTACGACGGCAAGTCCGCGCCGCGCTGATCCTCGAAGAGGTCGTGCATGGCGCCCCGGGGGCCTGGCTCCCGGGGCGCTTCATCGAGACCGGCACCGCTGGATCCATCCATGGCCCAAGGCGCGACAGCGGGAAGCGAGAGCTTCCTGCGCATCGAGCGGCTGACGAAGCGCTTTGGCTCGTTCACTGCCCTCGACAGCGTCGACCTCGAGATCAGGCCGCGCGAGTTCGTGTGCTTCCTTGGGCCCTCGGGCTGCGGCAAGACCACCCTCCTGCGCGCCATCGCGGGCCTCGACGCGCAGAGCGAGGGTCGCATCTGGCAGGCGGGGCGCGAGATCTCCTCGCTGCCGCCATCCGAGCGGGACTTCGGCATCGTCTTCCAGTCCTACGCGCTCTTCCCCAACCTGTCCGTGCGCGACAATGTCGGCTACGGCCTGCGCAGCCGCGGGCAAGGCAGGGCGGCGATTGACGCGCGCGTCGGCGAACTGCTCGATCTCGTCGGCCTGCCGGGCTCCGGCGCCAAGTACCCGTCGCAGCTTTCCGGCGGCCAGCAGCAGCGCGTGGCTCTGGCACGCGCGCTCGCGACCTCGCCCGGGCTCCTGCTCCTCGACGAACCGCTCTCCGCGCTCGATGCGCGGGTGCGCGCGCGGCTGCGCCACGAGGTGCGCGGCCTGCAGCGCCGCCTCAGCATCACGACGATCATGGTGACGCACGACCAGGAGGAGGCGCTCACCATGGCCGACCGGATTGTGGTCATGAACCACGGGACGATCGAGCAGGTGGGCACGCCGCAGGAGGTCTATGGACGCCCCGCGACGCCCTTCGTCGCCGACTTCGTCGGCACCATGAACTTCCTCGACGGCCACGTGGCAGCGCCCGGTCGCGTCACCCTCGGCGGCCTGTCGCTCGCCTGCGACACCGGCGCGCTTGCGCAGGGGCAGGCCGTCCAGGCCTGCCTGCGGCCCGAGGACCTGCGCGTGCGCGGCGTCGACCCCGGCACGCCGAACGCGATCCAGGTCTCGATCGCGGAACTCGAGTTCCTCGGCGCCTTCGTGCGCGCCACGCTCGAGCCGGCCGGCGGCGGGCCGCGCATGCTGGGCGACTTCTCCTCCAACCTCGTCCGAGACCAGGGCCTCGCGCCCGGCCAGAGCCTGAGCGTGGCGCTGCCGGCCGACCGGCTCGTCGTCTACGCGCGCAGCTGATGGCGGGCGGCGCTAGCCCGACGAGGGGCGCGGCCCGGCTGAGGCCGGCGCGCGACGAACTCGTGATGCGCGGCCTGCTGGTGCTGCTCGGCGCCTGGCTCTTCGTTGCCGTCGCGCTGCCCCTCTGGACCCTGCTGTCGAAGAGCTTCCACGACTTCAACGGCAACTTCGTCGGCCTCGCGAACTACGCGCGCTACGTGTCGACGCCCTCGCTGCTGGCGTCGTTCTGGAACTCGCTCGCGATCGCGGTCGTCACCACGGCGATCGTGATCCCGCTGGCCTTCGTCTACGCCTACGCGCTGACGCGCTCCTGCATGCGCTTCAAGGGCCTCTTCCAGGCCCTCGCGCTCATCCCGATCCTCGCGCCCTCGCTGCTAGCCGCGATCGCACTCATCTACCTCTTCGGAAACCAGGGCTTCCTCAAGTCCTTGCTCTTTGGCGGCACGATCTACGGCGCGACCGGCATCGTGGTCGCTCAGGTCTTCTACTGCTTCCCGCATGCGCTGATGATCCTCGTGACCGCGCTGTCGATGGCCGATGCCAGGCTGTACGAGGCCGCCTCGGCGCTCGGCGCGTCGCGCACGCGGACCTTCCTCACCGTCACGCTCCCAGGCGCGAAATACGGCGTGGTGAGCGCGTGCTTCGTCGTCTTCACCCTCGTGATCACGGATTTCGGCATCGCCAAGGTGATCGGCGGCCGCTTCAACGTGCTCGCCACCGACGTCTACAAGCAGGTCGTCGGGCAGCAGAACTTCGAGATGGGTGCCGTCGTCGGGATGGTCCTGCTCCTGCCCGCGGTCCTCGCCTTCGTCGCGGACCGGATCGTCCAGCGGCGGCAGGTCGCCGTGCTGTCGGCGCGCGCCGTGCCGCTGGAGCCCAGGCCCTCGGCGATGCGCGACTGGATCCTCTTCGCCTATTGCGCCGTCGTCGCCGGTCTGCTGCTGACGATCCTCGTCGTCGCCGCCTGGGGATCGCTGATCAAGTTCTGGCCCTACAACCTTTCGCTGACGCTGGCGAACTACGCGTTCGACAAGTTCGACGCCTCGGGCTGGGGCGCGTACTTCAACTCTCTGCAGCTCGCGGCCTGGACCGCGGCGATCGGCACGGCCGTCGTCTTCCTCGGCGCCTACATGGTCGAGAAGAGCAGGGACTTCGGCGCGGCGCGCGGCGTGGTGCAGCTCCTGGCAATGCTGCCCCTCGCGGTGCCCGGCCTCGTGCTCGGCCTCGCCTACATCTTCTTCTTCAACGCGCGCTGGAACCCGCTCGGCTTCCTCTACGCGACGATGGGGATCCTCGTCCTCAACTCGGTCGCGCATTTCTACACGGTCAGCCACCTGACGGCCGCGACTGCGCTCAAGCAGCTCGACGCCGAGTTCGAGTCCGTCGGTGCTTCCCTCAAGGTGCCGTTCTGGACGACGCTCTGGCGTGTCACGATCCCGGTCTGCTCGCCCGCGATCCTCGACATCTTCGTCTATCTCTTCGTCAACGCGATGACGACGGTCTCTGCCGTGATCTTCCTCTACTCGACCAACAGCAAGCTCGCCTCGATCGCCGTGGTGAACATGGACGAGGCCGGGTTCACCGCGGCCGCCGCCGCTATGGCGATGACGATCGTCGCCACCTCCGCGGCGGTCAAGCTGCTGCATCTCGCGCTCGGCGTGCTGCTCGAGCGCACGACGCATTCCTGGCGGCGGCGCGTGAAATGACCGCGGGGCTCCCCTCCCATGCGCGGGTCGTCATCGTCGGCGGTGGTATCGCCGGCTGCAGCCTCGCCTACCACCTCGCGAAGCTCGGCTGGCGTGACGTCGTGCTGCTCGAGCGCGCGCGCCTGACCAGCGGCACGACGTGGCACGCGGCCGGGCTGGTCGGGCAGATGCGACCCAACCGCAACATGACCCAGATGAGCAAGTACGGCATCGAGCTCTACGCTTCGCTCGAGGCCGAGACGGGCCAGGCGACGGGCTGGAAGCAGTGCGGCTCGGTCAACGTCGCTCGCACGCCCGAGCGCATGGTCGCCTTCCGCCGCCAGGTCGCGCTGGCGCGGGGCTTCGGGGTCGAGATGCACCTGATCTCGCCGCGCGAGGCGGGAGAGCGCTGGCCGCTGATGCGCACCGACGACCTGCAGGGCGCGATCTGGATCCCGCATGACGGCAAGGCGAACCCCGCGGACGTCACGCAGGCACTGGCCAGGGGCGCGCGCGCGCGCGGCGCGCGCCTCGTCGAGGGCGTCAAGGTGACCGGGTTCGACGTCTCCGGCGGTCGCGTGCGCGGCGTGCACACGGACCGCGGGACCATTTCCTGCGAGGTCGTCGCCAACTGCGCCGGGCAATGGGCGCGCCAGGTCGGCGCGCTCGCCGGCGTCACGGTCCCGCTCTATTCCGCCGAGCATTTCTACGTCGTCACGGAGAAGATCCCGGGCACGGCGCCGGACCTGCCGGTGATGCGCGACCCCGACGGCTTCATCTACTACAAGGAGGAGGTCGGCGGCCTGCTCATGGGCGGCTTTGAGCCCGTCGCGAAGCCGTGGCTCGAGACCATCCCCGAGGCGTTCGAGTTCCAGCTCCTCGACGAGGACTGGGACCAGTTCGAGCCCCTGATGAAGAACGCCATCCACCGCACGCCATGCTTGGAAACGGCGCGCGTGAAGATGCTGCTGAACGGTCCCGAGAGCTTCACGCCCGACGGCAACTTCGTGATCGGCGAGGCGCCTGAACTGCGCGGCTTCTACGTTTCGGCGGGCTTCAACTCCGCTGGTATAGCGAATGGCGGCGGCGCCGGGCGGCTGCTCGCGGAGTGGATCGTCGGCGGCGAGCCACCCGTGGACGTCTGGGATGTCGATATCCGCCGCTTCGCCCCGTTCCACGGCAATGTCCGCCACCTGCGCGAGCGCACGGTCGAGAGCCTCGGCCTGCACTACGCTATGCGCTGGCCGCGCCAGGAACTGGTCACGGCGCGGCCGCTGCGTCGCTCGCCGCTCTATGACCGCCTCTCGGCCCGCGGCGCGCGCTTCGGTGCCAAGATGGGCTGGGAGCGGCCGATCTGGTTCGACGTGCCCGACGCGCCGCTGCCAGCCCATGGCTTCGGCAAGCCCGGCTGGCTGCCGTGCGTGGAAGCCGAGCAGCGCGCGGTGCGCAATGCCGCCGGCCTCTTCGACGAGACGTCCTTCTCGAAGTTCGTGCTGCAGGGCCGCGACAGCCTCGACCTGCTGCAGCATCTCTGCGCCAACGACATGTCCGGCCCGGTCGGCGCGGTGACCTACACGGGCATGCTCAACGCGCGCGGCGGCTTCGAGAGCGACCTCACCGTGATGCGTACCGGGGAAAGCGAGTTCTTCGTCGTCACCGGCACGGCGCAGGCGACGCGCGACGCGGACTGGATCCGCCGAAATGCCGGCGACCGCTTCTTCGCGCTGACCGACGTGACCGGCGCCTGGAGCGTGCTCGGCCTGATGGGACCGAGGGCAATGGAGGTGCTGGCGCGCGTCTCGCCGGCCGACCTCTCCGATGCGGCCCTGCCGCGCGGTCACTTCCGCGACATCGATGTCGGCTATGCCCGGGTCCGGGCTGCGCGCATGAGCTATGTCGGCGGCCCCGGCCTCGAGCTCTATGTGCCGGTCGAGTTCGCGGCGCATGTCTACGACACGCTACACGAGGCGGGCGCGGGGCTCGGCCTCGTCGATGCCGGCTACTACACGATCGATGCGCTGCGCATCGAGGCCGGGCGCAGGGCCTGGGGCGCTGAGCTGGGTCCGGACGAGACGCCGCTCGAGGCAGGCCTCATGCATGCGGTCGCGCTGGCCAAGCCCGCCTTCCTCGGGCGCGACGCTCTGCTGCGCAAGCGCGAAGCCGGAGTGTCCAAGCGCCTCGCGACGTTCGTCCTCGACGACCCTGAAGCCTGGGCCTGGGGCGGCGAGGGGATCCTGCGCGATGGCGTGCCCGTGGGCGAGGT
>Ga0194134_10004519_pt1 | contig 13871 bp, 5 predicted proteins | sample TA2KigOff0mmetaG_FD_148602 | JGI IMG/M metagenome (GOLD analysis project Ga0194134, IMG submission 148602) | Freshwater microbial communities from Lake Tanganyika, Tanzania - TA2015056 Kigoma Offshore 0m | ecosystem: Environmental > Aquatic > Freshwater > Lake | place: Tanzania: Lake Tanganyika... | reverse complement strand
GCTCGTTCGACAAGTCACTGCTGGTCGGCCTCGCGCCCTTCGACGATGCCGCGGTCTACAAGGTCAGCGACGACGTCGCGCTGGTCAGCACCACCGACTTCTTCCCGCCTCTCGTCGACGACCCCGACGACTTCGGCGCGATTGCAGCTGCGAATGCGTGCAGTGACGTGTTTGCGATGGGTGCCAATGTCGTGATGGCAATCAACGTCGCCGCATTTCCCGAGCATTTTCCGCACGAAGCCATCACGGCCATTTTCGCCGCGGCCAGCAAGGTGGTCACCGAAGCCGGTGGTTCGATCGCGGGTGGTCACACCATTCGCAATCCCGAGCCTATTTTCGGCCTCGCGGTGCAGGGTGTTGTGCATCCCGACCGCGTGTGGCGCAAAGGTGGCGCCCGGCCCGGAGACGTCGTCATGATGTCGAAACCGATCGGCACCGCGCTCGCGCTCGCGGGTGGCTGCTCGACCGACAAGCGTGCGGCGATCAACGGAATGCGCGTGCTCAATCGACGTGCTGCGGACCAGTTGAAGGTTCTCGGTGACGACGTGCACGCCGTCACCGACGTCACGGGATACGGCCTCGCGGGACACGGATGGGAAGTCGCCGAGCGCGGCGGTGTGCGTCTCCATGTCGAGACCGCGGGCATCGTCGCCTACCCGGGTGCCCTCAAGGCTGCGACCGACGGGTTGCGCACCGGAGGCGACCCACGCAACCGTGCGTATGTCGAGGGTCGCATCATGACGTCGGCACCCGACGATCGCGCTGCTCTGTGCTTCGATCCGCAAACGTCCGGTGGCTTGTTGGCGGCCGTGCCCGCAGCGCGCGAGCGAGAACTGGTCGATCAGGGCTGGTGGCGCGCCGGTCGTATCGAACCCGGGCCCGCAGGCATCACCCTCGAATGAAGTTGCCTCCACCGACTCTCGACATCGAGTTGGAACTGCGCGCAGCCGGGGCTCGCGTCGTGGCCGGTATCGACGAAGTTGGCAAAGGTTCGTGGGCGGGTCCACTGGTGGTGTGTGCTGCGATCATTCGCGACGATGTCGATGTCAGCGAACTCGTTGCACGGGATTCGAAGACCCTGTCCGAGAAGAAACGCGAGGCGATCTTCGACGTCGTTGCCGCACAGTGTTCACACTGGGCTCTCGGAATCGTGTCGGCTGCCGAGTGCGACAAGTTCGGCATGAGCAACGCGCAGCGTTTGGCGACGAAGCGCGCCGTTGTCGACCTCGGCGTCGCGGTCGATGCCGTTATCGCCGACGGCAAGTGGGATTTCGTGACACCACTCGTTCCCCGTGTCGTCATGCGGGTGAAGGCCGACTCCGTGTCGGCGTCGGTTGCCGCTGCGTCAGTTTTGGCAAAGGTGTCACGCGACCGCATGATGCGCGAGTTCGCCGCAACGTACCCGCACTGGAATTTTGCGGGCAGCAAGGGCTACCCGTGTCCGAAGCACCGCGACGGCCTGCGCACGCACGGTGCTTCGGAAATTCATCGGGTGAGCTGGGCTTTCATGCGCGACGTCAATTGATGACGATGCCCGACCCGGCGATCGTCAACCTGATGCCGGGGTCGAAATACGGAATTACGTTGATGCGGCAGACGAACGAGAACGACGGCGAAATCGAGAGTGAACAATCAATCGTGTATTTGTAGGGGAAATGCCGACGTTCATAGCTGTCCTCGTTCGGCTCGTCGTCGTCGACGTCGTCGACTTCCGGGCCGGGGCAGGCATCCCAATAGCCCCACAGCTTGGCCCCAAGGAACAGCGAGAAGCTCGCGCTGACCCGCGCTGTGCCAACGGCGACTCGAACCTCGGCATCGACCAGGCCGCGCCCACCACAGCCCACCACTGTCGCTCGGCCGGACCGCACCGGGCCCACACGTCCGACGAGGTCGAACTGGATTCCGGTCGGGTCGAGGGCAGCTGCCACCGACAGGGAAATCGGCCCAAGATCCACGCTGCCGGAAATGCGGGCACTTCCCCTTGCGGCTGCTCCGTTCATGGTCGCGCTGACCTCGACCCGGCCGTTGGCGAGAGTCAATTTCCTGTTCCACACGCTCAATGAACCGGCTGCGACGAACGAGAAGCGAACAGAATTTCCACGCTTCTCATAAGCAACCGAGACGGATGTCGTGAGACATGCATACGCGCAAGACCCGATGTTCACTGATGCGGCGCCGACGACCCCATTGTTGTTGAGGGTGAAATCGACGTTGGCACGCAACACGTAGAGGTCGACGTTCGCACGTGCGGTGAGGCTGTAGGTGGTGCGGCCGTTTGCCCGAGAGAACGATCCTGAGATCGCCGTGTTCGCAGCCCCGAGGAGACTTACATTTGCCGAGAAGTTGAAGGCGGTCGACACTGCACCTCTTTGATTCACGGTTCGGGCGAAACTCACCGTGGCATTCGCCTGAACAATGGTCAGATCGACGTTGATGCGTCCCGACAGCGTCACGTTTCCGGAGGTGGAGAACGTGCCCGTGATTTCGCCGCTACCGCCGAATCCGGCCCCACCAAGAGAAATCTCCGCGTTCATCTTCCCGAAGAACGTGCGCGCAACCGGCGGGGAGGGAGCCAGAGTGGTCGTCGTGGCCGGCGGGCGTGTGGTGGTCGTCGTGCCGAAGAGTGCACCGGTGGGTCGCGTAGTCGGCGTCGCGAATCCCCCGACCGGTGCCGCAGTTATTGGGACGCCTTGGCGAAGGGCGATCGTCGTCGTTGTAAGCGCAGGTGTCGTCGGTGGCACGATGGTATTGCGGTTGAGGCCGCCGTTCAGACCCCCAGCGATGGTATTCGGGACCACGCTCGACTGATTCGTGATGACCGAGTTGATGCTGGGCATCGTCGTGGTGGTCGTCGAGGTTGTGGTGGTTGTCGTGACCGCCGTGCCGGTAGCCGGTCGTCCGTTTCCACGACACACCTGGCGTTGGGGGAATTGGTTATTGTTGTTCGAATAGCCAAAGGCCACCGACCCGGTTGTTGAGAATCCTCCGATCGGGAGTCGAATTCCGATGCTCGTGCCGAAGTAGAAGTCACCTGATTGGGCGATTACCTGCGCATTTCGTTCGTTCGTGATGCGTTCGCTGTTGTCGGCGTTGCACCACACGACCTTGCCTTCTATGGATCCGTTGAAAATGCCGAAGATGTCAACGGAAGCGCTCACACTGAGTGCGTTTCGGTTGATGGATCCGGAGACTTCGAGGAGGTCGAATCCGGCCGCACGAACGCTTCCGCTGAATCCGATCACCGGTCGGGCGGGGGTCATGTTGAAGACGAATCGTCCATTGATACTGAGAAAATCGCCGAGACCGAGCTGGGCATCGACCGCTCCGTTCAATTCTTCAATTCCGTTACGACTCAGGCTGACATTGAGATTGACATTCAACTTTTGAAGAAGGACCTCGACGGAGCCACTTACGTTCAGGTTCAATCGAAAGTCGAAGATGTCGAACCCTGCTCTGACGCTGGCGTCTTTCACCTCGACAAGTCCGGGAATCAGGTTGACACGTTGAATTGAACCGGCGAGGTCGAATCCGCCACTGCGAACGTTGATGAGTGCCTCAACACGCGCATCACCGAGCGAGAAGCCTCCTTCGAATTCAAAGAACGAACTCAGGGGGCGCAGGCCGTACACCCCGAACCGGAGCCGGGTTCGGTCGACGCGCAGCGGGCCGAGGTTGACTGCCCCCACATCGACACTGCCCTCGAACGAGAGGTTGGGGACGTCGATATTGGCACGTACCGAGACGTCGACGCCGAGAATGCGCGCATCGAATGCCAACCGAATTCCGGCATCGATGACTACCTCGCCCACCCGACAGCCGAATGGAGCGAAGGTCATCTCGAGTTGTGTTGCGACGATCATGCCACTGAGAAGATTCACGACCTTCGGCGGGGCACCAGCTTGCCGGGCCGGGGCGCCGGCGCGCAGCGAGATGCACAACGCCGTCGGCGAGATGTTGAGCGTTGCGCTCAATTCGACGCCCGCCTCCATGCCGACCATGCTGCGCAAGTTGGCGGGAAGCGAGATCGAGAGGTGTGCGCCGAGTCCTGGTACGGGCGAGCCGATTTGATACGAAACTTGGACCGCGAGGGAATTCACGGTCATGCCGTTGATTCCGAATGCGTTCAGCCATGGCACTTGTTGGCCGCTCGCATTGATGCCAAGAGTTGCCGACATCGTGAGTTCACCGGTGGCAGCGATACTCGTGCTGAGGACCACCGGCACACCTTGGCGTTGCGATGGAACCATCAAGAGACCATCGCCGAACAGTCCGACGAAGGGGACCCCGTTGTTGGCTCCGAGGCGAATTCCCGTGCGCAGCACCTTGAGGCCGGTTCCGTTTCCGGCATTGATGAGCCAACGCTCACCGGTGCTGAGGTTGATGTTCACCTGGAACGTGCCGGAAGCGAGATTGCCGAGCGACAGGCCGACCGGCTCGATGGAGACGCCCTCGAGGCCGAGTGAGCGCACGAGACCGGCTGGGAGGCTGACGCGACCGAAGAGGGTCGGGTCGTTTGCTGCAAGCCGTTGCGGTTGGATTGCGCCGATCGGGTCGTATGTGGCGTTATCGTACGTTGCGAAGGCGATGCTGACGTCCGAGAACGTTGGTCCGCCTGCGATGGGGCTCCACGAACCTGCGAAACCGGCCTCGACAAGCAGGCCCGCATTCGAGTACGAGATGCTTGCCGTCAGGTTGGAGCCGAGAATTTGGAAAGAACCCGTTGCGGTGACGGTGATCGGTGCGTTGTCGGGTACGTTCAAGGTGACGCGCGCATTGCGAATGCGCACTCCGGGTCCGGCATCGATCGACTGACCAGCGACTGACAGCGACCACGCGTCGGCGGCGCGACGTCCTTCGATTGTGACGCGCAGTCCGCCGGGCAACGTGAGGGCTCCCCGAGCGCTGAGCGTGAGCCTGCAGTTCGCAAGATCATCGAGATTGGCACACTGTGCGGTGGCGCTGATGCTTGCGTCGGTCAGCTCGACCCCGGCGAAAATGGGCCATCCGTCGCGGCCTTGGGACAGGGTGACCGCGACTTGGAGTCCGGCCGCTGTCCGACTAATGGTGCCCGAAAGTGAGGTCAAGGACAGGCCCGTGATCGGTTCCACGTCGATCGATCCTTCGTCGGCGCGAAGTCTTATGGTCCAGTCGGCGGAGTCTAACGATGGAAGAACAAACGGAAGTGAAAATGTCGAACTTCCGACGGTGAAATTGATGTTGCCGCCAAGTCCGAACTGCACACCTCGGGCAGCCGAGCCCGTGATGCGGACGGTGGTTTCCGAGAAGGTGATTCCCTCGATGAAGCCGAATGACCCGGGAAGGTTGATGGAAAGATTCCATTGCCCGGCGAACGAGGTTCCGGAAATATTGCTTCCCGATGCTGCGTCGAGCATCGTGAAGTCGGATCCACTGACATTTGCTCGCACGACGAAACGTTGAGGCAGGCCGGCTCCCCTAAGAATCCGCCCGAGCGACGCAGGAGTTTGCATCGTTCCGGTGATGTGAAAACCGGTGGCTGGCAGCGTGACCGCGGGAAGATTCAGCGCTGCGAGTCCTGCAACGGTGGGCCTCCACGTCGGCGCGGGTCCATCGACAACCATTGCGATCTCCGCACTGATCGTCGGCCCGGTCGCACCAAAGAGTCGCAACGAATCGATACCTCCTGAAATGACCGTTGAAGCCCCATACGAAACGGCCAGAGTCGCGGTTGTCTCGAGGATGCGTGCCGTCCCTCTGGCCGTGAACGATGTCGTGCCCGCGCGGTTTTGGTACGTGAAGTTGGCATTAGTCAACGTGAGCGATGGCGCGATCGCGTACGTGCCTGCGGTCGCAGTGATACTCACAAGATTGGTGGCAGAGTTGACAGTGCCGGATATTGCGAGGTTGAGAGACTGTCCTGTTGTGTTGACTTGAAGTGTTCCAGCAAGCGTGAAGCGGCTGTCGCACCCGTCGTCCCCGATGCAGGTCAGAGCGATGCCCACTTGGAACTGTCGGATTGATGCGAGGCCGTTGATGTCGAGTCGTGGCACCTCGAATTCAACCGATCCCGACGTTCGTTGGGCGGCTCGCGTGAGTGTGCCGGAAACGCTGGCACCCCTGAGCGTGAATCCCGTCGTGACCGTGAGATCACGCGTCTGGCCCGCGGAAACAGAAATCGAATAATTGCTTGCGTCGGTAATGCTGACCGAAGTTGCAAGGCTCAGTCCGCGGAGTCCGGCGACGTCGAATCTTGCGTCGCCCGACACGCGTGTTGGCTGTCCGGTGATGAACCGAACGGACATGTTCCGAAGCTCGACTCCGGAGAACGGGCGCCACGAGCCGGCGATGGTGCCTTGCATGTTGATGCTCGTTCCCGAAGTGGCGACTGAAATCGTTCCCGAGATGTCGGCCGCGAGGCCCGTGACAAGTTCGACGTTTTCAGCGCTGATCTCAAAGACCGTGGTGGCTCCAAGAGACGCGCTGGCTCGTACGCGGGACCGTGATCCGTTGGCGCTGGCCGGGCTGAGACCGTCGATCCATGCATTGGAAAAGCGACCGACTTCGAACCCGATGCTGGCGTTCCACGTCCAACCAGCAAAGCCTGCCAGTGCCGACGTGGCAGCAGCCGACACCGAGCCCGCGAGTCGGAATGTCGGGTCGCCCAGTGTGCGACCAGCGGAAATCGGGAAATGAATTCCGCCCGACTCTTCGGAGATCGTTGCGGATGTGAGCGGCCAGCCATCGGGGAAAGTGAAGGTACCCGACGTCAGGTGGAGGCCATTGCGATCGAGTGAGCCGGAAACTCCGGAGGCACTGGCACCGGCGAAGGTGAAGGACTTTCCGCGGAACGTCATGCGTGAGCCAATACGACAATTCGCCGTTGCATCGGCCAACTCGGCCGTGAGATCAAGACCGGCGACGCCGGGTATACGTGTGAGGAATCCTGCGGAGTTCGCGGCACCCACGACGTCGCAGAGGGTGCGCAGATTGATGGCGGGCAGGACGATCACGGAGAAGTCACCGATAGCGGTCACTTCGCCTGCGGCGTTGCGTGCAACGGCCGAGACGGTTGCGACGGACGGCAGCGTGCGACCAACTCCCGTGATACGAACGGAATTCCCTGACGGTGTGAGTGTCAACGGAATCGACGTGTACGGGCTTGCGGCGCTCCACGTCACACTCGATCCAGCCGGAACGGAGGCGGTGACAGTTCTTGCGGTTCCGCCAACCGTCAACGACTTACTTCGACTGACGTCTCCAAAACTGATGCGCGCGGGGCTGCCGGCACCAACGACCACGGTGACGATGTCGGATGCGGTTGCGCCGTCGAGCGCGACGGTGGCCTTGAGGCGCAAGATGCCCGAAGTATCGGGAACGGAAAAGCGGAGGAGTGGCCCGCGGGCAGCTGCCACCGCTGCGACGATTGACGGCGAGAGGGTCAACGTTTCGTCGCCGGATTCGATACTCCAACGCCACGAGACGCCCGAAATCGACGCCCCAACGATGACTGCTGTTCCCGCCGGCGCGACAACGAGCGTGCCCGAACCGAGTGCGTCGGCACGAATGGGCAGAGTGGAGTCAAGGAGGGTTGTCCCGGAGGGGTCGTCGGGTCCGTTCGAGTCGACGTCACGCGGTGCTCGCGCCAGACGAATGCGCAATTCACGGCCGTCGCGAGTGGCGGAGGTGGTTGAGGTGCGCCCGAAGTCGGGTCGGATTCGGCCAACGAACGTCGATCCAAGCGACGCGTCTCCTGCGGGCGCTTGGTAGGCCGGGGCAGGCTCGATTCGCACCGAAACATCGTCGAATGAGGTTGCCGTGCCGTCGGTTGCCGTTGCCCTGAACGCATAGGTACGCGTTGCGTCGACATCCGGTGCCGTGAATGACGCGGTACCGATCGTTGTTATCGACAGTTCCACTCGCGGATTCGCATCAGTTTGAACCCAGGTGATTGACCCACCGGACGAAAGTGCCGACAACGTCACTCGCGTTGGCTGATTCGAATTCGACTGCGGGTCAAAGGTGAAGTCGGTAACCATCGTCGGCGCGGAGGCGCTGATCGTCAAGTCATCTTTCGCCGGAATCATGCCCGCGAGAGTTGGGGTCGTGCGCAGTCCACCCCGCGAATTGACCGGAATGACCTTGTATCGCCACGTTCCTTCGGAGGAGTCCGGCGAATTGGCCCGCATCGTCAAGATCGCAGGTTTGCTGGTTGATGACGGCTCGATCGTTTCACCCCGGCACAGCACCACACCAAGAGCGACTGCCGACGCGAGACGCACACATCGCCACCCTTCGCCCTCGGAACCGGTGATTCCATCGCCAACCTCGCCCGCGGCGACGAACGCCGGGTCGACCGTGGACTCGCCGCGGTTGGTGACGGTGAATGTGGCCTCGCCTGACTGACCGAATCGCAACGAAGCGGGGTCGATGAGATCGGCAACGAGTGAAGTGTGCGTAGCGCGCAGAACAATTGCGCGTTCGACGTTGGATGGCCCTGAGCCGACGGCTTTCGACGGGCTGACGTCGACCACGGTGGCGACGATTCCACCGGCTGCGCTGACGCCCTGTGTGGCGCCACTCAATTCCAGAACGAGCGGTTCGGAATGTTGATCGCCGAGAATCGGTGATGCGGTCACAGTCGAGCATGAGACGACGCGGTCATTCTTCACCGATTCGCCGTTCGTTTCGCCGGTGGCTTCGAGGGCCGTGCGTGCTGATTCAATGGTTGAGTCGCTTGGCTGTGACGGATCACTGCTTTCAGTGACGCACTTCCACGGCAACGCCGCCTTGATCGTGAACGAGCCGGGATGCGACATGCGAACTTCCAACTTTTCGCCCTCGCTGATCGCCGTTGAGCCAACGTTGGTGACGAGGAAGCCGAACTTCGCGGATTTGTCGTCACGGGCTATGACGGCGCCGGAGGCGCCGGGTTGCCACTTGCCGGTGGCGGAAGGGCTTGCGGTTCCGAGGAGTGGAATTGGTGTGCCTGATTCGCGAACGGCGAATGTGATGCGGCTCGAGTTGTCGTTCAAACGTTCTTTGTCTTCGTTCATCACCGCGGCGTTCGCCGTGATGTCGACTCCTTCGACGGCATTGGACGGGACCGACATCCGAATATCGGATGTCAACGTTTCATTCTTCGCAAGTGCCGGAATTCGGCAATTCAATTTCCCCGGTTGATCGGTGCACGTGAGGCGACCCGATGCAGTCAGTGCCGTAGTCGGCGCCGCGATAGTGAGAGTTCCTTGCGGTGCGTCGCCTCCGAGGTTCGTGATCGACAACTTCATCGTTGCCGTTGCGCCGGCCGCGACGACGGGTGCGAGTGTGCTCGGGGAGAGCTGCACAAAATAATTGGGCGATTCAGGCGGGTTTGGCAGGTAGCCGGCAGGAACCTTCACCGTCGTGCCGTCCAGCGCGCCGGTGATGGTCCACTTGTTCGTATCGATTCGTGTTGGTGTCAGCCCGGATGAAGGATCGATTGTCGGGGCCTTCGCGGTGATGGTCAGCGGGGGGCTGATCTCGCCCACGGCGAGTCCGTTCGCGTACGTGCACGTGATCGCCGTGGTCGCGGTGCAGGTCCACCCGGTGCCGGACGCCGACGCATTCTCGAGGCCGCTCCCGTTGGTGATGTCGGTCAAAGAGACTGAAGTGACCGGCTTGTTTGTTGTATTTCCGAGGAATACGTACCAGGTTGCGGTTTGGCCCTCGCGTGGCGTGCCGACTTGGGCGGCCCAGCCGAACGAACCTGTTGTCGTGGATGCCGCAATGAGTTTGGTGGTCTTGCTGGTCGTCTTGAGGGTGCCGCCGATCGACATCGAAGCGTCGACTTGCAAAGAATCTAGGTTCTTCAGCGACTGTTCAAGCTTCTTCTTGTCAGTGCCCGGTGGCACGTTGCCGTTGGTGAGCACTGCAATGATCGCCGGATCGACGTCACCGATCGTGAAGTCATTCGCGACCTTCAATGCCACGACCGCATACGCACTGCTGATCGGATCGACTTGCGCATTCGATGCTTGAGCAGTCGTGCCGCCCACGTAGGTGCAACGAGTGCCGATGCAGTTCCAGCCCGCGGCGGTAGACGTGGCGCGCGGTGAGACATCTGCGAGTGTGAGTCCTGCCGGCAAGTCCTTCAAGTTGAATGACACGGCGGTACCAGAATCCGTGGGAACGGCGGCGTTGTTGTCGACCGCCAAATGGAACATCGCGTAGGAATTGCGCCGGACTTCGATGAAGTCGGACATCGTGATGCTGATGTCCGGCGTGCTGCCGCTTGCGAGACCCTCGAGAGGAGTGGTGGCACCGGATGTGGACGGGGGTATCGATGTCGCGGGGGCCGCATTGCTTGCACTGGCAGAAGGAACGGCCAGACCTTCACCGATGAGGGCGCAGACGACGAGAGCTGTCGACAAGCGGGCACGCAAGTTGCGATGGCGTCGGGGTACCGAATTGTGTTTCATCGTGCACAACCTGTCGTTTCATAGTGATCGACAACCAAGTCGTCACCAACCAATTGGTAGTACGGGTAATAATCGGGTGAGCCGAGTACCACGCGATCGAAGGCGAGCGCGCGTTGCTCGAATGAACGTGCCGAACTGCGGACGACGTTTCGACCGGTGCCTCCTTCGTAGCCGCGCTTCAGCGCTATCGAGCACAAGCGAACCGAGAAGATCTTGTTGTCCCATTTCAAATACGACACGCCAAGACTTGTGTTTCGACACGAGTTCCCGCTACAGGAGAGGATCCAATTTCGGATTGCGTCTCCGGCGAGAAGACCGGCAGGTTCAGACCCGACGATGAATTCGGCAGCCCATCCAGATGCACGAAGATCGCGATCAATCGCGCTTGGTTCGTATCCGTGGACCGACTGGACGTCCTGGCCGAAGCTTTCCGCCAGGACCGCCGCAATGATGCGCTTCGTGCCGTTGTTCAAAAAGGCACAGTTGATGCAATCGATCGATCGGCTTGCGCCCGCGTCGACCTGCCAAACAAGTTCACGGGGTCCCGCGCCGTCTTGCCATCGAGCCGCCTCGACTTGCAGGATTCCCGAGGGGTCACGGGCGAGGTCTGCTGTCACGACGGCATTCGAGCCGGGCATAGCCGCGACAGGAAGGTCGGGGCGGAAACCGCCGTCGGATGAGCTCGCATCGACGCGCGGCGGGAGAGTCGTCGCACCGGGCGCAATGCTGGTCGTCGTTGATGGGCTGCTTTTTCGGACCAGCTCGGCTTTCGCAAACTTGTCGAGGTGGTAAGCGACGCGTTGGGCGATTTGTCGCCAGCCCGCAGCGTTGGGGTGGAAAGCGCCGAAAGACGTGTCCTGCAAGGGTGTCGACATGTCGATGCCCTGCTGCAGTTCGGCCGTTTCATTGATGTGAATCCACGGCTCGGCCGCACAGATGCCGTGTGTCGTGGAGTAGTCGAAAAAGCTTTGTCGGTCGGCTTCGTCTGCGGCGTTTGCGTACGTGACTAGCTCCCACCCAAGTTCGGCTGTGATGTCGACCTGAGCATCGCGGATGGCTCCGGTTACTCGGTCGGCGACGTACTGCCAATCTTCAGGGTCGGCATTCGACACCCAGCGCTTTGTCATGCTGCCAACAGGGTCATTCCATACTTCTCCACCTTCGCCACAGATCGCTGGTTCACCCGTGGCCGGGTCAATTGCGCTCGAATGGAGCAAGTCCGGATATTGACCAAGGAACACCTTGCCAATGTCGATTGCATTCGTGCTGCTCCACTCTTGCATTCGCTGATTCAGATAGCGGTATTTTCCACGAAGCCCACCACCCTGGGGTGTGTCGGCCGAGTAGCGCCCTGGACTGGTGTCCGATACATAGGCGCCAACGCCGTCGACGTAGTTGCTTCCCTCGCAGCCATCCCACAGGACCTCGAGTTCGGAGATAGGGCTTATACATTGTGCAATGAGAGCACCGAGGCCCTTGTCGCCCAACATGGGATTTGCGTAGCCACCGGCATCGTTGCCGCCGATCGAGATGTACAGGCCGTCGATTCGTGGCGTTGCGCCGGCTGGCCACGGGAGTGAATTTAGCCATCTGCGCGCCTGTTCGGCCTGCGGAAGTGCCAAATCGGTTCCGGGGGCCCCGAGCATTACGCCCCCGCGCGGGTTGTAGTTCTTGTCGAAGAGAAATTGCATCTGCGCTCCGGTGCACGCGAAGAATTTCCAATAAATGTTGCGACCCGGATTAAGTCGCTGGACCTCCATGACGCCTTGCACGAACGCGGCCTTGCTGGAGCGGTGACACATGCGTGATTGGTCAGTCGATTGATCGTCGACAACCGTGTCAGCAGGCCCCGTTCCCACGCGGACGACGCCGGGAGTGACGGGGGAGTTCTTCGACAGATTCCACCAGACGGTCTTTGCTGGGTCTTGGTCGGGGCTGGCGACCGCAGGGTTGCCCTCACCCGAGGCGTACGAGTCGCCGAAGCCGACGAACACGAGGTCGGGTGCACCGGTTGCAGCATCGGTCTCGGGCTTCTCATCGAAGGGAACGTTGGCCGAGTTCTTGGTGCGTGCCTGCGAAGTCGGGGAGGATACGGACGTTTGCGAGTCTACCGCTGGTTTCGAATCACGTGATTCAGAAGATCCGCATGACGCGAACAACAAACCACTCGCAAAGACAGCGACTGAAATTCTCTTCACGATGACAATCCTCCGCATTGTTGATCGACGGCCGCATCGATCACGGTCTGTGCTTCGGTGACTTTCGCATTGTTTATGAGTTCATCGATGGTATCGACAAACGCGGATTCGGACGAATCGCTGGCCGTTATCGCTGCTGCTGCTTCGCTGAGTGCGGCCGCGGACACGCGAAGCGCGTCCGCGAGCGCGGGCGATTGGTCGGCCGCGAAGGTTGCCAATCGCTCGGCGCGAACCTGCAATGACTCGGCGAGTTCGGCTGATGACGCCGGCTTGTCATTCGAACCTGGCAGGGGATCAGCTGCCAGGCTGCACAGGTCGGAGTCGCGGGCCGCTGGTACGGCTGTCGTGGGGTCAGTTTGTTGACTGACGGAGTCGGACGACCCGCAACTGGCAATGGACGCCACACAACCAAACAACACGCAAGCCATACCGCGGTTCATCGGACTCCCCCCCTTTAGAACATCTCGTAAACTACAGTCGGCGGGCCGATTTGTGTAGTCGGGAAAGGCCCGATCGACGGTCGTGGCTACTTGATGGTGATCTTCACTTTGATGACGACGCGCTTTCACCGCACGTCGTGGGCATTCATGGAAAACCTCGGCCTCGGTGGGTCGGCGGGGTTGTTCAACGGTCTTTGAGCGTTGGCTACTTCACCGACAAGTTGACCGTTGCGGATCCACGCCGACCGTCGCCGCCGGCGGTGATGATGACGGTGTACCTGCCTGCTTTGCGGATGACACCCGAGAGAGCGACACGTGCAATATTGAATTTCAGGCCAGCGGGTGCACCCCGAACCGATGCGGTCGTCGCGCCACCGAGTGCCGGGACTTGGATGGTGCACGGTCGACGCACTTGGCATGTTGCGGCCAAGACTGTTGCAAAAGGGTTCGACTTCGCGGGTGGTGCCGAATTCGTTGAGGTTTGTTCGTCTTTGGAGCCTGTGGCTTCGGCCGACTGTCGTTTCGGTTGGGTCGTCCCGGTGCCCTGTGAGGTGGGAGGTCGCGGGACTCGTGAAGACGGCGTCGCGGCGGTCGTGGTGTCTGTTGCAAGTGCCAAGCGGGTGGAAGTGGTAGCCACATCGGTGGAACTTGCAGCAACGGTGGAACTTGCAGCAACGGTGGTCACGGGACGTGAGGCGATCCCACTCGAGAGTGAACTAGTCGTGTAGCCGTTGGAGTTGTACACGGTGAGGCTGCCGTAAAAATTCGCCGCATCGGGCCACGTTCCCGAGAATGCG
>Ga0194134_10004515_pt1 | contig 13884 bp, 12 predicted proteins | sample TA2KigOff0mmetaG_FD_148602 | JGI IMG/M metagenome (GOLD analysis project Ga0194134, IMG submission 148602) | Freshwater microbial communities from Lake Tanganyika, Tanzania - TA2015056 Kigoma Offshore 0m | ecosystem: Environmental > Aquatic > Freshwater > Lake | place: Tanzania: Lake Tanganyika... | reverse complement strand
GCTCGAAAAAAATGATGGCCCCGGTGGAAGGGCTCGTCAATTAAAGGCCGATGGATTTGTATTTGATATGGGCCCCAGCTTCTATTGGATGCCCGATGTATTTGAAAGATACTTTGCCCAGTTCGGTAAAAAAGTAAGTGATTATTATACGCTCGATCGTCTCGATCCTTCTTACCGGGTTTATTGGGAAGAGGGCCATACCGATATGGCGGCCGATTTTGAAACGCTCAAAAAAACCTTTGAGCAAATTGAGCCCGGTAGCGGCGCGCAATTAGAGAAATATTTGCAGGAGGCCCTAGTTAAATACAAAGTAGGGATGGGGCGCTTTGTACATAAGCCCGGTCTGTCGCTGACCGAGTTCATGAATTGGGAAACCATCAGCGGAGCCCTTAAGTTACAATTGCTGACCTCCATTAGTAAGCATGTGGCCAAGCATTTCAAGCACCCTCGTTTACGTCAGTTGATGGAGTTTCCGGTTTTATTTCTGGGGGCTCTGCCACAGGATACTCCTGCTTTGTATTCGCTAATGAACTATGCCGATATTAAAGAAGGTACTTGGTTTCCGCGCGGCGGCATGTATGCTGTTGTAGAAGCCATGTACAAGTTGGCGCTCGAGTTAGGGGTCGAATTCAAGTTCAACGAATCGGTACGTGCTTTTGAGGTGGGAGATAATGCCGGCGGAACGCAACAGGGTTTAGCCCCGCGCGAGGGAGCAAACGATTTAGATTCGGCATCAGCCGCGCGCAAAGTTGCAGGTGCAAAAGCATCCATTACTGCAGTGGTAAGTTCTTCGGGAACCTATCGAGCCGATGCGATCATTAGCGGAGCGGATTATCATTTTACAGAACAACAATTGTTGCCGGCCGCTTATCGCGTTTATAACGAAAGCTATTGGCAAAAAAGAGTAATGGCACCTTCTTGTCTGATGTATTATGTGGGGCTCAATAAAAAATTAAAAGATCCGGTTCATCACTCACTGTTCTTTGACGTTTCTTTTGCCAAGCATGGACAAGAGATCTATAAAGATCCTCAATGGCCCACCGAACCCCAGTTTTATGTAAGCGTTTCGTCTGCGACCGATCCATCGGTAGCTCCTCCCGGTTGTGAGAACATTGTGTTTTTGATTCCGGTGGCCTCGGGCTTGACCGGCGATGATGAATCTCTTCGCGAACGCTATTTCAATAAGATCGTGACGCGTTTGGAAAAGCATTTGGGCGAATCGATCAAGGATTCGATCGTGTATAAAAAAATGTATTCGGTGGCCGATTTTAAGGATGATTACAATTCTTTTAAGGGCAATGCCTACGGTCTGGCGAACACCCTTATGCAGACCGCTGTCTTTCGCCCGGCTTGTCAAAGTAAAAAGGTGCGTAACCTTTTTTATACCGGTCAGTTGACGGTACCCGGGCCCGGTGTTCCGCCCTCGTTGATCAGTGGCGAGGTGGTGGCATCGGTCTGTGACAGGGCTTTCAAATAAATTCAGTAACTTAACCCAATGATCGGACTTTTTCATCGTTCCAGCGAAGAGTGCAGTCAGGTGGTTACCCGCCGCTACAGTACCTCTTTTGCGTCCGCCATTCGGATGTTGCATCACGATCTGCGTACGCCGATCTGCAATATTTACGGCTTTGTCCGACTGGCCGATGAGATCGTAGACACCTTTCACGAATTCGATAAGGCCCGATTACTGGCCGATTTCAAAAAAGAAACCTACGAGGCCATCGCCCGGGGCATTAGTCTGAATCCCATCTTGCATAGTTTTCAGCGCACGGTCAATCAATACCAGATCGATCACCAACTGATCGAGGCGTTCTTTCGCAGTATGGAGATGGACCTTTCCAAAAAGCAATACGATACCCAAGGGTATCAACAATACATTTATGGTTCGGCCGAAGTGGTGGGACTCATGTGTCTTTATGTTTTTTGTGAGGGCGATCTGGCTCGCTACACAGCCTTGGAGAGCCCAGCGCGTTCGTTGGGAGCCGCCTTTCAGAAAGTAAATTTTTTGCGTGATATCAAAGCCGATTTCAATGGAATGTCCAGGGTTTATTTTCCGGGTTGCGACTTTAGCAACTTTACCAATGCCGACAAGCGCAAGATCGAAGCCGATATTCTGGAAGATTTTCGGGCGGCCTACTCCGGTATTCGGCAATTGCCCTTAAAAGCTCGCTTTGGAGTATATGTAGCGTACAAGTATTATCTCTCTTTGTTCAAGAAGATCCGCAGTCTCGAGCCCGAGCGGGTACTCGAGAGTCGCATCCGAATTCCCAATTATCACAAAGCGATGATCGTGGTGCGGGCCGGTGTAAAAAATCAATTGCGTCTTATCTGATGGAAGCGGTACAGGGAACATCTCATCATCTTATATTGGTAGATGAAAACGATCGGCCCGTAGGGCTTTGCGAAAAGATGGAGGCGCATCGCAAGGGCTTGCTGCATCGTGCCTTTAGTATTTTCATCTTTAATCAGCAAGGACAAATGCTCTTGCAACAACGTGCTCTCGGAAAATATCATAGTGGCGGTTGCTGGACCAATGCCTGTTGCAGCCATCCCTTTCCGACCGAAGAGAATCGCGAAGCGGCCTTGCGTCGTTTGCAAGAGGAGATGGGGTTTACCACCCCGCTCACTAAGGTCTTCGATTTTTGTTACCGGGCCGATGTAGAGAACGGATTGACCGAGCATGAATTCGATCATGTCTTTGTAGGTATTTACGAAGGGCCGGTCAGCATCAATCGAGAAGAGGCCATGGATTATTGCTATAAGTCGATGAGCGAAATAGAGGAGAGTATCACCTTATATCCCACGCGGTATACACCTTGGTTCAGGATTGCCTTTCCCAAGGTCAACGAGTGGTATCAACAACAGTCTTTTCAGGAAACAGCTATATAAAAACGTCAGTGAGTTTAGTTATGATACAGATTCTTCAATATGGAGTGGTGCTTCTTGGTACGTTTGTGTTGATGGAGGGGATCACCTGGTGTACGCACAAATATGTGATGCATGGATTCTTGTGGTATCTGCACCGCGATCATCACCAGGTAGAGCCAGGCTTCTTTGAAAAGAACGATGCCTTCTTTGTCATCTTCGCTGTTCCCAGTATGCTCTTGATCGGTTTTGGAACCTACGATCAGGTATGGTGGATGCAATCCATCGGCTTTGGCATTATGGCCTATGGCTTTGCCTATTTTATGGTTCATGATGTGATCATTCACCAGCGCTTTAAGTGGTTTACGCGTAGTAATAGCACCTATGTGCGAGCCATCCGCTGGGCCCATAAGATGCATCATAAGCACCTGCAAAAAGAAGATGGCGAAAGTTTTGGCATGCTCTACGTGCACAAGATCTATTGGGATAAGATCAGGCGCGATAAAAAGCTGATGGCAGGCAATGCCAAGGTGCAATACGCTCCCCAGCAAGATTAATTCCCTTAACTATTTTTGATGTCACCTCGCCACGCCCGTTACGACATGATCTTTTTGGGAGGGGGCTGTGCTACCATGAGTCTATTGGTTCGCCTGCTTAGGTCTGGACAATTTTCGAATCATCGTTTTTTGATCATCGATCGCGATCGGAAAATGGCCAATGACAGGACCTGGTGTTTTTGGGAACAAGAAACTGGTTATTTCGAGGAGGTAGTACATCGTCAATGGGATCAGCTCCAATTTTATAGCCCTGTATTTTCTTCTATGCTCCAACTAAAGGGGTATGCTTACAAGATGATAAGGGGTATTGATTTTTATGCTTACTGCCAAGAAGTATTGACCCACTCGGGTCAGGTAGAGTGGGTCGAAGCCTCGATTACTAATGTTTCTTGTTCGGGCGATCAACTGGCCCTGCAGGGAACTAGTAGCACGGGCGCTTCATTTTCGTGGACCCTCTCGGCCTCGCATGTTTTTAATTCCATTTATCAGCCTAGTACTTCTTCTCCGCGTCAAGTAGACTTGTTGCAACATTTTAAGGGGTGGATCATTGAAACAGCCGAACCTGTATTCGATCCACAGCAAGCCACCTTGATGGATTTTCGTGTTGATCAAAAGGTGGGTACCACTTTTGTGTATGTAATGCCCTTTTCTGACCGTCGCGCCTTGGTAGAGTATACACTCTTTACGGCCGATCTGCTAGACCCCGCCGCATACGAACAAGGTCTGCGGCACTATATAGAAGAGCAGCTGGGGGTAAAGAACTTTACGATTGTGGAAGATGAGTTTGGTATTATTCCAATGACCACGCAACGTTTTTCTTTTTATAAAGACGGCTTGTTTAACCTGGGTACCGCGGGTGGACAAACCAAGGGATCGAGTGGCTACACTTTTCAGTTTATACAAAAGCAATCCGATCGGATCGCTGCTTGTCTGATACAAGCAAGGCCCTTACAAGAATTAAAAGCCGATCCGCCACGATTCCATTTTTATGACAGGGTGTTATTGCATGTATTAGCCAAGGGGTATTGGCCAGGCCACAAGGTTTTTGCCCGACTCTTTGCTCGAAACCAGGCTAGTCAGATCTTTCGATTCTTGGATAATGAAACAAGTCTTTCAGAAGAACTGGCCATTATTAGTAGTCTACCTACCTGGCCTTTTTTAAAGGCCGCCACCGGGGCTTTGCGGCATTGATTACGATTCGTCTTACGCTTCCAGGGCATCCGTTCGTCGGGGTTTTTTCGTCAGTGCCTGTTCTTTAGAGTCTTTTCTTCAGAGTTTGTTCATCAGGAGTTTGTTCTTCAGGCGTCTATTCATCAGAGTCTTTTCTTCAGCGTTTGTTCTTCAGGCGTCCGTTTTTTTTCTAAGTAAGACCCGAATCGGTCTGATAATAAAATAAAGAGGTGCAAGAAAGCGAGGTAAGGGAACAGCTTCCTGATCGGCCTGCTGTGGCAGAAATAATTCGATCCAAAAACGCCACTGAAACACTCTTCTTTGTTTTTTATCTCTGATCAGCGTCGCACGATTAGCAATGGTTCTCCTATAGTGGTTCAGCAAACTGAATACCCGGTGTCGCTGATAGCGTCCAACGGTACCCTGTAGGTTAAAGTTCAAAAAATAGTATGCCGCTTTTTCTTCTGACTGGGTTTTGTTGATTACGGCCGTTTGTCCTAGGCCAAACAGCTGGTCCATAACCAGAAACACGATATTGGTATGATATACTTTTTCTAGTGATCTATGACTGTCTACTGGCTCTTCGGTAGGAGGTACAAGATTCAATCCAGTATTGGCACTTAATTTTTTATAGCCCGTGGCCAGATCTACAAAGATCTTTAAGTACTCCAGACCATCATGTAGTAAATGATGCAACATGATCGCCCGATAGTGTTCCTTGGCGTGTAAGAAGCGAGCCGCTCCCTGATTCAGTTCACAGGCAACGGTAGTAGAAAGATCGAACTGATTTAGAGTAGCAGGGGCGCCAAAGCGGGGGTGTGTGATCTTGTAATGTAGTTCTACATGAAAGGATTGTTTTGTGCCTGTTCCCGTACTGATCGTTTTGTCGAAGCAAAGATCTTTTTCTACTTGGCAGTATCGTTCGTATCCCAACGACTGATAGTTGGCCAGGTTGAAGGGTGTATAGCCCTCTTGCTCAAAGATGGAAAATGTCTTAGGCAGGTCGGCCGCGTCAATGACCAGGTCGATATCACTTGACTCTCGCATGGAGATATCTTCGTAAAACTGTTTAGAGTAGGCTACACCTTTGTAGGGAATAGCGTGAATATGGTCTTTAGCCAATCGCTCAATAATCCGTTCGGTTTCGCTGGCGATCGAAAAATTCAGTAGGGTATTTACCTGTAGCTCTCTTTTGAGTTTTTCTTTGAGCGATGCGGGTGCTACGCTATTTAGCAAGACCCTAAATACGACCGGTCGGATACGGTGCATTTTGCTGAAAAGAGCAACTTGTTGCCAGTTGATATCGTTTTTTTCGATCAGCTCATCAAGTTCTTTTAGGGTAGCTGTTTGCAGGTGCACACGGCAGGCCTGTATGATGATGGCGACAGAAGCGTCATAGTGAGCATTGATGGTCTCGATAGGTAACATACGGTGCTAAAATTAGCCATTTGCCCTATCTTTATTGCATGCAAGACAAGGTTTATAGCCGCGTAATCGATCGGTTTTTGATCAGTCATTTGGCCGGCGAAACGGTATTGATGGATAAGCAAACTGGCGACTATTTTGGGATCAATAAAGTGGGTACGGCTATTTGGGAATTACTTCAAACGCCCAGCACGACGGACCAGATCGTCACTCAATTATTGGAGCGCTATGAGATCGATGAAGCCACCTGCCGAACAGAAGTCAGTGCCTTTCTTGACGCTCTTGAGGCCAAAAAAATGCTCTTGATTGAACAATAGATTTTCTTCGTTCCTGTTATTTTTAGAGGCCTTGTCTACCTCGTTTGTTGTACGGATCGTACTTCGGTTTTTTAAACCTGCAGTGCGTTTACGGTGGATGGGACAAGCCGTGTCGATGGAATATGTATTGCCCGATCCCTCCGAAGAACAGCTACGCTTGCTTCGCGCTATTAAGATATCTGTTACCCGCTGTAGTCGCTATGCACCTTGGAGCATGGAATGCTATACCCAGGCATTGACGGCCCGAAAAATGTTGCGAAGAAGAAAACTGCCCTTGCTTTTATCAGTCGGATTTAAAAAAGAAGAGGGGCAATCCTTGCAAGGACATGCCTGGACCTGGTGCGGTCAATATATCGTAACCGGCTACAGAACCGATCTGAAAGAATTTACCGTTAATGGCTGCTTTCTGTGATCAGCCGTGTTATATCATCTATTGAATTTACCGCATCACCCCTTTTGATCAGGGTCAGCGGAACGCTTTCTGCTACGACCGCTAATAACTGAAATAGATGTTGGGCATAGGCGGGCGTATTGGCCTGCGAGGTCTGGTATAGTCCTTCTTTTAGGTAGCTAAAAGCTTGAACACCGCTGAGTGATTCAGCGCTGGGAGGGTGGGTGCCGGGTTGTTTGTCGATAAAGAAGATTTTTCGGATCGGCAGCGATTCTTTGCTGAACTCTTGGTGAAAAGAGTTGATATATTTTGGAATATGCTCTCGAATGCGTTTTTCTTCGTTGCGCCCTCCTAATTGCAATTTTTCGAAGCTGTCTTCCCAAAGTTTTACGATCGGATAACTTGCCGTTCCCATTATGGCATCTCCGTTTTGTGAAACGATTACCACATCATCGGCAAAGGCCGCATACCCCTTTTGTCGCAGGGCACTTATCGTGGTCGACTTACCGGCTCCGGAGTGCCCCGATACGACGATCAGACCTTGGTCCGTTACGATTGCGCCTGCATGTAAGGCTACTTGTTGGCGTTGGTGCAGCGCTGCTGCCATAGCATTGGCTAATAGAAAAAGTCGTAGCGATTTTTCGTCGGCATGCGGCTTGATGTCGATTATGATCTCTTTGCCCTCGCGGACATAGTAGGTGCAAATAGGTAGTTCCAGCCGGTAGTGATTGGCGCTCATCTGCATACTCCCTATCACTTTTAGGGGCGTATCGGGTATTGTTGCCGGCGCCTTGCCCAGCCGGATATGCAAGTCTATGCTAGCGCCTTGAAAAGGAAGCATTTCGGGGACTTCCATTTCTGATGCAATAAGCATGCCGTAGGCCCAATAGTGATACATGGCGTAAAATTAGGGAAAGCCGTTTGCTCCATATGTTTTATATTCATAGTAAATCAACGCCATGGTACTGCTTATAGCTTCGGTATTTCCCGTAGTCATATTTCTGTACATGATCTATCAAAAAGATCATGAGAAAGAGCCACTCTCTTTGTTGTTGAAGTGTCTTTTTGGGGGCTGTATCAGCACCCTTATTTCACTGACCATGTCTATACCGCTTTCTAACTTTGCAGAATTTTTTCAGGGAGATCTATTGAGTTCTTTTTATGGTTCCTTTTTTGAGGCGGCTATACCGGAAGAGGTCGCCAAGTTCGTTGTACTGTATTTTATAGTATGGAAAAGTAAAGAGCTAAATCATCACTACGACGGAATAGTATATGCTGTTTTTGTCTCGCTTGGCTTTGCCTTGGTGGAGAATATTATATATGTGATGGAAGGTGGACTCGGCGTTGCCATTGCGAGGGCTGTCTTAGCCGTGCCGGGTCATGGATTTGACGGGGTTTTAATGGGTTTTTATTTCTCATTGGCTTGGTTTCATGAGGGAACAGAGCGGCGTAACTATTTGTTCAAGTCTTTATGGGTGCCCATCTTATTTCATGGCGCTTACGATTTTCTGCTCTTTTATATTGCGGCTAGCACAGAGAGTGCCATTTTATTATTGGTGCTACTGGTTGCTTTCGCTTGGTTCTTGATCAAGTTATGGCGAAGGGGTTTTTACAAGATAAAGATGCATTTGGAGCGAGACGGAAAATTCATTGCTGCGCAGCAGCAGGTGCAAGATCAAGAGGGCGAGCAGGTTTTGTAGATTGCGACATACTAAAAACTTCTAATTCTCTTGGTAAAATGGGAAAAGTTCTTTTTTATTAATTGGGCTCATTGGTCTTCCTGAGAAAGTAAGAAAGACAAGTTTTACTAAACGCATTTCGTTATATATCAATCTTTTATTAAGTTAACAGACCAATTACGGATGATATTTTCTGAACCTGGCTGATAGTGGTAAACACTTACTGTTTTGTTTATTCAGAATCTATAATTTAGTAACTAACGGAAACTAGGGGCATGAAAATAGTTGAGCATAATCCATACAGATATCTTGGAATTCGTGCAGATGCCACGGCCGCTGAAAAACTTTCAGCAAAAAACAAGATAGCTGCTTATCTCAAAATTGGCAAAGAAGTTACTACTGAGTTTGATTTTTCACCCTTTTTATCTCCTTTGATCCGTACTGCAGAATTAGTAGATCAAAAGTCTAATGAGATTCTTTCAGATGAAAGTCGCATTATCAGCACATTATTTTGGTTTTTGTCAGATGGGAAAGAATGCGAGCAAGCGTTTAAGGAAATTAAGTCAAGGGCATACGACCAGGCTCTCTCTTCATTCAAGTTAGGGTTTCCTGATGGAAGTTTGTATTCTCAAAATTATATAAACGCGCTAAATTATTCAACACTTGACATTATCTTGTTTGATGGTCACAAAGATGAAAACAGGTTGAAATTATCTCTCAATCTCAAACTTGATTTATTTCTAACAAAATCACTACGAAGTGCTTTTTTGCAAAAGTTGTCCATCAGTGAATCTCAGCTCAATGCAGAAAAGATCAAGTTGATGGTTATCGATGAGATAAAAAGCATCTTGCAAGCTTTATTTCCCACTGGAGACATTAATGAAAAATTTGTTGAATATTTTTCTCACCAGCAAGAGATAGTACAAGATTTTAACGAGGAAATCGCTAAGAGTGTAGTCACGAAGGTGAAGGGGATTATAGCGGAATCGATTGAAAAGCGAAAGAAATCTACCGACAGGTATAAGAAAGCCTCATCTAAGAATTTTGGAGTATTGACGAGGCATATGGCTTCTACGGGCGAGAATACGGTTGCTTTGGTTGGTCCACATTTGCAAAAGCTAAAGGGACTACTTGGAAAAAGTCATCCACAAACCACGTCAACTTGCACCACATTTCTGGAAGAGATTAACTATACCGGCTTGGATTGTTTTAATATCCTCACAGATTATGTTTCTTCCTCTACTTATAGTGAAAAGAGGGAACTAATTAGGTCTATCGATGTTGACCAGCTAGAGAGGATCATTCAAATGAGTAAGTCAGCTCTTCAGAAGGCGAGTGATATTCCAACTTCAATAGCTTCTACCTTACAGGATAATGTCCAAGAATATGAAAAAATGAAAGAGGCAATAGTAAATGCCAGAACAAGAGCGGAGAGTGGCGACGGTAGTGGCAGTATTATAGGACTCTTATTCAGAAATTGGTATGTCATCCTTTTTCTTGTGTATCTTTTAAGTAAATGTTAATGAAAAAGAAGATTTTATTTCTCCTTGCTTCAATTTTGATAGGGTTTTTATTTTTGATAGAAGCGCAGCCTATAGAATCAAATAAGGTGCCAGTTGCCGATAATGCTGCTCTACGGCTGGAAAAGAGAGTGTCTATGGTGGAGGATTTTCAGCGCGAAAATTCCTTCTTTCTATCTGTAGTTAGTGCATTGACCTTAGTGTTTATTGCAGTGGTTCTTTTTTTGATGTTCATCACTAAAAAAGGTATTCTTTCTTTAGAGCAATACGATCAACAGTTTTATAAATACGAAAAGAAGTTAAATTATGTAGGATCTTCGGTTGTACATTGGAATGAGCTAGCTATATCAGAGCTGGCTTCTGTTATGGAGAAATACGTCTCTTTTTCAGAGCAAAAATTAAGTTCCAGTACAAAAGACCATACAATTGTACTTGAACTTTCAAAGCATATTGTAAATATCGAGAATAACTTGAACAAAATGAATCAAGACGATGGGGGTGTACGGCGTATCGTTCGGGCGATTCAAAAAATTCACGATTCATTTAAGTCTGAAGAGTATGAGTTGACTCCGCTTTTAGGGACAGACGTTCGAGACGGTCAGATCATCGAGATAGGCCAAAGAGAATTTGATCCGAGCCTTCCCCAAGGGAAAATGGTAGTCTCAAACGTGATTAAGGCTCAGGTTTTATATCAAGGAGAGCAAATTCAGCGGGCAAAAGTTGATGTGAAATTTAACGCTTAATTTAAAATATATGGGCCGAATTAAAATTGATTTTGGGATAGACCTAGGTACTACTAACTCTGCTTTAGCATTTGTCAATAATGGAGAGATTGAGGTTAAGGAGATTGATAGGTCAAGGATTGTTCCTTCTTGTGTGGCCTACGACAGAAGAGGTAATTCGAAGGCTGGAATTAGTGCTCAAAGTAGTAGGCCGCCTATTTTTAGTGAATTTAAAAGAATGATGGGTACGGATTGGAGTGATTATAAGTTTCCAGGTCTTAACGAGAGAGTGACTGCAGAGGATTTGTCAGCCGAAATGCTTAAAAAACTTCGCTCTGAGATTACAGATGAGCAATTCAATTCAATTGTTATTACAGTTCCGGCTATGTTCGACATCAATCAGGTTGCTGCGACTAAAAGAGCAGGGGAGTTGGCTGGTTTTGAACAGGTAGAGATTCTAATGGAGCCAATCGCTGCTGCTTTTGCTTATGGATTTAAACAGAAGGTTCAAGACGGAAAGTATATTGTTTTCGATTTTGGAGGAGGAACTTTTGATGCGGCACTCGTGAGATCAAGTGGGGGCGTTTTATCTGTCGTATCTTCTGAGGGTAACAATTACTTGGGAGGCAAGGACCTTGATAATGCAATCGTCGCTGAAGTCCTGATGCCTTTTATAGCACAGAAATATAATATTCAAGGTTTGGATATAGCATCACTTGAGATCCTGAAGGGAGAGCTCAAGAAAATTGCGGATCGGCTAAAGATTGAGTTGACCAAGTCTGAAGAGGTTGATATATTAACCGATTTAGATCAATTGGGAAAGGATGCTGGTGGAGTGGAAATTGAGATTGAAAAAACATTTACACGAGACGAGGTGTATGCTGTAATGAATCCTATTTTCATGAAGGCTATAGGTCATACGAAAAATTTGATCTCGGCTAATGCCCTGAATATTGCAGAAATTAATGCTCTCGTTTTGGTTGGCGGACCCACTCAGATACCCGCTTTCAGGGAGTTAATTTCGAAAGAGATCATGGTGCCTGATACTTCTTTAAATCCAATGACCGCTATTGCAGAGGGAGCTGCTTTGTATGCCTCAACTTTTAATAGTCGATCGCTGGATCACGGGAAGCCCATTCGTTTGGATAACGAATTAGCAGGACAGGGAAAGGAATATGTTGAACTTGAGATTGAATATGCTGCTACTTCTGTCAATGACGAGGAACCTGTTGGCATTAAAAGAAAGAATAGTGTTAAGGACTTCTCCGTGATTGTAACCCGAGGCACTACTTGGCAATCTGCTAAGCATACGCTAGACGATGTAATTATGGTGTCTATTGATAAAGAAAAGCCTAACTCGTTTACTATACAATTATTCGATGAGAGGAATAATCCTGTCTCCGCGAGCCCATCTTCATTTACAATCATACCTGGCATTTCAGTGGATGGGGGAGCTCCCATTCCCTATCATATCGGTATGGAAATATTTGATGACAAAAGGGGTAATATCTTTACGCCTTTTAAGGGATTAGAGAAAGATAAAAAACTTCCACTAACGGGTGTCACCGATCGTGACTTATATACCTTGACGGATTTACGACCGGGTATTATGGAAGATAAGTTGGCAATTTCAGTTTATTTGGCAGAGCGTGAGGCAAAAAATTCACGTTCTATCGTTAATCTATATGCTCATAGTATTGAGGTTAATGGAATGGATGTATCGAGGCTTATACCCAAGCGTACCAGGGTGGAATTTACAATGAGGATCGATATTTCTCAAAACATGGTGTTAGAGATTGAATTTCCTGATTTGGATGTTGAAGTTATCACCAAGAGCATGCAATTTCCTCGAAAAGTAGGAGTCAGTCAAAAGCAAATTGATAATCTACTATCTGAGGTAGAAAAGTCTATCGCACGGCTAGAGGAATCTGCCGAGTCAACTCTTAGTATAGGAGAATTTAGGTCAAAGCAAATTTATTTTAAGAAGCAGTATCAAAATGTCACTAATAGTGACTTTGAGCAAATATTTGTTGAGTTGAGATCTTTTATTCTTGAGCTGGATAAAGCTGAGGAGGAGGCAAGATGGCCAGTCATCAAGAGAAAAATCATAGATTCTCTTTTTGATTTTGAGCGAGTAGTGGATGAATGTACAAAAGAGAAGAAGAAGGGCTGGGAGAAAGATCAGAGCGACCTTCAATATTTTAAAAAGCAAAAGGATCAGCTATTTTCGATGGTTAGACCTGATGTTAATTTGGCAGAGGAGTTGGTGGATGCGATTAATGGAGCTATTGTGAGTATTGCGGTGCGCCATGAGGGTCGTGAGGTTTTTGCTGAGTTAATTGAAAGCATTTCCGAAGGGTTTGATGAATGTAAATGGAAAGACATAAGGGAGGCTCGAAGGCTTGTTGAGGAAGGTAAGAAGATGGTTAGAAATGGTGCTGGAGAGGAGGAACTTAGATCACAGTGCCGTCGTATACGCGAACAAATGGCCGGCGGCGACTTAGGGGCAGGGGGTACTGGTGTCGGTACTTAGTTTTGCTATGTTTAACTTTTAATTTACGTACTCAAATTATGCAAATGCATTTGTTCTCGAAGCAAGAGGTGATCAATAATACTTACGAGGTTCTGTTCCCTATTCACAAGACTACATTAGGCGAGTCTTACCGGGTAAAAGGAATTCGTGATAATGGGTTGTTTATGCTCAAGATCTATTTTCTCGATAAGATGAGATCCTTCCATTTTGATGTCGAAAATTTTCTGATCGAAGCTAAAATTCATAGCCAAGTCGAGCATCCAAATATTTGCAAGTATGTTGAACACGGCAATTTATTGATCAATGGTAGCCGTTGTCTTTACTTTGTCGTAAAGTATATAAGTGGCGAAACGCTTTGGGAACGTGTCGAAAGAGAAGGCATCAATAGTTTAGTTGCTTGTCAAGATATTGTAGAGCAAGTTGGTGGTGCACTAACTTATTTGCATAGTTTAGAGCCTGCGATCATTCATGGTGATGTCACGCCCTTGAATGTTATGCTTGATTATACGTCAGGCAATCGGCCTTTGCTTTTTGATTTTGGAATGGCTAATTACATTGGCGAAACCATTACTCAGTTTAATATAACTACTCCATCAATTTATTTCTGTTCTCCGGAGCGGTTAAGGGGGCAAAAGTCTGCTCCTGCCTCTGATATTTTTTCTTTAGGGGCTATATTATATTATCTAATAACTAACACTTACCCTT
>Ga0194134_10004502_pt1 | contig 13916 bp, 11 predicted proteins | sample TA2KigOff0mmetaG_FD_148602 | JGI IMG/M metagenome (GOLD analysis project Ga0194134, IMG submission 148602) | Freshwater microbial communities from Lake Tanganyika, Tanzania - TA2015056 Kigoma Offshore 0m | ecosystem: Environmental > Aquatic > Freshwater > Lake | place: Tanzania: Lake Tanganyika... | reverse complement strand
TGGGCCTGGGCGGCGATCGGCGGCGACCTCGGCGTCTCCATCTTCACCAACCAGCCCGTGACGCGGATGATCCAGCAGCGCATCGAGCCGACGCTGATGCTGAGCGTCTGCACGCTGGTGGTCACGGTCGTGCTCGCGGTGCCGATGGGCGTCATCGCCGCCTGGAAGGCCGGCACCTGGATAGACCGCGCGATCATGGCCTTCGCGGTGCTCGGCTTCTCCGTGCCGGTCTTCGTGCTCGCCTACCTGCTGATCCTCGGCTTCTCGATCGAGCTCGAGTGGCTGCCCGTGCAGGGCTACACGCCGCTCTCCGCCGGGATCGGGCCGTTCCTGCGCAGCATGACCCTGCCCGCGCTCGCGCTGGGCATCGTCTACATGGCGCTGATCGCGCGCATCACGCGGGCGAGCATGCTCGAGGTGATGGCGCAGGACTACATCCGCACGGCGGAGGCCAAGGGGCTGTTCCAGGACAAGGTGCTGCTCGGCCATGCGCTGAAGAACGCGGCGGTTCCGATCGTCACGGTGATCGGCATCGGCATCGCGCTGCTGATCTCGGGCGTGGTCGTGACCGAGACGGTCTTCGCGATCCCCGGCCTCGGGCGCCTGACGGTCGACGCGATCCTGCGACGCGACTACCCGATCATCCAGGGCGTCGTGCTGCTCTTCTCCTTCACCTACGTGGTCGTGAACCTGCTGATCGACCTCAGCTACACGCTGCTCGACCCCAGGATCCGGTACTGACATGGCCTCGATCACGCGCACCGGGCCGATGAAGCTGCCCTCCGAGAGGAGCAAGCGCGGCCCGCTCGCCGTCCTGCGCCGGCATCCCACCGCGATCCTCGGCGGCTCGATCCTGCTCGCGATGGTCTGCGTCGCGGTCTTCGCGCCCTTCCTCGGCACGGTCGACCCGCAGAAGGTCTCGCCCATCTTCCGCCTGCGCCCGCCCTCCGAGCGCTTCTGGTTCGGCACCGACCTGCTCGGCCGCGACATCTACAGCCGCGTCCTCTATGGCACGCGGGTCTCGCTGACCGTCGGGATCGGCGTCGCGATCCTCGCCACGGCCGTCGGCCTGCTGATCGGCCTCGTCACGGGCTTCATCCGCCTCGCCGACAACATCCTGATGCGCTTCATGGACGGGCTGATGTCGGTGCCGCCGGTCCTGCTCGCAATCGCGCTGATGGCGCTCACCCGCGCCAGCCTCGAGAACGTGATCCTCGCCATCGCGGTCGCGGAGATCCCGCGCGTGACGCGCCTCGTGCGCGGCCTCGTGCTGTCGCTGCGCGAGCAGCCGATGGTGGAGGCGGCGATCGCCTCGGGCTCGGGCCTGCCGAGCATCCTGTTCCGCCACATCCTGCCCAACACGATCGCCCCGCTGCTCGTGCAAGGCACCTATATCTGCGCGTCGGCGATGATCACCGAGGCGATACTGAGCTTCATTGGCGCCGGCACGCCGCCCAACATACCGTCCTGGGGCAACATCGTCGCCGACGGGCGAAGCGTCTTCCAGGTGAAGCCCTACATCATCGTCTTCCCGGGCATCTTCCTGTCGCTCACCGTGCTGGCCGTGAACCTCGTCGGCGACGGGCTGCGCGACGCCCTCGACCCCCGCCTCGCGCGCAGGATCTGACGTGATGGACGCGACCGCGCCCCTGCTCGAGCTCGACGGCGTCCGGACCTGGTTCTACACGCGCGAGGGCGTGGTGCGCGCGGTGGACGGCGTCTCCTTCTCCATCGCGCCGGGCGAGACGCTCGCCGTGGTCGGCGAGTCCGGCTGCGGCAAGAGCGTGACGGCGCAGTCGATCCTGCGCCTGCTCCCCTCGCCGCCAGCGCGCGTCGTGGAGGGCAGCATCCGCTTCGAGGGCCAGGATCTTCTCGCGCTCGACGATTCCGCGATGCGCGACATCCGCGGCAACCGCATCGCGATGATCTTCCAGGAGCCGATGACGAGCTTGAACCCGGTGCTCGCCGTCGGCTACCAGATCGCGGAGAGCCTCGTGCGCCACCAGGCGATGGGCCGCGCGGACGCCGAGGCGCGCGCCGTCGAGATGCTCGCGCTGGTCGGCATCGCGGAGCCCGCGCGCCGCGTGCGCGAATACCCGCACCAGCTCTCCGGCGGCATGCGCCAGCGCGTGATGATCGCGATGGCGCTGGCCTGCAACCCGCGCCTGCTCATCGCCGACGAGCCGACCACCGCGCTCGACGTCACGATCCAGGCGCAGATCCTCGACCTGATGCGCGACCTCAAGTCCAAGGTCGGCGCGGCGATCATGCTCATCACCCACGACCTCGGCGTGGTCGCGGAGATGGCCGAGCGCGTCGTCGTCATGTACGCGGGGCGCAAGGTCGAGGAGGCGCCGGTCGAGGAGCTCTTCGCGCGCCCGCTCCATCCCTACACGCGCGGCCTGCTCGGATCGATGCCGCGGCTCGGCGCGTCGCTGCAGGGCGACACGCCCGAGCGCCTGTCCGAGATCGCGGGCGTCGTGCCCAGCCTGCGCGAGCCGATCCCGGGCTGCGCCTTCGCGCCGCGCTGCGCGCTCGCGACCGATCGCTGCCGCCAGTCCGCGCCGGCGCTCGAGGAGATGGGGCCGCGCCACGTCGTCGCCTGCTTCGAGGCCGGGAGGGCCGCGACATGACCGCGCCCGCCCTGCTCGAGGTCGAGGGCCTCAAGAAGCATTTCCCGATCCGCACCGGCCTGCTCCAGCGCGTGACCGGGCAGGTCCATGCGGTCGATGGCATCTCCTTCGCGCTCTCCACGGGGGAGACCCTGGGGCTGGTCGGCGAATCGGGCTGCGGCAAGTCGACGACGGGCAAGGCGATCATCAAGCTGATCGACCCGACCGCCGGCGAGGTGCGCCTCGGCGGGCGCCGCATCGACGGCCTGTCGCGCGCGGAGATGCGCCCCGTGCGCCGCGACCTGCAGTTCGTCTTCCAGGATCCCTATGCCTCGCTCAACCAGCGGCTGACCGCGGGGCAGATCGTGGCCGAGCCGCTGCGCAACTTCGAGCAGCTAGGCGCGGCGCAGAAGCGCGAGCGCGTCGCCGAGCTCTTCGCGCGCGTCGGCCTGCGGCCGGAGCAGATGGACCGCTACCCACACGAGTTCTCCGGCGGGCAGCGCCAGCGCATCGGCATCGCGCGCGCCCTGGCGCCCAACCCGAAGGTCATCATCTGCGACGAGCCCGTCTCGGCGCTCGACGTCTCAGTTCAGGCGCAGGTCATCAACCTGCTGGTCGACCTGCAGCGCGACCTCGGCCTGTCCTACCTGTTCATCGCCCACGACCTCGCGGTTGTCGAGCACATCAGCCACCGCGTCGCCGTCATGTATCTGGGCCGGATCGTCGAGATCGCGGAGAAGCGAACGCTCTTCGCGAAGCCGCTGCATCCCTACACCGAGGCGCTGCTCTCCGCCGTGCCGGTGCCCGACCCCAGGACCCGGCGCAAGCGCATCATCCTCAAGGGCGACGTGCCGAGCCCGAGCCGCCCGCCCGCGGGGTGCCACTTCCACACGCGCTGCCCGCATGCCGAGCCGCGCTGCCGCGTCGAGGCGCCGGCGCTTCGGGAGGTCGAGGGCGGCCACGGCGTCGCCTGCCACCTGCGCTGAACCGGAGCCGGCCTCCATGGGCGCCATCCGCCACGACAGGGAGATGCTCCGCGGCAAGGCCCAGACCGTGCGCGGCTTCGTCGACCCCGCGACGCTCGGTCCGACGCTCATGCACGAGCACGTGCTGTGGGACATCACGCCGCCGAAGCTGGCCGCGCGCAACGACTTCGGCCCGGAGATTACGCTCGAGAACCACTGGGCCTATTCCTACGGCGAGATGCTCGCGCCGCGGAACTTCCAGCTGCACGACGTCGCGGTCGCCATCGACGAGGTACGGCGCCTGCGCGAGGTTGGTGGCAGCACGATCGTCGAGCTCTCCTGCGGCGGGCTGAAGCCCGATCCCGAGGGGCTGGCGGAGATCTCCAAGGTGACCGGCGTCCACATGGTCATGGGCTGCGGCCACTACGTCGACGAGTACCAGGACCCGCGCAACCGTGCGCGCGGGGTCGACGACTTCGCGCGCGAGATGATCGACCAGGTGCAGCTCGGCGCGTGGGGTACGTCGATCCGCTCCGGCATGATCGGCGAGATCGGCTGCCAGGCGCCGTGGACGGAGCTGGAGAAGCGCGTGATGCGCGCCGCGATCGTGGCGCAGCAGGAGACCGGCGCCGCGATCAACGTCCATCCCGGGCGCCACCCCGACCAGCCGCAGGAAGTCGCCGACTTCCTGCGGGCGAACGGCGCCGACCTCGCGCGCGTCGTCATCAGCCACATCGACCGGACGATCTTCGACGACGAGCGCCTGCTGCGCCTCGCCGACACGGGATGCGTGGTCGAGTTCGACCTCTTCGGCCAGGAGAATTCCTACTACAGCCATGCCGACATCGACATGCCGAACGACGCGACGCGCCTGCGCCACATCCGCACGCTCGTCTCGCATGGCCACCTGGAGCGCGTCGTGATCAGCCACGACATCTGCTACATCTCCCGCCTCGCGCGCTTCGGCGGGCACGGCTACGGCCACATCTTCCGCAACGTCGTCCCGATGATGGGGCGGCGCGGCTTCAGCCAGGCCGAGATCGACGCCATCCTGGTCGGCAACCCGCGCCGGCTGCTGACCTTCGCATGAGCGCGGACGCCCCTGCCCTGTCCTGCAGCAGCGTCGGCGTCGACATCGGCGGCACCTTCACCGACGTCGTCGCGCGCGATGCCGCCGGCCGCATGCGCTTCGTCAAGATCCCGACCACGCGCAAGGACGAGAGCGAGGCCGTGCTGCGCTCCGTCGAGCTGATGGCCAGGCGCTGGGGCATCGCGCCATCCGACGTCGCGCGCTTCGCCCACGGCACGACGGTCGCCACCAACGCGGTGCTCGAGCGCAAGGGCGCGCGCATCGGGCTGCTCGCCACCGAGGGCTTCCGCGACGTGCTGGAGATCGGCCGGCAGATGCGCCGCCAGATGTACAGCGTGGTGCTGCAACCGCAGACGCCGGTCTTCCTCGCGCCCGGGTCGCGGCGCAAGGAGGTGCGCGAGCGCATCGGGGCCGACGGCTCGGTCGTCATGCCGCTCGACGAGGAGGACGTGCGCCGCGCCGCGGATGCGCTGGTGGCCGACGGCGTCGAGGCGATCGCGATCTGCTTTCTCTTCTCCTTCGCCAACCCCGCGCACGAGAGGCGCGCGCGCGACATCGTCGCCGCCGCGCATCCATCCATCGCCATCGCCGTCTCGCACGAGGTCGATCCCGCCTTCCGCGAATACGAGCGCACCGTCGTCACGGCCTTCGACGCCTACGTGAAGCCGGTGATCGACCGCTACCTCTCGCGCCTCGAGGCGGGCCTCGCTGGCGCCGGCATCGGCGCGACGCTGCAGGTGATGCAGTCGCGCGGGGGCCTCATGGCCTCGGCCATCGCGCGGCAGCGCCCGGTGCGCCTCTTCCTCTCGGGCCCGGCAGCCGGCGTGATCGGCGCCCAGCACGCGGGCCGCGCCGCCGGCATCGACGACCTGCTGACCATCGACATCGGCGGCACGTCGAGCGACATCGCGCTCATCTCCGGCGGCAAGGCGCTGGTCCGCCAGGAAGGCCTCGTCGACGGCTATCCCGTGCGCGTGCCGATGGTCGACGTGAACTCGATCGGCGCCGGGGGCGGCTCGATCGCATGGATCGACACGGGCGGCGGCCTGCGCGTCGGGCCGCATTCCGCGTGCTCGGAGCCTGGCCCCGCCTGCTATGGCCGTGGCGGGACCGAGGCGACGGTGACTGACGCCTCGGTCGTGCTCGGCTACATCGACCCCGCCTTCTTCGCCGGCGGCTCGCTGCGGCTGCGACCCGAGCTCGCGCGCAAGGCGATCGAGGAGCGGATCGCGCGGCCGCTCGGCATGGACGTCGAGCAGGCCGCGCTCGGCATCCATCGCGTGGTCAACGCGCAGATGGCGGAGGGCATGCGCCTCGTGTCGCTGCGCCAGGGCATCGATCCGCGCGGCTTCGCGCTCCTGCCGCTGGGCGGCGGCGGCGCGCTCCACGCCACCGCGCTCGCCCGCGACCTGCACATGACCCGCGTGCTCGTCCCACGCCATCCCGGCGTGCTCTCCGCGGCCGGTCTGCTCGCCGCGCCGGTGGAGCACGAGGTGTCCGGCGCCTTCGGCCACCCCCTCGAGGCCGGTGCGCTTGGCGCGGTGCGCGCGGCGATCGCGGCGCTCGACGCGGAGGCCGCGGCGCTGATGGCGCGCGAGCCCGGCGGTGGCGCGTCCACGGAGCGGCTCCACGCGGCCGACATCTGCTACGCGGGCCAGGGCTACACGCTCGAGGTGCCCCTCGACCTCGGCGCCGCCGATCCCATGGCGCGCCTCTACGAGGACTTCCTCGTCGCGCATGACCGCGTCCACGGCCATGCGACGCGCAACCCCGCGCGCATCCTCAACCTGCGCGCGGTGCATCGCGCCGGCGGCGGGGCGAGCGCGGAGGCCGAGGCCTTCGCGGCCGAACCCGGCGATCCCGTGAAGGGCACCCGCCCGATCCGGGTCGCCGGCCATCGCGAGGCGCTGCGCGCGACGGTGCTCGACCGCGCGCGCATGGCGCCGGGCTACGCCTTCGCGGGCCCGGCGATCGTCGAGCAGGAGGACACGACCACGCTCGTCGAGCCGGGCTGGAGCGGGCGCGTCGACGCGTCCGGCTGCCTGCTCCTCGAGGACGAAGGGAGCACGCGATGACGACACACGCCGCGGCCGACGCGCTCGACCCGATCACGGTCGAGGTCGTGCGACACAAGCTCGACGGGATCGCGGAGGAGATGGAGCAGACTCTCCTGCGCAGCTCTTTCTCCCCGATCGTGAAGGAAGGCCTCGACGCCTCGGCAAGCCTGTTCACCATCGGCGGCGAGACGCTCGCGCAGGCCTGCGCGATCCCGATCCACCTCGCGACCCTGATCCCCTGCGTGGAGGCGATCCTGCGCGAGTACCCCGCCGCGTCGATGCGGCCGGGCGACATCTACATCATGAACGAGCCCTACCTGGGCGGCACGCACCTGCCCGACATCGCGCTCGTCATGCCGATCTTCCACGACGGCGCGGCGATCGCGCTCTCCGCGACGATGACGCACCACCAGGACGTCGGCGGCATGACGCCGGGCTCGGTGCCGACCAACGCCACCGAGATCTTCCAGGAAGGCCTGCGCATCCCGCCGCTGAAGCTGCGCGACGCCGGAGAGATGAACGCGACGCTGGTGCGCATGCTGCGCCTCAACGTGCGCATCCCCGACACGGTGATGGGCGACCTCGACGCGCAGATCGCGGCCTGCCAGATGGGCGGCCGGCGCCTGGCCGAACTCGCCGTGGCGCATGGCGTGCCCGCGCTGCGCGCGATCTTCGCGACGCTGCTCGACCGCTCCGAGCGCATGACCCGCGAGGCGCTGCGCGCCATGCCCGAGGGCACCTACCGCCACGTCGACCACCTCGACAACGACGGCATCGAGTATGGCCGGCCGATCCGCATCGAGGTCGCCGTTACCGTGCGCGACGGCGCCTTCCACTGCGACTTCGCGGGCACGAGCCCGCAGCTCAAGGGCCCCTTCAACTGCGTGCGCTCGGGCTCCCAGGCGGCGGCCTACTTCGCGGTCCGTGCCCTCACCGACCCGACGATCCCGACCAACGCGGGATGCTTCCGCCCCGTCTCGCTCCACCTGCCGGAGGGCACGCTCGTGAACCCACGCGAGCCGGCGCCGGTCGGGTCGCGCACGGCGACGATCAAGCGCATCACGGGCTGCATCCTCGGCGCCTTCAAGGAGGCCCTGCCCGACCGCGTCCCGGCCGACGCCGCGGGCGAGCTCCTTACCCTCGCCTTCGGCGGCACGCATCGCGGGCGGCGCTTCGTCGTCGGCGAGCTGATCGCGGGCGGCAGCGGCGCCTCGGCGGCGCGCGACGGCGTCGACGTGATCGAGACCGACGCCACCAACTGCATGAACCTGCCCGTCGAGGCGCTGGAGATGGAGGCGCCGATCCGCATCCATCGCACCGAGCTGCGCCGCGGCTCCGGCGGCGATGGCGCGTTCCGCGGCGGCCTCGGGCTGCGCCGCGAATACGAGATCCTCGACGGAGAGGTCTCCTTCACCCATCGCGGCGAGCGCCACGCCTTCCCGGCGAGCGGGGCGCGCGGCGGCGCGGCAGGCGCGAAGGCCGTCTCGGTGATCCATCGCGCCGATGGCCGCGACGAGACGATCGATTCGAAGCTGGTGACCACGCTTCGGCGCGGCGACCGCGTGCTGGTGGAGACGGCAGGCGGCGGCGGCTACGGGCAACCCGCGGCGCGTCCCGCGACGGCGCGCGCCGAGGACGAGGCGAACGGCAAGGTCTGAGCGCCGCTCAGAAGCGCCCGGCGCGGTAGTCGTCGAAGGCCTGCATCACCTCCTCGCGCGTGTTCATCACGAAGGGGCCGCCCCATGCCACGGGCTCGCCGATCGGACGGCCGGCGAGCAGCAGGAAGCGCGCCCCGCCGCCCCCGGCCCTCGCGACGACGCGGTCGCCCGGGCCGAGCGCGACCAGCGACAGCGCGCCGACCTCGCCGCCACTCCCAACGGCGATCGACCCCTCGTAGACCGCGAGCATCGCCGCGTGGTCCGAGGGGACGGGTTCCTCGAGCCGCGCGCCCGGCGGCAGCACGACGTCGAGGTAGCGGGCATCCACGTGCTGCGGCGCCACCGGCCCGGCGGTGCCGCGCGAGGTCGCGCCGGCCACGACGACCACCGCGACGCCGTCCTCGCGCGTCTCCCGCCCAAGCCGTTCGGCGGGGAATTCCTGGTAGCCTGGCTCGCTCATCTTGAGCCGCGCGGGCAGGTTGACCCAGAGCTGGAAGCCGCGCATGCGGCCCTCTTCCTGCTCGGGCATCTCCGAATGGACGATGCCCCGCCCCGCGCGCATCCACTGCACGCCCCCCGTCCCGATGACGCCGGAATGGCCCCTGTTGTCGGCATGCCGCATGCGCCCCTCGAGCATGTAGGTCACGGTCTCGAAGCCGCGATGCGGATGGTCGGGGAAGCCGGCGAGGTAGTCGGCCGCGTCATCGCTGTCGAAATGGTCGAGCATCACGAAGGGATCGAACGCCTGCAGCTGCTGCGTGCCGAGCAGCCGCGCGATGCGCACCCCCGCGCCCTCCGACATCGCCACGCCACGCACCACTCCGATCGCCTCGCGCATGGCTGCCTCTCCCATGTTTCGGTTGCCCGACCGCGCACGAGCATCGTTAACATGGACCGCGAAGGTAAGCGGGGAAAGCCTTGGCGACGTTGCGGCCGGCGATCGCCGGCATGGGAGAGACCAGGCTCGGGCGGATCGCGGGTCGCACCGCGCTCCAGCTGCAGGCGGAGGCCGCGCGCGCGGCGATCGCCGATGCCGGGCTGCGCTTCGAGGACATTGACGGCGTGGTCGCGTTGCCCATGCGCACGCAGCCCTCGATGATGCCCGCGGCCGCGATCGCGCATTACCTCGGCATCGCGCCCACGCATCTCGCGACGCTCGACCTCGCCGGCGCCTCCGGCGTCGCCATGGTCCAGGAGGCCGCGCAGGCGCTGCAGGCCGGCGCGTGCCGCCACGTGCTCTGCGTCTCCGGGCAGAACATGCTCTCGCACCGCTCGCGCGACGACGCGATCCGCCAGATGGCCGAGGCCGGCGCCGCGCATCCGCAGTTCGAGGTCCCCTACGGGCCGCTGATCCCCTCGCTCTACGCGCTGGTCGCGCAGCGGCACATGCACGAATTCGGCACCACGCGCGCGCAGATGGCGGAGGTCGCCGTCGCGATGCGCGCCCATGCCGCGCTCAAGCCCGGCGCGCACAAGCGCGAGGCGATCACGGTCGAGGACGTGCTCGCCGCGCCGCCCGTGTCCTCGCCCTTCGGCGTCCTCGACTGCTCGCTGGTCTCGGACGGCGCCTGCGCCGCGGTGGTGACGATGTCGGACCGCGCGCGCGACCTGCCGAGGCCGGCGGTCGAGCTGCTCGGCTTCGGGCAGGGCCTGAGCCACGCGCATGTCGGCGAGGCGTGCAGCCTCGTGGAGACCGGGGCCGTGCGCTCGGGCGCGCAGGCCTTCCGCGCCTCGGGCCTGCGTCCCTCCGACATCGACGTCGCGATGCTTTACGACTGCTTCACCATCACGGTGCTGGTCGAGCTCGAGGACCTTGGCTTCTGCCCCAAGGGAGAAGGCGGCCGCTTCGTCGAGGGCGGGCGCATCCGCCTTGGCGGCGAATTGCCGGTGAACACCCATGGCGGCCTGCTTTCCGGAGGCCATCCGGGCCTTCCCGGCGGCTTCTTCCACGTGACCGAGGCCGTGCGCCAGCTGCGCGGCGACGCCGGCGCCCGGCAGGTGCCGGGCGCGCGCATCGCGCTGGTGCACGGCAATGGCGGCATCATCGGGATGCACGCGACGATGACGATGGGGCGCGCCGATGCAGCCTGAGGTCCCGGCGCGCCCGCGCCCCTTCCCCGACGCGGAGACGGCGCCCTACTGGGAGGCCGCTGCGCGCGGCGAGCTGCGCGTGCAGCGCTGCTCGGCCTGCGGCACGCATCGCTTCTACCCGCGCGCGCTCTGCCCCGCATGCCACGACGACGCGCATGAATGGGTCCGCGTCTCCGGCCGCGGCGAGGTGCATTCCTTCTCCGTCGTGCATCGCGCGCCCAGCCCTGCCTTCGCCGCGCGCGTGCCCTACGCGATCGCGATGGTCGCGCTCGAGGAGGGCCCGCACATGCTGTCCGAGGTCGTGGGCATCGATCCCGACCGCGTCGCCATCGGGCTCGCTGTCGAGGTCGACTTCGAGGACATCGGCGAGGGCATGAGGCTGCCGGTCTTCCGGCCGCGCGGCACCCGGCCGGCCGCACCATGAGCGGCAAGCCCGCCCCCGTCCCCGTGGAATGGGAGCCGCGCCTCGCCGCGGACCTCGCGGAGCTGCTCGCGGCCGCGGAACGTCTTTCCGACGGTGGCGAGATGGCGGAACTGCCGGAAGGCTTCGCCGAGGCGCTTGCCGCGCTGGCCGCGGCGAAGGCCGGGCGATGAGCGCGGCCACGCCCGACCACGACCTCGCCACGCTGGCCGGCGCCATCGCGCGCGGCGAGATCAGCGCCCGCGACGCCGTCCGGCGCGCGATCGCGCGCGCGCGCGCCTGGCAGCCCGCCATCAACGCCTTCGTCGCCATCGACGAGGAGCGCGCGATGCAGCGCGCCGGCGAGGCCGACCGCATGCGCGCGTCCGGCGCCGCGCTGCCGCCGCTCCATGGCGTGCCGGTCGCGATCAAGGACATGTTCGACCGCGACGGGCAGGCGCCGGGCTGCGGCGCGGGCCCCGGCAAGGCGCGCGCGGGCCTGCGCGACGCCGCGCTGGTCGAGGCACTCGCGCGCAGCGGCGCGGTCGTGGTCGGAAGCCTCAACATGACCGAGTACGCGCTCGGCCTGACCGGGCACAACGACCATGTCGGGGATTGCCGCAATCCCTGGTCGCGCGACCGCGTGACCGGCGGCTCGTCGAGCGGGCCCGCCGCCGCGGTCGCGGCACGCATCGTCCCCGCGGCGATCGGCTCCGACACGGGCGCGTCGATCCGCATCCCGGCCGCCTGGTGCGGCGTCGCCGGCCTCAAGCCGACCCATGGCCTGGTGGACGGGCGCGGCGCGATGCCCATGAGCTTCGCGCTCGACACGATCGGGCCGCTGGCCACGACGATGCGCGGCGCGGCGATGCTGCTCGACGCCATCTCCTCGCGGCCCCGTGGCGCGCCGCATCCGGCGTGCCGCGGCGGCAGGCTCGACGGGCTGCGCATCGGCGTGGCCCGCGCGCATTTCGGCGACGGGCTCGACCCCGGGGTCGAGCGCGCGCTGATCTCCACCATCGCGACGTTGCGCGGGCTGGGCGCGACGATCGGCGAGGCGCCGGCCACGCAGGCCGACCTCGCGCGCAGGCTCCATCGCCTGATGATGGCGGCGGAAGCCGCGACGCTGCACGACAGGCAGCTGCGCGAGGATCCCGGGCGATTCACGGCCGAGGTGCGCTACCGGCTCGAGCTCGGCCGCCGCATACCGGCAACCGCGCATCTCTCCGCGGCGCGCGGGCGCGCACGGCTGCTGCGCGCCTACATGTCCGAGGCCTTCGCCGGCTGCGACGTCCTGCTCACCGCGCTGGTGCCGCGCCCGGCGCCGGAGATCGAGCGCACGCGCTTCGGCGCGCCGGGCTTCGCGCCGGAGCTGCTCGCCGACATCCCGAAGCGCACCCAGCCCTTCAACTACCTGGGCCTGCCCGCCCTCGCGATGCCCTGCGGCTTCGCGGGCGGCATGCCGGTGGGCTGCCAGCTTGCCGGCCGTCCCTTCGACGAGGCGACGCTGCTCGCGGTCGGCGAGGCGCACGAGGCCGTGACCGACTGGCATCGCCGCATGCCCGACCCGCCGACCGGAGCACCACCATGACCGCACACTGGCTGCATCGCTTCTTCAAGCCGGGCGCGATGGCGATCGTCGGCGCGACCGAGGACCGCTCGCGCTTCGGCTTCCGCTACCTGCACAACATCCTGAACTTCGGGCGGCGCGAGCGCGTCTACCCGGTCAACCCGCGGCTCGCGACCTGCATGGGCCTGCCCTGCTTCGCGTCGATCCGCGACCTGCCCGAGACGCCCGACCATGTCGGCATCATCGTGGCGGCGGAGCGCGTGCCGGGCGTGATCGAGGATTGCGTGGCGAAGGGCGTGCCGTTCGCCACGATCTTCACCGGCGGCTTCGGCGAGATCGGCACCGACGCGGGCCGCGCCGAGCAGGAGCGCATCGTCGCGATGGCGCGCGCCGGCGGCCTTCGCCTGATGGGCCCGAACTGCAACGGCGCGATCAACTTCGTCGACCGCATCCCGATGGCGTCGACCGCGACCGTCGGCGAGGCGCCGCGTCCCGCCGGCGACATCGGCATCGTCGGCAACTCGGGCGGGCTGCCCCAGGTCAACGTGATGTGGCGCGCCCACGAGCTGGGCCTCGGCATCAGCCACGAGGTGAGCTGCGGCAACGAGGCCGACCTCGAGATCGCCGACTTCGTCGACTTCCTCGTCCACGACCCCGACACGCGCGTGATCCTGGTAGCCGCCGAGCGCATCAAGACCGGCGCCCGGTTCCTCGCCGCGGCGCGCGCCGCGGCCGAGGCCGCCAAGCCGATCGTCATGCTCAAGCTCGGGCGCAGCGAGGCGGGGCGCCGCGCGGCGGAGAGCCATACCGGCGCGATCGCCGGCGCGGACGCGGTCGCCGACGCGGCGCTGCGCCAGCTCGGCATCCTGCGCGTCGACGACGCGCCGGAGCTCTACGAGGCGGCGATGACGCTGCGCGACCGCCGCGTGCCGGCCGGCAACCGGGCCAGCGCGGTCTCCGTCTCCGGCGGCAACAACGCGCTGGTGGCGGATCGCGGCGCTGCCTTCGGCGTCGCCTTCGAGGACTTCGCCGAGGACACGCATGCGCGGCTCTCCGGCCTGATTCCCGGGTATATCCGCCTCGGCAACCCGGCGGACATGAGCTCCGCCGCGCTCGGCCGGCAGGACATGCAGCGCGCGATCATGGACACGATCGCCGCCGACCCGAACGTCGACTACCTGCTGCCCGTCACGACGCTGCAGAGCGGCCGCGACGTGCGCGCGGCCGCCGATATCGTGGCCTCCTGCGCCAAGCCCGCCGCGCTGCTCTGGACCGGCGGCACGAACGACGGCTCGCCGCTCGCGCCGCGCGACCTGATCGCGGAGGGAATCCCGGTCTTCCGCGAGGTCGGCGCCGGGCTACGCGCCGTCGGCGCGGCGATGCGCCATGCCGAGTTCCGCCGCCGTCGCGCCGCGCGCGCCGTGCCGCGGCGCCCGGACGGGATCGACCGCGCCGCGGCCGAGCGCCTGCTGG
>Ga0194134_10004501_pt1 | contig 13917 bp, 10 predicted proteins | sample TA2KigOff0mmetaG_FD_148602 | JGI IMG/M metagenome (GOLD analysis project Ga0194134, IMG submission 148602) | Freshwater microbial communities from Lake Tanganyika, Tanzania - TA2015056 Kigoma Offshore 0m | ecosystem: Environmental > Aquatic > Freshwater > Lake | place: Tanzania: Lake Tanganyika... | reverse complement strand
GTCTTGCCGCTTACGTACCCGTTGGGCGCGGGAGAGAAGTGTTCGGCGCTCTCCTCACTGTTGGAGAACTGCGAAAGGAAGGTTTCGCCCGATCCGGGCACCTCAGGGGGCATGCCCCATCGTACTCATGGGTCGAAACGGGTACAAGATGCAGATGCTTGCGTTATTCCGATCGTGTTTGTTCAGTTTGTTGGTCTCCGCTGCCATGGCGTCGATTGCCTGTGCAATCGCTTCGGATGAACCGCGCGAGAACTTTCCGCCGGATCCGCAGGTGGAGTGGCGACGGATGGAACTGTCGCTGCGCTTTGAGGATCTTGATGACCAGTCGTTCGTCGGTTCCGCGGTCTACACCTTTCGCGCGGCGGGTCAGCGCGTGGAAAGTCTGCGGCTCGATGCGGGCGACTTGGAAGTCACATCGGTGCAGGAAGTCGGCGGTGCGAACCGCAAACTCGAGTGGTCGCATGCTGATGGCGTTCTGCAGATACGACTCGCGGATGCAATCGGTCCGCAGTTCGCGGGCACGGGTGGTGCAGGCGGGGACGCCAACGCTGCTGCGGCGGACCATCGCCTTCGGATCGACTACCGAGTGCGCGACCCGCGCCGTGGCATGACATTCTCGCCCAAGCTCCCGGCGACGGACGGTGCACCGGCAATCCCAGCGGAGGTTCACACGCAAGGACAGCCGCAGAGCAATCATCACTGGTTCCCCACGCACGACTTTCCCAATGTGCGACTCGCGACCGAACTGATCGTCGATGTGCCGCAGGGCATTGCTGTGAGCGGAAATGGCAAGCTCGCGAAGCATGAATCGCGCGGAAACCGTGAGGTGTGGCACTGGGTTCAAGATGAGCCGCATGTGCCGTATCTGGTGTCCCTTGTGGCGGGGAACTTTCAGCGCACGGAACTCGCCGCGCCGCTCAGTGGCGTTCCGATGGCGGTCTGGACCCGCCCCGATCACGCGGTGTTCGCGCGCGGTACATACGCGAATACCGATCGCATGATGAAGACGTTTCAGCGCGTCTTCGGCGTGGCGTATCCGTGGGCGCGCTACGACCAGTTGGTGGTTCGCAACTTCGCTGCAGGCGGCATGGAGAACACATCGGCCACGACGATGAACGCAGGTGCTCTGCTCGATGAGATATCGCTTGTCGAGGGCGATCTCGATGGTTTGATCTCCCACGAACTCTGCCATCAGTGGACGGGTGATCTGATCACATGCAGAAGCTGGGAGCACTTGTGGCTGAACGAGGGATGGGCGACCTACGGCACCGCACTGTGGCTGGAAGAGCGTGATGGCATCGACGCGTACTACGACCAGATGCTCGGCAGCGCGGGCATCGCGGGCACCGACTCGGCTGCTGCGACGGGAACGCCCGCTGCCATGCCGCAAGCGATGTGTTCGCGCGTGTACGGTTCGCCTGGCGAGACGTTCCGCCGGAGTGCGAACCCGTATCCAAAGGGCGCCTCGGTGCTGCACATGCTGCGTCGCCGACTCGGTGACGATGCCTTCTTCCGCGGCGTTCACTTGTATTTCAACCGCTTTGGCGGCCGCTTGGCGGAGACGGCAGATTTCCGCCGCTGCCTCGAGGAGGTGAGCGGATCAAGTCTTGAGGAGTTCTTTGAGCAGTGGTGTTTTCGCCCAGGCAGTCCAGAGATTGGCGTGAAGGCGTCGTACGACCCTGCACCTCGGCGGCTGCGAATCGAGGTGACGCAGTCGATGCGAAACGTAGCGGCACCGTGGATGCGATTCGATCTCCCTGTCGTTGTCCGCACGGCGGGCGGTGAACGCACGGTGCTCGTGTCGGTTCGTGGCGCGGAGTCGGTGCGTGAAGTGGAACTCGATGGCTCGCCCACGATGGTGGCTGTCGATCCGACGCTCGATGTGCTCAAGGTGCTTTCGGTTGACCTCCCCGAGGCGTGGCTGATCGAGCAACTGCGAAAGGGGCCTACCTCGGCTGCGCGTCGTCAGGCTGCGCGTGCGCTGGCAAAGCGGGAGTCACCAACAGCGCTCGATGCCCTCGTCGCGGTCGCTTCGGATGCAAGCGCGCGCGCATCGCTCCGAAGTGAGGCGGTCGATGCGATCGCCGCATACGGCTCGTCCACTGCACGCGAGTCGATGACGGCGCTCTTCGACCAAATCGTGGTGCCTGCGCTTGGTACGTCGCCAGCGGATGCGGAAAAGAAGTGCCCGGCCACGGTTCGCGCATCCATCACGGCAAGTCTTGGCGTGGTGCCTTTCGAACAGTCACGGCCCCGGTTGATCGATGTGCTGCAGCGAGAGAAGGGCTATGCAGTCAGGACGAGTGCGTGCGAGGCGCTGCGGCGCCTCGGCGGCGTTGATTTTCCGGAACAGCGCTCGGCACTGCAAGGTGACGCGGCACTGCGCGCAGGCATTGAGCGAATGCTTGATCAGCGAATTCCAAGTGAGCGCGTTCGGATTGCTGCCATCGAAACGATCAGTGCACTGCAGATGAAGGATCTACAGTCGCGTGTGGAAGCGCTTGCACAGCTCGGTCATATGGAGCGGATGCGTTCCACAGCGATCGGCACGCTCGCGGAACTTGTGCGCGGCAGCGCGGATTCGGCGCGCCGCTCGGAGGTGGTCCGTCTGTGTTTGCAGTGGCTGAACGATCCGGAACTTCGCGCGCGTGATGCCGCGGGCGAGGCACTGGCAAAGTTGGGTGCGCGCGAGGCACTTCAGGACATCGATGCAATTGCGGCGAGCGAACGTGACCCCCGTGCACGCGACCGCGCCCGTGAATGGGCACGCTCGATCAGGAGCGCGGAGCCGAAGCCTGCGGCTGCGCCCTCCAGCGGCTGACGAACGCTTCGTACTGTTCCCTCGTATCGATCCCGTGCGATCGCGCCGTGCCATGGGCGACCGCGATGGCGTGTCCATGCTCAAGCGCGCGTAACTGTTCGAGTTGTTCGGTTTGCTCCAAGTCCGTCGGTGGCCATGCGGCAAAGACCGCCAGAAAAGCGCGCCGATACACATAGAGGCCGACGTGCTTCAGCGGTGCAGCGGGGCCATTGCCATCGCGTGGGAAGGGAATGAGTGCGCGAGAAAAGTACAACGCACGAGGTGTGCGGCCGTTGTTTCCGCCGTGCGTGATCACACACTTCACGATGTTCGGATTGGCAGGATCTTCGCTCGGTAGAAAGGGTGAGACGACGGTCGACATATCCGCGCCTGGGTCCGCAAGCAGCGCATCGATCGCAGCGGTGATCAGTTCCGGTTCGAGTTCTGGCTCATCGCCCTGCACATTGACAATGATGTCCGCATCGATCTGTGCGCTTGCTTCGGCGATGCGACTGGTACCGTTGGGGTGATCCTCGCGAGTCCGAATGCAGCGCGCACCGAACCGAGCTGCCGCCGCCTCGATCCGCGCATCATCCGTGGCGATGATCACTTCCTGCACGCGCGGGCAGGCGCGGGCGCGTTCATAGACATGCTGAATCAGCGGACGTCCCGTCGCATCCGCCAGCATCTTGCCGGGGAAGCGCGAGGAGTTCATGCGGGCGGGAATGACGGCGGCGATCCGAGTGGGATTCTGCGCAGCACTTCCCATGCTCAGGCGAGTTCCTTCACCAGCGCATCGAGGTCCTTGCGGCGCTGGCGGATGTCGCGGAAGTTGATGTCCTTGCGCAAGATGGCGGAGCAGATGTCCGCAGCATCGCGTGCGTGCTGCGCGCTGCGTTCGAGTTTGGCCAGCTCCGTGAGGGACAGCATCAGGTCGTAGCGGATGTCCTGCTCGCGGGCCGCGCTTGTCACATCGAGTGCGGCAATGGCATCCTTGAATTCGCCGACCGACTCCGCATGCCAGCCGGATGCCGCAAAACAACGCCCAAGCATGTGCGCGGCAGAGACGCGCATCTTCGGCTCCTCTTTCGCGATCTGCAGGCAGCCCATCGCCTCCTCGTAGTTGCCGAGTTCAAAGAGAATGCGGCCGAGTTCAGCCTTCATCGTGCGATCCGACGGGTAGTTCTGCACGCGCTCCCGAAACTCCGTTGCTTGCAGTTCGAGCACGGCCTTCCGAAGCCGATCAGCATTCGCGCGCGCGGCTGCGTCGGCGGGCGTCTTGGTCGCCGCATCTTCTGCGGCTGCCAGATGCCGCTGCGCACGGCCAATCTTGATGTCGCCCGCCGCCATGCGGAAGCGGTACTCCTTCAACGCCTCATATGCGGCGAGGTACACCTTGAACGCGGTCGCCTCATGTTCGGGCGTGCCGGTGCGCCTCAGCGCGAGGCAGTACTTCTGCACCGCATCCGGCGAGCGCGGATTTGCCTCGTACTCGGTCTTGGTCCGGTCGAGGTTGCGTTCCTCCGCACCCACGCTGCCCGTGATGGCGTCCTGCTCTTCCAAGCTGCGCTGCTTGTCGAGATCTTTCACATTGTCGCGGAAGTTGCCGCGTCCGCCATCTCGGTCGAAGCCGCTCGCGACCATCGCACGGTTGGCAAGAATCTGCTTGAATTCTCGTTCAAGTTTGGTGTCCGAAGGATCCATCTCGAGCGCCTTCTCGATGCACAGTTTTGCCTCTTCCCACGCTCCGACTTCGACAAAGAGATCCTTGGCTCGAAGCACCAGTTTGCGATTCGGCTTGTCACGCAGCACGACGCTGAGCAGGTTGAAAACCTTCGGTGCAGCCCATGTCCCAACGGGTGGCATCTCTGCTTTCACGCTTGCTCCAAGCATGTCGAGACCGCGCTCAACATTGTTCATGTCGCGCATCCACAGCAGCGTGGCAACGGCCATTCGATCAATGGCAGATGGTCCCTCCAGAGGCTTCACCTCCGCACCCGTCGCGGGCTTTCCGCCACCAAGAAAGTTCTGCTTGCCACAATTCCACATGGCATCGAGCGTTGAGATGCTTGCCGGATCAAACTTCAGCGCATTGGCGAAGTAGAAGAGCCCTACCTCAAAGCCCGACTGAGCGATCGCCTTCTCGGCGCGTTCAAGGAACAGCCTCGCCTTCTCGGGCGAAGCAATGAACACCGCCTTCTTATCGCCGTCGTTCTTTTTCCAAGGCAGGATCAAGGGGGGTCTCCGCGACAACCTTTCCGGGGGAAAACGCTTCCTCGGAATCCGAAAGGGTAGCGCATCACGCATGGTGCGGCAATTCTTCGCCTCGGACTGCATTAGACTTCCACATCGTGCGTGCCCTTGTGCTGCATCCAGATCCGGTGCTGCGGCGGCGTGCCGAGCCAGTCGGAGCAATTGACGGGCGAATTCGCGAACTAGCCGAGCAGATGATCCACATCATGCATGAGGAAGATGGCTATGGACTTGCCGCGCCCCAAGTGGGCGAGTCGCTGCGCATCTTTGTGACACAGCGCGAAGATGACGAGGAGGGGCAGGGCGGCGTTGTGTACGTCAATCCGCGATTCATCCGTATCGAGGGCACGCTCGAGGCTGAGGAAGAAGGGTGTCTCAGCCTGCCAGACATTCGTGGTTCGGTACGGCGGCAGCCGACCGTCGAGATCGAAGCAACCGATTTGGAGGGACGCATCTTCCGAATGGAGTCGAGCGAACTGATGGCGCGCTGCTGGCAGCATGAGATGGATCACCTTGATGGTGTTCTCATCATTGATCGGATGAGCGTGATGGACAGGCTGGTCAACCGAAAAAAGTTGAAGGCACTCGAGGAGCGAGATTGAACCGCGCCAGCGGTGTCGTGGATCATGGCGGCGGGGCCGGCGCCGACGGTGTTCCCATCGTGCTCCTTGGAAGCGGGGCGTTTGCGGTTGCGCCATTCGCCGCGCTGCGAACCGCCGCGCCTGAGATGGGATTGCGCGTGGCGTGCGTCGTTTCGCAGCCCGACCGGAAAGCTGGACGCGGGCAGGCACTCGCCCCAACGCCCGTCAGTGCGTGGGCGCTTGCACATGGGCTGCCGCTGGAACGGACCGATGATGCATCGTCGGGGGCATCACTCGCCCGAATCCGCGGTGTTGGCCCGGCACTCCTTGTTGTGGTCGCGTTCGGGCAGCGGCTTGGGCGAGAACTCCTCGATGGAGTCGCTGCGGTCAATCTGCACGGATCGCTGCTGCCGGCGTGGCGCGGTGCCGCGCCCATTCAGCGTTCGCGGATGGCTGGTGATGCGCGAGTCGGGGTCACAGTGATCGGACTCGCCGATCGGATCGATGCGGGTGTTGTTTTTGCGGAGGCGTCCACCGAGCCGCAAGATGCGGAAACTGCGGGCGAACTTCATGATCGGCTGAGCGTCCTTGGCTGCGCGCCGCTGCTCGACACCGTGCGCCGTTGGCGCGCTGCATTCGATGCACATTCGAACACGGCCCTGCGCCAGCGTCCGATGCGAGCGCTCGACTCACTGGGCGGCGTTCACCAAGATGAGCGGCTCGTGACGCGCGCTGCGAAACTGTCGCGCGCGGATGCGTGGGTGGACTTCACCGTCGAGGCACATGCCGTCAGCGCGCGTATCAACGGGCTCAGCCCCTGGCCGGGCGTCGATGCGTTGGTCGGCCAGCATGCGCTGCGCATTCTGCGGGCGCGACCGGTGTCGGGTGGCGAAGCAGTGAACGTGCCCGCCGGTGAAGTGACGCCCGCCGGCCATGTTGGGTGCGGTGGTGGTGCGATTGAGTTGCTTGATGTGCAACCGCCGGGGGGAAGCGTGATGTCGTGGGATGCGTTTCGCCGCGGTCGGCAGATTGCCGCTGGCGCAGTCGTGTGCTGTCCAAGCGTGCGGGCGAAGGACTCTCCACCATGACAATGAGCCCAGCCGCCGTCACCCCCGACGACTTGGATTATCCCCTCGACGCCGCGCGCATCGCCACGCGTCCTGCGGAGCCACGCGATGCTGCGCGGATGCTGGTGCTGCACCGCGCGCAGGACCGCATCGAGCACCGTCATGTGCGCGACATCGTTGGCTACCTCGATCCGGCGGGAGCACTGATCGTGAACGAGACTCGTGTGGAGGCGATGCGTTTCCTTGCTGTGCGCGATGGCGATGGACGGACATGCGAGGGGCTGTTTGTCGACCCTGCAGGCGACGGCTTGTGGCGGGTCATGATTCGTGGTGCCAAGCACTTCGCGTGCGGCGATGTGCTGCGCCTGACGCCGCCGCAGGATGATGCGCACGCGAGGGGGCACGGGGAGGGGGAGCGTGCATCGGGATCCACCGTAGAGGTGCGGCTGGAGCGGCGCGATGGTGCACACTGGGTTGTGTCCGTGTGCGGTGGCCTGACCGCTGAAGCTGCGTGGAAAGCGGCAGGTTGGACTCCGTTGCCGCCCTACATACTTGCCGCTCGGCAGCAGCGCGGGGAGCTGCAGGCGGCGGCGGATCAGGCTGACCGACAGGAGTACCAAACGGTGTATGCGCGCACGAGTGATTTGCCGAGCTGCGCTGCGCCCACAGCCGGCCTTCATTTCACCCCTCAACTTCTGCAACGGATCGCAGCCCAGGGGGTTGAAACGATCCGAACGGAATTGCAGGTGGGGCCTGGCACCTTCCGGCCGGTAGGCGCGCCAACGCTTGCAGCGCATCCGATGCACTCGGAGCGATGCCGAGTGAGCGCTGCCGCGCTGAGCGCACTTCACAGCTGCAACATGCCCGCAAGCCTTGTGGTGGGAACGACTTCGGTTCGGCTGCTCGAGTCGCTCCCTAGGCCACTGTCGGGCGAAGTTCTCGCTCGAGCGCGCGAGTTGATCGGGGCAGGGCAAGGTGACCGCACCGTGATGGACTTCGCCACGGACATTCTGATTGCCCCGGGGTCTGACTTCCGCTGGACCAACAGACTGCTGACGAACTTCCATTTGCCACGATCGACCCTGCTCGCGCTCGTGGGCGCGCTCGTGGGACTCGATCGGCTCAAGCGGATCTATGCGATCGCGCAGCGTGAGGAGTACCGCTTCTACTCCTTCGGCGATGCCATGCTCATCCTTCCCTGAAGCCACCGCCTCATGGGTCGTCGGTCCGGGCACATTTTCGGTCGCTTGAAGCATCAAGCGGCGGAGGATCAAGTGCCGATATCCATGGGGAGCTTGCATGAAGTTGTCTCACCTGATCGCCAAAGTGGATGGCGTGACGGTCTTGGGAGAGTGTGACCCCGAAATTGGGTGCGTCACGGATGACTCCCGGAAAGTCACGCGTGGTTCGCTTTTCGTTGCACGCAGCGGAACGCGCGGCGATGGTCGCGTCTTCATCGCCGATGCGGTTGCGCGCGGCGCATCAGCTGTGCTCTGTGACGGGGCTGTGCCTTGCGATGAAATGCGAAGTGCAGGTGTGGCGATGCTGCAGTGCGCGGATCCGGCGATCAGCGGTGTCGACCTCGCGCATGCGTTCGCGGGGTTCCCAGCATCTGCCATGCGCATGATCGGCATCACAGGAACCAATGGCAAGACAACTGTTGCATTCCTTGTTCAGCATCTCTTGATGCACGCATCGATCAAGTGCGGTCTGATCGGAACGGTCGTGATCGATGATGGCGCGACACGAACACCGGCCGAACTCACGACTCCAGGGGGTATGGAACTGGCACGCATGCTCGGCACGATGGCACGCCATGGATGTGATGCAGTCGCCATGGAGGTGTCGAGCCACGCGTTGCATCAGGGGCGTGTCCGAGGAATTGACTTCGCCGTGGGTGTCTTCACGAATCTGACGGGCGATCATCTTGACTACCACGGCACGATGGATGCCTATGCCGATGCAAAGGCGCAGCTGTTCGATGGACTTCGACCGGGCGCATGTGCCGTGGTCAATGGTGACGACCCTGCGCACAAGCGAATGGTTCGATCATGTGCGGCGCGTGTGGTGCGTTGCAGTACTCACGACACGCGTGCGGAGTGCACTGTGGAGGTGATCCGCGTGGCGCTGGGTGGGATGCGCCTTCGACTGCATGGCGCCTGGGGCAGTTTCGATGCGGACTTTCCCTGCGTGGGTCGACACAACGCGATGAATGCGCTGCAGGCCGTGGCAGCCGCATGGGCGCTTGGTGTTCCAGCGGAGCATTTGTCCAGCGGATTGTCCACAGCTTCCGCTCCGCCTGGACGGTTGCAGCCGGTGACCGCACTGCATGATCCCTTTGCAGTCCTCGTGGACTACGCCCACACGGATGACGCCCTGTCGAACGTGCTCGCCGCACTGCGCCCCGTGGTTGGCACTGGACGAATCGTGTTGGTCTTCGGTTGTGGTGGCAACCGTGACCGAACCAAGCGACCGCGGATGGCTGCAACAGCGGTGCGTGGCGCCGATGTGATCTACGTGACGAGCGACAATCCGCGTCAGGAAGATCCCAACGCGATCATCGCCGAGATTCTGGAGGGCATTCCATCCGATCAGCGAGGGCGCGTTCATGTGCAGCCTGATCGTGCCATTGCAATTCAAGAGGCAATCGCAGCTGCTCGCACAGGCGACATCGTGCTCATCGCGGGCAAGGGGCATGAGGACTATCAGATCATCGGAACGGAGAAGCGCCACTTCGATGACTGCGAGCAGGCGCGCGCTGCTCTCCAGTCGAGGAGAAGTACGCAGGCGCAGGAAGCCGCTCAGCCGAAGTCGGTCGGTCGACAACATCAGCCACAGGGAGTCCACGCATGAATGGTTCGCATGAAGTCTTTGGCGATGCTCTGTCGCCGTTCCTGACCCCTGATGAACTGCGCAGCGCCGTGCAAGGTGCATGGGTGGAAGCGCCTGCGGATGGCACTGTCTTGCGCGGTGTTGGCACCGATACCCGCAGTGATCTCACGGGCCGCGCATTTTTTGCGCTTCGCGGCGATCGCCACGACGCCCACGATCATCTGCTCGAAGCGGTTCGGGCAGGCGCACGTGTGGTGGTCGTGGAGGAGTCGCGCTGGAACCGCATCCGCTTCGTTGGACAGCAGCCCGCATCCGTGCTGATCGTGCGCGATACGCGTGCAGCACTGCAGGCAGCAGCCCGTTTCTGGCGCATGCAATTGCGTGGAACGCAAGTCGTGGGGATTACGGGCAGCTCAGGCAAGACGACAACGCGGCGTTTGATGGAGGGGGTCCTTTCGACAAGGTTCCGCGGAACAGCAAGTCCAAAGAGTTTCAACAACGATGTCGGCGTTCCAATCACGCTGCTTGGCGGTCGACGCGGGGACGACTTTCTCCTCGCGGAGATCGGCATGAACAGTCCAGGCGAGATTGCGGCGCTCACAGCTCTCGCACGACCTGATGTCGGCGTGATCACCATGGTTGGCAAGGCCCATCTGGGTGGTCTTGGATCGGTCGATGCGATTCTGCGCGAGAAGTTCTCGCTCATCGCAGGTCTGCATGCCGGATCGCTTGCGATTGTGCGTGGCGACAGCAGTCTGCTCGATGCAGCACTCGAGGCGGCCCTGCCTGCGGGAGTGCGCGTCGTGCGATTTGGGACAGGCCCCGCCAACCATGTGCGACTTCGCGCGCGCGCGGCGCGTCCGGAGGGCGGGCAAGACATCGAGGTCGATGCATGCGGTCGGCGATTCGAGATTCGCTTGGCGCTCGATGGAGAGCACAATGCCATGAACGCGCTCGCAGCAATCGCGCTCGGCATTGACCGCGACATGACTGATGATGAAATCGCGCGCGGATGCGCCGCGGTCGTGCCATCGGACATGCGGTTTGTTCGGCAGCAGATGTGCGGCATGACGCTCTTCAATGACGCGTACAACGCCAATCCAGATGCGATGATCGCTGCACTGCGCACATTTGGTGAACGCGCCGCGGCAGGTCAGCGCAAGATCACGATCCTCGGAGACATGCTCGAACTCGGCGATGCCGGGCCGCATCTGCATGCGGAACTTGGACGCGCCGTGGCCGCCGGGGCAAGTGGCGGCCCGCCTGCACTGGCCGTCTTTGTCGGACCTCTGTCTGCGCACGGAGCGGCTGCGTGTCGGAGCGAGAACACCTGCGATGTGCTGCATGTGCCAGATCTTTCGCCCGATTCGATCACGCGTGTCCTCGGCGCACTTCGAGTGGGCGATGCAATCCTGCTGAAAGGTTCGCGCGGTTGCCGACTTGAATTGCTCCTGAACTCGTTGCAGGAGAGGATGGCGGCCTGATGATCTACAACCTTGTGGAGGCGACGCAGGGATGGCTCGACGAGCGGGGTCTGTCGTGGATCGTGATGGTGCTCTATCAGGTGGAGTTCCGGGCGCTCTTTGCAGCGTTGCTTGCCTTCGTGCTCGTTGCACTGTTCGGTCCGCGCGTGATCCGCTGGCTCGCTCAGAAGAAGATCGGCGATGTCCCCGAGTTCGGCAACGAGACGCTCAACCAAATGATGCAGGGACGCCAAGGGACACCGACCATGGGTGGGCTTGTCATCGTGGGCGCACTCGTGGCCAGCACGCTGCTGCTGGGAGATGTGCTGCATAGCCGGTACATACAACTCGGTCTGATCGTGGCGATCAGCTTCGCAGCACTGGGCAGCGTGGATGACTGGCTCAAGTTGACGCAGAGCCGCCGACAAGCGGGTATGCGTGATGGTCTGTTCGCGTGGGAGAAGCTGATCTTTCAGTTGGGACTCGCAGGAATCGTCGGGTTCTTCCTCTGGCGCTGGGGAATGGGACCCGATGCGCATGTGCTGAACCTGCCATTTCAGCGCACCTACCTGCCGACGCCATCGATCGACACGCTGCTTCAGCCTCCGATGATGTCGCCAACGGTGTGGATCCTTGGTGCGGGGGCGTTCACATTGATCGCAACGCTCGCGATCGCCGGGACATCGAATGCCGTCAACATCACTGACGGCATGGATGGGCTGGCGACGGGAACGCTCATCATCGCCACGCTTGCGCTCATGGTGCTGCTGTGGATTGCAGGCAGCCCGCGCGCCGCATATTTCCTGATGGTGCCGAGCGTGCCCGGTGTGGGCGAACTGCTCGTGATGGCAGGGGCCATGGCCGGGGCGTGTCTCGCATTCCTTTGGTTCAACTGCTCGCCCGCGCGCGTTTTCATGGGCGATACAGGAAGCCTCTCGCTGGGCGCACTGCTCGGCTTTTTCGCCGTTGCGGCGCGGCAGGAACTGCTGCTGCTCGTCATTGGCGGCGTCTTCTTCCTTGAACTTGGCAGCGTCTTCGCCCAGACGCAGTGGTTCAAGTACACGCGCATCCGCTTCGGTCAGGGGCAACGCATCTTTCGCTGCGCACCCGTCCATCACCACTTCCATCTCGGTGGGTGGCAGGAGCAGCAGGTGGTGGTTCGACTCTGGATCGTGTCGGTGATGCTGACGATGGTTGCGCTTGTCACTCTCAAGCTGCGCTGACGCACGCGCACGCGGTGGTGGTGGGGTCAATCCCCGTGCAGTTCGCGCAGGCGCTGCGAGAGCCGAAGAATCCACTGCACGCGTTCGCACTCGCCGATCCACTCCGCCACCACGGTTGCGTTCTCATCCGAGGGAGCCTCTGCAAAGGGAACGGGGCACGCCGCACCGAGTTGCGTGCGCGCCATGGCGCGGTACCGCGAGAGCGTGCGGTCGCCGAGCAGGTGAACGAACTCGTACTCCTCTGTCAGCCAAAGAACGGTGGGCACGCGGTGGCCTGCAGCGATGCGGACTTCCTCGGCCAGATCCATGTGCTCGTCTCGGTCGAGGAAGACGAGGTCGATCATCGGACATGCGAGCGCGATCGCCTGCAGCAGTGGGCACTGCGTCGCGCAGTCGCCGCACCACATGCCGCTCAGGCAGATCATCGGCGAGCGGCGCGTGAAGCTTGCGAGCAACGTCCGCTGCGCATCCGTGATCGGCGCGCGCGCCACGCGCGCGCGCCATGTGGCGGCACGCTGCGGATCCGTGGCGAGATATGCCTCCCACCCGAGACCCGCCGCATGCTTGGCTTGCAGGAATGACGCGCGCATCGGAGGATCAGCTGCCGAGTGCGTAGATGAAAGTGGCGCTCGCGGTCAGAAGATCCGCACGCGACTTGATCAGCTCGAAGCGTGCATCGAAGAGGAATGACTCGGCGAGCAGGAGATCGTTGATGGTGGCGAGACCGTTCAGGTAGTTCTGATAGACGCTGTCGTAGGAATCCTGCGACGCGGTCAAGAGCGCCACACCCGCCTCATACTGCTTCTGCGCGGAGAAGAAATCGAAGTAGCTCGACCAGACCTGCCCCGTCGTCTCGAGACGGAGTTGCTCCAGCCGCGCTTCCGCAGCGCGCACTTCGCTGCGCGCCTGCCGCAGCCGGTTGGCGCGTTCGTAGCCGTCGAAGAGCAGCCAGTCCGCGGTCACCTGTGCGGAGTACAGGCCGTATGCCGCTGCGCCGCTGCCCGAAAACCCTGGCTGCGTGTAGTTGAAGTTGCCGCCCGTCACGCCGGCCGAGCCTTCAAAGTTGATGATCGGCAGAAAGTCCGCTTCCGCGCGTTTCACCATCTGCTCCTTCGATCGCACCTCGCCCAGCGCGGAAGCGATGTCAGGTCGCTGGGCAAGCGCGGACTGAATGGCGACCTCTACGCCATCGGTGATCGTGCTCGGGAGCGGCAGATCCGCAAGACGAACGATCTCTGGCGAGGACTGCGCGGGAATGCCCATCGCCACGGCGAGCTGCGCCTGCGCGACGTAGACCTCTGCCTTCGCCTCCTCGAGTGCGTACAGCGACTGCATGTACTGCTGCCTTGCCTGCAGAACTTCGGGACGCGTGGCGAGTCCGACGGTCATCCGGTCGTCGGTCGCATCGAGTTGTTTGCGCGCTGTCGCGACATTCTCTCGCGCCGCCTCGCGCAGCGAGATCTTCGCATCCAGCACGAAGTACGCGCGCTGCACGTCGAAGACCAGCCGTTGCATCTCACGGTTGAACGCAAAGTTGGCTGCGGTCAGTTGTGCGCGCGCGCGCGCGGCATCCGCATCGCGGCGACCAAAGTCCAAGAGCACCCAGCTCATGCCAATGATGGCGTTCCCACTGACATTGTTCACGATCGCGGGCAGCACCTGCTGCCGCTGCGGACCGAAGTCGCCCCGAAGGCCGAT
>Ga0194134_10004491_pt1 | contig 13934 bp, 10 predicted proteins | sample TA2KigOff0mmetaG_FD_148602 | JGI IMG/M metagenome (GOLD analysis project Ga0194134, IMG submission 148602) | Freshwater microbial communities from Lake Tanganyika, Tanzania - TA2015056 Kigoma Offshore 0m | ecosystem: Environmental > Aquatic > Freshwater > Lake | place: Tanzania: Lake Tanganyika... | reverse complement strand
GTTCACTCGTGTGAGTGACGCCTTGCCACTGGAGCGTTTCGAACTTGGGTACCGACTGCTCTTTGCCTTGTGTCGGGTGCCGGTCGTGGCGCGACTGGTGTCGTGGTGGGCACGAACACGCCTAGGTCGGCCAAAGGAAACCCTGAAGATGTCGTTTCATCGCGAAGTTGTGCAGTTGAGCGATTCTGTTGATGTGCACGATCACATTCGGGTCACAGGCCGGGCCGTAGGGGTGATTTCGGCGATCGCGTCGTTTCCATACCATTCACCTTCGGCTATCTCCGAGAGCGGAGACCCACTCGACCACATCCGATTTCGGCGAGTCATCGACCAAGTGTCTGGCGACAGCGAACTTACGATCCACTGGCGAATCACACCTGAGAGCGGGACAAGTGGCAGAGTAGACGGGCAATGAAAGTCGCGGTCGTCATTCCTGCAAAGAACGAAGGCGCGACCATCGGCCAGGTCATTGGTCAATTGAAGTCGACCCTGCACGACTTGGGCCATCAGTGTGAAGTCTTTGTAGCCGACGACTCACATGACGACACTCGGCGTGTCGCTGCCTCCGAGGGTGCGACGATCGTGCGTGGCAGCGGTGAAGGTCTTGGCACCGCAATGTTGCGAGGCTTGAAAGCCGCGGCTGGCAGCGAACCCGATGTCATTCTGAGCGTTGATGGCGATGGACAAGCCGACATTGTCACCGAGTTGCCGATGTTCCTGCAGCCGATCATTGATGACACTGCCGACCTGGTACTTGGTTCGCGGTTCAAAGAGTCGGGACTGGTGGATTACAAGTACCGAGCTACGAATCGTCTGGGTACGCGAATCCTGGTCGGGATGTTGAGGCGACGTACCGGTCTTCCGCTCACCGACAGCCACGGTGGAATTCGAGCGATGCGACCTGATGTAGTTAGGGAACTTGAAATGATCGGAACTCACACGTATGTGCAAGAGACGATCATCGACGCCCACGAGAAAGGTTTTCGCGTTACAGAAATTGCCAGTCGTTGGTTGCCGCGTCAGCACGGAAGTTCGCGAGTCGTGCGCTCGATCCCAAAATACGTTCTCTACACGCTCCCAGTGCTGCTGTTGAGATCTGGCCAGCACATTCGCTGGTTGTATTCGCTCGGAGCCATCTCGTTCATATCTGGATGCCTCTTTTTTGGCGTAATCCTTGTTCAGGAAGGTTTCAGGTACGCGTTCACGAACCGAGTTCCGGGACTCACACTCGTGGCTCTACTGGTGACCACCGGGCTACAACTCTTCTTTTTCGGCCTCATCCTGCAGTTGCTCAAACAAATCAAGCGTCGGGTTGACTGAGAGGCTTCAATGACACGTCTTCGTGGTGCTGTTATCGGCTTCGGAAAACTCGGACTGCTTCATGCTGGACTGATCAACGGGCTACAGGAGAGTCAGTTGGCTGCCGTCGTCGAGACGTCGCCGCTGATCCGACGAGTGATCCACCAACACTTTCCGCATGTGGCAGTGCACGACAGCGTTTTATCGCTGATAGCTGCCGGTGGGTTCGACCTCGCGGTGATTGCTACGCCGACGGGTAGTCACATCGATCTGGCAACCGCCCTAGTGGAACGCAACATACCGGTGCTCATCGAGAAGCCGCTGTCGTTGAGCGCCGCACAGGCGCATCCGCTTTGCGAGGCCCTCGAGCGACGGTGGGTGCCGAACATGGTCGGCTACGTGGGTCGTTACATCGACTCATTCAGGCAAGCCAAGAGGTTGCTTTCCGAGAACGTGCTTGGACCAATTCGAATGATTCGCAGCTCCATGTACATCGAGCAACTACTCAAACCGGGTGAAGGCTGGCGCTATGACCCGAAAGTGTCCGGTGGTGGAGTGCTGATCACGCAGAACTCCCATGTGATCGACAAGCTGCGGTGGCTCTTCGGAGAGATTGCCAATGTGTCGGGCCAGACGAATCGGGTAGTTTCGTCCCAAGTAGAAGACCACGCTCACGCGTATTTCCGGTTCTCGTCGGGTGCCGCCGGCTATCTCGATGCTTCGTGGTCGGCGCGTCACTATCGAACCCCGACGATTTCGATTCATGCGCAAGGTGACAACGGCACGCTCGATGTCACTGATGACGAAGTTCGGCTGTTTCTTGACACACCGCAAGCTGGCCATAAAGCGGGGTGGACTCAGTGGCGAACCCCCGACTTGTACGAGCCGGTGCCACTCGACATCGGTGGCACCCAGTACTCGCGCCAGATGGCGGATTTCCTCACTGCGGTTCGCAACAACACCGCCGTTGAGTCCGACGTGGCAAGTGCGTTGCGAACTCAAGAGGCGATCGATGCGATTTACGCGTCAGCATCACAGGGTGGCGGCAACGTCTCGATTTCTACATGAGTCAGTCTGCAATGCCGCGGGTGGTGCTCGGCCACAATCAGTTCTTTGGCGTCGACCATCTCTCGTCGCAGCGGGGCGCTGAGCGAGCGGCCTATTTCGCCGACGTGCGAAACGTGCTGACGGTGATTCGACTTGCACACCATGCTGGTGCAACCGGCCTCATGCTCTCCACGCATCCTCGGGCAATCGCGATCTGTGACGCCTTGCGCAAAGACGAAGAACTTCGTGCAAACCTGCAAATCGTTCCTCTACTCCCCTACGCGCAGAAGTACGTGACGAAAGCCAACGAAGTGGGCATGGTTCGCGCCGTCACAGGAACGCTATCTGATGCCAGCATGCGTGACCGGCTGGGCCTTGGTGTTGACTTCGCTCGTACCGTGCTTCGCAGAGACCCCATCGACATGGTCCGCGCCCTCATTCGCCTAGAGCTGAGAATGTTCCGTCGACTGCCCGTATCGGTGGTGTTTCTGCACGATGCGATCAGCGATTTGCTCCTTTCGCTTGGCGCACCGAGGGTGTTCGACGTGTATCGCCGCACGTTGCAGAAGCGATTTGGTGCGACAGCCGGTGTAGCCACGAAGAATCTTCCCCTTCTGCTCGATCGTTTTGCGACATGGGGATTGGAAACGCCAGCAGTACTCACCCACGTGAACAAGGTGGGATTTCATGTGAATCCCTCGCTTCGCGAACACGAGCAGTGCTTGCGAGACGAGTCTCTACAGATCATGGCGATGGGAACCCTCGCCTCGGGATACCTTAAGCCCATCGAAGCCGCCGACTACGTTCGGGAATTCTCATCAATTCGTTCGGTTGTAGTAGGCATGAGTTCGCCTACACATATCATTGAGACCTTCAGGGCGTTTTTGCCTCGTCAGAAGTTGATCCGATGAGATGTCGAAAATACCGGAAAACCGATAGGTCAGTAGATTCACCGGAGTCATCTACTCAGCGACAGCTGATTCTTGACAGAAAGCCATTTCTACAGAAACTGTACCGAGATTGGGCGGAAGCCATAGTTTCGCACTGCACAACAGGCGTCTCAGTTGAGCTCGGAGGAGGACTCAATCCGGTTACCGCTTCGGTATTCAAGAAAATTGGGTGCTATCGACTTGACATCATGGAACTCACTGAACTCTCTGTTCGCGGCGATGCAATGTGTTTGCCTTTCAGATCAGGGTCGTTAAGCAATCTCGTAGCGATTGACGCACTGCACCACTTCTCAGATGTCCACCAATTTTTAGGCGAGGCGATACGAACATTGTCACCGGGTGGACGAGTGATTCTTGTCGAACCTTGGAACTCGAGGTGGGCACGAATCATTTTTCGATTCCACCGCGAGGAGTTCGATGAAGATGCTGGGTGGTCGTTCCCTGCTGTTGGTCCTATGAGTTCGTCAAATGTGGCGTTGCCGTGGATTGTTTTTTGTCGAGACATTGAACGATTTCAAATTTCATATTCGGACCTTGAGATCATCCAGATTAAACCGATTACACCGCTTGGGTTTGTTCTCTCTGGAGGTTCGACGGTTGGTTATGGATTGCCAGGTTTTCTCTATCGAATGGTTCGGGCTATCGACAATCTGCTCGAACGCTTTGGCGTAGGTCTCTCAGCGCTAATCGTTGTTCAGCGAAGGCGGTGGACTGATGGTTGAATCGGCAAGTGACGTAGATGAACAACGCATGAAGGCCTGTTCGTTGCGAGCCCTAGTTCCAACGATCATTGGCATAGTGATGTGGAATGTCATCGGTGTGATGAATATGGAGTCGTCGCTACACATTGAATACTCGTTGGGATCAAGCTCGCCTTGGCACTCATTTTGGCACCGTGGAGATCCAGGAGAAGTAGTGCGTCATTGGTGGGTGCCGATTTATGACCAGTGGTCGGGTCTGGGTTATCGGTTGCCAACACAAGGGCTACTTACGGATACACCGCTTGCGTACTTGGCACTGATTCTCCCAATCAATGGAATTCGGACTCTTGTTTGGTTCGGCTCTTTGTGGTTCATGTTCTCACAAGTTCATCGCTGGATTGCCTCGTGGGTAAAGACGTATCAAATCTTTGTTTGCGTCTTCGTGGACTTGCTGTTTCTTGGCCTCTTGTCCTTCTACTCTCTGTTGCTCTGGGAGACGATCTCTAAGACTGGAAACCATTTTTGGAGATATATCAATTGCCTTCAGTTCGCAGAATTCGGCGAGATTCTGATACCAAGAACCGTTACCTGCACCAATCAACAATACGCGCGGACGAGATTGGCGTTGTGCAGTGGTCGCGCGAATCAACCCAAGCCGTCTAATGAACCGACTTTTTCCTCCCGATGTCTCCCACCAATCGTGGCTTGACATAGAAGACCGACCAGATTCACAGACATCGTCAAAAAAGAGCGTTCACTTTCAGTTCGATACAACAATTCATTCATGGCAAGTTAGTCTGTCACAATGCCCTCGATAAATGACGTTCGCGCGTATTGGGAGCAATACCCACTTTTGTCACATGAAGTTGGTTGTGTATCACCTATTGAGCACTGGAATATTCTCGATGAGAAAAAACGTGGAGACATTGAGAGATTCTCCTTAGATTTTTGGAAATTTGAGCAGACCAAAGGAAAGCGAGTGCTTGATATTGGATGCGGACCTGGGTGGCTGACGGTGAAGTATGCGGCCGCTGGTGCGATGGTTACTGCAATTGACCTCACAGAATCTGCTGTAAGCATCACCGAGTCAGTGCTTAGAGCAAAGTCACTCAAGGCACATGTACAGGTGGGTAATGCCGAGTCGTTACCCTTTCCGGATGATTCATTCGAAATTGTTGTGTCATCGGGAGTACTTCATCACACTCCGGACACATTAAAGGGCTTCTCAGAAGCTTTTCGTGTGACTACCCCAGGTGGACAGGGTCTCATCACACTGTATCGATTGTCGCTTCTCCATCGCCGGTGGGTGTTTCCACTCGTGAGAGTTCTCATGAAGTTGACGCGAGCACGTCATCCCGGCGCAGATTTAGCTTCACTCGCGACCAGCGCCGAGGAATTCGTGCGAATGTATGACGGCGAGGATAATCCGATCGGGATCGCTCAAACTACTCGGAAGTGGCAAAGAGATCTTGAGACTGTTGGGTGGAAGGTGACGACTATCGAGACCCACTACTTCCCGCTACGCATGGTCGCAAACCTTAAAGCTGCACCAGATTGGTTACACAAATTGCTCGATCGGTATTGCGGAACGATGGTGTATTTTTCGCTTCAGAAGTCATTGCCCACTGAATCCTGATATCTGACCGCAAAACTGTGACACTTCAATACAACACGGTTTTTACTGATAACAACCGAAAATCTGCGAGATCCAGAACGCGTTTAGCCGATGCGGTAATTCCTGCTGGAGTCGCCGTGTTCCTATGGAATGTATTGGGAGTAAATAACATAGAGAGTGGAGTACATATCGATTACTCCCTCGGTTCGAGCATGCCTTGGCATGGCTGGTTTACCCGCGGACAACCGGGAGAGGTAATCCGATGGCTTGGAGTCCCGATTTATGACCAGTGGTCTGGACTTGGTTATCGGCTGCCGACTCAGGGATCACTTACTTCGTTACCAAGTGTGTATCTCGCGAGGTACTTTCCCCTCAACTTAGTAGTTACGACTGGGTGGCTACTCGCTCTTACATTCATGTTCATCTTGGTTCATCAATGGATCGCAAAGTGGAGTGATGAGTATTCATCAGCAAAACGCATCTTCGCTGACATATCAATTATTGGAGTGATGTCGTTTTACACGCTCTGGCACGGATGGCAACAGTATCCACTACAAATCGCTGGCGCCATTGTCTGCCTGGTGAGCGTTCTCGACAAGGACCTTATTGAGAATCCACAGGGAGCCGAACTCCTGGTCAGAATTGCGAACTTCAGTGTTGGGATTGTTCTTCTCATTTTGCCTCACTATGGCTTTGCGATGACATTTCTTCCCGCAGTTTTGATACTCAGTTGCTTGGTGATTGTACGAAGAAGAGGCACTATTGTTCGACGAATATACAGATGTCCATTGGTTTTGACGCCGTTGTCGTTGTCGGCAATTGTGGTGCTACCAGGAGCACTCGATCTTCATCGTGAACTCAGTTTGCAGTCCGCTCTACCGTCCGTGTCGCCAGAATCTGGAGTTCTTCATTACACATATGATGTCGGCAATTTTGACCTTTCGAGCGTGACGTCTTGGCTCTCGATCGGACTCACGGTGCTCCACACCATGATTTTTCCTCTTTTTGCACTGATTCGACCAGAAACATATCTCGAACTGTTGCCTGGCGATCCGCGATCGATTTTTCAAATCGCATGGTCGCACAACAGGACTCAGTTTGGCGGTGGTCTCTTGGCAGCCACCATCGCTCTCTGGTCGTTGATTCATCCGAAGCGCCTACAGGCTTCTGTAATCGAGCGTTTCATAGGTGTAATAATTCTCGGGTCGCTTCTTATTGGAATTTTCAATATGACCCATCCGGTGGGACAATCCGGTCTTCGATGGGTACTCGAGCTCAAGATGATACCTGGGTCACTCTTGTCAAATAGTCGCTGGCAATATGCAGATCTTTCCGCAGTTCTGACCTTGCTTCTATTCGTTTGGCAAGACCACAAGATGTTGGGGTCGAGAAAGAATAGTTGTAGCTACAAGTCTTCAGTTAAGGCGCTCCGAAACCTAGTCGTCATTATCGGAGTATCTGTGTTTGCGTTGCTGTTGCCGTATCGAGCGCTGGAGACAGTACGACTCAACCAAGGACAGACAAGATTTTCCCCATTGCAATTGGATAGCAAAATGAGGAATGACAACGAACAATGGAGACGTCAGGTTGTCAAGATTCGAGAAGAATTGTTTCACAGCTCTGATACTTCCCCGCAGCGAGTATTGATACCGGCCCGTGAAACCAACGCACAAGATGACATATTCACTGGTCTTGAAGGACATCGATCGTGGTGGGGCCTAAGAGTTCACGCGCAATTGAGAGATGTTCAACTCTCATCTCTTGCCTCAAAGCCCAAGATACGAAGCAGTCTGACATTGGAGAAACGAACGAAACAAACTCAACTAGCACACGATGTCTGGAATTTCGCCTGCGATACACACATCCGCTCAAGGCTTGACTTCTTGTCAGTTGCGTGGGGTATGTTTCCGAGAGATTGTGCGATTCACGAATTCTCAGACTTCCCACAGATTGAGCTCCCAATGCCATCTGACTGGTCCAGGCCGAATAATCGTAAATCCAATGCTTACGCAACTGAGTTTAGGCTTGCTTCGTCAGAAGGCGACTTTGTAGCGCTACGTAATTTGACTTTCTCCCATTGGTGGATACAAAGTGGCACTCGCTCGGACACACCGTGTTCGGTACTAACCGCCGACTGCCTATCTGACCTCAGATCAACGAGATCGCAGAATCAACCACCTTTGGAGTTATGTCATGAGAGCTGCGTAGCCACATATCGATTGAGTGGCGAAGTGCCCACAGATATGCGACTACTCATACCGCTCAACTATGACCCAACGCTTAAAGCAGAGCAGAGCGGAGTGGACCTTCGTATTGAGGAGTTTCGGGGGCTCGTTGCGATTGACAGTAAGTTACTGAGCAGAGGAACAATCAGAATCTCAGTCCGGCCTGACAGAATCATGAAGTTCTACGGACTTAGTCCGATAGTTTCCACCTTGTTGTTTTCCATTGCTGTAGCTACAAATTCGAGATCGTCTAAATTGAGCAGGCGTCTTCCGAAAGTATTGCCAGTCTCTCAATCCGATCAACCGAGGCATCCATGAAGAGACTCGCATTGGTTCTCAATAGTGAACTCTTCATCGGTGTTGCCGTCTCACTCACTCTCTTGGCGTTCGTTAGTTTCGTCGGTACACCAGATATTGAAGAGTCAACAAAGATCAGCTATTCCGCTGGAGTCGATGTGACTCAGGCGGATGGCTCTGATGTAGTTGGAACTCACTCGATATTGGGTGTTCCGATTTTCGACACTCTCCAAGGGACTGGAGGCCGCCTTCCATATCAGTCGTCCTGGTCGCAGAGTGTGACTTGGCCTTTGCGGGTAATCGGCTCTCTAGAGGGTTATGTTTTCTTACGCACTCTGCTTTATTCAAGTGCGGCGATGGCACTCGTGCTCTTGACGATACGTTCCTGGATTCCGAGTCTGGCATCGAGATGGCTATGGGTTGCTGGCTTACTGATGAACTCATCGTTTGGTGTGTATCTTCGCCAGAACGAATGGAGCGATACCCATGTCCAGACCATCGGAATTGTCGGCGTTGCCATGATTCTCCTCAACCGAGACTTCTTTGTCGAGGATCAACTTCGCGACAACTACCCTACTCGCTTAATACCAGCTCTGATTTTTCTGAGCATCAATGGAGTTGTGACCGGACATCCTGGTTATCTCCCAATGGCGGGACTTATCTGGATAAGTTTTTTTCTGAGCCTCATGAGTTTGAAGCAATATCGAAGGACGTTTCTAACTTGGGCTAGAAGAGAGTACTTGGGAATAGCTGCGGTCATATTTGCCACGGTCGGGTCTCTATTTGCAGTCGTCTATGACTTGTCTCTTGAGCAACAAGAATTGAATTGGTCAGTTAGTCGACTCGCGACAGTTCAAGGCTTCTTTGGCACCGAGGCCTTCAAGGGGCTCTCACGCGGACTACTGCCGGTTTCGGTTGAGGAGTTTTTCTCAGTTGTAGCCACGACGATATCGACACCGATTCTCCGCTTGCTTTATCCCTTGATTGATCAATGGGACTTCTCTAGGAGGCTTGCTGTGGTGTTTCCTAGAGGAGAGTTCTCGGCACTACTAATCCTTGTTGTAGTTCCATGGAGTCTCAAACATTTACGAAGCCATGAATTCCGAGTGCTTCTTGGCCGCTTCGCAGCCGCACAAGCAACCATATTCTTTCTTGCATTTCTTACGCACGCGCAAGCGCTACCCGTAGTACTGCTTACATCGGGGGCTTGGCAATTCTTCCCGGTTATTCTGGCAATGAATGTTGCAGTCGGATTGATTCTTCTGCGTTACATCGACCGGAGAGATCTCATCTCTCGCATCATTTGTTATACAAGCCTCTTTTCGGCCGGCGTTTGGTTGCTAATGCAACTGGGCTTTGGGTTGGTTGGAGCACGATTGGAATTACCAGACAAAGTGGAACACTGGACTCGTGAGGTTGAAAGTGTTTCCTTATCTGCTATCTACCGGGAAAAGTTGTCGATGGCGAATCGTCTCGCCTTCTTCGACAGTCGCGAAATCGGTGACGATGGGCAACCACGCTGGCAAAACTTCTTAAAGTTCACCAGCTTGGGAATTCCAGTTGTTGCGCCATCGGATTTGAAAATACGAAGTAATCCACAGCTAGTGAGTTCGTACGGCACGTACAACACATCACTCGGATTTCTCAGCCCGGAGGGCCTTGGGGCTACTAAGTCAGATCAGTTCCTAGAGAACACTCAGAACGAGACTTCAAAGCCCAACTTCAGTCAGGCATTGGATTTTCTGCAGGTCAAGTATCTGCTAGTGGATGCGACGCCCAAAAATGCCCTACTCAAGAGAACTCTGATTCGGCAAGGTTGGCGAGAGTGGGACACGGACAAGAGTCCGTCAGTTCATGTTGACCGTGCAGAGATGCACTTGTTTGAGCGCGAGGGATACTCGGCTCATTGGGTTGCTAAGACAAGCCTAAATGCATTCTCAATCTGTCCCATACTCGAACAGGAATGTCCAATCCTTTCTAAGACCATGAGAACTAAGTGGTCCGCAGATCCTCAGCTGAAGTTATGCGAAACCCCAGAATGTCTTTGGCAGATTCGAATTCCCAGAATCCCATCCGATCAGCTTCTCGTATTGCCAATTAGATACGACCCAGTTTTGTCGGTACGGATTGAGGAAGGTAGAGATCTGGTGACCGCCAATGCAGGTGGATTTCTTGCAGTCGGATCTTCTGACGATGTAACAAGCTCTAAACTAATTGTGACGTTAAGACCCGATTTTCGAATTGTCTCTAGAGTTGTGAGCAGCTACATAAATCTTGCGGCACTTCTCTTCATGATGGCTACTTCGGTGTACTCATTCATTACGACACGACGCAGGCGGTTACGAATCGAGTAACGAATCAACCACCGTGATGGTGGTGCCAAGAGGTGTGAGATCACCAGTGGTGGTGGTGCCAACGATTTCAACATTCCACACTCCAGGCACAGGGAATGTCAACCCACCATCAACCGGTGCTACCGCCGCACCGGCATGTCGTAGCGGAACGATGAGGTTGATGCCCGCGTAGCCCTCGGCTTGTGGCACGAGCCGAACCTCGAAGTTGTTGATTCGTTTCGGCTCGAGAAGTTCCACCCGCATCGCGTTTGCTCCCGTCGTAAGCGGCGTGAGCGATAGCACCACATGGAAGCGGTCGTTCTGTAGTTCTTCGCGGTACAAGTAACTGGCCGTTGGTGCCGCTCGCTTAGCGACCGCCTGTGATGGGCGCATCGAGACAGCCCACGAAGTGATGCCCAAGATCAGCACACCGACGATGATCTCGGCAGTAATGGCCCGTCGCAACCGCCACGCCATCTTGGCGGTGAGGCGTTTCTCGCGACCAAGTCGGGTCATCGCAAAGTTGCGCAAGACGAGCATGACCCAGATCATCAAGGCAACAACCACAAGTTGCAGCACGTTCAGACGACCGTGGCTACTGGTGAAGATTGCAGCACCATCCATTAGGTACACCTGCACGAGCCCGGTAAATACGGTGAGCACGATCAGCAACGGTGAAATCTTCGCGAAGTATCGAACGGCGTCGAGCAAGTCGCGTTCGCCCGGGCCGGCCAGCGCCGCGCGCGCCAAGAGAGCAAGACCGCCAAGCCACAGGCCCATCGACCACGCATGGAAGATGCCAAAGATGTACGTGGCCACCGACAAGTTCTGCCCTACTCGAGTGAGCCCGTAAGTTGCCATCATTGCGAGCAAGAAGATGATCGCTGGCACTTGTGTTTCTGGTGCAAGCACACGGCGCGGGTTGAACGCAATCCACACCGATGCCGCGACCAGAACAAATCGCAGTGCGATGATTATTCCGGAGGCTGTGTTCAACGCGCCGAACCACGAGAACGGGTTCAACGACGCAACGAACGACGCATCGGCGGCCCTCGCCGCCTGCAGAGCAACAACAAGATAGAGCGAAACGGTTGCGCCAATCCACGACAGTCGTAAGAACCGTTGCGTGGTGTCGTATTCGAACCCTTCTGGCCAGCCCAGAACGATGTACAACAACCCGCCGAACAAGCTGATAACGAACAAGTACTCGAAGATGCGCAACAACCCGAGCAACAGACCAAACCGCAACTCGCTGGCCGGTGTCGCAGTAATCACTTCGCCGACCACGGTGGTGGGCGTTGCTCCGGCTGCGTCGCCCGCTGCGAGCGTGGTTTGCGTCGTCACCAGCAGGGTGAAATTGAACGTACCGAGGCTTCCGATGTTGCGGTTGATCACCCAGGTGACAGTGCACTGACCCGCCGGGGGCAGAGATGCAAGTGGGGTGGACACGGTTTGCATATCGACGGCAATCACCGGTGCGCCGAGCGAAACTGTCACTCCGTTGCACCGCAACAACACGCCAAGTGCGGCAGCATCATCAGCATCGAGCTTGTTGCGAAAGATCAACTGCAGTTGCGTTGGCACCACGTTGACGGTGGAATTGGGTTGCGGGTTCGACGAGATCAACTCGTTGGGGATCGTCGACGCCGCATCTGCGTTCGTCGCAAATGCGGTGGCAGCTAGGCAGGAGCACACGACGGCGACCAGCACTGATAGCAGGGCACGCCGCCCCCGGAGACGAACTTCACGCATGGGCGTGTTACTACGGTACCCAAGAGGCGACTCAGCGATGTCGCATCAAATCGACCGCGCACCCGAGGGGTAGGCTCGCTACGAAATGGCCACGCAATCGTTGTATCGTCGGTATCGCCCGCGTCGTTTCGGCGAACTAAAGGGCCAGGAGCACGTTGTTCGCGCGCTTCGTAATGCGGTGGCCAACGATCGTGGCGGTCAGGCGTACCTCTTTTCTGGCCCACGCGGTACGGGTAAAACGTCGGCGGCCCGCATTTTGGCCAAGGTGCTCAATTGCACGGCACCCGAGAAGGGCGAACCATGTTGTGAATGCGAGTCGTGCCTGGCCATCGAACGCGGCACGAGTTTCGACGTGCTTGAACTCGACGCGGCCAGCAACAACGGTGTCGACAACATTCGTGAGTTGATCGAACGAGCAGCCATGGGCAACCCAGGCCGGCATCGTGTGTTCATCCTCGACGAGGTGCACATGCTGAGTGCCGGGGCCGAGGCCGCCTTGCTCAAGACACTCGAAGAACCACCGCCGCACGTGGTGTTCGTGCTCGCAACTACCGACCCGCAAAAGGTGAGTGAAACCATTCGCAGTCGCACGCAACATTTGCAGTTTCGCTTGCTACCTGCCAAGGATCTTGAAGAACATATTCGCTGGGTGGTGGACGACGCCAAACTCGACGTCACCCTCGAGGCGATTCGTCAAGTGGTGGAGCAGGGTGGTGGCTCGGCCCGTGACACATTGTCGGCACTCGAGCTGGTGGCTGCCGGCGGTGGCCAGGCTGAATCTTTCGTGCGACCCGAAGACGTCGTCGAGTCGCTCATCAACCGTGACGCTGCCGCGGTACTCACGCAGGTTGCAGCAGCCATGCAACGCGGCCACGACCCAAAGGCCTTCACCGAGCAGATCGTGCGATTTTTGCGCGAGATGTTTCTTTCGTCGATGGCACCGCAACTCGTGCAACTGTCTGAAGAGCATGCGCGAACCGCCGCCGATATGACCGCGCGCTACGGCATTGCCTCCGTGGTGCGGGCAATCGAGGTGCTCGGCGAAGCATTGCTCGACATTCGTCGTGCGCCCGACCCGCGACTTGTGCTCGAGGTAACTCTCGTTCGTCTCGCGAGCAACGCGGTGTCGAACGATGCGACGTCATTGGCGGCGCGTGTCGAGCGACTCGAGGCCGGTGGCACACGACCGCGCGACGTAACCGGCCCAATTCCGCGACCGCGCCTCGCAGGTGGGGGCACTGCACCCGCAACTACACGCACGCCGTCGCAGGGCCCATCGCGCTCTTCGAGCGCAACTGCAGCAACGGCTGCGCCGACGACTTCACCGTCATCAACCAACACCTCTGCAACTGCAACGGTGTCGGGCGACCCTAGCGGCGATGATCTCGCTTCGGCGTGGCCCGGCGTCGTACGCACGTTGAAAGCCACGGTTCGCGCGTTGTATTCAGCAGTTGAAGTAGTCGGCACCGAAGGTGACACGTTCGTTGTCGCAGCGCCGAGCGAGATGCACAAAAAGAAGTGTCTCGAATTGCAAGAACACGTTCGCACCGCACTTACCGCGGCGGCGGGTCGGCCGATAACGCTCGAGGTGCGAGTGCAAACCTCACGCACCACTCCAGCATCGAGTGCAGCTAAGCCAACCCCGGTGGACACCACTGACACAGTCAACGACTCAACGGGCAACGACGAACCCGTCGAATCGGTGGTCGACCAGA
>Ga0194134_10004490_pt1 | contig 13940 bp, 15 predicted proteins | sample TA2KigOff0mmetaG_FD_148602 | JGI IMG/M metagenome (GOLD analysis project Ga0194134, IMG submission 148602) | Freshwater microbial communities from Lake Tanganyika, Tanzania - TA2015056 Kigoma Offshore 0m | ecosystem: Environmental > Aquatic > Freshwater > Lake | place: Tanzania: Lake Tanganyika... | reverse complement strand
ACGAGGCGGCCAGCTACATCCGCACCCTCGAGCGCCGCCAGGGGCTCAAGGTGGGCTGCCCCGAAGAAGTGGCCTGGCGCCTGGGCTGGATCAGCGGCACTGCGCTGGCCGCGCTGGCACAACCGCTGCGCAAGAGCGGCTATGGAGAGTATCTGCTGCAGCTGCTGGAGAACGACATCCAAACCGCCACTGCAGCCACGGCAGGCCTGGGCCATGCAGGCTGAACGCCTAAGAAGCTCCACTGGTGCCGAGCTGCAGGGGCCCCTGCTGCTGACGCCGCAGGTGTTTGGCGACGATCGAGGTTGGTTCGTCGAGAGCTGGAACGCCCGCACCTTTGCAGCGCTGCTGGCCAGCGATGGCCAGAGCGAGGCACCGGCGTTTGTGCAGGACAACCACTCCTGCTCCAGCCGTGGCGTGCTGCGGGGGCTGCATTACCAGCTGCCGCCCCACGCCCAGGGCAAGCTGATACGCTGCGTGGCCGGGTCGATCATCGATGTGGCGCTCGACATTCGCCGCGGTTCGCCCACCTTCGGGAAGTGGGCCCGCGCGTCGCTCAGCGCCGCCAACCGGCAGCAGCTGTGGATCCCCGCGGGCTTTGCCCATGGCTTCCTGAGCCTGGAGGACGGCAGCGAGGTGTTCTACAAAACCACCGACTTCTGGGCCCGAGACTGCGAGCGCGCGATCCGCTGGAGTGACCCCCAGCTGGCGATCGACTGGGGGCTGCATCAGCTGGGCCTCGCCGAACCACTGCTGGCCCCCAAAGACGCCGCAGCGCCGCTGCTGGCTGAGGCATTGGCAGCAGCGGAGACGGCAGACTAAAAACACGTCGCGTTGCGCAACGCGCTACACTTTCAGAGGCTTGGCGGGCGATGTGATCCAGGGATTCCGTCACAAAGGTCTTTTATTGTTTTTCGAAACAGGCGAGACCTCAGGAATCCAGACAAGTCATGCTCGCAAGTTGCGGTTGCAACTCGCAGCTCTTCAATCAGCTGTCGAAATCACGGACCTGGACTTACCTGGCTACCGGCTTCATCCGCTTAAGGGCGCCGACAAGGGTCGATGGGCTGTTTGGGTGAATGCCAATTGGCGCCTCACCTTTGCCTTTCGCGATGCACACGTGTTTGAACTCGATCTTGAGGACTACCACTGATGGCTCAACCCATTCCAATGCACAACCCTCCTCACCCAGGAGACTTCATTGCGGGGACGTATCTCGATCCATGCGAGCTGTCGATCCGGCAAGTGGCTGAACGCCTCGGTGTTTCAGCCTCGACATTTCAGCGTTTGGTTGCAGGCAAAAGCCGCGTCACACCCGATATGGCGTTAAGGCTCTCAACGGTGCTGGGCCGCAGCCCCGAGAGCTGGTTGGCTCTCCAAGATGCCTATGACCTCTGGATGGCCCGCCAACATCTCGATCTTTCGGGGCTGACCCCCTTGGAATGGGCAACCGCATGAAGGTGCTGCTCACAGGCGCCGCGGGGCAGCTGGGCCAGGCGTTGCTGGCGGCACAGCCCACCGAGGTGGAGCTGATCGCCACCAGCCGCGCTGGCGGCGCAGGGATGGTGGCGCTGGATCTAGGAGATGCCAGCGCCTGCCGTGCGGCGGTGCTGGAGCACCGGCCCCATTGGGTGATCAACGCAGGTGCCTACACCGCGGTTGACAAGGCCGAAAACGAAGCCGAGCTGGTCCACGCGGTGAATGCCGGCGCCCCCGAAGCGTTCGCGCGGGCACTGGCTGAAACCGGAGGCCGCCTGCTGCAGCTGAGCACCGATTTTGTGTTTGACGGCGCCCAGGGCAGCCCCTATCGGCCCCAGCATCCCGTGAACCCCCTGGGCGTGTATGGCGCCAGCAAGGCCGCTGGCGAAAGGGCGGCTCAGCAATTGCTGCCAGCGCAGCAGCTCTGCATCTTGCGCACCAGCTGGGTGTATGGCCCGGTGGGCCACAACTTTGTGCGCACCATGTTGCGGCTGCACGGCGAGCGGGCCGCCTCAGGTCAACCCCTACAGGTGGTTGCCGACCAGGTGGGTTGCCCCACGGCCACCCCCGGCCTGGCCGAGGCCTGTTGGACGGCGGAGCAGCAGGGGGCAGACGGCATCCACCACTGGTGCGACGCCGGCGCGGCGAGCTGGTACGACTTTGCCGTTGCCATCGGCGAGCTTGGGATGGCAGCCGGCCTACTGCCCCAGGCGGCCAACGTCTGCCCGATCACCACAGCCGACTACCCCACTCAGGCCAGGCGGCCCGGCTATTCCCTGCTCGACTGCACCATCACCCGCCGCGCCCTGGGGCTAACGCGGCAGCACTGGCGCACAGCACTGGCCTCTGTACTGCAGCAAATCAGCACCGAGGCCCTGGTTCATCCCTGAGATTCATCCCTTGAGTTGATCGCATCTAGTCATCTCTGGAGGGATGGGACATGCATGCCGTGAGCGTCATAGGTCTCAAGCACAACCCGGCAGATGCCCTGCGCCAGGCCCACAGCAGCCCTGTGGTAGTTCTCAACCGCGACCAACCCGATACGGTGCTGATCGGTCTTGAGCAAGGAGGAATGCTGCAGGAAGCGGGGGTGCGGGCAGCCCTGGCGACAACTCTCTTCCGTGATGGGGAGTTTTCTCTGGCGCGGGCGGCCCGAGTGGCGGAGATGGATATATCCAGCTTGATGTCCCAGCTCGGCAGGATTGGCATCCCGGCAATCCGGCTGACAGCCGCCGAAAACAACACCGATCTCGACACCCTGGAATTGCGGCTGCAATCGTCATCGCCGATGCCAGCCCGCTGATTGCACTGGCCCGCGTGAACGGGCTGGAATGGCTGCAGCAGCAATTCCACAGGGGCGTCGCGACCGAAGCGGTGTTGAGCGACGAGGGATCGGAAGATGGGCCTTAGCAGGGCGGTCACCAGCGCGTGATCGATCCGGCACGCCATCGCGACTAGGAGTTTGTTGCGGATAGCGCCGCAGCCGGCTCGACATTACGAACGTCACCGCCGAGCTGCTCTGCTGCGGGGGGGGGGTGTTCTTGTCTTGTGCGTGCCGAGCACTGGCCGATTCAGCGCTGGCAACTGCCGCCAGGGCCTTGGCCCTTCATCCGGCGGCCATGGCCAGCTGCTGTTTCTGAGATTGCCGGTGCTTGTACAACTTGAGCAGGTTGTGCCCTGCACCAATCAGGTGCCATTCAGCATCGACCTTCTCCAAGCCCCGCAGCAGGAAGCCGCGCAGGCCTCTGGCCTCCTTGATCTGGCCATTCACCGGTTCGACGATCGCCTTGCGCTGGGCGTAGATCGCTGATCTTGTTTGCTTCTGAGCTTGCGGGCCATGCGGGTTTTCACATCGGCATTCCTCGGCATCGGTCCGCGTTTTGGCGGCAGTGGCTGGCCATGGGGCAAGCGCCCAGTGGCGGTATAGGCGTCAATCCCAAGCTGCTCGCAGTGCTCAGCGTTGGCCTCGCTCCAGTAGCCCGCATCCGTCGTGAGCACATCCGGCAAAACGCCCGCCGTGTCAGCGATGCGTTGCACCATTGGCTTCAGGTTTTCGACGTCGGGTGCCTGGTTGCTGACGCCCACCGCCACGATCACCTGGTGATCGCTGTCGACCGCCAGCTGGCAGTTGTAGCCCTGCAGGTAGGAGCCACCTGAGTGCATCAGGTGGCTGTCTGGATCCGTGAAATTGCGCTGGCTCTTGCCTTTGGGTGTGCCACCGGCCTTCCGGGCCAGACCACGCCTGGGCATGGCGCCTGCGGCCAGCGGCTCCAGATCAGGTGGTTCCAAACCGGCATATTCAGCGGCCTCAGTCGCTGTGTCTCGGGCCTCTCTGGCTTTGGCCGCTGCCGACTCGGCTTTTTTGCCCAGCTCGCTCTGCTCAGCAGCCGGTGCCTCTGAATCCTGAGCAGCAGCAGCTGTGGCGCTGGCCTCATCGGCCTCCTCCTGCCGCTGACGTGCAGCTGCTGCGGCGGTCTCCGCTTCCATCTCCTTGCGGGCCTGACGGATCCGCTTCAGGCGGTCCTGGCGGCGGCGGAGTTCTTCTGGCAAATCACTGCCGCGCTTGCCCTTGCCGTAGCGCCGGTCTTCCTGTGCATCGAGGATCTCGGCCCTGCGCATCAGGGCATTGATCTCCTGCTCCAGCAGCTTTTCGGCCCTGAGCATCCGCTCGTGGCTCATGGCCTTGTGCTTGCTGGCGTTGGCTTTGACCTTGGTCCCGTCGAGAGCCACGGGCCCAAGGCTTGCCAGCCCGGCCATCTGGCACAACCGCAGGATCTGAACGAACAGACCCTTGAGGGCATCAAGGTTGCGGGGCCGGAATTCACTGATCCGGCTGTGGTCAGGCTGCTAATTCCCGGTGAGCACCCGGAAGGCCAGATCCTCGTAACAAGCCCGCTCGATCTTGCGGGAGGAGATGGTGCCGATGCAGTAGCTGTAATGCAGCAGCATCGTCATCATCCTGGGGTCAAAACCCTTTTCGCCCCGGGGATCTTTGGACTGAGCCGGGATCAGGATCTCCGAGAGATCCAACTCAGCCACCAGATCCAGCAGGAAATACACCTGATGGTCGTCCGCCAGCCACTCACGGGGTGAGGGCGGCAGCAAGGTGGTCTGGTCCGGCTGCCAGGGACGGAAGGACTTGGGCTTCTGCATGAGCCATTCTCTCGCGCAGATCCATTGGTGTCACTGTTATCTGGGCAGTTTCAGGGTCGTCTGTGGAGAGCTGCGGGCGGATCTACGCGCAACAGGCTCCTAATTCAACTTGGCCCAAAAGGTCGTTGCGGCGCTGGCTATCAGTGATTGCGAAATAACGACATCAGCGATCCAGGCGGTACTGAATTACTGAGACAAAGGATCTCGAGATTCAAGACAGACCATAAAACAGCAGGCAAAATCAGCCATAGTTGCTTTAATTCGCATATACACATAACATTGACAACGAAATTAGTAGGTCAACCAGGAAGATGCGTTCGAAAGTCGACAGCCGTATGGCAATAGCCCCAAGTGTTCTCTACACATCATCCATACAGGTGCAGATCAGCGCCGAAGAAAGAAGCAGGAATGAGAAGGCGACGGAGAAGATGATTGAAAGTAATTTAAATGGCTATATATGTAAACGGTATCATGATTTTAACGAATGCAATCAATAATATAATGACCAACACAATCAGCAGCGCAAATATAAGAGTGGCCTGCATTGGAGTGGCATTTCGCCATATGGAGGCAATAAGGTGTTTAGCCACGAGTAGCTTCTTCATGGTTAATCAGCGCGCTTTTGATACAGACCAAAATCTGTAAGAAGATAACGAAGTGGTGACCGGGCACAGACCATTAGGCCGTCCACAAGGTCACCGCATGTTGGATCACCACTCAAGTTCAATGAAGAATTGGCAATAATAGAAATATTATACAGTCGCAAGTTGTCGAGTATTTTATCAAGGAGTGAACCATTCTCCACGATCTGCAATCTTGCTGTTTGGTCAACATGCGTTGTTGGCAATGATTTGGCAAAATCTGAATTGGCGAGTGCAGTTGCAGACATTGAAGAGTAGACAGGCATTAACTCCTGATGCAAGACGTAATGAGATTGAGCGGTTTCATGCTTCATGGCGGGTGCTGTAGGCCGGAAAAGACTGCGCTTCTTAATCAGGCTGTTTAAACGCTGAACAGCAGTGTGTGATTGACCATTACAAATCAGAGACCTGTGGCCAAGAGCTCTAGGACCTGTTTCAGAATCGCCATATACAATACCGATGATATGATCCTCGCGAATCAAACGCGATAGCAAAAGTAGTGAACTCTCAAGATCATCTGCCAAGCGATAGAAATGACGCTCCAACAAAAGGCTCAAAGCATCATGTTGATGGGACTGGTCAGATCGGGTTGGGAATAAAGACGGTGTGACCAGACTCAAACTCGAATGAGCTGAAGGTAGGGATGCACGAATAAAACCGTACATAGCAGCACCAATTGAAGAACCTGCATCACCTGGACTCGGAGGTACAACAATTGAATCAACAAAAGGCAATGATGCCAAACGCCTAAGACTTGCCGAATTCATTGCTACACCACCAGAAAAAACAAAATGATTTGTCTGACATAGGCTGTACGCATACTCAAAAATGGATACCAACACGTTCTCTAAGGTTGACTGTGCAGCAAATGCGATATCTGCGTAGCGTTGAAACTCAGCCGAAGATGGATCTAGGGTTTCGAAGTGATTTCGTGAAGGGCCAAGGGAGTCGGCCAGAAGCTCACTGTATGAAATTAACGGTGAAATATGATAATTAAAAAACTTAAGGTCACAACATACGGTTTTAAGCGAATCATTCCAGAAAAGCAACTGATTGAATAGTTTGGAATAAGACTCAGAGAAGTTCCCATAGGCTGCCAACCCCATGACCTTGTACTCACCTTCATTCACCGCAAACCCAAGATAATCTGTAATTGCTGTGTAAAACAAACCGAGAGAACATGGATATTGCAAGCACCACAATTCAAGGACGTCAGAAGGGCTATGAATCAAGGAGATTGACGCTGTACTTCTATCTCCGAAACCATCAACTACAATGGAACATACATTAGATTGCTTAGCACTATAAGTTAATGCGTTAAGAGTGTGCGCGAGGTGATGATCACAGTAAATCAGCTTTCCTTGCAATCGTGAGTCCAGTGAAAGTACATCGGAATAAACACGCGTTGACGACAACGTAAAATTTCTCAACTGATTAGCAATTAGCGCCCGTGATGCTGGGAAATGCTTGGCTGCTACTACCAATGGATGCAGATAAGAAGAAAGTGGCCGCTCGTAAAAAATAACTTTACTTATATCATCAAAAGTGCAATGACAATCCCTTAAAAGCTTATTAATTGACCTTTTTGGGAAACTTCGATCACATTTCACACGGGAAAGAGTCTCTTCTCGAGAGAAATCAAGCAAAATGCCATTGTTCGAAACGATCGCAGCGGCTGATTCGTGATTATAAGCTGAGATCCCGAGATACATATCAACAAAAGCCTAAAGGACTGAAGATGGGCTAATATCAAAAAGATTTTTATTGTTGCGCTGGTAGTCAGTGAGCTTTATAGCTATCAAAATGAAAACTGCACCTGAAGCAATCAGGCTGTAGAGCGGAGCAAAAATACGGTCTAAAATTTTTAAATTTGCATCATAAAGTCTACGAAATTTGTTGGCCAACGTATCGCGAAATTGGCAGACAGACAGCTCCTTTCTAGAATAATGAGATAAGAAGTGTTCTTTTGCATGCCCATGGTGGCGCAACTCGTCTTGCATAATTTGAGAAATCAATAGCCCATCAACACTTTCAGGTCCACCTACTAATTTCAATAAATTTTCAAAAGACTTCTTTGCCAAGAGCTCGTTTGTATATACAAAGGAAACAAAATTCTTGTGTGGTAATGACTCGATTAAAAATCCATGTGGAGATATATAGCCTTTACGATAAAGGCCTCCAGGGCTAAAACGATATTGCCGAATATTATGACCTAAAAAAGGCTTGGAGCGCCGCGCAAGTATGTCTAAAAATATAGCAGCATGATTGTACTCATCTTTTGCATGCATGAAATAGCCGTAACAGAGCTTAGGGGATTGGGTTGACTTCGCTGCTGCAACCATTTCGAGTGCGGAACCAAATTCTGCGTAAGCGGTTTCGCAGAAGGCACTGAGCTCACGATGCAATGCTGCTTGTTTCATGCTGGGTCAGTCAGTCAGTCTATTGACTTTATCACATTTAATAACTTTGTAGAAATGAGTCGCGCCAAAAGTAGCGACCCCGCATCGGACAGATGCGTCTCATCTACAAAACATGGTCGTAAGTCATCAGGATTCTGTGAATAAAAAACAGATGACGCGTCTATCAACTGTACATTGGGCATCTTTGAAAGTTCAACAAGTAAAGCAAGCCTAAAATCACGTTCTACCAGTTGAATTGTCTTGGTTGCAAAAGAACCAACTCCAGGAATATAGTGATTGTCGAGAGTAGATGTTTGCAGAGAAGTGCTAGAAAAGGTTGTCGGAGAATAAATATACACAAAAGGAGCTCCTCCTAGAGCAGCTGTAGATGCCGCAACATTTCGAACAACTGAGGCTACAGCGATATCGCGAAGCTGCTTGTATCGACGAGGGGACATGGAAAGTTTATTTGGTATCGAATTAATATCGAGTGGACTAATTTGATAGTCTTTAGGCCTAGAAAAGCCTGGCTCATGTATCTTGCATTGAACATTTACAACATTATTAGCTGTCGGTTTTATTGGGGCACTGTCCGAGTTTTTACGATGTAAAGTTGTGGCTATAAAGCGCTTAAATATTTTTAGGGCATCTAGAAATGTGCTATGACGAAGAATATAATATTGAAGTGACGAGACAAACAGCTTAAAACCCTCGAGCGGCATTCCAAACTGGATTTGTGCTGTCTCTAAAGTGAGCTCGATAGCATTGATGTCTGTCATTAATCCCGCTGCTTTATAATATTTAGACGAGTTATTTGCTTGAGTGAGAACATAGAATAATCTCCATAAATCCTGTACCCCTCCATAGCTGATCACCATGCGTGTGTCAGGCAAATCATCGAAGAGCCAACTTGTGTTTAAATATCTCATTAACTCTGCATGCTCCATCCAACTGTTATATGAGTGAAATGAAGCATTTACAAGATCAATATCAGGATTGGCCGAATGAAGTATTAATTCTAATTGGCCAGCAAAAGAAGTTTCATTGCTTGATGCGAACATCCCCATTGCCCCACTATTGCCCAGCATCAAGATGCCAAAGACGTTGGGTTTAAGTTTTTTTGAGCTGCCATAGGGGGTTGCAATTAATTGATGCTGATCAAGCCTAATATGATTATAAGGATCCTTTTCTTCATCGCGTAAATAATAGCCACGCCACCCAGTAATTGGATCAATTTTTGTTGCCCCACTCAGGCTGTAGTTGACTTTGCGCCCAGTCAATCCATATACTAGTTGAAACATGAACTCTAAAATCAGTAATGACGCGCACGCCAAGTAAATCGAATGACGTAAAATTTTACTTAAATCTTTTGCTGAAGCCATAAGATTGTTGGGGCCAAGTGATTCTTTAAAATGAAATTAAGAAGCTGTACCTTTTTAAGCTATGCTTTTTATGAATCTATTGAGCTCGCAATTAATATTCAGGTAAAACTTGTTCAAAATTGCAAAGGGCGTTACGACGAATTTATTTGCCACACATCCAAAACCAAATGGCAGCATAAAAGTTTTTCTCATTTAATACCTCTGCTGGAAGAAAATAATATTCGATATAATCGGGATTGGCTTGCCATAGGATGCCAGTATTTTAAACCTGCAATGATATTATCAGCCATGGAAGCCAGTGAGGGTAATATAATCTATTACCATGATAGTAATTGGCTCAAGTATACTAGTTACGGGGACAATTTTGCCCTTGGAAAACAAAGAATCAATAGTCTATTAGGGAAGCATGATATCTGCTTATTTTTTAACGGGCACAAGAGTTTATCAATTGATGTCAAAAGGTGGTTGCTCAACCATTTTGGCTTTGATAACCATTTGAAATATAATGGTCTATGGGCTGGTGCATTAATTATTCGCAATTGCAAGGCATCAAAGGATTTTATCGCTTTGTGGAACTTGTTATGCAATGACCAAGATTTTGTAAGCCCGTATCCAGATGTAAAAGCTAACGAGATATATTCAGACTTTTTATGGCATAGTTGTGATCAAGCATGCTTGAACATTGCCTATCATACTTATCGAAACAGCAAAAATTTGAGCAAGTCTATCTCAATACGCATACTAAATGCAGGCAGCAAACGGCAAATTCCAAGTGAAAAGTTTCAAATCGCTTTGAGTTATTTTTTATTAGTCTTATCGACACTTAAGTTTAATGTAAACCAATTTGTACAAATGTTTACACGTAAACTGCGATTTGCCAAAATTAACTTAGATTAATTGCTCGATTTGATGAATTAGTCTACCTGCTACTTTATTCCAGCTAAAATTTACTACACTTATGGATGCTAATTGTGATATCCGCTCATAATTTGGATTTTTCAGAAGTGACAACATAGTCTCTGAGAGACGCATTATTCCGCGAAACGATGTGTCGTACTCACAGAAAGAAAGATAGGGACATGGTGCCGAGAAAAGAAGCCTCAGTTCATCATTTGGAGAGACAATAACAGGTATTCCCGCGCTCAGTGCCTCGAGCGTCGATGAAAAACCTACCCAACCTGGGGATACATTGACAAAGATAGAAGCGCTAGAAAAGATTTTTTGATATAATGAATACTGTCGCTTATCTCCCTTATCAAGGTAGCCATGTGCCGTAATGCCATGGCAAGGTATTGTTGAAAGCTCTCGTAATGCTTTAGGATCAAAGCCTATGACATCTAACTTACAATTTAAAGTAGTATTTTGCTGTATTAATGCAAGGGCTTCAAGCAAAAGCTTTAAACCTAAGCGATAGCGTGAGCCACCAACAAACAAAAAAGTAGGCGAATCTTTTCGGCACTGGGCTTGGGTTTCTTTTTTTATAGCATGAATTGATGAAAAAGATTGAGGATAAGCGTGTGATTCGGTTATAGAGTATGGAGAAATATTGTTAACACCATGTCCAATATATTTAACTAATGTATCAGGAATTTGTATTTTCATTCGCTCCGCAATGCTTGGAAATATTGAAATTACAAGGTCTGCATTCGCCAAGGATGCTTTTTCCCTTTGAATTGCCGAGGCTTCTGCATAATCTGGATCTCGACCAAGGTGATTTTTTATATAATGTTCGTAAGTCCAATCGCTTAACAAGACAACGCGTCGCTTGTTAAATTGAATCAGAAAGGAATAACTTAGTAAAATTAAAGGTATGTCCGCTGTAAGAAAGAGAGTTGCCAAGCGTAAGCGAAATCTTACATATAATTGATGGTGTCTTGACCTGAAATAATCGTATGAGGTTTTAGGCAGGTGTCTTTTAGCTGCAAGGCAATAGATCAAATAGAATAATTTTAAAATTCGCAACGGGCTGACATCAACCGTAATTACCTTGATGCCATTCGCTCGAAATGCTTGCAGCAAGCAAGCGGGTACATTTGACCATGTCTTGGTAGAAGAAACTGGTCCATTGGCAGCAAGAATAACGGTTTTAATCTTGTTCATAAGTTTTGGCCGCGTCCCTTCTTGTGGTATAAAATCTGAGGCCCGATTGCCCTGATCTGAGTGTGAACAGGGTGGGATGACGGTGTGTCATTCCCGAGGCACGAATGCGCCTCGCTTTTCCACAGTGAATCCAGGCAAATGACTTGTCAAGTCTTTCGCCTGGGCTGATAGGTCGTTATCTCAAGGGCTGTTGTTTTGATCGAGCCGTAGGTGTTGCCTGTGCCTGAGGCTTAGGAGTTTGCGGAAAAACCGCCTAAACGGCCGCGTTTTACCCTCCGGAGAGCTGATTACGCTCCGATCGGTCTCGTTTTCACTGAGTCAGCGGTTCAGAACGCCCGATTTCAGGCGTTTTGAGGCGTTCGGGCTGCCTGATCGAGGTCGTCTGGCCACACCTCTGGGCAACCACCTGTTCATGCCGCCGCCATCGCGGGTTTGAGCAGGTTGCCCAGACGGATCAGGTTGTATGCGATCACGTGCAGGCCAAATACCGCACTGACGTTTTCGGTGCCGCGCAGCTTGAACTGGCGCAGGCCGCCCCACTGCTTGATCCAGCCAAACACCTTCTCGATGCCGCGGCGGGCGTTGATCGATTTGGTGTAGCCCTCGTGGCGGGTGGTGCGCCCATCGATGGCGGAACCGCCAGAGCGGGCGGTGTTCTGAGCGACGTGCGGTGTCACTCCGATCCGCCGCAGTTCGGCAACCATTCCCCTGGTGTCGTAGTTCTTGTCGGCACCGATGGTTTTCTTGTGGGCACCGGGGATGTCAGCCGCCATCGCTTTGGCGGCATCCCGCTCGCCGGTGCCCACCGCTTGGGTGAGGCGGCAGTCCACGATCAGCGCATGGCGGTTGTCCATCAGCACATGGCCCCGGTAGCTGGGCAGTGCTGGATGGGCGTTGGACTTGCGGGCCAGCAAAGCGTCCGGATCGGTGCCGGAGCGGTGGGTCTTGTTGCTGAGCTGGATGCCCCTGAAATCCCCTTTGGCCCGCTTTTTGCCCTCTTTGGGCTGCCCAAAACCCTCGCCAGGACCTGATGGCGGTGGAGGTGGATCGTCCTGTCCGTCGATCCGCTCCAGCGAGGCATGCGACGCCCAGGCCTGCAGCAGGGTGCCATCCACTGAGAAGTGCTCATCGTCGAGCAGTGGCTTGACCTCTGGTGCCCCCATCAACTTCTCCAGGAAGCGGCCCATCGCCTGGTCATTGAGGAGGCGCTCACGGTTCTTGGTGAATGTGGTGGGATGCCAGATCGGATCATCCGGGCTCAGCCCCACAAACCAGCGGAACAGCGGGTTGTAGTGCAGCTGCTCCAGCAACAGCCGTTCCGAGCGAATCCCGTAGAACGCCTGCAGCAACGAGGCCAGTAGCTGCTGCTCGGGTAGAACCGAGGGCCGTCCTTCTGCGGCGTAGAGCTCACAGAAGGTGGGATTGAGCCGATCAAGGGCCTGATCCGCCAGCTTTCGGATCCGCCGCAGCGGATGGCTGGGCGGGATCCGCTCCTCGATCGAGACGTAGGAGAACAGGGAGCCGCTGCGCTCCCGGTGACCTCGCATCTCAGGTGGGCAGCTAACCCATTTTCGCGCAGGCCGGGTTTTTCAGCAAACTCTTAGGGTCCTGCTTCCTGCAGCGAGGCCTGCGCCGGCAGTGCATCAAGGGCTGGGATGGCGCCCATGCTCTCGGCCGAGAGCATGGGCCGGCCCTCCAGCTGCAAGTGCTCATCCTGCTTCAGCAGCACCGCACCCACCAGGCGGGTGATCGCAGCGTCGTTGGGAAAGATGCCGACACCGCGGGTGCGGCGTTTGACCTCCTCATTCACGCGCTCCAGCAGGTTGGTGCTCCAGACCTTGCGCCAGTGGGGCTGCGGGAAGTGGCGGAAGGCCAGCACGTCCTCCTTGGCCTCGAGCATGAGCTCGGTGGCCCTGGGGAAGCGCTCAGCCAGTGAGACGGCTAGGTCATCCCAGCGGCTTTCGATCTCCTCAGCGCTCTCCTGGGCAAACACGCTGCGCAGGGCGGCCGTGACCATGCCCTGGTGAGCCTTGGGTACCCGCTGCAGCAGGTTGCGGGCAAAGTGCACCCGGCAGCGCTGCCAGGCGCAGCCCGGCAGCTGCCGCCGGATTGCCTTGGTGAGGCCCACGTGGGCATCTCTGATCACCAGCTTGAGCCCGCTCAGGTCGCGCTGTTTGAGCGAGACCAGGAATTCGCTCCAGAAGCCCTCGCTCTCGTTGTCCCCGACCTTGAGGCCGAGCAGCTCACGGCGGCCGTCAGCATTGAACCCCATTGCGACGACGACGGCCCTGGAACAGACCTGCAGCGCCTTGCCCAGGCGGCCGTGGAGGTATGTGGCATCCAGATACACGTAGGCATAACCGCCCTCCTCCAGGGGCCGGTTCAGGAACGCTTGCACCTGCACGTCGATGTCGGCGCAGATCCGGCTCACCTGGGATCTGGAGATGCCGCTCTGCACGCCCAGGGCTGCCACCAGGGCATCGACCTTGCGGGTGGAGATGCCGCCGACATACACCTCCATCACGACGCCGTAGAGGGCCTGATCCACGCGGCGCCGGGGTTCAAGGATCGAGGGCATGTAGCTGCCCGTGCGCAGTTGGGGATCATCAGCTCGATGTCACCCACTTGGGTGGCCAGGTTTCTTGGCCGGTAGCCGTTGCGGTAGCCGAGGCGCTCGTCACTGCGCTCGTGGCGCTCGACGCCGAGCACGGCAGCAACCTCCAGCTCGATCAGCTGCTGCAGGCCGTGGCGCACGATCTCAGGGATCAGCTCCCCGGCTGTGCTGCCAT
>Ga0194134_10004486_pt1 | contig 13946 bp, 12 predicted proteins | sample TA2KigOff0mmetaG_FD_148602 | JGI IMG/M metagenome (GOLD analysis project Ga0194134, IMG submission 148602) | Freshwater microbial communities from Lake Tanganyika, Tanzania - TA2015056 Kigoma Offshore 0m | ecosystem: Environmental > Aquatic > Freshwater > Lake | place: Tanzania: Lake Tanganyika... | reverse complement strand
GTGCTTGAGCGCCAGCGCGATCAGCTGCTTCGGCGGATACGGACGCCCCTGATGGATCACATCATAAGTCGTCGAGTCCCGGAACCCCGCAGGCGACACCCCGGCATCCAAGTCGGCCAAAGCCCTCTCGACGTGCTCGCGCTGTACGGGGCTGAAGTCCATCAGCAGTTTATGTATCTGCAGGGATTCTGGCTGCCCTTACCGAGGTAATCCCGAACCGAGGTGTCGATGTAGCGCTTGCGAATGTCTTCCGGCGCGGGTTTACCGACAAATTCTACCCTTCCTTTGATGTCCTCAGGCATAAGCGGGGGGCGCGTATCGTAGCCTTCCAAGCGTGCAGGGCGCCATTCTTCGGGCTTATAGACTTCCCTGACGATGCCCTCGAAAACAGCGAAAACGAACCCCACTCCTGCCAAACGGTCGAATGAGTGATTCGCCCAGACACCCCGAGTCGCCTCGTAGAGCTCCTGGACCGTTAATCCATTACGATAGAGCTGGTTGATGGTAATCAGCATCACCGGATCGGTGATTTCCGCCTTGGTGGGTGCGTAGAAGATTTCGAGATCCTTGAGGCTTTTGCGTCCGTACAGGAGGCTATTGTGACCAACGACCTTATTGGTTAGTTCTTTGAGACCGATAAGATCAATGGCCGCAGCCTCCACTAGGTAGGCCTCCTCCGAGGTAGCGATGCCATGGGCAAGAATCTCGATACGCGGCTCTAGGCCAGCGGCGAAGATGTCGCGAATGCGCTTCACCTTGGGGTGGTCGTCGTCCTCGAAGAGATGATCCAGGCACCGCTCGCCCTTCCCTTTCCCGATGTAGAACACCTTCCCGTCCCGCGGATCGACATACAAGTAGACGTAATGCCCCAGCTTCTCGGCCATACCGGGCTTCAGGGATCGGAGATGGGGAGGGATTGCCATCAGGGGTAACCATCTAGTATCCGTCCAATAGCCCCATGAAAATCCTTTTCCTCAACACCCGTAAGAAGAAGATTCCCTGCGAACAGCTGCTGAAGCTGGCCAAGTCCCCCGACGTCATCGTTCTGGCGGAGCTCCTCCAGGGCAGCCAAAAGCACTATGAGGCGGGCTTAGTGGCCAAAGGCTTTGACCAATGCTCAAAGCCTACCCTGCATAGCCGGAAGCGCCACGTCAGAGTCTTCAGCAAGCTTGAGCTGGAATCGGACGAACGATTCAGTCGACAAGGTAATAAGCTCAAGAACAACTGGGTGTGGTGCATGATAGACGGCGTCCTAGTATCTGCCGTCCACATGCCGACCAAGGGCATGAAAAAAGATCCTTTCGAAGAACTCGGCATATGGATGAGAGGGAATGCTAGCGGTCGCGCCCTCATGATTGGAGACTTCAATACGGATCCCGCGCAGGATAAAAATTGGGGGCGGCAACTCATCGGGTGGGAAGCGCTTGGCTGGCGAAACCTCTGGGACAAAGTGCCAGGCGGGACTAAGGCCTATACCTTCAAGGGAACCCGTAAGAGCGACAAACCAAGACGCATCGACCACGCCTTCGTGGGCAAAGGACTCCCCAAGGCCCGCCTAATCCATCTCCCCGCCTTCCGCCAAAAGCGCCTCTCCGACCACTCCGGTCTGCTGGTGCAGGTTCGATTGTAATCAAAGGGGCCGCACTGCGGCCCCTTGTTAAGATCCACGGCAGGGCCCTTACTTTCCTTATGTATGGGGTTCGGTTGTCATGAACTGGTGGCGGCCTGGTTGATGACTCTGAACTCCAGCAACGACGACCAGGGCCAGCGAAGGGTGACTTCGATGCCAAAAGCCGAAGGGTTGCTCCCCATCTCCGAAAGCATCTCGAGCTGGAAGGTGTTGTGCTCGATCATAGCCTTGAGCGTGGGGCGGGCGACCACCTCCTCGCGAACGACCTGAAGCCAATGCTGCTCCTCGCGCGCATCTGCACCGGGCAAGCCGGTCAGGTAGTTGATGACGATCGCGACGCCCGCCTCGGCGGCGGCATCCAGAAAAGAGCGGAGCAAGGCGGCAGACTGCGGCTTGTTGATGATTCCCTGCGAAGTTTCGTCGAGGGTCTCGAGACCGATCTCCAAGGTACGCAGGCCTTCGCTATAAAGGCGACGCATGGTCTCACGATTAAAGCTGCTGTGCAACTTGGTGCACGCACTCCACATGACACGGCCCTTGATCATGGCTCCGACTTCACGCAGCTGGTTAGGCACCAAGAGGCTGTCCTTGAAGGAAAGGACCGCTTCACGTTCGGCCGCGAGGAGGATAACCGGCTCCAGTCCCTCGATCTTCAACTTGCGGTGCTTGCCCTCGATCTTGGGGTAGGTGCAGAAAGAGCATTTGCCGTAGGCGCAACCTCGGGACGCCTGAACTGGCAGCGTTAGGCTACCCTGACCATAAGAGGAGAGATCGAAGGACGGCACCGTGGTGCCGTCCTCTTTGGCACGACGGGAGGCAGTTCCCGCCTTGAAGACTTCCGCGGGCCAAGGGGTGTTACCGGCCACGGCGTCGAGGAGTTCGGCCCAGGTCTTCTCGGCATAGCCCACAACGAATCCGTCGATGGCTTCGCCGTAGATCGCATCCTTGCTGATGGGGTCGGCCAAGGCGGTGACATGGGCTCCGCCCCAGACCACAGGTACGCCCGGCCAGACGGCGTGGATGACCTTGGTCAATGCGAGGGCGGCGATGATCTGCCCGCTGAACATGACCGACAGGCCGACAATGTCCGGACGAGGGGCTTGCTCAAGATGTCGACGTGCCCATTCACCGAAAGAGCCAGCGGCCATGTTCGTGGCGCACCCCATGACCTCCTCATGAGTCGCATAGAGGATGACCGTTCGAATCTCCCACTCGCTAACCGGAACAGTGTTAGGCCAATGAGCGGCGCAGAGCCCCTGCCATTCCTGATAGAGGCGGTTCAACTCCTTGGACGGCTTATCGTGGTCCCCCTTGATCTGACCGGAGGTATGGGCCGAAGTGATGCGTTCCTTGATCCACTCCCGGTTAAGGTCCAGGACTTCGACCGTATGCCCGGCTCGCTCGCCGGCGCCCTTGAGGTAAGCGGGGCCGGCCATCGGACCGCCGAAGTGCTTGAGGAAAGGCGGGACGAGGAGGAGCGACGAGGCCTTCGGCCGGGTGTCGCGTTCGATCGGCAGCGGCGCGCCGTCGGTGGTGAGGTAGATGGAGGCGTCAATCATGACTTACGCCCCGCGGCCGTGGCGGCCGAAGCGGGCGAGGATGAGTTTCCGGACTGTTGGGTCCCAGTCGAAGTAGATGGACATGCAGGAGCGGGGGTTAAGCCCCTTGCCCAAGGTGACGTGCAAGGGGAAGAGCCGGGTGACGCCTTTGTAGGATGCGGTGTAGTCATCGGCATGTCTGGTCTTGGCACGCTCGCCGAGGTCGCCCCCGAAGTGCCCCAGTCCCGCCTGGCCGGCCAGGTGGTCATTGGTCTTCAGGTCATTGGCGGAGTCGGCCTTGAGCTTGGCGAAGGCGACGAGTCCTCCGAGGTAGCGATCCAGAGTCCCGTCATGCTCGAACTCGCAGGTGATCGCGCCTTCCAGCGCTTCGGGCAGGACGATGATCCACTCCTGGAACTCAGCCTTGGACATGTGCTCGGCGAGAACTTCTCGGGCTGGGCGGAAGGATTTCTCCGAGGACGTCCTTCCGGAGACCTTCTCGACGATGGGCGTGAGCAGTTTCATTCCGACCAGGCGGCGACAGATCTTCATCGCGTCGTTCTGACGCTTCAGCGGGGCGCGTACGGTGAGATGATGCTCCGAGGCCAGATGGAAGCTGATTGTGCTCCGGTCGGCGAAGAACGTGATCACCGCGACTGTGGAATCCAGAGTCGTGCCGACCATCTGGAAGGACTGCTTGGCGATGCGCTTGACGTTCTCCAGGAGACTGCGTCCCGGGAGTTCGTAGCGGTAGTTCAGGCTGAGGATGGGGTTCGTCATGTGCGGGGGTGAGAACTCCATTTTTCCCTAGGAGTTTCAGCGCGCAAGGGCTTCGCTCCGAACATCCGTTCCAGCCCTAGGAACGGAGGCGTCGCACGGACCCGACGCATCGATGGGATGCCCGCCAAACATGGGGCCGCAGCCCGTCTCATGAATCTACCCTGACCCGTGCGGCTGATAATTCGGACTTCGTTTTTATAAACCCCCGGCCCCTCCGGAGCAGATAGGCACTGCCTTCATGATCCCATGCCTCGAACGCCGAGACCGCGAAATGAAACTCAAAGCTAAAGAGTCAGGCCGCAACCTATATCCCGACGCACCCAAAACTCCCAAATTTGAGGTTTATATGTTCGGTCAATCTAAGGTGTGGCCTGACACCGTGTTCGGCCCCTTGACGGGCGCATCCAACTAGGTACAACGATGAACGCACATGGAAAACATGGCCAACGGCTCGTTCAGGAGCCTGGTTGAGATCGTCGACAAAGTCGCGGTCTCGAGTGAGGAAAAGAACATCAAAATTAAAATAGCCCACAAACTCGAGGCTTACCACAAACTTGACCCTAAAGCAGGGGTCGGGCCGGTGCTAATCTTCGAGACCGAAGACGAGCTCAGGGAAGAGGTGATCAAAACGTGTTCGTTCGAGATCGGCGTTCAAGATGACGGCTCGATGCGCGGTTTGCAATTTCGCCGGATGACCGAGGACGGCGAAGTATCCAATTCGCTCGAGCTTGTCCTTCCAGCCGGTGCGAAGATCCGATCTATCTCCATGCTTCTCGCATGGCTTGCTTGGACCCAGGAGTACAAAAAGGTCCCGTCGCTCTGGGGCTTTACATTCCAAGAGGGAAACGCCTTGTTCCACCGGCGGCGTCAGCTTCGCGAACTAGAAGACCGATGGGAGTGGGAACGAAAAATGGACTACCACCATAATGCCGACCTAGCGGAGATGCCCAGGGCATGTTTCGACAAAGGAAGCGGCAAGTTCTACTGTGAAAAACCCTCGAGGTTGCGCAGCGCACGCAAGGTCCGCCATCGACCAATGAGAGAAGAACGCCACGCTACCGGGGCCATCATGGGCTACTACGAAAGCAACGAAGACTTCGTCGCGGTGGAGGCAGATTACGACGCATCCAGCCTGTTCCATTCCTACGAATCATTGATCGCCCAAGACCTGGATATCATCAGATCGGAAGCCTCCATCGACCTCACGGTTCAGCCGAATACGCCGTTGCTCTCAAGGTTGAAGGCGTCCCTAGACCGCAGGCTCGGTGACGTCATCGGCAGCGAGCTCGAAACATCGCGCTTCACGCCCGATGAAATCTACAAGATGATCGGGCGTTACTGGGATGAGCTGATCTATTCTCCCTGGGACAGCAAGACCACCAACGAATATGCGTTACTGAAGAACCTCTGCAAGCGGGGCTCCGACGACGTCAACGTCTGGAGCGAGCAAACCAAAGGGCTCTTCGGCTTCAAGGTGCGCACCAGGGACCACAGTTGGATCAAAGGCCAGATTTATTGCCCTTCGGACTGCTTATCTCCGACGGAATCCACCGATATCGGCAAGGCCACCTGCGAAGGGCGCGCAGACTTCACGTGCAAGATCGGCGGCTCGGCATACACGAGCTGGAAGCATCACTCGATGATCCTGGGAGAAGTCGTCTCGGTCGGACGTTGCAAGTTCTTCATCTCCAAAGAACGAGACTAACAAGATTCTCACCTAAAACCCAAAGGGCCCCAGCATGGGGCCCTTTTCTTTGAAACGTGCCCCAGTAGCCGATCGCTTCAGCCTACGAACTAGGCAGCTGGCTATCAGCCGAAAGCTAAGGGGGCACTTCAGCCAAGCCAGAGCCCCCTGCCTGTGAAGCAGTTTCGGTCATATCAATCAACATCTAGGTTAAACAAGGAGTCGGCCGGGGCTTCGACACAGCACTGATGATATCCGCCTACAACACACTATGCAACGGCCGTAGCGGAGTTACCTCCAGGACAACACCCATTTGTTTGTGTCACACGAATCAGGATTAATACTAAGTTAAGATAGTAAAACTGCATCCAAGTGCGTCTCATAAATGGAATAATGCAGTTAAGCAGATAGCTAAGACGACGCTTGCCCTAGATATACCAAATCAGGATTATTTTCTTATGAAGGTTCTGAAGGTGATCCACGGGTATCCGCCTGTCTATAGCGCCGGCTCCGAAGTCTACTCCCAGACGTTATGCCATGAGCTCGCCAGACAAGGCCATGAGGTCCGGGTGTTCACGCGCGAGGAACTCTCCGGACAGACGGATGCCGCCGAGAGAGATGAGCCAGATGAGATCGTCCCCGCCATTACTATCAGGCGAGTGAACATGGCGAACCATAAGGACCGCTACATACACCAGCCACTGGAGGCATCCTTCGTCAGTATGCTGGAGGATTTCAGGCCTGACGTAGTTCATTTCGGTCACCTCAACCATCTATCGATGCGGCTTCCGTCGCTCGCCTCGGCCAAAGGCATACCCTGTATCTTCACGATTCATGATTTTTGGATGATGTGTCCTCGTGGGCAGTTCATCCAGATGGAGAACTCCCTTGAAGGAACAACATGGCCGCTGTGCTCAGGCCAGGAATCAGGAAAGTGCGCCGAACGCTGCTACAAACGCTATTGCTCAGGCGGCAGCGAGAATGAACCTGCTGAGTTGGCATTCTGGAAGGGCTGGGTGGATGAACGGATGAAGTCGGCCGAACTGGCTACCCACTGCTTTGACGCCCTGATCGCTCCTTCCCGACAGATCATGGAGAGATTTGCCAAGGATTGGCCGGCTGCGCGGGGCAAACTCCGCTTCATCGACTACGGCTTCAATCTCGGACTTCTTTCGGGCCGGCGACGCGTAGAAGGCGAGCCTCTAACCTTTGGATATATCGGGACACATATTCCGGCTAAAGGCATCGGCCTGCTAATTCAGGCCTTCGCCAAATTACCTGGAACATCCAGGCTCCGGATCTGGGGGCACCCGAATGGGCAAGAAACTAAGACGCTCAAGAGGCAGCTCGCCATCCATGGAGATGAAGTCTCGCGGCGCGTAGAGTGGCTGGGCGGCTATCGGAATGGCGATATCGTGAAGTCGGTCCTCAATAATGTGGACTGCATCGTGGTTCCGTCGCTCTGGATGGAAAACTCGCCGCTGGTGATCCATGAGGCTCAGCAAGCGCGCGTACCCGTGATTACCGCTGATGCGGGCGGCATGGGGGAATTCGTCAAAGAAGGCGTCAACGGGCTGACCTTCTCACATCGCGATACCGACTCGTTGGCATCGGCAATGCAGCGTGCAATAGACGACCCCTGTCGCCTCGCCGAAATTGGGAAGCGCGGGTATCTCTTTAGTGCTTCAGGAGACATACCTGACATTAAGTCACACACGACCGAGATAGTGGCCATCTATGATCAGGCCATCCGTCGTCGATCCGCACTAAGGATCAAGATGCTGACCAGTCCCTGGCGAATCACATTCGATACCAATCCTGACGACTGCAATCTATCGTGCATCATGTGCGAGGACCACAGCCCCTACAGCCAGACCCAAACTGTCCGCCGAAAGGAAGGCCGCCCCAAACGACGCATGGATATCGAGCTTATCAGAAAGGTGCTGGAAGAGCAGGCACCACTGGGACTCAAGGAAATCATCCCTTCGACCATGGGTGAACCCCTGCTCTACCAAGACTTCGAGGAAATCATGCACCTCTGCCGGAAACATGGCATCAAGATGAACCTCACGACGAACGGCACTTTCCCGGGAAAAGGAGCGGAGCAATGGGCCAAGCTGCTTACCCCTATCTGTAGCGATGTGAAGATCTCTTGGAACGGGGGTTGTAAATCAACGCAGGAGAAGGTCATGCGCGGAACCGACTGGGAGAAGAACTTGGCGAATCTTCGGACCTTCATCGCCGTACGCGATCGATTGCATTCCGAAGGAGGCTCTCGGTGTAAGGTGACGCTCCAACTTACTTTCATGGAGGCAAACCTCATGGAGTTGCCCGAAATCGTCGAACTTGCGCATAAGGAGGGGGTGGATCGGGTCAAAGGTCATCATCTCTGGGCCCACTTCAAAGAGATTGAAGGCCTTAACCTCAAGCGTGGGGCTGACTCCATCCGAAGGTGGAATGAAATCAGTCGAAGGGCCCATCAAATCGCACGGACAGCCACAGCAGAACGCGGATTCCCGCTTGCCCTCGAGAACTTTGAGGAACTCGAGCCACAGGAATCCAATGAGCAGGAGCAGGAGAGAGCGGGGCCATGCCCCTTTCTGGGCAAAGAGGCCTGGGTCAACGCGCAGGGACGCTTTGACCCGTGCTGCTGCCCAGATTTACTACGTAAGACTTTGGGAAACTTCGGCAACGTCTCGGGCGGACTCCAACTTGCTTGGACGAGCCATACCTACGCCCAACTTTTGACCAGCTATCACAACCGGCAGGTATGCCGTACTTGCAACATGCGCAGGCTTTCATGAGCGCCACCTCGGACTACCCCCTGCCCTCGCCCGACGCATCCCACCATGTCGATGCTGACGGGAAGCCCGCCTATCCTGGCAGATTCAAGAATGTGGGGAAATTCCACCCACCTGGGCTGGCCCCTGCCTGGGATGACAGCGGATGGTATCATATCCGGCCGAATGGTGAGCCCGGCTATTCGCAGCGTTTCGAGAAAGTCTGGGGTTATTACTGCTTACGCGCGGCGGCGCAGCACAACGGGCGGTGGACCCATATTAAACCCGACGGCACAACGGCTTACCCAGTGAATTACCTGTGGGTGGGCAACTTCCAGGAGGGCGCGTGCGCCGTGCGTTCCGACGAAGGATACCTGCACATTGAAAGTGATGGGCGGCCACTCTACCCCGATCGTTATGCCTATGTTGGCGACTACCGCGACGGGATCGCCGTCGCCTGGGTTGCCACGAGCCGCAGCTGCCTTCACATTCTCAAGGACGGAAGTAAACTACATGACCGGGTGTACCACTACCTAAGCGTATTCCACAAGGGGCTCGCCAAGGCGAAAGACGCACGCGGGTGGACGCATATCCGAAAGTCGGGCGAACCCGCCTATCGCCGACGCTTCAAGAGCGTCGAGGACTTCTACAACGGGGTAGCCTTGGTCGAGACGCACACAGGCGACTTCATCCGGATCGACGAGGATGGTCACACACTTGAAACATTGGCCCCGGGTGAAGTCACGGCGGGGTGGAAAATCCTGCTCACGGGCAACCTAGGGGCCGGCAAGACCACATTACGGCAGGCGTTGGCGAAAGCTACCGGGTGGGCGGCATTCGGCATCGACGACGCCCGGCGAATGGTCGGCGATGGCACCCCTAGGGGTGAAGCTCTCGGTTGGGCCGAGTTTCTAGACCGCGCCCAAGCCCACGGCAATGCGATACTCGAGTACACCGGGTGCGGCCCCAATAGCCACCTGGTGAATGAATCTCTGCGCTTATCTGGCTGCCAGGTCCTCAAAGTGGCCTTGGAACTCCACGTCACCGACTGCGCCCGAAGAATTGCGGAGAGGATTTGGGATATCCCCTACCCCTTCCGCCAGCTACCCGATGCGGCGTTGCTGCAAAAAATCCACCAGGACTTGGCCGACGAGTGGCGCAAGCGCCCCCACCTACACCTTAGCGGGGAACTTCACCCTGAAACCAATGCGAAAAACATCCTCGAGAAAATCAAGCTGGGTATCCGTTGACGTCCTGGCCGAGGCCGTCCTGAACTGGGCCCGGGGAAAGAAATACGTAAGGGCCATATTCAGCTACGGCTCTTACGCACGTGGCGAGCACACGCCGTCTTCTGACCTGGACTTATGCCTGCTGCTGAAGCCTGGCCGGGGCGCGGCCGAGCTGGATTCGCTTTATGCCAGCCTGCCTGCCGATGTGATATGGCGTTACGACACAAACGGAAAATCGGTCGCCTATCTCGGGGAGAACATGGTTAAACTCGACATGATCGTGGCGAACACCCCCGGGGCTTTTGCTTGGCTGATCGACCACCCGGATATTGGGGCGCCGCGACTCTCCCTCCTGCACGCCAAGGGAGCGGGATTTGCGCGAGAACTACGGGCAGCGAACCGGTCGCTCAACCGTGATTCGCTGGCCTTAGTCGAGGAGGAGGCGTTGAAGTTCTTTACTTATTTCGAAGCCTGTTCCCGCTCGCAGCGCCGGAGTGATTCATACCAGTACTACTTCCAGTACAATCTGGCGCTAGGGTCGCTAACACGCATCTTCTACATTCTAGAAAGCAAAGGCACTCCCCGATATCTGTTCTGTCCCAAGAGCGCCTTCAGCAATTTCGGAGGGAAGCGCGTTGAGGAAGGCAAGGAGTGGATAGCCCTCGCCGGCACTTTGTACCTGCCCGAAGCCAATCAGGCGAAAAGACGCCTAGCCGAGATGTACCATAAATTGATGGCGCGGGCGCGGGCACGTTTCGGTCCGAAGGTATCCGCTCGCACGGCGGATACCGAGCTGCTGGAGGAGATCATGAAACGCGATTTCTTCTTCAACGTCCGCGACTTCGCCCGTGCCTATGGCGGCAAGGTCCGCCATGGACGCCTCTTCCGTGCCTCGGCGTTGCCACGTTGGAAGGGGCAACCGGAATTAAAGGAGTTCCTCACGGAACACCGGATCGCCAATATCATCGACCTACGCAAACCCAGCGAATTGGCCAAGAACGACGGCCGTCTCGACTATGACCTGCCCACACTTGCTGGACTGAACTATGCGAACATTCCGGTAGGCGGCGGCGAGCATTTCGGGAAAGGCGGGGAGTACATGCGATGCCTGATGTCGAATCTAGCCCCGTTCGCGCGCGCCCTCGAGTCCATCGCACGCGCCAAAGGCAATACGGTCATACATTGCCATGTCGGGAAAGATCGTACGGGCATCGCCTGCGCCTTAATCGCCTGCCTGCTTGGTCAACCCAGGAAACAGATCATCGACGACTACCTGCTTTCGGAACAAGGCGTGAGCCACACCAAGATGGAGGTCTTGCTCAATGACATGGACAAAGCCGGCGGGGCCGAAAAACTGCTGCAAACGGTTGGCTTCGATATCCGGCACAAACGCATGCTACAAAGGAAGCTGCTCCTTAAGCCGTGAGCACCAAACCTCTGCACGTCAGCGAAGTCCTTGAGGTGCTGGGGCGCCAAGGGTGCTTCGGCGTCAATCCAGCCCGGGGCTCCGGTCAATCCCGAGACAGACGACTGAACGACATCAAGAAGCGCGGTTTCCTTTTTCTGCGGCATCTCCCGCATTGCGACTGGCGCTCGCAGGTCGTGGGGTTAAGGCGGCTCCGTGGATTGATGAAACAATGGGACGTAATCACCGAAGCAAGTTGGCGGAAAGCGGCCGGCATACCCGTCGTCGCGGCAGCAACCTCGGCGCCGGGGAAGCATTTACGGAAAGTAAGGCGCCTAGCCACCTCCTTTGCCCGATCTGGCGTCATGGAGGATGTTACTTTCATCCTATTTACCCACGGAGGCCGGGATCGCCTGACGCTGCTCGATGGGAATCACCGGGCGCTAGCCCTCCAACTTACCGGCGATGCCGCTTCTCTCCATCGGGCCCGTTTCCATGTAATCGTGGGAACATCGACCTCCCCTTGCCTGTTTCACGGGGAGAGACAGCGCTGGGTCAGGCGTCCGCTTGCTGGCCGTCCACCCGGAAGGTACATTCTTGATATTTGGACTCCGTGATTTCGGTCGTCATCATTACGAAGGACTCCGCGAAGCGACTCGGACGCTGCCTCGAGTTGTTGACCGATGCCCCTGATGTCGTTGTGGCCGACACCGGGAGTTCGGACGACACTCCCCAAATCGCCAAGTCTTTCGGTGCCAAGGTATGTCACATTCCCTGGACACAGGACTTTGCAGAAGCCCGGACGCGCGCCCAGCAACATGCCCGATATGACTTAGTGATGCGCCTTGATGACGATGAGCTGCTTCGTTCACCGCAAGGCCTCTCCGAGGTACTAGCCCTCGCGGAGTCCTCCCCAGACGGCATCTGCATGAGGCGCACCCAACCTTCGGGCGAGGCGGACATGCTTCTTCGCGTTTACTCACGCCAAGCATGGGACTGGCATTACCCGGTGCATGAAATCTTGCGTTCTAAGTCAGGCCAGCGACTTCGTGTCGTTGACGCCAAGGTCTCCTGGATCGAGCATCGCCCATCCTTGCGCGCTAGGAATTATGCCGACATGATGCTACCTCACATGGGTCGGTATTCAGATGACCCGTACATGAGTTATATGCACCTCAAGGAACTCGTACAGGAGCAGCGGTGGGCGGAGGCGCTTCAAGCCTTTCGACGTTATAACAACACAACCGGCGGCTATCATTGGCACCGCTCCCAAGCCGACATCTTCCATGGGGAGATACTGAGAGAAATCGGGAAACCAAGGGAGGCCCTTGCGGTCTTGACCGATCCCGCTTTAGCGTCCTCCCGCGCAGAGGCGCTTCATCTAGCCGTTGAAATCGCTATCGATCTCGGCATAGATCCGCTTGACGTGGATAACCTCCGCCAACAGGCACGCGCAGTGCGACTACCCGTGGAAACAGGGATGTCGGGCAAACCCCAGGTCCCGTACGTTATCGATAGAACCAAGTATGTCGAAACCAAGTAAGCCCCCCTTCATCGCAGGTCTCTATCAATACTGTCGTGCTGGACGATGCAGGCAACCAACCAAGACCCTTAAGGAAATCGCCCTCAGCCTCCGGGCGAACCCCAGCTATGGCGAAATGCTTACCGTGCTCTCCGGAGATCGCCACTGCTTGGCTGCGCTCTCCCAGGTCGGGCTAAAGGTCGCCAAAACTTTCGAAGACGCTCCTGAGTTCGTGAAGACAAATTCGGCTCACCTCATGAAACATTGGATGTGCATCTGGGCATTGCGTGAATTTGGTGAATTTATTTGGGTCGACTGGGATACATTGATGGTCAAGGAGCCGCAGGATGACTTCTACGAATACTGCCGCGAACACCAGACGCCGAAGTTCATCCGCATCAAGCATTACTGGGCGACAGTTAACTGTGGAGTCTACTATGCCCCTTACGCATGGCTTGATCGGATGATGGCTGGACTGGAGGCGAACTTGACGGAACCAAACGATGAACTTTGCTGGGCCGCCGTACTTCCAAAAGACGTCGTCGATGATTCCCGTTTCTGGTGGGGGGATCGTGTTATCAACATCTGGAAAGAGGATGACATGCAAGTCGTGCCGGCGGCAGCGTGCTTTCTGCATGTGCGCGACCTCCGCTGGTCTAATTACCTGAGTTCATCGCAGAAGAATACCAGCGGAGTAAATCACGATCGATTCACCTGACCGCTGAAGTAGGCCCACGTTCTTTGTAGTCCTTCCTTAAGGCAAACCTTGGCCTCCCAGCTAAAATACCCCTTGACCTTATCCAGACAGGGTCGGCGCTGCATCGGGTCATCCACGCGGCGAGGAGAAGCAATTTCCTCCGGCCCTGGACTAACGAACGCGGCGACCAATTGGCTTAGTGTCTTGATCGTAATTTCTTCATCACCGCCAAGATTAACTGGGCCTGAAATTGGGGCATGTGCCATCATCATGGCCAATCCATCCACTAAATCATCGATATAGCAAAAGGACCTGGTTTGTTCGCCACCGGCATCCAGGCAGAGTGGGCGACCAGCTAGGGCTGCAGCGATGAATTCAGTCATGACTCGTCTGTCGTCTAAGCGCATGCCGGGGCCGTAGGTATTGAATATACAGGCGACACGGACGTCGGCGCGGCCCTGCGTCTTGAATTCGTAACAGAGGGCTTCGGCTGCGCGCTTGCCTTCGTCGTAGCAGGCGCGCGGGCCCCAGGTGTTGACGTTCCCGAAGTATGTCTCGGGCTGAGGGGATACCGCAGGATCGCCGTAGACCTCGGAGGTTGATGCCACAAGGATGCGAGCCTTGTGGCGTTCGGCGTTCAGAAGCGCTTGGTAAGTACCGTTGAAGGCCGTGAGCATAGTC
>Ga0194134_10004481_pt1 | contig 13957 bp, 8 predicted proteins | sample TA2KigOff0mmetaG_FD_148602 | JGI IMG/M metagenome (GOLD analysis project Ga0194134, IMG submission 148602) | Freshwater microbial communities from Lake Tanganyika, Tanzania - TA2015056 Kigoma Offshore 0m | ecosystem: Environmental > Aquatic > Freshwater > Lake | place: Tanzania: Lake Tanganyika... | reverse complement strand
GAATTTCAGATGAATTGACCAAAGCAGCTAAACAACTCCATGCTGCCTCTTCGGTTGAGATATTCGGATACACAATTTCAACGGTGTCAGTGAGGTAGTCGTGGGCAAGGAAATGCGAAGAAAGGCTGTGCCTGCATGTCTTGTCGGTACCTGGGCGCAGATGCTCCTCAGGTTCACGTGTCCTCCTCGATGACCTAGTCGGGGCCAGCTGCGCATACCCGCACTCGTCACAGATTTGAAATCCGCGATTTAGTGGTCCCCGATTGAGAACTGTGATGCGACCTTGCCTGCTCACTCGGACCTTTGCTGATGATGCACCAACGACGACTTCCTGAAACTCGGGTGCAACGCCATCGAACTCACTGAAGTATGAGACAGCCCCTCCGATTCGAGTGGGCCTAGATTCACCCGGCTTTTCGGGCGAGAGTTCGCCGATGAATCCGAATGTTGGCTTGATTGCCGGCCGATTCAACATTCTTTTGTCGTTCTGAGTACTTCCGCACACCGAGCAGGGATGCTCGTCGTCGGGGCCCTTCGTATGGCGAAAGGTTTTGCACTCGTCACAGATTTTCCAATGAATTTGGTCCCAACGCTTATTCGGCGGTTTCCTTAGTCCAATTGAGCGCCAAAGACGCTTCGCTGCAACGGTCTGTGCAGATGGCGCAAAATCGACAATGCCAATTTTTAGGTCACGAGTCAAGTCGACCTTCTCGGAATCTTTCTCACCGCCTCGCCAGACATCCATCGATACAACATCAACAGGAAATCCATACTTCGGAATTACGACTTGGGTCGCGAGATAGTCGAGTAATTGTTTTCCTCGCAGCGTTCCAAGGTATTCGCCAAGTCGACCAATGAGTTTGTTACGTCTGTTCCAGTCTTTCGAACCTGGAGTGAAGCCATCCTGCTCGCGACGTAAAGTTTCAATCTGTTCGTGCAATTCTGTCACCTGAGTCACTACCCGTGAAGTGGCTCGTTCCATCCACCCCGAGTCTTCGGTGATGCCGGACTCATACAGAGCCTCGACCCAAACCCAATTAGGGAGTCCTAGTTCTTCTGCGAGTTCGGGTTCGGGCACGATTCGCATGATTGCATCATCGAGTTGCTTGGGATGGCTGTAGAGCCACATCCTGAATTCGTCTGCGAGCGAGGGACCCGAGTCGGCGATAAAGAAGTCCCCGATGGTACTTGGCCAAGTTCTCCCACTCGCCACCACCGTTCGTGCGAATGCCGAGAGGGCAACAGCGTGAAGATGACGTCGAATGATTCGGGGGTTGTCTACCGAAATTTGTGGCGCTCGTACTTCTCCGTTGACCATATCTTGTGGTTCTGCAAAGTAGTAGAGGTCATGGCTACGGCGCTGTGCAAATGTAAGTGCGAGAGCTGCGGAATTAAGGCGACGCCCTGCTCGGCCTGCTCGCTGAACGTAATTTGCTGGACTCGGTGGAACATTCCGCATCATGACTGCTTGTATTTCTCCGAGGTCAACTCCTAGTTCGAACGTGGTCGAGCAACTCAGCACATTGACTTTCCCGTCAACAAAGTCCTCTTGGAGTTGTGTTGCATATCGACCTTCGAGTTGACCGGTGTGTTCATGAACCTCGAGCGCGTGCGGGTCATTGTTGATGTAGTTGTCGCGATACGATGCTTTTCGAACCTGAGCGGCTGAAATTTTTTTGATGGACCCGCCGCAGGCATGTCGGATACAGAATCCGCCGATATCGAGGGTTGTCACCTGGCGACAGACTTCACAGACGGGGATGCCAGTTGGGTCATCTAGTAGTCCAAATTCGAAGAGGCGGTGGTCCAAGCGTTTCAGCGCACGTCCCCGTGCGTCCCTGGCGTCGGTCAGGAACTGCGACCAAGCGCTGTCTCGATTTATAAGCTCGTTCGTCCAGAGTCTGCTGAGGAGTTCCCGTGGATTTATATCAAGCCCGCAGGTCTCCAGAGTCTTCTCAACGATGTATAGGCGACGATTATTTCGGCTGGGATGCGGTGCCCAGCCGAGAATCCCACGTTCAGAGAGCTCGCGTACTCCGGTGACGCGATTGTTGGGATAGAAGACCTCATCCTGAATGTCGACACTCTCCGGGACGGTGGACGCTGCACGTTCACGAAGTGTGTTAAGGAGAACTTTAACCAGCGTGATTGCCTGAGCGGGTGGCAATCCGACTTCGGTCAAGGTTAAGGGTGGTGGCGTCCCCTTCGGTACAGAGGCTTGGATTCGGAGAAGTCCGACGCCACTGAGGTTCTGTCGCATATCGGTAGCGATGAATTCTCTGAAGAGCCATTCATTGATTTGTCGGCGTTTGGTATCCCGATTGGCGGTCGCGTCTATGATGCGATGCTGCTCAGCAAGTCTTTTGATGGGCTCAATGAGCTCCTCGAAAACAACTGGCTGCTTCGCGGCAAGCACTGCTCGATAGATGAGATTTCGTTGTACTGACCCTGTGTAAAGCCGCTCAAAGTACGGAGCAAAGAACGCAGCATCCTGTCGTGAATCAGAGAATGTTAAGAGCTTTCTTCCCTCTCCAGGCCGTTCTGCGCGTTCTGGGTCGGCGGACGGTGGGATTTGCTGGTACAACGACGAGGCAATTACAGCACCTGGGGCATCCTGACCTGTTTCGACCCGACTGACCATTCTCCCGGTCGTGCGGCTCGCACATTCGGCGCACTTTCGCAGTGGCATACCTACTTCCTTCGGTACGGATACACGCACCTTGCACGACGCATCGGTTGAGTGGCCACAGTGCAGCTCGGTCTCTGCTAGCGCACCACATTGAAGACATAGTGTTCTCTCGTCGACCTCGTCACCACTGTCTTCTGCGATGATGTCGTCGTCTTCGTCGGATTGAACTCCGTCACTGCGAATTATGGACAAGTAGAGAAGCTTTTCGCCGAATCGTTCCGCTGGCTCAAGTCTTCGTAGCCCATTCGTATCCGCAAGCCCCAGGCTTCCAATGAGGTATTGGACTCCACACACTGAACAAGGCCCCAATTCGAATGTTCGGCTCGTGAGTCCGAGACTCTTGCAATGTGGGCACTCTTCGTGCCGTTCCAGAAAGAGACGTGTTTCAGTAGGAGGGTGTTCAGGAGAAAAACATCTGAATACCCCTTCGAGTGCGCGCAGCATGAAGTGATAGCGGGCAGATAATGCGTTGTATTCCTCACCTGGAATGCGAGCGGCGCGACAGACGTCGACGTAGTCCTTGACGAGCTCGGTCTTGTTACGACTTTCAAAGAGCTCTTCACTCACTCGCGCAAGGTCTTGTGCACTAGTTGAAAGTAGTTCTCGGAGTCGGATGAAGTTCTCATCTCTGCTTACAAGCACTCCGAGCGTTTCCCAGAGGGTTTGTGTGACGTCGAATTGAAGTCGATTCTCCGCCGCGAGCGCTCGTATCTCGTCCTGAAGTGGACCACTATCAGGCTGTGCTTCGTACGCGACTCGAATCGCACTTGCGAGATTCTGGATTTGAGTGGGTGTGGACCGCCAGGAAGTTGGGATTTGTGGAGTCGGTTCGCGTGTGGGCAGAACGACGTCGTACCGGTCGCTGCCCTCCTCAAGTTCGAATATCTCGTCAAAGAGACCTTGCCCGAATCTCTGCACTCGACGCCAGCCGCTCTCGAGGTCTCCGATGGTCGCCGATGTTCCGATGTACTGGATGGCACCCTTGCGGGATTCGTGAACTCTGTCGCGAAGGCGGCGTAGCAACATCGATATCTCGCCGCCCTTCGCCCCCTGGTAGGTGTGCACCTCGTCCAGGACGATGAATTTCCAATGACCACCAGTCGGTCCGTCAAAAAGCGTTGTATCTGCAGGTCGCAGGAGCAAGTACTCGAGCATTGCGAAGTTGGTTATGAGGATGTGTGGTGGAGCTTCTTGTATGTCTTCTCGCGACACCAGTTCATTCGGTAGAGGATTCTGTCCATATCGCGCGAGATGGTCGGATATTGCGTCTCGTTTGCTCGTGTATGTGTCTCCGATGTATCTACCGAAAGTGAGTTCAGGGAATCGTCCAAGTATCTCGCGTAGACGTTTGACTTGGTCATTCGCCAGAGCGTTCATCGGATAGAGCAACATGGCTCGAACTCCGGGCTTCGCAAGTGTCCCAGCATCACGTTCTTTAAGTAGATAGTCGATGATGGGAAGCAGAAATGCTTCAGTCTTTCCAGAGCCGGTCCCAGTGGCGACGAGAAGGTTTCTTGCATCTGCGACTTTTTGGATTGCGGTGACTTGATGTTCGTAGAGAGGTCGGTCTGCAGGTAGAGCGCGGCGTCCGTCGATGAGGTTGTCGAGTGCCAGAAGTCCGGGATGTAGGACTCCTTCTTCGACGAGTTGGCGCACCGTCTTCGAGCGCTTGTATGGAGGAGTGAGCTGAAGGTATGGTCCAGCGGAGAGAAAGTCTTTGTCGAGCGCAGTTCGGAATTCCTGTTGGATTGTTTCGTCTGAGAACTCGAATGCGGAAAGCAAGTACTCCCTGTACGACCGCTCGATGTTGAGCGATGCCTCTATTGGATTGAAAACGGTCATCGGAGTCGTGTCACCGCCCTGATTACTGCCACCTGGACCATCAACCTAGACCGGGAGTGTTCCGTGGCGAGAAGTGAGGCTGCTCGCTCGGAGACTTGGTATGGCAGCTTGTTGTCGCACATCGCGTGGGCAAGTGCGTGGAGGTTGTTTATGTATCTGCCAAGTCGTTTTGCTGGTTCCTTTAAATGCTGATTGTTGGGATTGGAGCTGAGGTCCATAGTTAGTGGCAGCGCGTCACGATACCGAGAGCTGTCTTTGTAGCAGGCACGTGCCTGTCGGTCGAAATCTGCGAGTCGAAGAATTGTGGTCCCCTGCGACCCTGTGTTACTGGAATGCGTCTCGTGGAGAGCGGCTCGCAGGAAGGAGACGCCGAGGATTGCCACCTGGCTGTGAACATGTGCCGTACCTAGTTCAACCAGCTGCCCATCCGAGTCAATTGTTGAGGAAAAAACTGTTGAGAAGTCAGCGAGTTCTCCAAGCCAATACTCCCGAGGTGAGTCCGAATGCGAAGTCGCTTCTCCATTCGGATGCTGGTCTACGACTGCACCCAGCATCGGTGAGGCGTTCCACACAGTCGTGAGAAGGTCGTCCGTCAAGCTCGTTGAGATGCCGCGCATGGTGTCAGCGAAGTATGGGTATATCCGGAGTAACAGAGTCTCTGCAGGGGCTCTTGTTGAGTGGTCTGACAGGACTTGTGACAACCATTCGAGTAGGGCGCCGTGATTTCCCTCAGTGAGTAGATATTCGCGCATCGCTGTGTAGCGCGAGCTCCTGGTCTCCAGTGAAGATTCGAGAAGCCAACGCCCGACCAAACCGACCCCTGTGCGATAGTCGTCGGCCTTGACCTCGCTTGGTTTCTGTCCGAGGTGCACCGTTCGAACTACTTGGTCGTAGCCGGTGAGTCCGAGTGCACGATGGTAAGCGTCCGTTTCTGATGGTGTGCCGAGATAACACGAGGTCTTGCCGATGATTCTTTCCGCACCGCTGTAAATAGTTTTCAGGACGACTTCATGTCGTCCCGGGACGATTTTCTCGGAAAACTCCAACGTATATATGTTCGTACCTCGACGCGGCTCAAGTCTGGAGCTGTTCACTGGCCGCCACGGCTCATCGAGATTCAAGATGCGCACGTCAAGACTGGTGTCCGTGAGGGCATCTGCGATTTCAATCTCGAGGTGTCTTGTCGAGCCAGAGTTGAATTGGACCATCTTCAGCGCTCCGATGGCGGAGTCAGGTGGTTCGGCAATGGAGAGTAATCGAATTGGTGCTGCGCCGTACAGCTGGAGGTAGAGGTCATAACTCGGTGCGAGTGTGGCATTCACGTCGTCGCGTAGTTGACGCAAAGGAAAGTCGCAGCGTCCGAGCGGCGGGCGGGCCCGCAAGGTTCGGGACACAGACGTGCCGTTCGAGACGTCCAGTCGAAGTTCGAATTGCTGCGGCTCGCCGAGACGTAGAGAAAGCACTTTCTGGCTCAATCCGGTTCTTTCTTCCAAAAATTCACCTCGGGTGCATTGGTTTAACTTCGAGTCGAATATCGGAATACCACCTATTTCCTGAATTGAAAAATCGGCTCTTCCTATTTTCACCGAGAGTCGCAATGCGATGGCGCCTGCGCTAACAGCCACCTCGGCTCTCCATTCATGGGGCGCGACCGTCACCGAAACTCTGGTCGAATCCCCGAGCACCAAAGCACCCAAGACCTGTTCATCTGGGGCAAATACTCTGTCCAAGCCTTCCCGTCGGGCGCCTGGCAGATAAATGAAAGTACTCGCAATATCGGAACCCAACGCAAGAACACGAACCTTGTACTCACCCGGCAGCAAAGTTTGTCCCCGGAAGATGTCATACCTACTTTCCTCACATGGGAGTTGCGACAGGGCTGCTTCAGACACTGACCCATCAGGCCTTTCAACAAAGACCACAAAGCTCTCTACGTTCGCGGGTGGCCGCGAAAACTGCAGACTCGGCGAGCCCACGAACACCCGCCGGCCGTAGATATCACGTACATCTTTCAATGTCTCCCCGACGACTGTTGGTCGCTCATAACCCTGGACGACGGAAATTATTTCCTCACGTTCCTGTGAGGTGATTCGCACACTGCTTGCGTGCCCGAGGTCAATTTCAAAGACCGAGTAGTTCGACCATCCCCCACCAAATATGAAGTCGTCCAGCCGGACACTTTCGATGGACCCACCGTCGGCTGTCGTGGCAACAATCTGACTATGTCGGTCGGCGACAATCCAATGTTTTTCGTTCTCGAAAGCACCAGCGAAATCACAGAAGTGTGACTCGTAGCGGTCTGGCGTGAATTGCCATGCCATAAGTCGCCCGATGCCTCTGAACTCTCGCTGTTTGAGGCTCGTACCACCCGAACGCAGCTCACACATCCAGCGCGGCGCAGGTGCAATAGGAATATCGATTTCATCTCTTCGGCTTGCAATTGTGGGCTGAGACACGACGCTCGTCACATGCCATCTCCCATCTGCGACGTCTTGACGCAAAGGCGGTAGCCGGATTTGCGGCCCAATACCCGAGTACTGGTCAAGGACCACAGTGGGATTCGGAATTTCTTGCCTTCTTTTCGCAGTTCTCACGACGTTCGGGTCGACAAGACGCAGACGGTCAACATAAAGTTTCGGTACTCGATACGAGGATGCAAGTGTTCGCGAGTCCATCTCTTCGTGCAACTGCGGGTCGAAGAGGACTAGCAACATGCGTTGAATCAAGTCTTCGGCAAACCTGCCGGTCTCCTGGAGAAATCTCAATGGCGGCTTGTTAAGTCCATATAGCTTCTCTGGGTTTTCGCGCCACCAGATAACAACCTCGCGACCATCCTGACGTCCTTGCCGGAGTGCCTTCAATAACTCGTCCCAAACATCGGAGACGTCCTGTGCCGGAATACCCCCATGCAGAAGTATCGGAGTTAGGTTCCGCTGCGCTTGCTCAATGTGCGCGAAGTCCGGTAAACCGAGGACCTTTAGTGACTCGCGGAACGCGGCACCGAATCGACTGCTGTGCTCCTGTTTAAAGAATGGTATACACAAATCTTGTGGGTTGGAGTTTCCAGTTGCATCCTCTATCTGGTTCCAGAACTGTCCCGCGCTACCTTTGTGCTGTCCGAGTGCAGTGATGACTACCACAGTGCACGCCGGAAAGGTCTGAGGTAGTTCGTCTACCACCTTTAGGCCGCGTTTTGGAAAGTTGATTCGAAGGTGCTGTTGCAGCACGGAGTATGCGTTAGCGAATATTTCACCGTCAACCTGGATTTCGAGCTCGGCCACGAGGCGTATGGTCGCCAGCTTTGCTCGGATATTCCGCTCAATTTCGACCATTTCTCCATAGGTGGGCATCGCGTTGACATCTTAGGTACGGGGTCTGCACGACCTCGCTAGCGTTTCGACGATGGCAAAGATGTCGCCAAAATCATTTCCAAAGGATGGCGAACGGTCGGAACGTGATGTATTCGAGGCCCTATCGAAGCTTCCCGATGATTGGACAGTTCTCCACTCCGTCAAGTTCAAGAACCCCAGCAAAAGACGGCTCTCTGACGACTGCGAGATTGATTTCCTCGTCCTCAATCCAGAGCTAGGCGGGTTCGTTCTTGAGGTCAAAGGCGGTTCGGAAATCGTATTCCGCGATGGCGAGTGGTATTCCCGCCCTCACCACAGCAACGTTTACAAGGAAATTGATGACCCTTTCGCTCAAGCAAAGGACAACATGTACGCGTTTTTGGAGCTTGCGCGCCAGCGCCTGCCTATGGGCACGAGGCTTCCGCCAATGACACATGCGGTCGTGTTCCCTTCGCACACTCAAAAGGGAGATATGGGACTTGAGCGCCCGAGGGAAATAATTTGCGACCAACATGACCTCCTCGACCTCGAAACTTTTCTCTACCGAGTTGCGACTTTCGTTGGTCGGAAATCTGGTTGCACGGCTGAACAAATTGAAACACTCCGTCAGTGCATAAGACCGAACCAGACTATTCCGATATCGCCACGTAGAAAGCTCGACACCACAATTCAGCAGCAGGAGGCTCTCACCAATTACAACGAAGAGCTTCTCGATTCTGTGCTCGATAATCGTCGCTTTGTCGTCAAGGGTGCCGCAGGTACTGGAAAGACGGTTCTCGCAACCAACATCGCACGCCGACTTTGCGCCGAGGGGCGTAGAACATTACTGCTGTGCTTCAATCGTCTCCTCGCCGACCACCTCAGCAACCAAGTCCGAGATGTTCAGGGCTTGACCGTGAATAGTTTCGACGGATTCGCTCGCGGCATTGCAGAAACTTACGGTTGGAACATTGACGACCCTGACGACCATGCCTTTCACATCTTGGAGGCATCCAAGAAGCCGGGAATGCAGTTCGATGCCCTTGTCGTCGACGAGGCCCAAGACTTCGATGCTGACTGGTGGGATGCATTACTTGCCTTACTCCCCAATGAATCGTCGATTCTTCAGGTGTACGCAGACTCGGCTCAAAATATCTATCAAGGCTCAGGCCTTGACCGATTTTTGAACCTGCCACAGATTCACCTTAAGAAGAACTGCCGCAACACAGCCGAAATCGCAAAATATGTTCACCGCATCGGGCGAATCGATGCCACAACTATCGCCGGCGCAGTCGGACCGAATCCCGATTTCGAACGCGTCAAGACACGTGATGAACTTCTCGAGATTTGCAAAAAGTACGTGTCAAGATGGAAAACCACCTACGAACTTGAAAATCGGCAAATCATGTTGCTTACAGACCGGAGTGACCTACGCGCATGGTTGCAAGATGCAAAAGTTGGGTCCAACGACAATGATGACGGCGTGAACGTAGAAACAATCCACCGTTTCAAAGGTCTTGAAGCTCAGGCAGTCGTATGCGCCTTCGACCCTGCAAGCGACACCCCGCTTGACGACCAACAACTTCAACGGCTCGGATATGTCGGACTCAGCCGTGCGCGAACCCTGCTCACCGTTGTCGGCCCCGGAAGGACACTTTCGATTCTTCGACCCGAAACGGCGTGATATCAGCAAACTCTGCTACACCCCTTCCCATAATGAGACTGTGACCAAACCTCATCGGCCATCACCCGATAACCCTCTTCACTGGACCGACTTGTTGCTCGCCCACCCGGCGCTCATGTCTGAGTACATTCTCGAGATTGCCGACGGCGTCTGGGAATGTCGGTGCGGCAATACCCACGACTTGGAGGGATTCGACACATGCGACGAGACGGGAAGAGTTGTCGAGCCCACACTCGGGCCGTGGGATGGCTCACTACATCTCTGCACTCGCTGTTACCGAGTCATCAACGGTGACACACTTGAGATTCTGGGCTCAGCCGCCGAGTCAATTATCGAATCGAACGAAGAGTACCGCTGGATGCCGCAGTAAGGAGTTTCGCCAAATCCCGAATTATCAACTGTCCGACTTATCGGTTACCTTGACCTTATGAATGAAGGTGTAGTGTCAGCTCAATGACATTTGCGCCGGGAGACTCCTTGGTGGTCGTTAAGCCGTTCAAAACAGTTGCTTACAGAACTAAGAATTGGAGACCCTATCCCGGAAAGACCAAATATGCAGTAGGGGCTGATGCGGTTTGTCTTGGGGGTGGCAGATACACAATTCAAAGGGGACCTTTCAAGAGCGTTATTGATGGAATCATTTTGTCTGATGCCGAGGCTGCCGAATTTCTAGTCAAGAAAAATTAGACGGCAGAAACCCGGGCTCTTGGCTACGAACCTCGGCCGTTCCATCGCCGAGGGAGTGCGGCTACGTAGGGCCGGCCACCTCGTCGAACAGGCCACGAGCCGAGAGGAGGCGTTCTAGTGGGCAACTCCACCGAGAACGAACTCATCGCTCGACAGTTAGACGCTCTGGGAGGAGAGCACGGGGAGCGATGGCTCCACGCCATCGCCGCTCCGTATCTCTCTCACGTTCACGCTCTTATGGTCGGGCAACCCGAGGCCGGCTATCTCGGCGACATCGAGCAACTCGAGAAAACGTCGCCGATAACGCCGAGCAATATTCGCCTCGTGGATGTCGCCTCGTCGGAGTTCGCTCAGTTCGTGCGCCGGTTCGTGGTGGGCGAGTGCCGCTACGGCTTTTCACACAAGTTCCGTCTCCACGTGCTCGCCGAGCGAGCAGTAGTGGGCATCGTGAATAGGTTTCCGACCGCTTTCTATGGGCAAGACGAAACCGTTCTCGAGTACCTCGATACGGCCGAACTCGTAGAGAACCTCGAGCGCCTCTACGAGGCCAACCCGACGAGCCCGAACCGTCGTCTCCTCGACGATGCTCGCATGAGGTTCGAGGCCGAAAAGCGTGACGCTCGGCTTGTCTATCAGTGGGTGGCGGGGGCTCAGTTTTTCACCGAGAGCAACGGCTATTCGGTGGCCGGTTCGATATTGCTCGGCCCTACCGACCATATGAGCCGGCTCGAGATACTCTCGGCCGACCGTGAAGCTGACGGGATGTTAGGGCGCTTAGCGAGAACGTTTCTCGACGAGGTGCGAGTGCGGTTCGAGCGATGGCTTGGCGCTCTCGCCTCCCAAGAGGCCGGAGCTCTAACTCATAATCCGGCGCTCTACGTTTCGGGAGTCGAGAGCCTCGAGGGCCTCGCCAAGATGTTCGGCGACAACTAGCGAGCCACCTCCCGACGGGAGCTCGTGGCGCATAACAGGCCGGCTACCGGTCGGGAACGCACGTCTCCCGACGGGAGCTCGGTCGTACCGTGACTCTCTAACCGTTACGGGATATGGATCTCCACGATGCTCTACCGCTCCCGATTACCTCCCGATGAGCTCCCAACGGGAACGCCGAATAACTCCCGACCGACCTCCACGTCTAAGGAGGTCGGGAGTTCGGTAGCCGGTTTTTCCCTCACGGCCTTAGCCACCCCGAGACAGTCCTCGTGCTTTTGTTTTCTAAGCGTTTTTTCCCGAACGCCTCTAGTCACCCCGACGCAGTCCCCGTGATTATCTCCCCGGCGTTTTTATTCGGGGACGATTCACGGCAAGTTCGACCGGATTCCGGGCGAGACAGAGAACTATGGGCTACGGGGGCAACGTGCCGGATAATCCAAAAGAGTGATAGCCGTAAGAGCTTGCGGGGTTATCGTCAGGGTATGGAGGTGAACGGCTACAAGATTGAGCCGGGCGCGAACCTGGAGAACGCGAACCTGGAGAACGCGAACCTGGTGGGCGCGAACCTGGGCGGCGCGAACCTGTGGGGCGCGAACCTGAGGGGTGCGAACCTGACGGACGCGGACCTGACGGACGCAAACCTGTGGGGCGCGTACCTGACGGACGCGGAACTGAGGGACGCGTACCTGAGGGGTGCGTACCTGAGGGGCGCGGACCTGTCGGGCGTGATCCTGTTTCACGCAAACCTGAAGGACGCGAACCTCGAGAACGCGAACCTGACGGACGCGAACCTGACGGACGCAGACCTGAGGGGCGCGAACCTGAGGGGCGCGAACCTGACGGACGCGGACCTGAGGAGCGCGAACCTGACGGACGCGGACCTGAGGAGCGCGAACCTGACGGACGCGGACCTGAGGGGCGCGAACCTGACGGACGCGGACCTGGGGGCCGCGAACCTGTTGGGCGCGGATTTGTGGGGCGCGAACCTGGAGCGCGCGGACCTGACGGATGCGGACCTGGCGGGCGCGAACCTGAAGGACACGATCCTGTTTTACGCAAACCTGAAGGACGCAAACCTCGAGAACGCGAACCTGAAGGGCGCGAAGCTGAGGGGTGCGACATTGCCTGACGGGACAATCCACGACTAACTACGGGCTACGCGCCGTAGCTCCCTACCGTCTTAGCGGACAACGGCGACCCGTTCGTTGCGCCCCGTGCGTGTAGATCGTTAGCGACTTGTTAAACCTCGTCTAGGCGCAACTTACGTAGCCGGACGGCGTCAAGGCGGAGCAACAATCGGTGCGGCGGTCGAGGTGGATGACACGCTTGCACAATTCAGATAATACAACTATCACAATCAGGTATCGTCTGAGCATGAGGGTGAACGGCTGCAACATTGAGCCGCGCGCCAACCGTGAAGTCTTCGGACACATCACCGAGAGGTTCGCGAGGAATGGACATGAGTAACGTATCACGCTTGCCAGACGTCTCCCATCCCTCAGACGATGTCTGGAATCAGACTTACCAGGTGTGGAAGAGAAAGTGATGTCGTCGCTGGCGCCCGATGCGTTTACCACCGGAGACCTTCTTGGACTGGTCGCTGTCTCCACGTTTCTTGTGGGTTTCTCAACAGTTCGCTTGCAATCTTCTCTGCAAGAGTGGCGAGGGATGAATAATCGAGTAGTTGACCGCCTGTTAGAGCAAAACGCCGGTCAGGATTTGTTGCCAGTCCCCATCACTCTGGAGCACCTGGGCGGTTCACCCAACCATGAATTAAAGATAGACGAAGTCACTTGGATGTGTTTTTTTATTAGCCTGATTACGCTCTGGATTTCGATTCTTCGCTCACCCAACGTCACGAGCTGGGACGTCTCGACCTGGTCTCAGTTTCACCTCATCCAAATCATTCATGTCATGATTTGCGCGGTTGGGCTAGTCGACATGGTGGCCGTCGCCGTTACTAGATGGAAGGATTTGGCGCAATCGCCGAGTGCTCTTTACCTCAGACTCGAGTTAACTATAGAACAGTGGTTGAAAGCACCTGACAACACAGAAGAAAAATCAAGTGCGCGCAGACACGTTGAAGAGGCATGTCGCGACATTGACAACCTGATTCCAGGCTGGTGTTGGCTTTCGCTGATCCGGGAAGAAGTCAACCTGACGCATGAGGACGGTATCCATAGTCACCGCGAAAATGTATCACGTGTTAGAGCCCTGGCAAAACGAACGATGGCGTCTAACGACTCTGACCAATATTCTATGATTGGGTTTGTTTGGTCTAGCTATCTCTTGGATGGAGCCAAGGCGTCGGAAGCCGTGCGCCTACGCGATATTCAAAGCATCTCTGACTTCAATCAAAAAGCGGGCGACCTGATGAGTATCCTTTCGCTTTGCCGTGTGCGACATGCAACTGCGGGCCGAAGAGCGGCCACCGACGAACTAGACCAACTGATTCGCCAAAATTTGGCGGACCTGCTACCACCGCCTCTTATGTAACACCGTTGGTCCTGCGTTCGGAGATCGGTGGCGGCGGTCGAGGTAAATGACACGCTTGCACAGTTCAGAAAACGCAACAATGACACTCAGGTATCGTCTGAGCATGGGTGTAAACGGCTACAACATTGAGCCGGGCGCCGATCTGGTGGGCGCGGACCTGGAGACCGCGAACCTGAAGGACGCGAACCTGAAGGACGCGGAGCTTGAGGGCGCGGACCTGCAACACGCCGATCTGGTGGGCGCGAACCTGGAGGGCGCGAACCTGGAGGGCGCGAACCTGAAGGTCGCGAACCTGAA
>Ga0194134_10004479_pt1 | contig 13960 bp, 12 predicted proteins | sample TA2KigOff0mmetaG_FD_148602 | JGI IMG/M metagenome (GOLD analysis project Ga0194134, IMG submission 148602) | Freshwater microbial communities from Lake Tanganyika, Tanzania - TA2015056 Kigoma Offshore 0m | ecosystem: Environmental > Aquatic > Freshwater > Lake | place: Tanzania: Lake Tanganyika... | reverse complement strand
ATGCGCGCCCATGGAAGCGAAAACGGAGAAAGCCCATCCCTGGACCACCAAGTTGTGGACTTCCTTCGCCTGAGCTTCCGTCAGGCGCGTTCTAGTGTCGGCCATTAGCAAACCTCCGACTTGGCCTCACGGCCATTACCGCGTCCACCCGCGCGGCAGGGACGGCAGAGGCGGAATTCCGCCCAAGCCTTCTTGTCATCGGAGACGTGCCGACAGCGGTGACCGCGGTCCGTTCGCAGACAAGATTGGTGATGGCGAAGGGGCGTCATGCCATGACCTCCGCCAAAGTCTTTTGCACGCGCTCTGCCGTCACGCGCGGCTCTGCCGCATCGCGCGCGGCGCGTTCAACTTGTTCACGCAGCCGCTTCGCTGCGGAAATGCGGAGCAGGAAGGGTTCCTGTTCCACCCGTTCATCAAGCAGCGCGACCGCCGCCGCATCCCAGGGTTCGGCAGCGCGTACCGGGGTTGGTTCAACGCGATCAAGATCAGTGCCGAGCGGCAGGATATGAAACAACGCGTCAAACAACGCGTTGCAATATTCCTGGATGATGTAGGTAGCACCGGCATAACCCATGAAGGGCGTGCCCGTAGCACGGCGGATAATGGCGCCAGGGAAACTGGCCGGGATATACATGGCGCGGCTTTTGATTTCTGCCGCATACATGCGTTCATTATAGGAACCAAACAGCACCAAGGGCGGTGTCTTGCGCAACGCATCACGCACCGCCGTATTATCGGGCTTCTGTCCTGCCTTGCGCGAAAAGGCGAAGGCGCAGGGAATGCCCATTTCATCATGCAAGAAGCGCTGCAATCCGCGCGCGTAGGTATCGGTCGCCACCACCGCAAAGGAAGCGGAGGCGTAGAAATCCTGCGTCACACTCCGCCACAAATCCCAAAGCGGCTTCACCGTGGTGTGTTTTTCGCGTTCGATGAAGGGCTCAGGGTCCAGCCCAGTCAATTCACCGAGCTTGCGGAGAAAATTCGTGGTCGCGAAAAGCCCAATCGGCGCCTGCAGATAGGGCCGATCCAGCTCCTCGCACAGCTTGCGACCAAATTCGCGATACATGCAGATATTCACATCCGCATCCGGCAGTTTTGCTATGTCCTCCACATGGCTACCCAGCGGGAAGACCAGATTGATCTCACAGCCAATGCCTTCGACCAGCCGGCGAATCTCAGCCAGGTCGGATGGCATGTTGAAGGTGCCGTAGATGGGGCCGATGATATTCACGCGCGGCTTTTCGCCTTCCTTCCGCGTGCGGGGCTTTGGCTTGCGGCCACGAGAGCCGAATTCGCTCCAGAGCCACATGATGGCACGATCAGCAGCCTGCCACTGATCCTCATCAATCGTGCGGCAGATGAAGCGCTGCAGATTGCTGCCCTGCGGTGTGACGCCACCACCGATCATTTCAGCGATGGAACCGGTCACTACCACTGCCGGCAATTCGGCGTCCTGCGTTGCAGCAGCACGCTTCAAGGCGCCTTCTGTACCGTTCTGGGAGAGTGAATCCTCATCCAGACCAGTGACCACAATCGGCAATTCATGCGGTGGCAGGGCATCGGTGTAATGCAGCACCGCCGTCACCGGCAGGTTTTCGCAGCCAACCGGCCCGTCAATCACAACGCGCAGGCCACGCACTGCCGAGAAAGCATAAATCGCCCCCCAGTAGCCGCCGGCGCGATCATGATCGAGAACGAGCATGCTCAGCTCCCCACCGCTTCTTCAGCCTTGGCCTTGGCGGCGCGCAGCTTGCGCTGACGCTCCCGAAAACCAGGGGGATCGCTTGGCTTGTCGCGGAAGCCATAACCCGCACCATCCGGCGTGCCAACACCTTCAAAGAAGGAAACCATGCGCGAAAAACGCTCACGCCCATTGGTCTGCGCCGCCACAATGCCCGCCATGGAAGCGGCACCGGCCGGGCCAAAAAGCGGCCGGGCGGAGACCATATTCGTGAAGTAAAGCGCGGGCGTGCCCATTTCCTTGGCCTTTTGCACCAAGGGTGTTGTGCCAAGCGCCAAATCGGGCCGCGCATCCTTCATCGCGGCGATATCCTGTTCCAGGCTCGCGCGATACTGCACATGGCAACCATGCGCTTCGAGCCATTCGCGATCCGCAGCACTCCATTCCGTGCGCGGTGCGGCGGTGCCGACATAAGGCACTTCAGCGCCGGCTTCGATCAGCAGGCGCGCCACCAGCAATTCCGAACCTTCATAGCCAGAAACCGTAATACGTGCCTTGACCGGGTTGCCGGCAAGCGCACCACGAATGGCAGGTAAGGCACGCGTCTTTGCGGCTTCGATATCGGATGGCTTTACGCCCGCCGCCGCACCAATCGCCGAAAGCCAGGCATCCGTGCCTTCCACACCCACCGGCGCAGAACCCACCACTGGGCGACCCGCCGCGCGGAATTCACGAATGCTTGCGGTATAGAAAGGATGCACTGCCGCAACGGCAACACTATCAAGCGCCGCATAAAGATCACGCCATTCACGCGCCGGGGTTTGCGGCGCAAGCGTCAGCCCCATGGGCTGGATCAACGCACCAATTCCAGGCGGATCAGCGGGGAACAACTCGCCAATCACCGCGATGCTGCGTTGATCCAGTGCGTAATCGCGCGGCCTGGCAACCGGACCTGCCTCAGCCTCATTGCGAGCGTAGCGCAGCATGGCGCCGGCGAGCACATCCTTGGCTTCTGCATGGGTCGGCACGCCAAAGCCCGGCACATCTATGCCAATCACACGTACGCCATTGATCTGCTTCGGCAATAGATCAAGCGGCACACCAGATGCCGTTGGCACACATAGATTGGTGACGATGACAGCGTCATAATCCTCTGGCTTCGCCAGGGCATAGACTGCGTCGCGAATATCTTCAAAAAGCTTGCCAGTGACAAGGGTTTCCGAATTGAACGGCACATAACCCACCGTGCGACGCGCACCATAGAAATGGCTGGTAAAGGTCAGGCCATAAACGCAGCACGCGCTGCCGGAAAGGATCGTCGCCACACGGCGCATGCGCAAACCAACGCGCAAAGACCCGAAGGCCGGGCACATGGATTGCGGCTGGTCATGCGGCCCGCGCGGGTAATCCGCTGCGAGCTTATCCATCACCTCGGACTTGCCCGTAGCACGTGCGGCAGCATCCAGTGTTTCCCGTCCGCCATGGCAGGCAGCGCCTTCAGCGGCGGCAGGCGGCGATACGGGCGGGAGAGTGTCCATACCCTCAGACGCCCTCATACACCACTTCAAGGGATGGCTTGTTCAGCACTTCCGCGGCGCACATGTCTTCCATGGTGGCGGGGTTCAGCACCACCCCACGGCCCACCGCTTCGCCCTTGAACAGGCCAAGCAGGTTTTCCTGGCTGAGCGGATTTGGGCGCAGCGGTGGCGCCTCCGCGACTTGCAGCGCGAGCTGTTCAAACACCGAAGCCCAGCGCCCGCCGGGCTTGCCGATGATTTCATAATTCGCGGATTTGCGGCGAATATCCTCATCCGCCGGAATGGCGGCCAGCACGGGGATGCCGGCTTTGGCGGCAAAGGCATGGGCTTCGCCGGTGCCATCATCCTTGTTGATGACCATGCCGGCCACACCGACATTGCCACCAAGCTTGCGGAAATATTCAACGGCGGAGCAAACATTGTTCGCGACATACAGCGATTGCAGGTCATTCGACCCGACCACAATCACCTTCTGGCACATGTCACGCGCAATCGGCAGACCAAAGCCACCGCAGACCACATCGCCCAGGAAATCGAGCAGGACATAGTCGAAATCCCATTGATGAAAGCCGAGCTTTTCCAGCAATTCGAAACCATGGATGATGCCGCGCCCACCGCAGCCACGGCCCACTTCCGGGCCACCCAATTCCATGGCGAAAACACCATCGCGCTTGAAGCAGACATCGCCGATGGCAACAGCCTCACCGGCGGCTTTCTTCTTCGATGATGTTTCAATGATGGTCGGGCAGGAACGCCCACCAAACAGCAGCGATGTTGTATCGCTTTTCGGGTCGCAACCAATCAGCAAAACGCGCTTGCCCTGCTGCGCCATCATGTAGCTGAGGTTCGCGAGCGTGAAGGATTTGCCGATGCCGCCCTTGCCGTAGATCGCGATGATCTGGGTTTTCTTGGCGGCTGGTGAGGTGAGCACCCCATCAGGCGGTGTCGATGCTTCAGCGCGCAGCGCGTTATGCATCGTATTCATGGATGGACCGTTTGGCTTCCCCGGGACAGCGTTCATTTCTTGTTTCTCCAGTCCAGAACCATTTTGAGGCAGGCAGGATCTTCAAAAGCCTGGCGATAGGCTTCCGGCGCCGCATCCGCCGCGGCGCGATGCGTAATCAAGCCGGAAAGGGAAAGACGGCGCGCTGCGATCAGCGCATTCACCGCTTCCAGATCAGGCTGTTTCCATTCCGCGGCGATGGCGATGCGTGCTTCACGCATGAAGGCCGGCGGGAAGGTGAAGGAAAGCGGCGCACTGTAGAAACCAGCCAGCGTCACCACGCCACCGGGGGAAAGCCGCGCAATCAAGGCATCCAGCAAAGCAGCATCGCCGCTCACGTCACAAATCGCGCGATAATCGCGCCGCGTATCTTCTGCCGGATCAACAACCGAATAGCCATTGGCGCCATCGCGCCGCGCGGGATTGCTTTCCCACACCACAGGCGCGGGATGACCGGCTGCGATGATGATGCGCGCCAGCAGGCGGCCCAGAACGCCATGGCCAATGATCAATTCCGGAATGGCGGCCTGCGGCAGCGCCATGGCGTGATGCGCGGTAGCCGCCAGCGCCAGCAACACCGCATCCGCACCAAGCGCGGGATCAACCGGTGTGACACGCGCGCCAGCCACCACAAGGCGCGCGGCGGCGCCACCGAAAAGCCCGCGAATATCACCAAAGCAGCGCGCACCCGGCACGAAAACCGCTTCACCGGCTTGGCGACCCGCTGCGGGCCCTGCCTCCACCACGCGGCCAACCGATTCGTAACCAGGCACCAGCGGATAACCCATGCCAGGGAAGGATGGCATGCGCCCGGACCAGAGAAGACGTTCTGTTCCAGTACTGATGCCGCTCCAATCAATGTCCACGACTACATCCTCTGCGCCTGGCGGCGTCAGTTGCAGGCGCGAGAGCGAAAGCTTCTCGGGGGCGCTCAGCAGGATGGCGAGTGTTTCCACTCCGGGATCTCCCAATCGAGTTTTGTAACTCTAATGTGACGCGCATAACTGTCAAGTCAAAATGACAGTAAGCGCGTCAATCCGCTTCAGCTTGCATCACACGCGTCAGCAAGGGGGTGTCGGTCGGCAGCAGCCGGGGCGCGGTGAAGCCGGTAGCGGTCAGCATCGCGGCCAGCTCATCCGGGCGACGCGGGCGGCCGCGGCCCATGGCGAGCAAGTAAAAGCCGAAATAGGCGCCGCCCATGGGCTCAGCGCCTGCGGTGCCGGCCATTGGCTCGGCAATCAGCACGCGCCCGCCTTTGGGCAGCGCCGCGCGCACGCGGCCAAGCAGGGTCTGCACCACATCATCATCATGGTCGTGCAGCACGCGCACCAGGCTGATGATATCGGCGCCGAGCGGCAGGGAATCGGTGGAGAAATCGCCGCCCATCACCATGGCGCGGTCCGCCAGCCCTTCGCGGGCAAAGCGCTGCCGCCCCTGTTCGGCCACCGCCGGCAGGTCAAACAACAGCAGATCAAGGCCGGGATTGGCCTTGCCCACCGCCGCCAGAAAGGCACCGCTGCCGCCGCCGACATCCATCAGGCGCCGATGCGCGCCAAAGCGGTAGGCGGCCAGAACCTCCTGCGCGACCATGGGCTGGCTTGCCGCCATCAGCGCCGTGTAATCGGCCACTTTCTCGCCCGGCAGGGCATCGGGCCGGGCCGCGCCAGCATAGGCCCAATATTGCGCCAGCGCCGTGCCGCCCCTTTCGCGGCGGAGCAAGGCCACTGGATCCGCCAGATCGGCGTAGAGCATGGCATGGTGTTCCACCATGGCGGCGATGCCGGGATTGCCGATCATGGCCGCGCCCAATTCGCCCAGCGCCCAGGCGCCATCTGCACGCCGACGCACGAGCCGGAGCGATTCGGCTGCCACCAACAGGCGATTCATCGCTTCAGGCGCCAGCCCGAGTCGCACAGCCAGCTTATGCTCTTCCGCCGGGGCTTCATGCAGCGCTTCAAACAGCTTCAGCCGCACACAAGCGGCCAGCACTTGCGAATAGACAAAGCCAGCGCAGAGATCGAACAATTCCCGCGCGCGGCGGCGTGCCAGCGGGCGGGTCAGCGGAAAACGCGCGGCCCAGGCACGGAAACTTGGGCGCGCCGTGAGGGATTCGCGCCAAGCGGTGTAGCGATCCGCCCAGGATGCCCCCCCTTCCCGATCCGCCCTTTGCGGGGGCAGCGGCATGGCCCGCGCCATGGTTCAGGCCACGGCCAGCTTGCGCGGCAAAAGCCGGCCCACTTCTTCCAACATGGCGGCGCGCAACAGGGTGCGGCCTGGGCAAGCGGGAATCGCCTCCACCGCCGCATTGGCCAGCGTTTTCAGCCGCGCCACCGCGCCATCCAAACCCAATTGCAACACGGCTGATGGCCGCCCCAAAGCCTGGTCGCGCCCGACAGGCTTGCCGATGCTCGCTTCATCTTCCACGGCATCGCGCAAATCATCAGCGACCTGGAACGCCTCACCGAGGCGATCCCCCAGCAAGCGCCAGGCTTCGGCATCGGCAACACCCGCAGCGGCAGCACCGGCAACGGAGGCAGCGGCGAAAAGCGCCCCGGTCTTTTGCCGCTGATATTCGGAAAGATCGGCGCGCGGTTCACATTCCCATGCCTGACCGGCGACTATGCCAAAGGGCACGCCCACCCCATCGCCAATCGCATTGATCACCGGGCCAAGCCGTTCCGGCGCAGCGCAGCCGGCGCGCGCAACAGTCTGAAATGCCAGCACAATCAGCCCATCCCCCGCGAGCACGGCCAGCGGCTCACCATAGGCGCGATGCACGGAAGGCCGGCCACGGCGCGTGTCGGCATCGTCAAAGCAGGGCAGGTCATCATGCACCAGGCTGGCGCAATGCAGCAGTTCAATCGCGGCGGCGGCAGCGCTGGCGAGCCTTGGCTGGTCATCGCCACAGGCCGCGGCAACAGCAAGCGTCAGGCGTGGGCGGATGCGCGCCCCTTTCGGGAAAACCGCGTGACGCATCGCGGCGGCAAGGCGGGGCGGGGCACCGCTCGCCTCGGCGGAGAGCACCGCGTCTGCGAGGCTGCTCTCAATACGGGCCAAGGCGTCCATGCGGGACCTCCCGAGGGGTGGCGCGAGCGGATCGCGGCAGCCCTGTGTATGTTGTCTTAGACGATTTTTATTGTCGTGTCTTCTTGACACTAATGTCAAGGCTTTTCACGCCCGCGCGGCAAAACGGGTTTCGCGGTCCATCTGGTCCATCAATTCCAAGGCCCAAACCAGCCTTTCGCCATAGCCGGCACCAAGCGGCGGGCCTTCCAGCGCAGGGGCAGTGCGCACCGCATCCACCAGAAAGCGCGTGGCCGGGGATGGTGCTTCATCCGCGCCGTCCTGCTGTGCGGCGAGCGCACCAGCCGCACGTGCCAAAAGCCAAGCCTTACGCCGCCCCGAAACCACCGCGCGACGAGAAACCGAATCAAGCCCCTGGCGTTCCACCTCTCGGCCGATTTCCGCATAGACCAGACGGGCGGCGCCGATGCCTGGGCGGCAATCCCAAGGCAGCAGCGCAATGCCGGGCCAGGCGCGGCGATAATGCGCTTCCGCTGCCCCCAAAAGCCGCGCCACCACGCGGCCAAGGGCGGGCGAAAAGGCAGGATTGGCGATCAGCCCTTCTGCCGAAAGCCCTTCCTCGGCCAGCCAATTCAGCGGCAGATAAACGCGCCCGGCTTTGGCATCTTCGCCCACATCACGGGCGATATTGGTAAGCTGCATGGCAAGGCCAAGATCACAGGCGCGTGCAATCGCTTCCGGCGAACGCACGCCCATCAACAATGTCATCATCGCGCCAACGGTCGCGGCGACGCGCGCGGCATAGGCTTCCAGCGCGGCGATATCCTCATAAAAGCGGCCTTCCGCATCCCAGGCGAAGCCTTCGAGCAAGGCCGCCGGCAAGGCGCGCGGCACGCCATATTGCGCAACCACGGCCGCAAAAGCGCGATCCGCCACATGATCCCAGGGGCGCGCGGCATAGGCGCCATCAAGGCGTTGATGCAGCAGTGCCAGTGAGGCCGCCGGATCGTCGCTCATGTCAATCGCGTCATCGGCTACGCGACAAAAGGCGTAAAGCGCGGCGGCGGGGGCTGCGATGCGGCGCGGCAAAAGAAAGGATGCGGCGCGAAAGCTTTTTGAACCGCCCGCCAATAGCTTGTTGCAGGCGGCGAGATCCTCAGCCGAAATGCCGTTTAATCCGGACATGCGCATCCCCGTATTTTCTTTGCTTCAATCATTCTTGGCCATCCGGCGGCGAAAGCGTCGCGCCCCAAGCGCCACGCCAACTGCGACAATCGGGATGGCAACGCTGGTGACGATTTCCTCATGCAGCGAAACGCCCGATGTGACCAAACCCTTGGCGAGATAGGCCACCAGCCCAACCACATAATAGGTGATGGCAGCAATCGAAAAACCTTCCACCGCTTGTTGCAGCCGGACCTGCTGACGCGCACGCCGTTCCATGGAAGCGAGCAGGGCCTGGTTTTGCCGCTCGCGCGTGATATCTACGCGCGTCGAGAGAAGCTGCGTCGCACGCGCCACGCGTTGGGACAGCATTTCCTGCCGTGTGGCCACGGCCTGGCAGGTATTCATGGCCGGCGCCAGACGGCGTTCGGTGAATTCGCCGAAGGTCTGCATGCCTTCCATGCGGGTTTCGCGCAATTCCTGAATGCGGTTGCGTACCAATTCGTAATAGGCGGCAGCGGCGGAGAAGCGGAAACGATGGCGCGATTCGCGGCTTTCCGCTTCGGCGGCCATGCGCGTCAGGCGTTGCAGCAGTAGCGGTTCATCAGCTTCCTGCGCCTCAACAAGCGCCGCACTGATTTCCGCCAATTCGCGTTCATGCGCGCCGATCTGCGGTGCGACTTCCTGCGCGACAGGCAGCGCCAGCAGTGCCATGATGCGATAGGTTTCCATCTCCAGCAGGCGCTGCGAAAGTCGGCCCGCCTGATAGGGCGACATGCCGCCATCATAAATCAGGAAACGGCTGAACCCATCATCCTGGATGCGAAAATCAGTAAAGGCATGCGCCTGCCCGCCGGCGAGCGGACCACCCACCAGCATATGGTCACGAAAATACCGCCGCGAGATTTCGCTGATGGCAAGGGGCACATCCTTGGAAGAAAGCAGCGTGACATGCGCCGCCGCAATCACCTGGCCGGGGAGCGCCTTGAGCCAATCCACCGGCAATGCGTGGATGGCGGCTGCGGAAAATGGTTCAGGTTCGGCCCCTGCAACCACCACCATGAAACGGCTGAACTCGCCATGCCTTTCCCATTTCAGGCGAAAGGGTCCGAAATCCGCGCTGTAATGATTGGCCCCTGGCGCTGGCGGTGGAATCGAAAAGCGCTGCGCCAGCGCAGAAAGCGCGGCCCAAGAAGCATCGCGCGCCTCATCCGCCGCCGGCAGCAGCGCGATTTGCGAGACCCGGCACGGAGAAAACAATATCTCCGGTGGGCGCGCATGCACCTCATCATTGAGTTCCAGGCGCTTGGCATAGGAAGGGGGGAGCACGTTATCGAAGCTCATGCCGCCGCCCCGGTGATATTCTGCGCAAGGCAGGAGCATTCCTTCAGCAGCGTATCAGCAACGCGCTGCGGCGCTTCCTCATGCGCCAAATGACCAAGCCCTTCGAGTGTGATGATGCGCGCAGCAGGCAGAATGGCCTGGATGCGCCGCGCCTGCATGGGCGGCACGGCGCGATCGCGGCTGCCGACCATCAGGAAGAGTGCCGGCGCAAGGCGCGGCAAATCACGCAGCAATGGGCGCAATTCCCATTGCGCCATCATCATCAATGCTGCGCGAATATGGCCGGGATAGCTAAACAGCCGCGTATATAATTCCACGCCGCGCGGGCCGATATCAGACCCTGTATCGCGCAAGAGCTTGGCCGCCACTTCCTGTTTGGAAGCACGCCAAGCGCAGAGCTTGGAAACGAACGGCAGCCCCACCATGACACGGGCCGCACGGGTAAAAAACGCCGCATGCTCATCACCGAGCGGCAGCAACGCACCATTCAGGCTGAAGATGGCACGCGGCGCGATCTTGCCATCCAAGGCCATGCGCAATGCAATCGCTGCTCCTGCGGAATGACCAAGCACAAGATCGGGCGAAACCCGAAGCTGCTTCAACAGCGCATGCAGCGCCTCGGGAAAACCTGCCAAAGAAACACGTGCCTGCGGCAGGCAGGTTGTAAAACCCTGTCCTGGCAGATCGGGTGCAATCAGGGTAAAATGCGATGCCAGGATCGGCGCCAAATCGCGCCAGCTATGGGTGGACGCCGCCGTGCCATGCAGCAACAACAGGCAAGGCCCCTGCCCCATGCGCTGCACATGCCAAGTCAGCCCGCCAGCTTCAACAAATTCGCTCGATTGCCGGTTAGGCCAATCTCGCCCATCCCTTTCCCAAATCGGCAAGTCTGCGGCTGCTGCCATGACATCAAGGCCCAGCCGCTGGCGCACGCGCTGCATCACGCACCGCCGCAGACATGCGCGCGGCATCCGCAAAAGGCAGCGGCACATAGCGCGCGCCCATGGCAGAAGCGAGGTGCCTTGAGAAGGGCTGCGGCCGTGGCGCGGTATCAATCAGCAGGGAGGAAATGCCGGAAATCTTGAATAGCCGCGCCACATCGAGCGCTTCCGCTTCCGCCGTGGCGCGCCCACCCATGCCATCACGCGCAACATTGGCGCGGCCATCCGTGAGGGCGACGATCACCGGCGTTTGTCCACGCTTGCGGCTGGCTTCCGCCATGGCAAAGCCGGCGGCGATTCCAGCCGAGAGTGGCGTACCACCACCACCAGGCAAAGCTGCCAGGCTTCGCTTGGCGCGAACAAGGGAATGTGTCGGTTCCAGCAACACCTCGGCGCCCCGACCACGGAAGGCTATCACCGCGACACGATCACGCCGCACATAACAATCCGAAAGCAGTAATTCCACCGCGCCCTTCGCTTCCGCAAGCCGATGCAACGCCGCCGAGCCCGACGCATCCACGAGGAAAATCGTGGTGGTTTCGCTATTCTGCTTGTAGCGCCGGATGCGCACATCTTCACGTCTGATATGCACCAGCGCCGCGTGATGCGGCTTTTCGCGCCGGCGATATTCTTGCCAGGGTGCGGCGACTCTTAGCGTTTCCACCAAGGCCAAACGCAGCCCCGACCGCCACGCCGCCGGGCGCGCCCCAATGGGCCTGCCGCGCTGCGCGGAACGGCGCATCATGCCGGATTTGCCTGATTGCGCCGCCTGCCGCGCCATCTGCCGCGCTGCCACGCCAAGCCCGGCAAGCAGGCCTGGCGGAAGGTTCGTTTGCGCCGCTGCAAGAACAAGATCTTCCAATGAAGGTTGATCCTGGCTTTGGCTCTGATCCGAAGGGGTGTTTTCCTGCTGTTGCTGCTCTGGTGCCGGGGGCTGTTCTTCCGCTGGTGCCTCTGGCACTTGGCGCGCGCGCGGCGCCAGCACTAATTGTGCGGCGAGCGCAGCATCTTCCGCAGTAACCTCTGTACGCCCAGCCAGGGCCGCTGCGGCACGGGCACAACGCAGCGAGAAAACCGGCGCCCGCAGGGAAAGAATGCCAAGCGCCAAGGCCGCCGCGCAAAAGGCTTGCGGCAAATCCGCCGGTATCCCGACATGCGCGACTAGCTGCCGCGCAGCCTGAATATCTTCCCGTCGCGGCACAACCGATTTCAGCTGCTTCGCGCTTTGCTGCAGAAAGCCGACATGAAATGCCAAGCGATCAGAAAGCGCTTCCGCGACCTGTTCGTCTTCCGACGCGCCTTCATCCAAGGCAATGACGGCAAAGCGTGTTGCCTCGGCGAAGGCTACCCCTTCCCGCGCCACATTGACCGCGCCTTGATCCAGCACCGCCGCAATGCGCGCGATGGTCTGGCCTTCCACGCGCTCCGCCATGGGAAGAATGACCACGCCACCATCACTTTCCGCGAGCAATCCCCGTTGCGCGATGGGCCGCCCGCTGCTGAGGCTGGCGGTGAGATCAAGACCACCCAGCAGGCGATTATCCGCAATGCCCATCGGCACGCGCCGCCATGGCGCACCCTGTGGCATTATCTTGCGCAGTGTCGCCAGCCATTCATCCCTGAGTGGATCAGCAGGTCCGCGCAACACCGCGCCGCCCAGCCCATTTGGGTCAACCGCAAGCAGCGCCGCCACCTGGAAGACCATCGCAGTTGCGGTGTCTTCCTGATTGTTGGTGTCTGCTGCCTGCGGCACTTTCGTCATGACCCGAATAAGTCTTCGAGCGCCTTTTCCACCCGCGCTGTCGCAACCGCCTCATCCAACGGGTTACGGCGCAGCCGATGACGCAAGGCAGAAGGCGCAATACGGCGCAGATGGTCCTTGGTGACTTCGCGTTCGCCGTCCAGCGCGGCCAACGCACGCGCTGCCCTGACGAGCGTGAGCTCTCCACGCAAACCATCAGTGCCAAGCGCCATACACAATGTCGCCGCCTGTTCAATCGTACCAAGCGGGAGCGTGACGGAAGACAGGCGCTTCCGCCCTGCCAGGATTGTTTCCCGCGTTTGTGCTTCTTCCTTGGACCAATGCTTGATGAAGCCTGCAGCTTCGCGGTCATAGGCATCGCGCCGACACACAACCTCCACCCGGCTGGCAAGGTCCTTCGGCGTGCTGACCTCTACCGAAAGCCCGAACCGGTCGAGCAATTGCGGACGCAATTCGCCTTCTTCCGGATTGCCACTGCCAATCAGCACAAAGCGCGCGGGATGACGAAGGCTGATGCCCTCACGCGCCACCACATTCTCTCCCGATGCGGCGACATCGAGCAGAAGATCAACCAGGTGATCTTCGAGAAGATTCACCTCATCAATATAGAGAAACCCGCGATGCGCGGCAGCAAGCAGCCCTGGTTCAAAGGCTTTCACGCCCTGCGCCAAGGCCCTTTCGATATCGAGCGCGCCGGCCAGGCGATCCTCAGTCGTGCCGAGCGGCAAATCAACGACGGGTACGGGTACCATGCGCTTTTCTGGCTTACGCCCCTTCGGCAGATTGCCACAATGGGAACAGCCTGATTGCGGCGCGGCAGGATCACAGGCGAAGGGACAACCGGCAACGACGGGCATTTCTGGCAGCAGCGCTGCCAATGAACGCACCGCGGTGGATTTGCCCGTGCCGCGATCCCCAAATACCAGGACGCCACCAATGCTTGGATCAACGGCGGCAATCATCAGGGCGCGCTTCATTTCCTCCTGCCCGACGATGGCACTGAAGGGATAGGCGTTGCGGCTGGCAGCGGCGGTTGGCCGATGATGCGCTTCGGATCGTGCGCGTGGCGCTTGGCGCCGTGACACTTGCCCTTCCTGGGCGGCACGACTTGGCGGACGAAAGCTGCTTAGGGCGCCATCCATCACGCGGCCCGCCGCAAGCGGAATTGCGACCAAACCTGTTCAAGCGATTGAACCAGGTGATCCATATCGGCATCCGAATGAACCGGAGACGGGGTAATGCGCAGCCTTTCTGTCCCACGCGGCACGGTTGGATAATTGATGGGCTGCACATAAATCCCATGCTCATCCAACAGCGTATCGCTGAGCTTCTTGCAGAGCGTCGGATCACCAACCATCACCGGCACGATATGGCTAAGATTATCCAGATGCGGCACACCAATCGCGTCCAGGCGCTGCCTCAAGGTTGCAGCGCGTTCATGCAGCTTTTCCCGTTCATCATTGCTTTGCCGCAAATGACAAATGGCAGCACGTGCGCCGGCTG
>Ga0194134_10004457_pt1 | contig 14005 bp, 10 predicted proteins | sample TA2KigOff0mmetaG_FD_148602 | JGI IMG/M metagenome (GOLD analysis project Ga0194134, IMG submission 148602) | Freshwater microbial communities from Lake Tanganyika, Tanzania - TA2015056 Kigoma Offshore 0m | ecosystem: Environmental > Aquatic > Freshwater > Lake | place: Tanzania: Lake Tanganyika... | reverse complement strand
GCCAGAGCAACCCTCTGACTAACGGGGTGTTAGGGGTTGGCGCCAAGTCACCGTCGGCAGTTTCAATTTCTCCTTTAGCCGCACCCTATCACCGGACACACTCGCGGCGTGGAATTGGCATGACAACTGAACACCAACTGATCGATGACGAGATCTCCCGGGCGGCGTTTGACCTGCTGCTCAAGGAACCGTTTTACGCCCATGTGCTGGCGGGCATGCCGCGGGTCGTCACCGATCAGGTGGAGAGCATGGGTCTTCAGTGGAACGGACAGCAGGCGGTGTTGCGGGTGAACCCGGAATGGTTCCGCAAGATGCTCGCCGCCACCCAGCGGAAGGTGGCGCTCAAGCACGAGGTCCTGCATATCGTCTTCCGTCACCTCTTCCGCCCAGCCGACCGGCAGGCGGACCTCTACTCCATCGCCGCGGACTTGGTGGTGAACCAGTTGCTCGCGCCATTCCAACCCCTGCCGGGCTGGCCCACACTGGAGATGTTTCCGGAACTCAAGCTCAAGCCTGACCAAACGGTGGATGTTTATTACGCCGCGCTGGCAAGTTTGCTGCGCCAGATGCAAAAGGCCGGGTTTGGCGGGAATTCCGACCAAGATGGAAAGCCGGGCGAGGCGGGCGCGGGCGCGGGCAAGGAGAGTTCCAAGTCCGGTCAAGGCGGGAAGCAAGGTGAAGGCAAACAAGGCGAGGGCAGGGAAGGTTCCAAGTCCGGTCAAGGCGGGAAGCAAGGTGAAGGCAAACAAGGCGAGGGCAAGGAAGGTTCCAAGTCCGGTCAAGGCGGGAAGCAAGGTGAAGGCAAACAAGGCGAGGGCAAGGAGCCAGGTAAAGCAGGGCAGGCAGGATCAGGGGCAGGATCAGGGTGGGCCAAGGCCACCGGCAAGCCACAGAGCACCACGGCACTGGCGGAACTTCTTGCCGGCTTTGGTAAACGTGGGGATGACGCCGGGTGGCATGATGGCGCAGATGGCCTCGGCAGCGCCGCCGGCCGCTATGCCGTGGGCAGCCTTCTCATTCGGGCCAAGGAACGAATGCCGCCACACCAGTGGGGTAGCTTGCCTGCCGCTTTGCTCTCGGAGTTGCATTTGATCCTCGCGGAGCGCCAGCCCAAGCTCGACTGGAAGCGAGTCGTTAGAATCTTTTGCGCCTCCAGCGGCCGCACCAAGATCAGGCACACCGTGAAACGCATCAGCAAGCGCTACGGAACCCGGCCGGGCATCAAGGTGCAGCGCCTGCAACGTCTGCTCGTGGCGGTGGACACCTCCGGCTCAATTGACCAAGCGATGATCATGGCCTTCTTCACCGAGATCCATGCCGCATGGAAGGCTGGGGCCACCGTCCATGTGGTGGAGTGTGATGCCAGCGTTGAGCGCGATTACAAATACACGGGAAAACCGCCCCGACAGGTCGCCGGTGGCGGGGGAACTGAGTTTGAACCTGTGTTTCGATGGATGCAGGATCAATCGCAGTTTGACGGATGCTTGTATCTCACCGACGGCTGCGGTCCAGCGCCCACAACCCGACCCCGCTGCAAACTCCTCTGGGTGGTCACCAGTGGGGAAGAAGCCAGCGAAGATAAACTCCCCTTTGGACCCACCATTCATCTGCAGATCGATTAGAAACAAGTTCAAGACCTGAAAACCTATGAGTCACTCCCCCACCCAAGGCCCTAAGTTGGATGCCATCTCCCTAGAGCGCGCCCTAACCCACATTTTTCAACGCAACGATGAGGTGGGCCAGACCGGCCGGCGCGGCACCCCTGTCTGCATCTGGGGCACGCACGGTCTCGGCAAAACTGAAATCGCCAAGAACTTCGCCGCCGCCCGGGGCTGGCACTTTGCCTACTGTGCTCCCGCGCAGTTTGAGGAGATGGGCGATTTACACGGGATCCCCACCGTCCATGACCCTACCCCCGACCAGCCCAATAGCGGCGACGAATACACCGTGTTCGCCCCGCCGGAGTGGGTGCCCACCGCCAAGGGTCCGGGCATATTGCTGCTGGACGACATCAATCGCGCCGATGAACGCATTCTGCGCGGAATCATGCAGTTGCTGCAGAACTTCGAGATGTTCTCCTGGCAGTTGCCAGAGAAGTGGCAAATCGTTGCCACGGCCAATCCGGAAGGCGCCGACTATTCTGTGACTCCAATGGATGACGCCATGCTCACACGCATGTTGCATTTCACTCTCACTTTCGACGCGAAAGCTTGGGCGAAATGGGCCACGGCGGCTGAAGTAGACCCGCGAGGCATCGCCTTCGTGCTCAACTACCCCGAGACCGTCACCGGCAAGCGCACCACTCCGCGGACGCTGGTCCAGTTCTTTGAACAGATCCGAAATATCAGTGACCTCAAGGCCCAGATCGAGCTGGTGGCCACCGTGGCCGCCGCCTGTTTGGACGAGACGACCGTGGCCGCGTTTGTCAGCTTCGTGAATGACGAACTCTCCGGCCTGCTCAACCCAGAGGACATCCTGGACGCCAAATCCGCCAAAGACTGGCAGAAACAATTCAATGAACTGGCCAAGGGGAAGGAAGGGGGTAAGCGTGTAGATCGAATCGCCGCCATCTGCACCCGCCTGTTCCTGCATGTCACAGCTGAAAAATACCGCGAGAAATCGCAGCATGCGGGGAATTTTGCTGAGTTTCTGCTGCAAGAGTCCATCCCCAACGATTTGCGGGGCAGCCTGATGATGGACCTGAGCAGGCACCCATCACCCGCCGCCAAGGCTCTGCTCCAAGATAAGCGCGTAGCCAAGCTGCTGTTGCAGAAACTGTGACCAAGTCACCGTCGGCAGTTTGAGTTTCTCTTTTAGCCGCCCCCTACCTCCGGACACACTCGCGGCGTGGAATTGAGTCACGCAGACCGGCTGGCCATACAGCGGGCGCAAGGCTGGCTTGTTTGCGCGAATTCACTCCGCGCCATTACCCCGGGGGCCATCCGGTTGGCAAAAGCAATTCTCTCTGGCCTTGCGGAGTGCCGCCAACTTGTTTCTTCTTAGTGAACCGAATCAACCAGACGAGAACACACAGCCATAACCAATCCTATGAGCAAGATACTAACCCTTGAAATCGCGCAGGCGATTTGCGATTTGCATGATTGTACCTCCATTGACAAGGCCGCCGCGCAGGCGTTGGGCAAGCACAAGGGAGACCTTTGGCTCAATAGCCTAACGAGCCTGAGCGAGGCCGCCGCGCAGGCGTTGGCCCAGCACGAGGGAAACCTTTACCTCGAAGGCCTAACGAGCCTGAGCGATGCCGCCGCGCAGGCGTTGGCCCAGCACGAGGGAGAGCTTCACCTCAGTTATGAGGCGGAAGAAGCGGTGAAGCTGGCTCGCAAGCGCAAGCGCTCGTTGCCGCTGACCGCCAATGCGGACACGAAGCAACAACTGCTCAAAATCAAGAAGCTTATCACGGCCAATAATGCCGACAGCTTCGTGCTTGCCGTTGAACTGGTGCGAACCCTGGAACTTGATAATGAGACCACTTGGTTGCCTTTGTTGGGGGAGAGAAAAGTTGTCCAACTGGGAAAACTGGGAGATGACCGCGTCATCAACCTGCTTTTGGAGATAGCCGGTCAGGTAAAGGACGGCAAGTGGCGGAAGGTAGTCTTTGACAAGATCTCGCGAACTTGGCAGTTTGGCCTAACGAGCCTGAGCGAGGCCGCCGCGCAGGCGTTGGCCCAGCAAAAGGGAGACCTTTTCCTCGAAGGCCTAACGAGCCTGAGCGAGGCCGCCGCGCAGGCGTTGGCCCAGCACAAGGGAGGACTTCACCTCAATGGCCTAACGAGCCTGAGCGAGGCCGCCGCGCAGGCGTTGGCCCAGCACGAGGGAGACCTTTACCTCGAAGGCCTAACGAGCCTGAGCGATGCCGCCGCGCAGGCGTTGGGCAAGTACGAGGGATGCCGCCTTCTCCTCGATGGCCTAACGAGCCTGAGCGAGGCCGCCGCGCAGGGGTTGGCCCAGCACAAGGGACGCCTTTGGCTCACTGGCCTAACGAGCCTGAGCGAGGCCGCCGCGCAGGCGTTGGGCAAGCACAAGGGAGCACTTGACCTCCCTGGCCTAACGAGCCTGAGCGAGGCCGCCGCGCAGGGGTTGGGCAAGCTCGAGGAACAACTTGTCCTCAGTGGCCTAACGAGCCTGAGCGAGGCCGCCGCGCAGGCGTTGGCCCAGCACAAGGGAGGATACCTTTACCTCAATGGCCTGACGAGCCTGAGCGATGCCGCCGCGCAGGCGTTGGCCCGGCACGAGGGAGGCCTTGGCCTCCGTTACGAGGCGGAAGAGGCGGTGGAGCGGGCCCGCAAGCGCTTGGCTAAACAAAAGTGATTGAGAGCAAGGCCGACACCCCGGAAATGGCCAGAGCAACCCTCTGACTAGCGGGGTCGTTAGGGGTTGGCGCCAAGTCACCGTCGGCAGTTTCAATTTCTCCTTCAGCCGCACCCTATCACCGGACACCCTCGCGGCGTGGAATTGAGTCACGCAGACCAGCTGGCCATACAGCGGGCGCAAGGCTGGCTTGTTTGCGCGAGTTCACTCCGCGCCATTACACCGGGGGCCATCCGGTTGGCAAAAGCAATTCTCTCGGGCCTTGCGGAGTGCCGCCAATCTGTTATAGCACAGCGAACCGAAGTAACCAGACGAGAACACACAGCCATAACCAATCCCATGAGCGAGATACTAACCCTTGAAATCGCCCAGAAGTTTCTCAATGACCCCGATGGAGTAAGTTTGGAGGATTACACATCCATGGACGATGCCGCCGCGCAAGCGTTGGCCCAGCACAAGGGAGACCTTAGCCTCGGTGGCCTAACGAGCCTGAGCGATGCCGCTGCGCAGGCGTTGGCCAAGCACATGGGATGGCTTAAACTCAGTGGCCTAACGAGCCTAAGCGATGCCGCCGCGCAGGCGTTGGCCAAGCACAAGGGAGACCTTAGCCTCAGTAGCCTGACGAGCCTGAGCGATGCTGCCGCGCAGGCGTTGGCCAAGCACAAGGGAACCCTTTACCTCATTAGCCTAACGAGCCTGAGCGATGCCGCCGTGCAGACGTTGGCCAAGCACAAGGGAACCCTTGTGCTCGTTGGCCTACCGAGCCTGAGCGAGGCCGCCGCGCAGGCGTTGGGCCAGCACGAGGGAGACCTTCACCTCGATGGCCTGACGAGCCTGAGCGATGCCGCCGCGCAGGCGTTGGCCCAGCACGAGGGAGACCTTTACCTCGATGGCAAGGCAGAAAAAGCGGTGGAGCGGGCCCGCAAGCGCTTGGCTAAACAAAAGTGATTGAGAGCAAGGCCGACACCCCGGAAATGGCCAGAGCAACCCTCTGACTGGCGGGGTCGTTAGGGGTTGCCGCCAAGTCACCGTCGGCAGTTTGAGTTTCTCCTTTAGCCGTCCCCTATCACACCAGACACCTCGCGGCGTGAAATTGAGTCACGCAGACCGGCTGCGTTCGGACGCGGGGGTGATGGCCAGCGCAATTACATAGCGCGCCCCACCTCCCCGGCTTTACCATCCACCGAAGCAATGCGCTTATGAAGCTTTACCACGCGGCTGACATTCATTTGGGGCGACGGCGACTGGACGGACGCCTGCCGGATGATGACATCGTGACGGCGTTTCGGTTTATTGCCGAGGAAGCCATCCGCGAGAAGGCGGATGTATTTCTTCTGGCGGGCGATTTGTTTGACCGCCCGCAAGTGGAACCTTCCCACCTGCGCCAGGCTCAGGATGTTCTGCATCTCCTCAAGAGCGCGGGCATTCCAGTGATCGCCATCGAGGGGAATCACGACAAACAATTCGTGAACACCAAGGTGCCGACCTGGGTGAGTTTTTTGTCGGACGACAACTTGCTGATACTGCTTCGCCCCGAGTTTCATGCCGAGGGTGTTCGGTTGAACGAATGGAACCCCGTGTCACGCACTGGCGCGTGGGTGGAAATCAACGGAGTGCGCTTCGTGGGTGCCGGTTATCTCGGTGCAGCAACTCCGAACAAGGTCCGGCAGATCATTGGTGAAATACCGGCCGGGAAAACACACGTGCTGCTCCTGCATGCGGGGCCCGAATATTTTGTGGGAGAAGGAGGTGGCTTCAGCAAGGAAGACCTCCAAGTGCTGAAAGACAAGGTTTGCTACCTCGCGTTGGGGCACATCCACAAGCCCATGCTTTATGGCGGTTGGGCCTGCAATCCTGGTTCTCCCGAGAATTGCGATCTGCGGGAGGCGAGTTATTCCCTAGGGAAGGATGGCAAACCGGTCGGGCGCGGCTATGCCGTGCTGGAAATCGACCCCAACCGTCCTGACCAGCCGATTTTTTTGGAAATCCGCTCGAATCCCCGGCGGCCGTGTTTGCGGGTGGAACTGGATTGCACGGCCTTTGGCAGCAAGACGAAGAACGGTGCTGATGCGTTCCTGTCGGCGGCGGGGAAGGCCATCAAGGAAGGCAATCCCGACAAGACCGCCGTGATCGAACTCATGCTCGCGGGAAGTTTGAATCTCAACCGCATCGCCCTGGACCTGACCAAAGCGGCGTTGGAAATCGCCGGACAAGCCGGCGTCTTCGCGGTTTCAATCGACACGACGCGCCTGAATATCGGGAGTGGCTTCGCGCCCGGAGGATCGGCAGGAACGGATCTATTGCCGCGGGATGAACTGGAGCGCCGGGCCATCTTGCAGTTGGTGTATGAACAGCCACTCTGGGGATTGCAGGAAGACCGTCAGGCATTCGCCGACTTGTTTTATGAACTGAAGGAACTCGTGCGTGGAGGGCAGACGGGCGAAGCGATAGCCAGCCAGATTGGCATTTCTCCGCTGATAGAAAAAGTTCGTGCAGCCAGTGCCACCCCCCTGCCGCCGCAGATTTCCGCAGAATCGGTTGCGACCACGGAGGATGTCCAATGATTATCCACTCCATTCGCCTTAGAAACATCAAGTCCTACGGCGAAGGCCCGAGCGGAACCGGAGTTACGATAGGCTTCGAGAATGGCGTCAACCGCGTGGCCGGCCGCAATGGACACGGCAAGACAACATTGATCGAGAGCATTGGCTATGCGCTGTTCCTGACCGAACCACAGTTCGAGGAGAATTTCCAAACCGAAACATATTTGCTCAGCTACGGAGCCAAGGAGGGAGAAATCGATGTGACGTTCAGTTGCGAGGGCGACTCGTATCGCATTGAACGTGCGGTCGGAAAGCAAACCAGGCGACGCTCCAAAGTGATTCAGTTAAGCGACCAAAGCATTTGCGCCGAGGGCGACCAGGAAGTGTCTGCATTTCTGTGCCGACTATTGAAGTTTCCGGACGCAGACCACCTGTCCGAGATTTTTTGCAAGTTGGTGGGGGTGAAACAAGGCCGATTGACCTGGCCATTTGACTCCAAGCCCACCGAAGCGAAACGTTATTTCGAACCGCTGATGGAAGTGGACGTTTTTCGCAACTGTTTCGACCGTCTAAAGGGTGCGGTGGATACATTTGAGGCCCAGCGTAGGGAACATCTGACGAAACAGGCGGGCATCACCGAACGGATCAACGAACGGGCGAACAGTCAGGAAAGGCTCGCGGGCGCGCAGCAGAAGGTGCAAGCAATGACGACCGCTCTGACCGAGGCGGCGAAGGATCGTGATGCGGCGTTAACGCTGAAAGACCAATTGGAGAGCTCGGGCAAGGCGGTCGAGTTGTTGAGGAACGCCCTGAATTCAGCAGATCAAAAGGCTGGTCACGCCAAGACCCTTCGCGAGGCCGCCGCGCAACAGCTCGATGCAGCCAAAACCGCTGTCCAGCTTTTGGCGGATAATGAGGCAGCACACCAGGCACATGTCGAAGCCGTCCGGACCCTTGGCCAATTGGAGCTTTCCAGAGAGAAACGCGACAGCTTAAAGCTACAACGTGACAACGCCGAGCGAGGGCGCGATGATCAGCTAGGCAAGTCAGTGGCCGCACGTGAGCAGGTCAAGGAGTTCGGCTTGCAAGTCGGAGTGAAGCAAAAGGAGGCTGAAGATCTAGCTGGGAAGATCACTCCTTTGAAAAAGGCCCTGGAAGCTTCGGCGATCAATTTCAAGAACTCTGCCAAACAGGCAGAGGGGGCGGAGGAGCATCGGGACACGATTGGCGGATGGATTGACCGACTCGAGAGTTTGACCAAGTCACAGAACCGCGGCGCGGTCACCATAGCGCGCCTGACCAAGGCAATTTCCGGATGGGACGGCGCCAAGTTGAAGTCGGCCGAGAAAGCCGAATCAGTAGCCGCCAAGACGTTAAAGGACGCCGAAGCGAAATTGACCAAGGCCGAACAGCGGCATTCGACGCTCAAAGAACAGCTCGAAGAAATTGGGGGCGGCATTTGTCCGTTCCTAAAAGAAAAATGCCGTCAGTTTGATCCAACAAAAGTGCAAGCGGATTTGGACAAGCAGAAAAAGGCCATCACGGTGTTGGAAAAGGAAGCGAAGGAAAAACGAAAAGCATATCAGAAGAAAGAACAGGTGCTGGGAGAGCTCAGAATTGCACACGGGAAGATATCCGGAATGGAAACCGAGTTAATTGAAGCCGTTGCAAGCTACCGTGACGGGCTTAAAGGTTTGACCTCGGACGAAGTTGTGGCGGCTTATGAATGGTTGTTGGGATGGGCGCCCAATCTGACCGCCTTGCCCGCAGCTTCGAAGCTTTCATCCAACAAAATTGATTCGGCTGAGGTTGTGAATCTCCAAGAGCAAATAGCAACCTTTGCCGCCGAGGCGAAAGCATGGTGGGAGAACACAAGCGGCGTGATAAAACTGCGCATCAAGGCATTCCATGAGGAAGCGAAGGCCCGCAATGCACGGGAATCCACTCTCGGTCAAGATTCTGAACAACTGATTCGGCTCAATAAGGAGATTCAGGGGTTATCGCAAAAAGCGGCAACAAAAGAGACCGAAGCCAAGCAGCATGATAACGAGGTAAAAAGGTTAGCCACACAAATTGAGAGGCTAGACGGTGATCTGGAACCCTTTGTCAATGTGGATGCCGATCTCAAACGTGAGCAATCGAAACGCGATGCCAATCGCGTTGGTCATGAGCGCTACTTGGGCGCCAAGAAAGTGGCTGATGATTTGCCAATACGCCAAACACGACTGACCCAGTTGCTTGGCGAAGAGTTCGCCGCACAACAAACGCTATTGTCGGTGACGGCAGCAATGCAGAAAGCGGAACAGGATTTTGATCCAGAGAAACTGAAAACTGCCCGGGCAAATCATCAAATGAAGCATGATCTAGCAACCTCGTTGCAGGTTAGCCTGGTGGCCGACAATGAAAAACTCACAGCGGAGGCAAAGCGGTTCACAGAATGGGAGGAGGCTTGCAAGGAGCGCGAGCGGGTTTCCGCAGAAATTGGCCGGTGTGAAGCCGCGATCTCCGTTACTGAACTCGCGCGCAGAACTTTGCGGGATACCGCCCCGGCCGTCGCTCAGCATTTGTGCAAACGCATCGCTACGAGGGCGCAGGGCGTCTTCAACCAGATTAACACTGACCCCATCGAACTCGAATGGGATGCGGAACGTTACAGCCTGCGAGTCACACCGGGAGACCGCCGCTTCGCCATGCTGTCAGGTGGCGAACAAACCAAGCTCGCCCTCGCAATGACCCTGGCCATGATTGAGGAATTCAGCGGGCTCCGATTCTGCATTTTTGATGAGCCCACGAATGGCGTGGACGCGGACAGCCGTCACAAGCTCGCAGATGCCATCCTCCAAGCCCAAGAAGCCGCCGGCCTGAGCCAACTCCTACTGGTGTCGCATGACGACGCTTTCGAGGGCAAGATTGAGCACGCCATTCTGTTGGAAAAATCAGCAGGTTCGGGGACGGGCATCGTCTCGGTATCATAGGACCAATGCATCCACGCGCGAGGTGGAATGCCGCCGTTGGGTCATGATGCGCATGAAAGAGCACGTCAGCTGCTGCCAGCGCATCCTGCGCCGGATGGCCGTGGTCACGGACCGCTGGGACGCGCAGACGTTCGAGCATGAGCATGCCCGGGAACCTTCCGCATGGAGTTCGCGAGGGCTCTGGTCAGTCGGCCAACATCCCTCAGCCCCTGGTCGGCTGGAGGAGGCGCTGCTGGACACCAACTTCGTCATCCGAAGGATGAATCGTCTACTCGACCTTCTTTGACTTAGCGACTTTTTTCGAGACCTTTTTCGCAGCCTCTTTGGCCTTCGGGGGTGTTGCGTCTTCTGGCGCAGTCCGCGCTTCGTCGCGTGCACCGCTGTCACCTGTCGTCTGGGCTGTCTGTTCCAACCGCGGCCGTCGAGGCGAATGACCGGTCGCAGCCGGCTCCCAGCCTTTCTTGATGTTATCGGTCACCATCTCGGCCGCCACCGCCAGCGCGTCGTCCTCCGTGAGCGCCGTGCGAAAGGTCCGCTCGAGCGGCGTCTTGCGATCGGGGCTGTAGTCGGTGAAGTGCACGATCCAAGCCGGCCAGCCTGACCACTGCGCCTCCTTGCCCGTCCGCCACACGAGCAGCTTACGCACGGATGTGCCCGTCTTCGAGGCCTTCGTCCAAACCTCCCGCCGCACCATTGTGCTCTGCGGCAGCACCCGCGGCGCGATCCGCTCGGCGAAAGCTGCGGCGATCACCCGCTCCTCGAGTTGGCTCACGCGGGCATCGAGCCCGTCGGCGAGCTTGTCGGAGCGGATCCGGCTAATGACCGGATGGATCAGGCTCACGGAGTTGGCGTCGATCACCGGATGCCAGGTTTCCTCCTCGTGGCGGATCACCCACTTGCGGATGTGGTTGCCTGAAGAATCCTCGAACTGCAGGTCGGTGCACGTCACTTCCACGACCACTTGCGGCCGCACGAAGCGATAGAGGCTTCCCTCATTGCTCGCATGGCGAAAGCGGCTTTCGCACTCGTGGTCAAGGAGCGTCTTGAGCACCTCCCGCCGCACCTGCTCGCCCGGCATGTTGCCGCAGGAGCCTACGAGCAGCACCGCGCCGTCGGGCCGCACGAGCCCTATGAGGAGCGACCGGGCCTGATCGGGCTCATTCGCCCGGGTAGTGAAGCCGCAGATGACTGCGTCGATGGTGAACGAGGGCTTGACCTTGAAGATCTCGCCCGAAGAGCTTCGCACCACGAGCCCCTCGGCCTTGCCGCTGGTCACCCACTCGGTGACGAACTCGGCCAGCCCCGCGGGGTCGGTCATGTCCTCGGTCGGCATCACGCCGGCAGCCTCGTCGCCCGAGCCCGCGAAGACCTCCCGCAGGGCGGCGAGCCTGTCCTCGTAGGCCACCGGTGGTCCATCGCCGAGCTCCAGAACATCGAACGCGCGAAACGCGAGCCGCTCGTGCTTGCCTGCCGCGAGCGCCGCCGCGACGTCGCCCACCCGCGGCCGCGGCGAACCGTCGCGGACGTGGAGCTCTCCGGCGATCACCATCCGCGCCTTCGCCCGCCCGGCGGCGGCCGTGAGCGCCGTCACGGCCGGCGAGTCTGCGATCCGACGGCCGTTGCGGGTGAAGAGCGTGGCCCGCCCGTCGGCCAGTTCCGCAAACCACAACTCGCCGTCGATCTTGGGGCTGGCGAAACAGCGGCCCCGCGGAATGCTGCCGATCTCATCGGGGCCGATCGCCCGGTAGCGGCTGGCGACCCCCTTCTTGTACCGCGTGGCCAAGTCATCTAGCAGCGTGTCGCTCATGCGTCCGACTTCTTGAGTTCGAGGTTCGAGAGCCGCAGAAGCAGCTGATACTTCACCCCGTCCACCCGCCCCTCGAGAAACCCGCGCCACGGCAGCCCGTTGGTCTGAAAGACGATCGGGTCGCGGCCGCTCTCACCCCCGCCTAGGAGTACCAGTTCGTCCGCCTCGTCGAGCGACTTGGCGAGCCCGTGGAGGAAGTCGTAGGTCAGCCCGTCGGTGTGCCAAAGCTGGATCGAGCGGAGGAATGCGAACCGGCGGACCGCGGCGGCCCGTTTGAGCCGGTTCTTCGTGAACCGCAGCGGGATCTCCTCGTCGATGTTCGGCGGCTTGTCTTGTGGCGGCCGCCGCTCCTTCTCGGCCCCGTCCGGGCCGTAGATGGCCTCGAAGATCTCGGGGGCGAACCGCAGCACCTCGCCGTCGCCGTCGAGGTAGACCATGCTTGTGGTCGTGATCGGCCGGCCGACAAGTTCGAGATCGACCTCCGGATCACCCTCGATGAGCGCCTTGCCGTAGTCGCTGCCGTGGCCGACCGCGAGGGCCTCGTGGGTGTTGTCCTCGCCAGCCACGACGAACCGTCGCATGGCGACGAGCTTGCCGGCGGCCACCCGCAGGGGCGGCGCCGGGGCCCGCACGGTCACGAATGACACGTGGCTGTCCCGCCCGTTGGCATCGGCAAAGTGGATTGTGCGCATCACATCATTTCGAAGTCGAGGTCATTGGCGTCGTCATCGTCCCCCAGCGGCGGTGGGGCCTGAGGCTCGAGGAACTCGGCCGGCGCGGGCACGCCGACCAAGGCAAAGATGCCATCGGCATTCTGCACGAGGTATCCGGTCTCGCTGCGGTAGTCGGGACGGTAGTTGAACGGAAACCGCCAGAACTGTCCATCGGCGAGCGACTTTGAAAGCGACTCGTCTAGCTGCTCGGGCGCAATCCGGTAGACCGCGGTGAGCGACAGATCGAGCACTTCGGTGGCAGCGATCGGCCCCTCGAGCCGCTGCTCGACGCCCAAAGTGCTGGGAATCAACTCCAGCGGCTTGCCATTCTCGTCTTCGGCCGCGATGTCTTTCTGATCGACCTGTCGGCCGTCGGTATCGAACCATCCTTGGGCGGTCATGCCAGCGCGGAGCAACACTTGCCCATCATCGGTGAGCGCCGCCCGGGCGCACGTGCGGCCTTTTTGATCCACGGCGAGTCGCCGCCGCACGCCGTAGATTTTCGCCCGCTCGACCTTCTCGATCTGGAAGGACGACACCTTACTGTTGTGTGTGACGACAATTCCCTTGGGCATGTGGGCCTTCCTAATCAAGTAAAGCTCTTCGCGTGATTCCGCAGCGTCCAAAATGACATACCGCATGTCGTCGACCCTGTCTCTTTACTGGATCTCACCAGCAAAAATCCAAGATCAATATTTCCCGCCAAGAGTCAAGTCGCAAGGTTTCTGCTGTTGGCTAAGCGAGTCCCGTCCGAAAAAACTCACTCGCCGGCACGAACCGAAGCCCAAGCCGCCTCCGCCTGATTGCGTCGTATGCCCGCCGTCTCACCAGCTTCCAAAATAAGAAAACTCATGGTCTTTCAACTCGGCTGATTCCAGAATCTTCGTGAGAGTTTCTGCCGTATATTCCAAATTTGCCCAATACCATTCATTATATTCCGTGCTGCCGAAAAAGAATCCTGGTTGAGTTGGTAAATTTTTCTTAGCCATCTTCCGCTTGTTTGCAAGAGACTTTTGATTGGTAATCTCAACGCACAAATCACGCAACGTCTCTAGCTTTTCACGAGGAACGTAGGAGATTCGGCAATCGTCCTCTCCATCCTGACACTCACGAACAAACCACGCATGAATGGCGTTCGCTTTGCGCCAGTATGCGACAGCACAAGAAACTTTTATACTCGGAGAATGTTTGTCGAACAGATTCAGTGGCACATTTATTGCCTTGCGAATTTTTTCAAAAGCAAGCGATTCGTTGCGTGTGTCAGGTTTCGTGACCGTATCGCCAGAGTAAAAAGATTTTGTGGAGCTAAGAAAAGAGTCGAGTCCCATAATTTTTATTGGTTATTGTTAAGAACAGTAAAGACGATATCACTTCATCTCTCAACCTCGTATTTCACCACCCTTTGCCCGTTTTGAACAGGATGCCGAAGTAGCTCTGCGCCGGGACATGTCCCTGATCGGCTTTTGACTTGGTCGCTTGCACCGGGTCTTGCGATGGTCAAAGCCGCTGCCGGTGTAGTCGTCGTGCGTGAGAACACACAGCCATTGCCAATCCCATGAGCAAAAAACTAAGTCTCAAAATCGCCCAGAAGCTGACCGCCAATGCGGACACGAAGCGAGAACTGCTCAAAATCAAGAAGCT
>Ga0194134_10004440_pt1 | contig 14044 bp, 8 predicted proteins | sample TA2KigOff0mmetaG_FD_148602 | JGI IMG/M metagenome (GOLD analysis project Ga0194134, IMG submission 148602) | Freshwater microbial communities from Lake Tanganyika, Tanzania - TA2015056 Kigoma Offshore 0m | ecosystem: Environmental > Aquatic > Freshwater > Lake | place: Tanzania: Lake Tanganyika... | reverse complement strand
CTCCAGCTGGGGCATAACCCTGTTTTTCTTTTCCACTCCAAGGAGGCAGAGGCGTGGATTCACCAAACCCCTCCTTTCCAGCTGAGTCTGGTGTCTTCCCAAGGCACACAGGCTGGGCCGTGGAGTCCTGAAGATCTTAATAGGCAGTTAAATGATCTGGGCCCTGAATGGGCTCAGAGCACGGTTCAATTGGAGGGAACCCAAATCCGAGTTCCTTTGGAGGAGTGGCGAATAGGTGCCGAGCTTTTTCAGGAAGATTCAAACTGGTCTGGTCCTGACCAAAATTCCTCCTCCTCTGAGGGTGAATTTACCTGCCCTTTTTGCTTGGAAAAATTTGATGCCACGCAAGCTAAGGCCATTGCGGTACATGAGGATTTACGTGGAGACCGGCTTTTGGGTCCTGATGCCATGCTGCGGTTCCCGCCGACAAATTTCGTCCTTGGGCAGCCTAAAGATGCATCGGGTAATCCCTGCCCGGAAAAGGCCTGCCCCCACTGCCATCAAAAACTGTTGCCTAATTTCTTTGAAATTTCCTCCAAAATCATTTCCCTGGTTGGCAGTGCGCGTTCTGGGAAATCTTACCTTTTGGCGGTTCTGGCTCTCTATCTGCCCGATTTTCTTGCAGCAGGACTCAAAATTCGATGGGAAGATCACGATCCCGAAGGAAATATTCTCCTCAATGATTTGAAAAATCGGCTGCTTGCAGCAAATGATCCCGAGGGCGCGGCCATTGCAAAAACGGCCGTTGGTGGCGTTACCTATATGAATGTGCATCTTCGCGGTCGGACGGTTTCGATGCCACGGCCATTTAGCTACCAAATTGGCAAAGAATCAAGGGAAAGGCTGGTAAGCATTTTTTATGACAATGCGGGCGAGCACTTTACTCCTCAAATCTCCACTGATCAGAACCCCGGTGCCCTCCATGTAAGCAAGGCGGCGGGAATCATGTTTCTCTATGATCCGCTCGGAAATCCTTCGATAAAAAGCCGCCTGCGGGCCCTTGGAGTCGAGGACCCGCAAATTGACTCAGACTTCGCGGACTACCAAGCAATCATTTTGGCGGAAATGAAAACACGGATCGCCAAAATGCGAAATTTGGGGCCGGATGCTCAACTGGATGTCCCGCTTGCTTTTTTGGTCGGAAAATACGACGCATGGGCTGATATCTTTGAGAGTTCCTCTTCAAAACCGCGTCAGGTAGTCCATGAAGGTAAACTTGATTTAAAGGCTATCGAGGATAATTCGTGGCTGGCGCGGACCTTCTTAAATGAATTCTGCCCTTCGGTAGTCCAAAATGCCGAGGCGTTGGCGCCCAATATTATGTATTTTCCGATAAGTGCTTTTGGGCACTCCCCTGTACCTACAGCTAAAGGTTTCGCTCCCGACCCCAAGCGGATTAGGCCGATGCTGGTTGAGGCGCCGGTCCTTTGGCTGATGAGACATATTAGGCCGGATTTGGTTCCAGTTTTAGAATAAAATGGCACAGCAACTGATTTTTAGTAGCGCTCCAAGGGGTTACCATCCAGGCGCATCTGGATATTGTACAGTTGCTCAATCTGAACATATGCGGCCTGGCCTCATTCAGCTGCTAGAACAGGCCAGCGTCTACGCCCATCGAACTTCGGCCCCGCACCCGGAAATTTATAGCTACCGGACGGTGGTTTTAACAGGGACTGCGTATCGGGTAATCAGCCGAATACTGGCAGCAGGCCTAGATTTTACAGGGCGGACAAATTTTATCGCCCATCATTTGGTGTTCGAATCTGGTGAATCCTTAGGATCAAACTCGCCTGCGGAAATCCTCCTTTATTGGAACGATTGGAAAGATCGATGGGATGGGGAACCGGCAACCCTACCGAATATATCAACAATTCAGGTTCCCAAGTTATTCCCTCCGGCAAAAAATTGGCAAAAACTAATGGGGGATTCGTCAAAAGCAGCTAGCCCATACGCTTTTTCAGGGGGTTGCTGGTGGATCAGTGAACGTTACCAAGAAAAACAGATCTTAACATTAATGGGCGAAAGCCTGCGTTTAAATGGAAGCGAACAAGAGCTTTGGTCACGTAGCTTTACTACCTATGTAGGGCAAATATTAGATCCTCAACAGTACAATTGGAAGGGATGGAATAGACGAGACAAAAAAAACGATTTTGGAAGTAAGGCAGACGAGTTAAATCTGGATAGACCGAACGATATGCCCTCAGGGCCAACAGCGATGCAACAGTTGGCAAGTAGTGGCTTGAGGCAACAAGAAAGGCAACAAAATAATTTAATACAGCATGAAGAAGTCCCTGCTCAAGGCACGAGTCAAAACAAAGGCAGTTCCCCCAAAACCTATAAAAAAACGGAAATTAAGAACTACGCCAAGGCACGCAAGAAGCCTTCGTCTATAAAAATTATTCTGGGTATCGGGTGTTTATCTCTTTCCGCTATTCTTGCGAGTGGTGCATTTCTTTTTTTTAAAATAAGTGAAAGTAAAAAAACCGAAAAGCAGGTTGGCTTCCTTAACGAAATAAACGAGTCTGTTAAGAAAGGATCAAAAGAAAATCTAGTCCCCCCTTCCGAAATTCCTAAAACAAATGACCTGAATTACAGAAACGCATGGATAAGACTGCGAGCAATCTGTATAGAAGAACCTCTTAGCGAAGAGGGGCAGAGTGAATTAAAATCTCGAGCAGAACAAATAACAAAGAAAAATCCAAAACTAGAGCCGGCGGTTCAGGCAGTTGTAGAAAGCTACACCAGCAGACTGAATGATGAAGCGGATAGGAAGAGACAACAAAAAGCAGATCAAGAAAAAAAAGAGAAAGAAAAGCTGGCGGAACAAAAAACAACAACCGAACAAGTTCCCTTGCGGCCTGAACAACCAGCAAATGAGGCAGTTCCACCTGTAAATGGTATTTCACAAAAAATTTCGCCAAAGAAAAAAGTCATAAGTCTTTTATTCAAAAAAATTTCTGGAGTTGATATATCTTCTGAGATCGAAGATAATCTAGAAATTTATATTGTAAACGAAACAGGTCAAGAGGTACCAGCTTTTGATAAGGTAAAAATTTTCAAACAAGAAGGGTTTTTAGAGAAATCATGGAGAGATTTAGGACCTGACTATATTTTAAGTAAAAAAAATGAAAATATTTTTTTCGAAAGTGATTTACCAAAAGAAAACAGTGCATGGATAACAATAAAAGAAAACAAAACAAATTCGTTAATTTTTATAATTCCAAATGGAAAAACAGTAGAAGTTTTATTAACTGGTAAAGAGTGTGAATCAGCAGGTGAAATAATCTGTGTCGCGAATCAGTTGCTTGGCGAGGATGCCCAAATTCTTTTTGGCAGCCAGGTAATAAATAGTAAAAATATTTTAAACCTTAGTAGTGATGGAATCTTCGAGCTCATCAAAACAGAAACAAAAAACAACTTTAATAAACAAATAGAAAATAAAAAAAAGGAAATTAGCAGCTTGTTTTCAAACCCAAATCTTAATCTATCTTTCTCAAATAAAATAAATAATGAGGCTTTTTTTAGCGATTTTGAAAAAATAAATACATTTGCCGAGGGTTGGCTTGAAGATGGGGACATACCGTCCAATAAAAAAAGCCTAAGAGATAAAACTAATACCCTTGCAGTATCCGAACTCAACTATATTGGAACCAAAGATATTCTAATAAAAAGGTTTCCAGAACTTGAAACAAATAAGTTGTCCTTTACCGACTTTTTATCAAAAGCGCAGTTGATTATTAATGAAGCTCGAAAAGAATATTATCTTAATCCAATAACGACTCCACTAAATACTATTAAAAAAAGTGAGTTTAATGAAAAGTACAGACTTAATAAAGTAAACGCGCAAGATGCATTACAAATTCAAAAAAAATTGGATGAAATAAGGCAAAACCAAAAGAAGGTAAATGAGGCTGATTCATGCAATGAAATTATAATTCAAATTATTTCAAAAAATAAGGGGACCATGCCTTTTACGTTTATCATTAAGAAAGGTAATCTATGACCTTAAATAAGCTAGAAAAACTTATTCAACAGGCCAACGATGTTTTTACTGGGAAGCTAGAGACCGGCCTAGAAATCGCCCGAGAAATTGCAAGTATTAGCAAGAGTTGTAAAACTCGTCTTCAGCAAATTTCATTTTCGCTTTCAAAAGGAGATGTCATTCAGGCTCTTCAATTGGCTGAAGAGCCGCCGGCCATCCAAGATATTCTTCGCCTTCTCGGGTTCAACAAGGCTTTTGAGTGGAAGAAATTATGCCAAACCAAAGGCTGGCCTTTGCCCGAGGAACCCGATGACAACATGATCCTACAATTGAATGAGGCGTATTCATTGTCGGATAGAAACAAAAGCGGACGTAGCGGACTCGTGGATGCTTATCGGGGCAAAATGATAAAAGGCAACCGCCTAGAAGCAATTGCTTTACTAAAAGCGTATCTTCGGAAATCCCCCAATGATAACTGGGCGCAGGGAGAGCTCAAAAATACCGAGGAGGCCGAAACGCAAAGTCAGTACCAAAAGCTTAAAAAATATCTCTTGGCTGGCGACGAATCTGGAGTGGTTGTCCAAATGGACACTTTGGATCAAAATGCTCTTGGGCGTCCAAATGAAGAAATTTATCAGCGCGGGGATAGTGTGCGACAAGCCTTCCGCAAAAAAGAGGTAGAAAAAGATTTAAGAGAAGGCTTGGTTCACTTGCGAAAATGGAAAGAAGAGGATCGCTGGGCGGAAGCAGTACAATATTCAGACGATTTGCGGCAAAGGGCCAGAGAGTTTGAGGTATACTTGCCGCAGCAGGGTGAACTTTTTGAATTACTAAAGTGGGCAGACACACGTAGGGTCCAGGACCGAAGGAAGGATCGAATTACAAACTTGGAGACCTTGGTTCGAGATGGCTTAGCTCGATTGGAGGAGGAGCGAGGTAGGCAATTAAAAAAGCGCCGTCCCGAACTAGTAGAAAATCTGGCCGACCTGGATCGATGGCAAAGGGAAGCAACAGAGTTAGCACATCGTTGGGAAGGGGGGTTGGAGCAACGCTTCAATCGAGAACTATCGCTCTTGCGAGACGATGAACGATCTGCGGCAAGGAGAGCCAAACTTGCGGTTGTGGGAATATTGCTATTGGCGATGAGCTGCTTGCTTGCTGGAGGTTGGTTTGTTTACAAAGAAAATACAAAAGATAATGAAAAAAAGAGAATCAGTTCACTAATTAATGAGCGTGATTTCGTAGCTGCGGAAGGTTATCTTCGCCAAAAAGAAAAAGATCTTAAAGGAGAATTGTTATCTGAAAAAGAAAGATTAATGGCATTTCTTGAAAGAGAGAAAGCTTTGCGTGACAGAACAAAAGAGGAATTAAAAAAATTCACCGAAATCCTTAAAAAACCAGAAAGAAGCTGGGGGGATGAAATCGCCAATTTAGACCGCCTTCGTCAACTAGTTGCCTCCCTTCCAAAGGACTTTCAAGGGGAGCTGTCGGCCGAAAAGGATTGCTTGGAATCAGAATGGTTAAAGGCAGCGGGCGAGCAAAAGAAAAAAATATCTGATAATGAAAAAGCAGAGCTATCACGAATCGGAGAAGAACTGGAGAATGTTGACGAAGAACAGGGGGCTGCCTATGCCCGTCTGCAAGCGCTTCAGGCCCGATTGGGGAGCCTTGCTGACCAAAGATCGGGAACACTTGAACCGATCCGTTCCGGCGAATCGGTTGCTTCGGAAATTCGCAAAATCCAGCAGAAAATGGACGCAAAGACTAAGGTGGTTAAGACTATCCTGGATTGCCGCAAAAAACTTGTGGAGACGGCTCAAAAGAGCGATGTGGATGGATTCAGAGCAGTTTTGAATCAGATGTCCGAATCAACGGAAATCCCTGCCAAGATCGCTGAAAAGGCTAGAGAAGCGTCCAGTTTATCAAAAGATCCTGCAGTACTTTCCGCAAGGCTTTGGATGCCGTACAAAGGGAGCGGTGAAAGGACGGGGGCGTCAGGGTTAGCCAGTTTAAAATTCTCCTTTTTTCCTTCGGGTCTTCCCTTGCCCAAGGAAAAAGAGGCCGCAGAGAGGCTTCTTGGGCAATTTATGGACGAGGTGTATGTTTACTCAGTTCCAGATCCGAGTCGGCAAATATATGTTCGAGGAAAAATTCAGAATTTTAAACGCGAGGAGAATGGTGACGAATCTGCAATTAACATCTTTATATATGATCCAGAGAATTCTGCAGGCAGCGCAAAGTTTGTAAAAACTCCAAAAATAAAAGTGGCTTCAAGGGGAGGAGCGGCCACCTTCGCTCCGGAACCACTATTTGAGTTCCTTAAAAAAACAAAGATCATTGATCTTGCTAAAAGAATCGCCGACGAAGAAGAGTATCCAAAAGCATCGGAGCCTGTTTTGGCAGGCTTTATGGATCAACTTTTGGCCTCCGAGTCCCTCGATCCCTTAGGGCGTGGTTATGTGGCACGATGCCTTAAGGAACTAAGCGAGGCGGGTATAAGGCCAGAAAAATTCGGACTGGAGTTTTCCCCAAGCCTGCAAAAGACATTTAGTGAACTTCAGAAAATGCCCCTCGTCGAAGAAGGGGAATGGCTTTGGTCCCAAAAAAGAAAAGACCTTTCTAAAATTTCTGCCTACAAAACCCTTTTAACACCAAGGCCTGAGGCACCCAGCTTTGCCAAAGAAACCGTTTTTCTAGCTGCCTTGGCCAACTGCCCCCCCCCGCGATTAGTGGGATGCGTGGATGAGGGGGGAGGGTTTCCAGATTTGGGTGAGGGCTATTTTCTCGTTCCTGAGGGAAACGGCGTACGGGTGTTCAAGAAGGAAAGGCATGGCCTCCCTCCGTTTTGTCCAATTTATAAAATTGAAAACGAGCCAACAGAAACAATCAAAAAAGCCGCTGCTCGAGCTGGTATTGACCAGGTTATGACTGAAAAGCTCCTGCGGGATTATCTGCCTGCTTTTGCGGACGGAATAAAACAATGAGTCAACAAATTCACCTGTATATTCGCGGTAAAAAATCAGGCCCATTTAGCCAAAAAGAAATACTGGAAAAACTATCTCGTGGAGAAATAGGCCTATACGACAGCGCCATAGTGGGAGGCAAGAGTATCTTGGTAAAACAAATTGCCAGTAGTGTGGAGCCGCAGGTGCAGAAACCTAGAGACGACTCCGCAACTCCACCTCCACCCCAGTATGCTCAGGATATTGCTCACCGCCCGCCCTCAGTTCCCCGACCTCCCAATTTATTGCAAAAAGTAACTGCCGATACGGGTCGAGAACTTCCCGAACCTTTTGTTCTGGCTTCACCGGGCAGTCGATTGGCAGCTCAAATTCTTGACGGCCTTATTTATTTATTCTTGATGATCCCTATTTTCATAGGCCTTGCGCTGTTCTCCGAAAAAAAAGAGGAAGATACAGCAATTGCTATGGGATTGATTTCAATGGGAGTTCTTTTAATAGTCGTCTTGTTTATCATTCAGGGTGTCTTTCTTTCCAGCCAAGGCCAAACCCTTGGAAAGAAAATGATGAGTGTTCGCATCGTTAATTATGATGACTTGGGAAACCCCGGCTTCGGAAGGGCCTTTTTATTAAGATATTTTGCTAACACGCTCCTGACGATGATTCCTTGGCTTGGGTGGATTTATTCCATGGTCGATATTTTATTCATATTTAGGGGGGATCGGCGGTGTATCCATGATCTAATGGCAATGACCAAGGTCGTTCAGGTTTTTAAATCAGGCTGACGTCCCTTTTGACACCAGGCCTTGATAAATATAGGATAATTCAATGAATCAAGGAAACTTGTGGTCTAAGATGGATTTTGAAAGACACATGGGATTTAGGGCCGGCCGCTTCACCGCAGTTAACCCATTCCTTGCCGTTATAGCTGGAGCTGTCCTCACCGGCGTCTTCTATGGCCTTTTGTTGGCTCTGCGGGCTCAGGGTAAGGGTGAATTATTTGAATCCTTAACTCTTCCCTTTTTGAGGCCGGGCAATCTTCCTACGGTCGTACCGGTAGTTTTTATTTTTTTTCTCTCGATGATGATACTTTTTGTAAAGGGTCGGAAAGTCGCCCTGCAAAGAAAGGCGTTCGAGTGGGCCGTGGTTCCTGCCCAACCTGATTTTGTTCTCGTAGAGGCGAGCGCCCAAGCAGTGCTCGACCGCGTGCACGGAATAATTGATCAACCCAAACAGTTCATCCTTTTAAATCGAATTGAGCGAGCGCTTTCCAACCTCCGGCATCTTGGCCAGGTCAGCGAAGTCTCCTCCGTTCTGCGAGGCCAGGCGGAAGACGACGAAAATGCCGTGGCCGCCAGCTTCACGCTTCTACAAGGCCTTGTCTGGGCAATGCCGGTACTAGGTTTTATTGGCACAGTGCAGGGCCTAAGTTCTGCTGTTGGAGGTTTTGGGAAAGTTCTGCAAACGGCTGGCGATTTAACCGCAATCAAAGGCGCCCTCACAAATGTGAGTTCCGGACTAGCAACAGCATTTGAAACCACCCTGGTGGCCTTAGTTGCGTCTTTAGTGGTGCAACTCTGCATTACACTTAGGCAAAGACAGGAACTGGGACTTCTGGATGATTGTAGCGAGTACTGTCAAAGCAATGTAATTTCAAAATTGCGCATGGATGATCCCCGGCACGGGTAGTCAGGCCCCAAACATGCCGCGGTCTTATGAGTAATCGCCTTCGATCCTCATTGGCTCCGCGGATCAGCTTCTTTGCCTTTCAGGATATTATCACCTCCACATCGGGGATCCTGATCATTGTGGTGCTTCTTTTGGGAACTTTTTTAGGCTCCGTCGCTCCGGAGATCTCCACCTCTCTCCAGACTCCTCCCCGAGAGTTGTTGGAAAAGAAGCAGCGCCTACTTTTGGAAGTCGCCAAAATAAAGGCACAACTGCAGTTGATGCAGGGCACGAGAGAAATCGATGACACCGACGAAGAGCGTGTACGTCTGACCCGGGAGCGGATGGAAATCGAGAAAAAGAGGCTGGAGGAGGAGGTGCGTGGTAAAAAAATTTCCCAACAAAACAGGCAAAAAGAGTTAGCAGACGCGATTGAGGCCTCGGGCCTGACGCCCATGATGACCGAGCTAAATGCCTTGGAGGAGAAAAACCTGGCGGCAAGAAAAGAAGCGGCGGCCTTGGAGTCGGAGCATGAGACCCTGCGTAGGGCAGTAGAAAAAAATGAAGCCAAGCTGGCAGCCTTCGAGGCTGACAAAGGAAAAATCTGGCTACAACCCCGCAACCAAGACACCACGAAGGCGCCGTTGATTCTTAGCATGGAGCGGGAAAAGGCCACGTTATACGAGTTCGATCGGCCGGAGCGCAGCCAGTCTTGGGTACTCGGAAGCAGTCAAATGACCCGGGACATAGAAGCCAAACTTAAAGACTACTCACCCTCGTCCCATTATCTGGTGATTTTTCTCCAACCAGAAGGCGTATCCGCCGCCAAGGAAATCAAGGGAAAGGCCAAAAGTCTTGGTTTCGATGTAGGATGGGACGCCTTGGAACCTGGCGCCATCCTCCAGAAAGGGCCGCCTCCGGTATTCGAATTAGAGGAACCTGAGCCCTTGCCAAGCTTGCCGCCGGAAAAAACATGAGGGCTCGGCGTTGGAAACGAGAAGAGGGGGACAGCCTTGACCTGCTTCTCGATACCATGTGCAATCTTTTTGGCGGCATTATTTTTGTGGCACTATTGGTGGCCTTATTGGCAGGTGATGACGCGAGTAAAAAAGTCAACCCATCGCGCAGTCCATCCCAAGATCTTTTGGAGAGGGAAATCGCCAACCTGGAAGAGGAAGAACAATCCTTAAAACAGATTCTTGAAGAAGAAACAAAACAAGGTGCATCCAAGGTGTCGGCCGAGGATCAGGCGGCAGTGAAAACATTAAAGAATGAGCTTGAGGCGTTGCGGCAGGCTTTACAGTTGGCCTCCGGTGACCCATCCGAGGGGCAGGACCTAGGGCAATTTCTGCAAGAAGCCAAAGAACGCAAATCGAATCTAGAAAAGGAGGCCATCCGACTTGAAAACCAAAAGAAAAGTCTTAAGGAAGAAAAGGAAAGACTGGCCAAAAGAATGGCCGATTTAAAAAAGCGCGGAGAAGAAGCCGTAGAAGAAAAAATCCAAGGCTTCCGTTTTCCAAGGGAAAGGGCCAGTTCCAAGAAACCTTATTGGATTCTTCTGAGCGGGGATGAGGTTTTTCCGGTCCAAAATGCGGATTCCGGGTGGTCCTATTGGGAAAAATACGTCACTGTCCGACCCTCTCCTAACCGAGATGAAATCCGGCCGATTGCCGGGCGTGGTCTTAAAAGTGAAAAAGAAATCCGGGGTGTTTTTTCAAGCATCAGTTCGGCCAGCTTTTACCCTGTGTTTTTTGTGGCGCCCGATTCCTTTGGACGCTTCAGAAAAGCCAGGGAAATTGCTTTGGAGATGGGCTTTGAGTTCGGCGCCAATTTTGATGAAATGGGGGAACCCTTAGTGTTGGTGACCGAAGGGGGCACGCGCCCTGGGGTTCAGTGAAGACAGCCCCTATCTTTTTCCTCAGCGGAATAAGCGCAGTAGGACTGGCTTGGTCGCAAACCAACATCGCCAAGGAAAACCAACCTTCCGTGGTTTGTGTGGAAACAGTGGCTGAAGAAGGCACGGGACTGGGTTCTGGTTTTTTCGTGGAGGAGGATATGGTTGCCACCAATTGGCACGTGGTCGACGAAGCCCAAGAAATTGAGGTTCATACCAGTGACGGGAAAAAGAGTATTGCGAAATTATGGATCGCATCTCCCCAGCATGATCTGGCGCTATTAAAACTTGAGAAGCCTCTGGGGGTCGGTCGAAAGGTGAGGATCCGCGATGGGGAGGCCCAGGAACTGGAAACAGTCTATGTTTGTGGTCATCCCGAAGCTTTGGCCTTTTCCTGGTCTAGCGGAACCGTGGCCAACGCGAAGCGCATCTTGGATCCCAATACGGAAAATGCCCCCAACTGCCCATTGATCCAGATCAATGCAGCCATTTCCCAAGGATCCAGTGGTGGCCCAGTATTTGATCAAGAAGGAAGATTGCTGGGGATCATCACTGGACACTGGCAAGATGGTCAAAACCTTAATTTCGCCATCCCCGTCTTTTTTTTGATGGGCTTAATTCAAAAAGGACAGAATCTAAGCCAAACTGAAAAAGACATATGGGAATCCGAAGAATGGAAAGAGTGGAGGAAAGCGATGGCCTCTAAGGTAAGTTGGCAGGAAAAATATAAAACTGCCGCCCAAGTGCTTTATGTGCATGGACCGGTTTCGATGATGTTTGTGGACTTAGGCAGCGCGGCTTATCGCGCAAACGAAGTAGAGCTTGCCCAGAAATCCTTTTCCCTAGCAGTGCACTACGAGCCTAAAAATCCAAGGGCTTGGATTGGCAAAGGACTAGTTGCTTTAAAAGCCAAGAACAAACAAGAGGCGACTGATTCTTTTCAAAAGGCACTCGAGCTAGGGAAAAAGGACGAGGACGTTACCCTGACCGCCTGTCAGGGGTTGGAAAGAGCAGGGCAAAGAGATGAAGCCATTGATACCTTAAAAAAAGCTGTTCATTCTAATCCTGGTTGGGAAAAGGTGAGAAGCGCATTGTCCAAAACAAAAGAAACTAAATAACATTTTTAAATACCAAGATATTTTGAATTTATGAAAAAAAAGGTACCAACCATTACCGTAGGTTTCGGCCTGATCAGCTTAATGCTGTTGATGTCCGTGCCGGTGTGGGCTGATGTGCCTATGGATTTAAAAAGTCCATTTCCCAAAACGGTGATCATTTTAAGATCGGGGAAAATAGAGTACATTGAAAAGGCTGGCCTATTGAAGTTAGAAGGCGATGTGCTGGAAGTGACCAAAAGCAATGGCTCGCTTGCCATAGTATCCAAAAATCAAGTTCTTGGAGTGTTGCCGACACGCCCCGGAAAAATTGAGGAGAGAGATGTTAAGGCGGCAAAGGACGCAGTGGCTTTTCTGCAAAAAGCTCAAGCCCAGCTTCCCAACGAACCTATTGTCTCCAGTCAAGAAATCGAAAAGTGGGAAAAAGAGATTTCCTCCGCGAAAGACTTTCACGCTGAGCAAAGCAAAGTACAAGAGCAAGAGCTTGAAAATAAGAGAATGGATTTGCATCGAAAAAAACTTGGCATGGCCAAAGAAAGAGCTGAAACGAGGGCCATTGTGGAAAAGAAATCTGGGGGGACAAACGATCCGAATCCCAATCCAAAACTAGAGGTGGCTAAAACAACTTGGCCAGGACTAAGTAGTGAAAAAACTGACTGGCAAGAAGTTTTGGGCAAACCGCTGCAGGAGGAAAATCAAGGTGAAGACGCCCTTTATGTGGAGTTCCTTTGGGAGGATTATCGGAATATTAATATCCTTTTTGAAGAGGAGGCTCTTAAAAGAATTGAATTTGAGAGCCTGCGTGATCCCTTCGGAGACAAGGAAACGATTGAGATTTTAGAAAAATCCGGGATTAAAAAACCGCAAAAAGGCAAAACTGAAAAAACAGGACTTTACAGTAGTGAGTCCAAGTACACTTCTCTTTCCGATGTGGAAATTTCTTACATTGAATATCGTAATGACCCGGCCGGTCCTTTTCTACTCAAGGTTGAAAATAAGGCGGGCGGAGAAATTCAGAGCCGTTTTAACCTACTGGGTTGTAAACTTTCCGATGTTCGAAAATCTGAAACTCTGAAATCGATCTACGGGGAACCCGTCATCGATACCTCCCCAAAAGAGGAAGTTCATGAGCTTATTTTTACAGGTATCGACTACTACGAAGTTGCAGCGACCTTTTATAAGAAAAAGTGTGTAAAAGTATCCTATATGAAGATCGCGCAAGACTTTACCGTCGACGAATTTAAATTACTCCTTGAAGTCCATAAGCCGATCAAGCAGGGCGATCAATTCCAGAAAGAACAGGTATTTTTAGCAGACGATGTTTCAGTTTATAAGTTTGTTACTCAAGACGAAAGCGAGATAATTTATGCAATTCGCAGGAACTACTCCAGCCCAGAGAAATCAGGTCCTTACATTGTGGAAATTCAAAAACCAGATGCTAAGCGAATTGGTTCCGAAAAAGAAAAGATAGGCACTTACTTTAAGGAAAAACTCAGTCCTCGTCGTTTTCCACGGGTTTATGCTGGGCATTTGCTTGAGCTAGCAAGGATCGGTCTCGAAAATGTTTATCAGGGTCAAAAAGCATCCGTATTCGGGGATTTGCAAGGCGTGAAGCCGGGGTCTCAACAAAATCAGGTAGAAATATTCCTCCAAGGCCTTCCCGAAGGTTTTGGGTCGACGAATATTGACGCCTGGACACCGCTAGGTAGCGATTCCATGGGACGAATCGGTGGAGTTGGAAGTGCTGAAAGAGGGCGGGGCTATGGCCTTCCCGGACAAAACATTCAGGCTTCTCCTTTTGTTGTTTGCAAGACTTTGTCCGCCAAGAAGTTGTTTTTTGAAAACAGGAATCTTTTTGCCGGCACAGGGGAGAAGGAGTTGATTGTTTCTGCTGGCGAACTTGCCCAATTTCAAGAGGGAACAGTTGTATATGCGCCTGATAAACAATCGGCAGAAATTCGGGGACTTACAGACTTGCCCAAAGGTTCCAAAAGATAAGCACGTTGCGGATCGAATTACTCTGAGAATCTCGCTATTTCGAGGCAGGCTTTGACGTAGTCGGCGCGGAGGTTGCGGTACTTGAGGTAGTAGGCGTGTTCCCAGACGTCGATGCCGTAGATCAGGGTGGCGCCTTCCATCACGGGTGAGTCCTGGTTGGGGTAGGGCTTAATGAAGATTTTTTCGTCCTTGCCGCGGGCGAACCAGGCCCAGCCGCTGCCGAAGATGCCCATGGCGGTCTTGGTCATCTCCTCTTTCCACTTATCGTAGGTGCCGAAGGTCTGGTCGATCTCCTTGGCCAGTTTGCCGGAGGGCTTTTCGCCGGGGTTTTTCAGGGTTTTCCAAAGGTGGGAATGGTTGATATGGCCGCCGGCATTATTGCGGACGGTGGTGCGGATGTCGGAAGGAAGGCTATCGAGATTTTGGA
>Ga0194134_10004429_pt1 | contig 14067 bp, 10 predicted proteins | sample TA2KigOff0mmetaG_FD_148602 | JGI IMG/M metagenome (GOLD analysis project Ga0194134, IMG submission 148602) | Freshwater microbial communities from Lake Tanganyika, Tanzania - TA2015056 Kigoma Offshore 0m | ecosystem: Environmental > Aquatic > Freshwater > Lake | place: Tanzania: Lake Tanganyika... | reverse complement strand
CGCCGAGCGCATCGCCCGGGCCGCGCGCCCGACGGCGGTGGCGACCCTCGGCGCCGCCCTCGACCAGCGGCTCGATCGGTGGCTCACGAGCCCCGCGACCGGCCTCCCGCTGATGGTCGCGATGCTCGCCGTCGTCTTCTGGCTGACGATCGCCGGCGCGAACGTGCCCTCGGCGATGCTCGCGGACCTGCTGGTCGACCGCGGACACGCCTGGCTCGGGACGATGGCGACGGCGCTCCACGCCCCCGACTGGCTACGTGGGCTCCTCGTCGACGGCGTCTATCTCGCGACCGCGTGGGTCGTCTCGGTGATGCTGCCGCCGATGGCGATCTTCTTTCCGCTCTTCACCCTGCTCGAGGACCTCGGCTATCTCCCGCGCGTCGCGTTCAACCTCGACGCCGCCTTCCGCCGCGTCGGAGCGCACGGGAAGCAGGCGCTCACGATGTGTATGGGGTTCGGCTGCAACGCGGCGGGGGTGGTCGCCACGCGGATCATCGACAGCCCGCGCGAGCGGCTCGTCGCGATCATCACGAACAACTTCTCGCTCTGCAACGGCCGCTGGCCGACGCAGATCCTGATGGCGTCGCTCTTCGTCGGCGTCCTCGCGCCGCCGGCCCTCGCCGGCGTCGTCTCCGCCGCGGCGGTCGTCGGTGTGACGCTGCTCGGCGTCGCGACGATGTTCCTCGCCTCCTGGGCGCTGACGCGCACCGTCCTGCGCGGGGAGGCGACGAGCTTCAGCCTCGAACTCCCGCCGTATCGTCCGCCGCGCCTCTGGCAGACGCTCTACACCTCGGTGATCGACCGGACGCTGATCGTGCTCTGGCGCGCGATCGTCTTCGCGGCGCCCGCGGGGGCGGCGATCTGGTTGCTCTCGAACGTGCCCATCGCGGGGGAGCCGGTCGCAGTGCATCTGATTCGCGGCCTCGAGCCGGCGGGCCTGCTCCTCGGTCTGAACGGCGTGATCCTCCTCGCGTATGTGGTGGCGATCCCGGCGAACGAGATCGTCGTGCCGACGGTGCTGATGCTGACCGTGCTCACGGGGGGCGCCCCCGAGGCGGGCGCGGGGGCCGGCGTGCTCTTCGAACTCGATCCGGCGGCCGTTGGGACGCTCCTCCGCGCCGACGGCTGGACGACGCTCACGGGCGTGAACCTGATGCTCTTCAGCTTGCTGCATAATCCTTGCTCCACAACGATCCACACGATCTGGAAGGAGACGGGGAGCGGGCGCTGGACGGCGGTCGCGACGCTGCTCCCGGTGGGGCTCGGGCTCACGGTCTGCTTCCTCGTCACGCAGGTGGTCCGGCTCCTCACCGGGAGCTGAGGTCGGCGAATCTCCCCGCGTGAGTGCGGGGGATTCCCGATGGAACGCGCCTCCGCGACCAGCGACCCTCCGGGCGAACGCTCCCCGGACGCCTGGAGGCGCCATGCTCGTACCCGATGACCTGCTGCGGTTCGTCCGCGCCCATCACGACGACCCGACGCTCAGCGTGTACGTGGAGGCCGCGCCGCCCGACCCGGCGAGTCGGCGCGCGTGGCGGGTCCACCTCAAAAAGGGATCCACGTCGAGCGGAAGCGACTCGCGCAGGCGCCGCGCGAGGAGCGCGAGGCCTTCGAGCGCTGCGCGACCGAGGTATTGGCACGGATCCCGGATGGCGACACGCCGCCGGCGACCTCGGGGTGGGCCTGCTTCTGCGCCGCGGACGGCGACGTGGTCGCGCGAGCGATGCCCGAGATCCGCTCGAGTCTCGTGTCGTGGGGCCGTGGCGTGCGGATGGTCCCGTACCTGCGGGTCGCGACGGAGCCGAGCGCGCTCGTCGTGCTGCTCGACCGCGAGCACGCGCGCCTCGGTCGGTGGTACGATCTCACCTTCGAACCGCTGGCGACACTGACCGCCGAACCGGTCGTAGGGATCGCGCCGCACACGTCTCGGCCGCCGCAACCTGGCTTCCACTCGGGGACGCGCGGTGTCACCGGCGCCGACGAGGCGCAGCGCATCCACGTCGAGATGATGGACCGCCTGCTCAGCCAGGTCCGGCAGAAGCTCCCGATCCTCGCGCACCCCGGGGAGCCGATCCTCGTGGGCGGCGCGACGGAGGCAACGACGATCCTGCTACACAGCCTGAGTCCTGCCCTCCGCAATCGCTGTCAGGTGCTCCCCGGCGCCCGTTTCGACAGCGATGGTGGCACGCTCGCGAGCGCGTTGCAGCGCGCGATGGCGGAGCGCACCGCGGCGCAACGCGAGCAGCGAATCGCGAGTCTCCGCGAGGACGCGCACCCGAACGGGCGCGCCGCGATCGGTCTCGGACCGGCGCAGGCCGCCGCGACCTTCGGCGCGCTCGCGGAGCTGATCTTCTCCGAGCGCGCCTGGCAGGATCACCCGGAGGCAATCGAGCAGCTGGTGGAGCAGGCGCTCCTCAGCGGCGCGGCGGTACAGATGGACCTCGCTCCCGGCGCGGTGCTCGACGGGGAGGCGGACGGCGTCATCGCCGGCCTCCGCTTCCCGCTCCCCTCGCTCGTCCCCTCCTCCCGCTGACCCCTCCCCCGCCCCCGAGGTCCCGATGGTCAAGCTCCACGACATCATGACAGCGCCGGTCGTCACCTTCGATCCCGACATCAGCATCCGCGAGGCCGCCGAGGCGCTCGTGGCGGAGGGGGTCGGCGGCGCACCTACGATGCTCCACGGCGAGCTGCTCGGGATGGTGAGCGCGAGCGACCTCCTCGATTTCATGGCCTCGCTACCGGCGGAGCCGGATGAGGTGCGCGACCGCACGGCGCGCGGGATCCTCGACGACCACACGGTGGAGGAGGCGATGTCGCGCACCCCGCTGCGGACGGCGCCCCCCGACCTCCCCGTCCCGCTCGCGGCGGACATCATGAGCCGCGACGGGTTGCATCGGCTCCCGGTGCTCGACGGCGCCCGCCTCGTGGGGATCGTCTCCACGTCGAATGTGGTCAGCGCGCTCGCCAGCCGCCGCCTCGACCGGAAGGTGCTCGTCTTCCCGCGACGCAGCCGGACCGACTAAGCGCGGCTTGTCAGGGGGCCCCGACACGCTAGCGTTCGGGGTATGCCCTTCGTCCCCCGTCGCGTCTCTGCTCGCGTCTCCCATCGCGTCTCTCGTCGCGTCGCACCGCTAGCGCGGCTCCACCCGGTCCGCGCCATCACGCGTCGGACCGCATCCCTCCTCCTCCTGACAGTGGCGGCCTGCCGACCGGCGGCGAGCCCGGCCCCGACCGCGATCGCCGCGATGAGCGGCAAACGCGCCGAGGGCGCGCAGGGGATGGTGGCGGCCTCGCAGCCGGATGCGGCGGCGGCGGGGGTGGAGATCCTGCGGGCCGGTGGGAACGCGGCCGATGCGGCCGTCGCCACCGCCTTCGCCCTCGGCGTGACGGATGTCTCGCAGACGGGCCTCGGCGGCGGCGGCGCGCTCACCTTCTACGACGCCGCCGAGGGGCGCGCGGAGCATCTCTCGTTCTATCCGCGCACCGGTGCGGACACACTCTGGGGGGTGCAGGATACGACCCCGGCGGGCCGGCGCGCCGGACGTGCCGCCGCGGTGCCCGGGATGGTCGCGGGGCTGCTCGAGGCGCATCGGCGTTTCGGCGTCCTCCCGCTGGCGCGCGTGATGGCGCCGGCGATCCGGCTCGCGCGCGACGGATTCGTCGTGACACCGCTCCTCGCCCGCACCATCGCGAGCTCGCGCGCGAAGCTGCTCGAAGATCCGGCGGCGGCGGCGCGCTTCCTCCCGGGCGGTGAGCCACTCCTCCCCGGCGAGCGGCTCGTGCAGCCCGAACTCGCCGCCACGCTCGAGCGAATCGCGGGTGAAGGGCGCGACGCGTTCTATCGAGGCGACGTTGCGGATCGCCTCTCGGCGGCAGTGCGGGCGCGTGGCGGGTTGATCACCGTGCGGGACGTCGAGGCGTATGCGCTGACGACGCCGGCCCCCGTTTGCATCCCGTGGCGCGGCCTGACGGTCCTCTCGGCGCCGCCCCCGACCGGCGGCGTGCCCGTGGTGCAGATGCTCACGATGGCGGAAGCGGTCGGGCTGACACGCGCCGACGGCTTCACGGAGCACGGGGACGCGGTGGCGACGATGGCGGGGATCATCCGCGTGGCGAACGCCGATGCCGCGTGGCACGGCGATCCGAACGTGATGCCGGTGCCGATCCGCGGGCTCGCGAGCGCGACCTACGCGCGGCTGCGGGCGAGCGGGGTGGCCGGCGTCGCCGCCGATACCGTCCGGGCGGGGGATCCCTGGGCCTTCGAGGCCGACGCCACGCCGTCCGTCTGCGCGGCGTACCCGACCCCGGTCGCGACCCGCCCGGCCGCCATCGCGCCGCCGGAACCCGAACCGGACGCGGCCGCGCCGCTCGCGACCTACGCCGGGAGCAACACCTCCCACCTCGCCGTGGTCGATGCCGCGGGAAACGCTGTCTCGGCGACGACCACCGTGGGCGTGCTCTTCGGCTCCGGCGTCTACACGAGCGGGTTCTTCCTCAACTCGTCTGGCGCGAACCTCACCGCGCGGACGCGCGGGCCCAACCGGTTTACCAACTCGACGATCGCCCCGACGCTCGTACTCGACGGGCGCGCGGTCCGGCTCGTGGTCGGTGCGGCGGGCTCGCAGTACATCCAGCCCGCGGTGGCGCAGGTGACGCTGCGGATGCTCGCCTTCGGCGAAGACCCCGCGACGGCGCTGGCGGGGCCGCGCATCCTCTCGTCGCCGACGCGGCGCGAGGTCGAGGTGGAGCCCGGGTTCGGCAGCGAGGTCTACGCGACGCTCATCGCGCGTGGCTACAAGCCGGTCAGCCGCGTCGCTGACATCCAGTTCGGCGGTGTGCACGCGATCCTCGTGCGGCCTGACGGACGGCGCATCGGTGCCGCGGATCCGCGGCGTGACGGCGCCGCGATCGCGCAGTAGCGGCTCAGTCCACCAGTCGGCGGGTCCCCTTCCGCAGCGGCATCGTCAGCAATGCACCGACCGACGCGTGCTCGGCTTCGGCGAGGTGCGTGTCGATCCCGTAGGTCAGCTGGGCCCGGTCGATCGTCCGGAAGGTCCCGAAGAGGCGATCCCACACCGAGAAGACGTTCCCGTAGTTGGAATCGGTGTGTGGCAGCACGTAGTGGTGGTGCACCTTGTGCATATCGGGCGAGACGAGGAGCCAGCTGATCGCCCGGTCGAGCGCCGCCGGGAGGGCGATGTTCGCGTGGTTGAACTGACTCAGCACCACGCTCAGCGACTGATAGAGGAAGACCATCCACATCGGCGCGCCGGTGAGGACCACCGCGGCCAGCGTGAAGCCGAAGCGGACGACGCTCTCACCGGGGTGGTGCCGGTTGGCCGTCGTGGTGTCGACGTGCCGATCGGAGTGATGCACGAGGTGGAGCCGCCAGAGCATCGGCGTCTTGTGCTGCACCCAATGCGCGAGCCACGCCGACACGAGGTCGAGGACGAGGAGCCCGACGAGGAGCTGCGCCAGCACCGGGAGGCCAGGCCAAAGGAAGAGCACACCGAGCTCGCGCGCCACGGCCCACTCCGACGCCCGGAGCAGCAGGAAGGCGAGCAGGAAGTTCACGACGATCGTCGTCGCGGTGAAGAAGAAGTTCACCAGCGCGTGGCGCCCCTTCCGATAGTCGGCCCCACGAGCGGCTCGGCCGTCTCCCAGAGCCAGAAGAGCGCGATGCCCCCGGCGAGGATCAGCGCGCGGTGGCTCGAGGGGATCCCGGCAAAATAGGCGATGAGGGCGTCCATAGGGCGTGTCAGGGGGAGGCGAACGATCCGCTGAGGCCGATCAGGGCACCGGCGGCTTCGGGAGCAACTTCGCCGCCCAGAGCCCGGAGTTGAAGTCCGTGAAGAGGACGCGTCCCTTCCAGGGCATCGCATTCATCACGAACGGGGCGTTCGGGGTGTAGGCATCCGGGTCGTACGGCTTGAAGACCGCGATCTCGCGGTTCTGATCGTAGAGGTTCCCGAGGAGCTCGCCGGAGACATCCACCACGCGGACGCCGCCGTCATAGTACGCCTGATACAGGACGTCGTCCTCGACGATGATGTCGTGCGCGCCGTAGTCCTCGAGGTGATACCGCCCCACGGCCATCGGTCGCATCGGATCGGTGAAGTCGACGATGTGGGTGTACCCACCGGAGGTCTGCGCGATCCCGTTCCGCGGCGGCTTCCCATCGGGCCCCGAGAGCGAGTACCCCGTCCCCTCCCAGGTGCGCCCACGCCGGCTCATCTCCTCGTCGCCGATGAACAGGTAGGTGCGACCGGTCCGCTGCTGCACATACGGATAAATCTCGTGGCCCGAGTTCACCGGATAGGTGGTAATCAGCTTCGGCTGCTCGATGGTGCCGCCGTACTTCCCATTCCCCACGTCGACGACGACAACCCCCACCCCGCCCTGCGCCGAGTAAGCGATGCCGTCCCGGACCCAGAGGTCGTGCAGCCGCGCGTTCGGATGCCGGTACTCGCTGACGTACTTCGGCTGATAGATGTCCTTCACGTCGATGATGACGTACTTCGCGCCGCCCGACACCGCGAAGAGATGGTCGTTGGTGGCGAACATATTGTGGACGCCGCCGGTGAGCTCCTGCGTGAAGGTGCTCGCAATCTTCGGATGCGCCGGGTCGGCGAGGTCGAGGATCACGACGCCGTTCTGTCGGTTCGAGGCGCCCTCGCGCGAGAGGACGCCGTACCGCCCGTCGGGAGAGACGGTCACGTCATTGATCGTCCGCGCGTCCACCCGCACCGAGTCGGTCTTCACGATCCGATCCAAATCGGTGATGTCGAAGACCAGCGCGTAGCCGTCCCCGCCCCAGGTGCCCACGAGCACGTAGTCGCGCCCGTCGCGCCCGGTCCAGGGCCAGAGGTCGGAGGTGTGGCTATTCGTGATGCTCCCCCGGCTCGTCACCTGGATCCGCTGACGGACGTCACGCGGCACCACCTGCAGCGTGGTCTGCGCGGTCACCCCCGCAGCCTGCGCGAGCAGGGTGTAGCGTCCCGGATAGTTGCCGGCGAAGCGGCCGAACTGGACGATCCCGGCGCCCCCGGGCATCCCGGCGGGCGCGATCGAATCATCGGGGGTGTAGATGTAGCTCCACGTGATCGGTGCGTCGGCGACGACGCTGCCATTCGCGCGCTTGGCCTGCGCGGTGAGGCGGACGACATCGCCGGTGCGCACCTGGGCCTCGGCGACGGTGATCTCGAGTCGCGCGATCGGATTGGCGACGACGGTCAGCGCGAGGCGGGCCGTCGCCCCCTCCGCGGTGGCCGTGATCGTCGTGGTGCCGGGGCTGACGGCGGTCACGTCACCGAAGCGGTTCACCGTCGCGACGCGCGGGTTCGCAGTCGCCCACGTGGTGAGGAGGTTCGGGCGCTCCGTGCCGTCCGCGTGCGTCCCTTTCGCGCGGAGGGGGACGGTGAGGCCGGTGTACAGCGTCCCCGCCGGACCCGAGACCGTGAGCGCGGTGAGCGCCGGCCACGTCACGGTGACCGGGATCGCGAGCGTGATCGTGCGCCCCTCCGCCCCCTGCGCGGTCGCGGTCGCCTCGAAGCGCCCCGCCGCGGTGGCGGTGACCGTCGTATCGGAGAACCGCACCGCGCGCGTTCCCGCCGAGACCCGGACGAACGGGTTCGGGATCTCGCGCCCATCCGCTGCGTACGCCCGCACCCGGAAGCCCGTGGACTCCCCGGCCTTCAGGACGATCGCCGCCGGTTCCGCGACGAGTCGCGCGACAGGGACATCGGGCGCGCCCTGCGCACGGAGCCCGAGGGGGAGGGAGAGGAGGAACGCGGCGGTGACGCCGAGGCGGCGCGCGGTTAGACTCTGCATCGCGGTCGTGGGGTCGAGGGTCGAGGACGCCTTCAGTCGGAGGGGACGATGCAGGTCGGACGCAGTGCACGCAATGCCACGGGGACGTTCGTCGTCGCCCTCGCCCTTCCCACGCTCCTCCCGCTCGGGGCCCAACCGCGCCCCGTCACCGTCGCACGCCCGGGGAACGCCAGCGCCGCACCCGCCACACCGTCCACGCCCGCCGGCCCGACGTACCACGTCTACGCCGGCGCCGAGAGCGCGGACAAGATCTACCGGATCCGCTTCGATGGCCGCACGGCGACGGTCGAGCGCGAGATCCCCATCGGGGAGCTCCCTGCCGAGATGGAGGGACCGCACGGCCTCGCGATCTCTGCCGACGGTCGCTTCCTCCATATGACGACGGGGCACGGCTTCCCTGACGGGAAGTACTGGCAGTTCGTCCTCGGCCCCGACACGCTCGCCGGCCCCGGCCTCCTCCTCGGCACCTTCCCCGCCTCGATCGACGCGACCCCCGACGGGCGCTACACCTACTCGGTGAATTTCAACCTGCACGGCGATATGGTCCCATCGTCCGTCTCCGTCGTCCACGTCGCGAACCTTGCGGAGGTCGCGCGCATCGTCACGTGCACGATGCCGCACGGCAGCCGCGTCTCGCCCGATGGGCGCTTCCACTACAGCGCCTGTATGATGGATGACGAGTTGGTGGAGATCGACACGCGCACGCAGCAGGTGTCGCGGCGCTTCCACCTGGCGCGCGGCAGCGAGGGGGCCCGCCCCGCCGACGGCGGCGCGATGCTTCAGATGTGGATCGACGGTGCCCGTCGCGTCTCCGGCGGCCGCACCGGCGACCCGGCGGAGGTCGGGTACCCGGCGATGGCCGGCCACCAGCACGCGATGACGCCCGCCACCTGCTCCCCCACCTGGGCGCAGCCGAGCGCGGACAGCCGACGCATCTACATCGCGTGCAACAAGGGGGACGAGATCCTCGAGATCGATCGCGACACGTGGACGATCACCCGCCGATTCGCCACCGGCCGTGGCCCCTACAACCTCGGCGTCACGCCCGACGGCACGATGCTCGTCGCGAGCCTCAAGCAGGGGTCACAGATCGAGCTCTTCGACCTCGCGAGCGGGCGCTCGGTGGCGCGCGTCCCGTCGAGCACGACACTCGCGCACGGCGTCGCGATGTCGACCGACTCGCGCTACGCCTTCGTGACGAGTGAGGGCGTCGGCGCCGCGCCCGGGAAGGTCGACGTGATCGACCTGCGCGCCCGGGTTAAGGTCGGCACGGTCGATATCGGCCCGCAGGCGAGCGGCATCGCGTTCTGGAAGGTCACGCCGTGAACCGGTGCCGCGCGCGCGTCTGGGCCCTACTCGTCGCGTCGCTGACGACTGCCATCACGCCGCTCGCGCCATCGGCGCAGACGCTCACCCGCGCCGACTCCTCGTTGGTGGGACGCGTGCTCCTCGCGGAGGACCGTCGCGATTCCATCGACCTCGCCTTCGCCGAGGCGGCGGCGCATCCCGATGCGCGCGTCCGCGCGATCGCGGCGCGCGGGCTCGGTCGCATCCGGGATCCGAAGTTGGTCGCGCGCACCGCGCTCCCCACGGTCCCACCGGCGCCCCTCTGGGTGGAGCCCGCGTGGCGGCTCCGCTTCCGCGCGCTCGCTGGCCTGCGCGATGACTGCACCGCCCTCCGCCTCGCCCTGATGGACAGCGCCTGGGCGGTACGGCTCCGCGCGGCGGACCTCGCCCGGAGCAGCTGCGCGAGCGATGACGTGCTCGTGCAGACCTTCGTCAGGTGGATCGATCGTCGTCCGTCGGAGACTTCGTCGCGCCGGCGCGGCGAGGTCTCGTGGCACGCCGCCGCGCACGGGCTCGTCGCGCTCGCGCGCCTCCGCCCCGATGCCGCGCGCGCCGCCCTCCCCGACCTGCTCCGCCATCCACAGCCCGAGCTGCGCCGGTACGCCACGCGCGCGGCGGCGCTGCTCGAGGACACGACCGCGCTCCGGGCGATGGTCGAGGACATTGACGACAACGTCGCGGAGACGGCGATCGACGCCCTCGCGGCGCGCACCGGCCACGCCGACGACGCCCGCTACGTCGCCGCGCTCCGTCGCGACGGCGCGCAGGTGGTCCGCGCGGCCGCGGTCGCCCTTCAGGGCACCACGCTCACCGCCGCCGCGCCCGCCGCGCGTCAGACGTTCGAACGGCTCGTCGCCCGCGAGGACGCCTCCGCCCGCGACGCGCGGGTCGCGCTCCTCGCGGTGCTGGGCCGCCCCGCCACCGACGATCGTCCGCCGGTCGAGCGGGTCGCACTCCCCCGCGCGGCGGTCCGGCTCGCCCTCGGCGACACCGTCGTCCTCCGTGTGACGCTGGCGAGCACGAGCGGCGGCGGGCGCTTCGACGTGCGCCTGCGCGGCGATGTGGCGCCGATGATGGCGGCGCGGCTCCTCGCGCTCGCGGAGGCGGGGTTCTATGACGGCCTCACCTGGCACCGCGTCGAACCCGACTTCGTGATCCAGGGCGGGAGCCCCGGCGCGAACGAATACGTCGGCTGGCGGGAGACGCTGCGTGACGAACTCGGGACCGTCTCCCACCGCCGCGGCACCGTCGGAATGAGCACGCGCGGCCACGACACCGGCGATGCGCAATGGTTCGTCAACCTCCGCGACAACGCCCGACTCGACGCCGACTACACCGTCTGGGCCGAGGTGATCACCGGCATCGACGTCGTCGACGGGATCCTCGAAGGGGACCGCATCCGCTCGATCCGCCGCGTGCGGTGAGTCAGAACGTCACCTGCCACGTGGCGAGGATCGTCGCGGGCGCCACCGGGAACAGATAGCGCGTGGCCCCGTCGGTGTACCCGGCCGCGTAGGCCGTGGCGGAGAGCAGGTTCTGCCCCTGCACCCGCAGCTGCTGCCGTCCGACGGGGATTGTGACGCCACCGTCGAGCACCGTGAAGGCGGGGATGGTCAACGCCGCATTCCCGTCATTCGCGAGGAACGCGCGCCCCACGTGACGGGCGCCGAGGGTCAGCGACCGTCCGCCGCGTCCCTCCCACGACGCCTGCAGGTTTGCGGTCACCGCGGGAGTGAGGAGCGGCGGCACATCGCGGTATGTCACCCCCGCCCCCTCGTCCTCGTACTCGGCGATGCGCGCGCGCATCCAGACGACGTTCCCATCGACGCGCCACGCCGTGACGGGCCGCCAACTCCCCTCGAGCTCGACCCCCGCGCGCGTCGAGCGCGGCACGTTCCGACGCAGCGGGCTCCCCGTGATGGCGAGCGCCCCGATCGCGGCAATCTCATCGCGGAATCGCATCGAGAAGAGATTCACCGCAACGGCACCGCGCGCGCCGGCCCGGCGCATCCCGATCTCGACATCGGTGACCTGCTCGGGCCGCACCCGCGTGAGCGGCAGGACCTCGGCGGCGGTCGCGGCGTCGAGATCGTCCGCGCCGGCGAAGAGATCCACGCGCGTCGGCTCACGAGACGCGCGCCCCACCGAGGCGTGGAGACTCCGACCGCCCCCCAGCTGCCACGTGCCGCCGAGCTTGGGATTCGCGAAGCGCCAGGTGACCTCCGGCGAGCCGATCGCGACGCCCGCACTCGGCGCGTACCGGAAGGTCGCCTGGCGCAGCTGAAGGTCGGCGACCCACTCGAGCGCGCCACGGCGACCCACGGCCTTGGCGAAGGCACTCTGCTCCGACTTGTGACCAGTGTTCGCGTACACGTCGGTGGTGAGGACGGGGCGGATGCGCAGGCTGTGCTCGCGCGCGTAGTCGCTCGCGTGGCCACCCACCGACCAGGCGACCGGGCCGGTGGTCCACGTGGCGGTCGAGAGGAGACCGACCCAGGTGTGGTCGAGCCCGAAGTTCCAGAGATCGTCACCCACGGCGACGTCATACGTCCCCGCCGCCGCGTTGCGGTACAGCGTCGTCGTCACGGCACCCGAACGTCCGAGGGTGCGCGTATGCTGGAGGCTCAGCATCGACTGCGAGAAGTCATCGCGCTCGTCCGGCGACATCGGGTTGGTGCGCCGGTCGGCGGCGAGGTCGGCCTCGCTGGCCGCGTAGTAGGCGAGCTGCATCCGCGAGCGGCCCGCGAAGCCAGTGACCTTCACCACATCCCGGTCGCCGAACCACGCTGCGCTCCCGAACGCGGAGCGCGCATCATTCCCCGAGTGGAGGCGATAGCCATCCGTCGTCTGCGCGGTGGCACGACCATACGCCGCGACGGACCCACGCACCCCACTCGCCGCACCGACGCTCACCCGCCGGGTCCCCCAGCTCCCCGCGGTCACCTCGGCCTCGCGGAAGGCTGGCGTGGTCGCGAGCGGCAATGATTCGAAGCTCAGCGCCCCGGCGAACCCAGCCGGCCCGAATCCGCTCCCCCCGACGCCGCGCTGGACGCGCACCGAGCTCATCGAGTGCAGGACGTCAGGGACGTTCGAGAAGTAGAGGACCTGGTCTTCGGGATCATTGAGCGGGACTCCGTCGACGGAGATCGCGAGTCGCGTCTGGTCGATGCCGCGGAGTCGGAGCGAGCTATAGCCGCTGAATGCCCCCGCGTCCGACGCCGCGGTGACGCCGGTCGCGCCGAGGAGCGCGAGGGGCGCGTCCTGTCCGACGTAGGTGCGCGCGATGGTGGCACGGTCGATCAGGGTCTGGGAGGTCGGCGGCGCGGCACCGACGCGGGTCGCGCGCACGACGACGGCGTCGAGGGTGTCGCGTCGGGCCACGGCGGCGCGACTGGTATCTCGAACGGTCTCCTGCGCGGCGAGGGGGGAGGCGAGAGGCGCCACGAGTGTCGCGGCGATCGTGGCGGCGAGCGGGACAACGCGCAGGACGGACATCATTCGCTCCATCGGGTCGGCCGGGGCGCACGCGCTCGCGGTCGACCGTGGGTGGGAGGGCGATGCGCGACGGAATGCACGCGCGCGACGGCCACGGTCGATGCCGGACTCATCGCCCACCGCGCTCCCTCCGCCGGCATTACCCGGGTCAGGTTCCAAGGGACTGTCTCAACCCCGCGACGCGGAGTACCCCTGGCGGTCAGCGCCGAAGGAGTAATCGTCGGGGCATCGCGCGCGCTAGTCCCCGGCGCGTCCACCTTGTCGCCCCACCGTCCGCGTGCGAACGTAGCGCATCGTCTCGGCCCCTCACCCCCGACCGCCCCTCCGGATGACGATCACCCGCCGTGCACTCCTGCAGTTGGCCGGCCTCTCCCTCCTCCCGGCACTCGCCCAAGCCGACGATGCCGCCTTCGACGCCTGGGCCGAGAAGATCCACGCCGCGACGCGGCAACCCCGTGGCACGAGCCTCACCGCCGACGAGCGCGCGACGGTCGCCGCGATGGTCGATGGGATCCTGCCGCGCACCGACACCCCCGGGGCGCTCGACGTCGGCGTCCCCGCCTTCATCGACGTGATCGTCGCGGACTGGATGACGGCGGCCGAGCGCGACGAGTTCCGCGCGGGGCTCGCCGCGCTCGATGCGCGCGCTCGCGCCGCCTACGGACTCCGCTGGTCCGCGCTCGATCCGGTGCAGCGCGACGGCGAACTCGCCTGGGCCGAGCGCCCGGTGGACGCCGCGCACGTCGCCAAGAAGGCGTACCGTCGCCTCAAGGGCCTCGCCCTGCACGGCTATCTCACCAGCGAGCGCGTGCGGAAGGAGGTGCTCAAGGTGAACATCACCCCCGGGCACTTCCGCGGCGCGGTCCCCATCACCGCGGCGCCGTCGGCGGGAGGGCACGCCCATGCGTGACGGCCTCCCCACCCTCCTCGGCGCGAACGCGCAGCGCGGCCGCACCTTCGACGCCATCGTCGTCGGCTCCGGCATCAGCGGCGGCTGGGCCGCGAAGGAACTCACCGAACGCGGGCTCCGCACCCTGGTCCTCGAAGCGGGCGGCCCGATCGACCCCGCCCGTGACTACGTGGAGCACGTCCAGCCGTACCAGATGCGCTTCCGCGGCTACGGCGACCGCACCGCCCTCGAGCGCGACCAGCCGGTGCAGCGCGAGTGCTACGCCTGCGACGAGTGGAGCTCAAAGTTCTTCGTGAACGATCGCGAGAACCCGTACACCACGCCGGACGACGCCCCCTTCCGCTGGATCCGCGGCCGGCACGTCGGCGGTCGCTCGATCATGTGGGGACGTCAGGTGTATCGGTGGAGCGACCTCGACTTCGAGGCGAACCTGAAGGACGGCCACGGGTGCGACTGGCCCATTCGCTACGCCGACCTCGCCCCGT
>Ga0194134_10004428_pt1 | contig 14067 bp, 13 predicted proteins | sample TA2KigOff0mmetaG_FD_148602 | JGI IMG/M metagenome (GOLD analysis project Ga0194134, IMG submission 148602) | Freshwater microbial communities from Lake Tanganyika, Tanzania - TA2015056 Kigoma Offshore 0m | ecosystem: Environmental > Aquatic > Freshwater > Lake | place: Tanzania: Lake Tanganyika... | reverse complement strand
GAAGCGTTCTTGGATACACTCTGTCATAGCGAAGGCCTCTCTTCTTTGTGCGTTAACTGCTTGTAGACAAATCAGTTATGGCACGGATGGAGGCCTTTTGCTAGTTTTTTGTGAGAAATCCGGGCTAGGCTTTGCGCAAGCTGAAGTACCACTGGATCTGCTCATCGAGCGAGATCATCGGTAGAATTCCGGTTTTGTTCAGGCGCCAGTTTTCCAGTGCGGAATACTTGGGTCTCCTCGCGGCAGTGCGATATTCGCGCTCGTTGGTGGGTTTCAATTCCGGGCTCAAATTGGCCTGGCGAAAGATCTTGGCAGCATAATCGAACCAGGAGATGGGTTGGCCGCCGCCAGCGTGAAACACACCGGTCTCGCCGCGCTCCACGAGTTCAGCCGTGACTCGCGCCAACTCTGGCGCAAACGTGGGCGAAGCAATGTGGTCGTTGACAATCCGCAAGGGGCCGCCCTTTGAGGCCAATCGCAACATGGACTCGATAAAGTTGCCTCCCGCCGTGCCCACCCCAGCCGGGCCGAACACGCCGGAAGTCCTTAGCACCAGCGCCGAATCCGAGTAGGCTTGTGCGTAGAATTCTCCAGCTAACTTCGAAACGCCGTACGCGCTGATCGGCCTCACGGGGTCGTCCTCCCGGTACGGCCGCCCTGCGGTCCCGTCGAACACATAGTCGGTTGAGAAATGCACGAGGCGGGCGTCCAGTTGCCGGCACACCACCGCCAGGTTGCGCACTGCCAATCCGTTGACAGCGTAGGCGACCTGGGGCTCCGTCTCGGCAATATCCACCTTGTTGTAAGCGGCAGAATTCAAAACAAGATCGATTTCGAGTGAGGCCAGCTTGGCTTCCAGTTGACTCGTCTCGGTAATGTCCACGTCCGCACGGCGAAAGGAATGAACCTGATGACTTCGAGCGGTGAACTCTCGAACCAGTTCTACCCCGAGTTGGCCAGCGGCACCAAAAATTGCGACTTGCATGTTAACAAGTAGAAGGATATCAGGCGACTAGCGCGTCGGCTTGAACTCAACACTGATCTCAAGCAAATTGGATTTCTCCTCAGGATTCAGACAGGGTCTGCAATTCAACACTTGACCGCGTGTTGCTTCGCTCGGGCCTGCCCACACCACATCGACACCCACCGGGATCGGCTCTGCGGATTCGAACACCGCGACATTGCCGTCTTGCTCGCGCAACGATACTGGGATCGATTTGCCGCTCTCGCTGAACACATGCAAGGTTCTTCGTCTGGCTAACAGAAAGGTCACAAAAGACTTATCGCCATTTTTTTGGCGGTCTTCAGCAAATCTATTTCCAGGTGAACAGGAACCACAGCCCCAGCCCGACCAGGCCGGGCATCAACAGCTCGCCCCACTGCTGCCAGCTCCACTGCCGCCAGGAGACCACGCGAGTACTGGCCGCAGCTTCCTTCACCGGTGTTGTTTCCCCACCCAGGCTCCGCCGCAAGAAATCTGCTCTTAGCCGGCTTTTGAGCGGGCTTGGTTCCCCATTTAGGATCTTTCGAATTTCGGCACGCCCGCCCCGGTCGGCAATCATGATCGTTGCGCTATTCATGCCGCGGGTCGAAGCCACAAGCTGCTTGCGCAATGCCGTCGGGATGTCCTCAGGCGAACGAAACACCTGCGTTTTATCGCCCATCGAGATGTACACCGTTGTGCGCTTGATGGTCGTCAATCGCCGACTCCCACCAACCCGAGTGGACGCAATCCTTCTCCTGCCTGATCCTGAATTACCTGGATGAATCCGAGCGCGGCGCGGCTCAACGCTTTATCCTTGCGATAGATCAGCCCCAGTCGCCGAATCATTGGCTCTGGCCCAAGCGCCAGGGTCGCCAATTTACCCGCAGCCACTTCTTCCCGGCAATGTGAGGCCGCCAGGAAACTGATTCCAAGCCCGGCCATGACAAACCGCTTGATCATCTCTGTCGAATCGAGCTCCATCGATACCTGTAGTTGCTCTTCGACCGGTTCGAGCCATGAGTTTAGCTTCGCGCGAGTGGTGCCCGTCTTTGGCAGTAGCAATTGATAGGGAGCGATGTCGCTCGCCATCACATTGCGTTGGGACGCCAAGGGATGATCCTTCGGCACAATGATCCGAATCTCGTCGGAGTGGACCTTTACGACCTGACACTTCTTGGCATCGACAGGCAGCTGGGTGATTCCAAAGTCAGCCTGATTGTCCTGCACCGCTTGCAGCACACGAGATCCATAACTGCGATCTACATGCAATTGGACATTCGGAAACTGCTTCTTGTATTCGCTGAATACATCCGGCAGCACGTAGATACAGGTTGCTTCATTCGCGGCGATGATCAATTCGCCGCGCGGCACGCGTTCCAGTTCCTGGATCGATTCCTGTGCCCTTCGACGAAGATCTAAAATCTGCTCTGCGTACTCTGCAAAGATCCGCCCGGCGGGTGTAAGCGCAATCCGGGTTCCCAGACGCTCAAACAAATTGGCGTTGAGTTCCAACTCCAGTTGACGCACCTGAGCACTGATCGCGGGTTGTGTGCGAAAACAAGTCTGCGCCGCCTTGGAGAAACTCTTCAGGCGGACGATCTCAAGAAAAGTGTGCAGTTGATCCAGATCCATGGGTCTAATCGAAGAAACAGACGTGCAAGATCATCAAACTCGAGAATAGCATTTGATTATGGGCCCTATCAGTTTTGTCTCTTTGGCCTATCCATCCCGCTGGTGGCCGCTCTAATGCGGGTACTGGCATTGCTATGCGCCGCCTATTCACTCTTGATGGGCGGCGATGCCACCAACGTCACACTCGTGGTAAATGCCAACTCGGCGATTTCCCGGCGGCTAGGAACGTTCTATTCCAGCTGGCACAAACTCTCTCCCTCGCAAATCTGCACAATCCAAACCACCGAAGCCGAAGACATTGACAGACTGACTTACCAAAGTCAGATCGCAAACCCGATTGCCGATTGTCTGCGTAAATCCCGCAGTGTGGAATCCACGCTGTATATTGTCCTCACTCAGGGGATTCCCATCCGGATTCAGGCCCAGGCCAAAGCCGACAATGCCGGCGTAGATAGCGAACTCACTACCCTCTACCTGGAAATGAAGGGGGCTCACATCCAGCGCCAAGGCGCGCTCGACAATCCTTTTTATCGACGCAAAGATCAACCCTTCGCTCACCCGGCGATTCCCATATACCTGGTTACCAGGCTTGCTGGCTATAGTTTTGAGGATGCCCGCCGGGCAGTTGAGCGCTGCCGCGGCGCGAAGAACCGGGGTAAGGTGGTTCTCGACTTGAAAGCCGACAACGACGAGGACGGCAATTCCTGGCTGCGCGACGCTGGCATTCTGCTTCCCGCCGACAGAGTCATCCTGGACCTTTCCAATAAAGTGATCGGTCCGCAAAAAGGGGTCATCGGCTACGCCAGTTGGGGCTCGAACGACCGCGCAAGAAAGAGCCGGAAGAGCTCCATGGAGTGGCTTCCGGGCGCGATCGCCACAGAGTTCGTCTCCACTAACGCACGCACGTTTAAGATGCCGCCCTATCATTGGACGCTCGGAACTTGGGAGGACAAAAAGTCTCATTTTGCCGGCAGCCCTCAATCCATGATTCTCGATTACGTCTGGGAAGGCGTCAGTGGCATCTCCGGCAATGTGGACGAACCCTATCTGTCGCAGACAGCCCGGCCCGACCAACTGTTCCCGGCTTATCTGGGTGGTCGTAATCTGGCTGAAAGTTTTTACCTTGCCCTGCCTTCGATATCCTGGCAAGGCATCGTCATAGGAGACCCGCTTTGCAAACTCGAATAGCAACTCTTGCCGACCTGGATCTACTGGTCGATCTCGGGCGGCGAACATTTTTTGAAACATTCGTCGGCACCTGCACCGACGCTGACATGGAGCTGTTTCTAGACACCTCCTACGCCCCCGAAAAAGTAGCTTCTGAACTTTCAGATCCTCAATCGAGATTCTTCATCCTTGAAGACTCGACCGGGCCGCTGGGCTACAGTCGGCTTCTCGGAGAATCACCGGATCGTGTCGAACTCGTGCGCTTTTACATGGAACTGCGTGCGATCGGCACGGGTGCGGCTCACTCGTTAATGGAAGCCACACTAGCTCACGCCCGTGAAAACCAATACAAGGAAATCCATCTCGGTGTCTGGGAGCACAACGTGCGGGCCCAGAAGTTCTACTCGAAGTGGGGATTTGAAAAAACAGGCGAAAAGGTCTTTATGGTGGGCACCGATCCTCAGGTGGACTGGTCGTACGAACGTCAACTATAAAAGGCTGACAAACTCGGCAACCACCGCATAGCGGTCCTGGTCCGCCTCAAGCTTCAAAACAGGGAACTCGGGATTCAAGGGCTCCAGTTCAATCGCCTGATGCACCCAGCCTTCAGCTTCGTTTCGCACCTTCATCGATCGATACACCTTCAACGTGTAACGCTGGTTGCCATCCTCGCGATCTTCTACCAAGACGCGCTTACCTTCGCGCGATCCAGCCCCAAACTTGCGAAACACACACAACGACCCGCTCGGCACCAAGGGTTCCATACTGCGCCCGTAAACTTCGCAAACAAACATGTCTTTTGACACGCGCAAGCCATCCGGTGCCTCAACCCATTCGGCAATCTCGTTCGGGTTCGCAATCGCTTCACCAAATGGGCCCGCCGCCGATCGCAGCGCATAGCGCGGAAGGTGAGTCACAAATTCCCGCACTGGCGTCACCACCAACTCGCGGTACAACTGATGCAGCGTAAAGTCGAGCCCTAGCGACTTTACTTCCGTCCGGTCTCCCAATTGAAGGATGTTCGACAGTGTCGACTCCAGCCATTCCATCGCACCGGCAGCGCCCATCTCAGAGCTCAACTGCTTCAAATGGTGTTCAATCCCCGCCAGAATCTCCGCATCGTCAGGTTCAGCAATTTGATGCCAATCCCGCCGCAGCTTCACCCCCAGCTTTTCCGCATCGGCGTCGAAGACGATGACGCCGGCGGGCTCCGCAGCCCGGCCTGGCAAGGCAACCGTCAACACCGAATAGCTCATTCCCAACTTATCGCCCTCCCCACCCTTACTCTTCAACCTCTTTACGGGTTTGCTGGATAATAACCCGCCCGATAGCGAATTTTCAAGCCCGGGATCCCCGGCACTTCTACACGGATCTTGCGGAATGCTTTACGATCGTCTGTCGATTCGGGCACATAACGAATGATGTACTGCGTCGTCACTTCGCCTTGGATCGCCGCAACCGCGTTGAACATCCCCTTCGCCAGCTCCGCCGCATACTGTCCCGTACCGACCTTCAAGGCGTAGTTGCCTTCGTCGGATGGAGTAGAGAGATAACCCGAGACGTCCTTGTACAAACCCTCGAGTGGGAACACCACGCGCCCACCCGTTTCCTCGGCAAGACGCATCAGATTTTTCTCGCCATCCTGCTTGAATCCGAATGCCACCGTGCTCATCCCGAAAATCGTCACCAGATTTCGCTGTGCCAGCTCGAGCACTTCTTCCATGCCCTTCTTCGATGCCGTATCGTGCCCATCGCCGATGATCACGATCACACGGCGCGGCTCAATCGGCTCCCCACGCACCAGCTTACGGTTCGTACAGGCAAGGTACAACGCGTCGAACAACGAGGCACCACCGCCAGGCTTCAGCTTGCGGATCTTCTCTTGAATCTTGTCCGGCGCCGACGTCGTATCGACACTCACTTCTGCCGTGGTCGAATACGTGATCAGATATCCGGAAAACTTCTTCGGCCCTTCCTGCGGCAGCAATGCCAGCACCAGTTCCTCGGCCGCCTCAGCGAATGTCTTCCAGTGCAACCGGTTCAGGTTGCTCATATCCAAAAGAAAACCCACAACTACCGGCTGCTCGCGCTCGGCGTTGAAATAAGAGATTTTCTGTTCTTTGTTCTCGTCAAAGATCTTGAAGTCGGCTTGCTTCAAGTCGCTGACAAACTTTCCCTTCTCGTCGGTGACGGTGATCGGGACGATCACCTCGTTGACGGAGACCGAGAGATTGGGAGTTTTTGTCGCCTGAGCAGCTCCGAGTTCGGTAGAAAAAGGATCGCTGTTGAGCAACGCCGGTCCCACGAGCATAAAGTGACGGCGTGAAGTCATAACGTTTGAAACAACTTCTATTGTAACGGCGCTCCGGCGAAAAGGGTTACTTAACGCTGAACTCGACCCGAGCCCCCGCCTTTGATCAACGCTTCCACCTCTTCACGGCTGAAACGATTGAAGTCTCCGGGGATCGAGTGTTTCAAACAGCTCGCCGCCACTGCAAATTCCAGAGCCGCCTGCGGCGTCTCCAGTGCCAACAGGCCAAAGATCAGCCCTCCAGCAAAACTATCACCGCCACCCACGCGATCCACGATGTGCGTAATGTCGTAACGCTTGCTCACCATGAAATTGTGGCCTTGGTTCAGGCAAGCTGACCAACCGTTGTGCGATGCGCTGTACGATTCGCGCAACGTAATCGCAACCGTCTTCACATTCGAGAACGCTCGCAGCACCTTGGCGCTCAACTTCTCATACGCTGCATGATCCAGCTTGCCCGCATGCACATTGGCATCGCTTTCGATTCCCAACGCCATTTGACAATCTTCTTCGTTGGCGATCACCACATCGGAGTGCTCGACCAGCGAAGGCATCACCTCGGCCGCCTTCTTGCCATACTTCCAAAGGTTCTTACGGAAGTTCAAATCGACGCTCACCGTCAGGCCAGCGGCTTTGGCCGCCTTGACGCTTTCAATGGAGAGTTCCGCAGCCGACGCACTGATCGCCGGTGTAATCCCCGTGATGTGAAACCAGCCTGCTCCCTCAAACACCTTCGCAAAATCAATGGCTCCCGGCTTTGCGATTGCAATCGCGGAACCTTCGCGATCATAGAGAACCTTCGCGCCGCGCTGATTTGCGCCCGGCTCCACAAAATAAATCCCAAACCGCCCAGCCCCGCGGACCACGGGCGAGACGTCAACGCCAAAGCGCCGCATCTCTCCAAGAAACGAATCGCTGATGGCGTTCTTATCCGGCAACACGGTCGTGTACTTTGCCGGCCAACCAAACCCGGCCACACTGACGGCCACATTTGCTTCGCCTCCGCCAAAGGTCGCGACAAACTGGGGCGACTGCATAAAGCGCTCCATACCAGGAGGCGCCAGGCGCAACATAATCTCACCAAAGGTAACAACAGGCTTCATAGAATTTTCCAGTCTAACCCACAACCATCCACACCACGAATGCTACAAGCGTCACCGCCTCACCCACCATCAGCACGTTGCGAATCCGCAAAAACCGCTGCCACGATGCACGCACCGGATGCTCGGGAAATTTCTCCATATGCAGTTGCAAGGCCCGGGCCCAGGCAGGTGGTGTCGTGAAGGGAAAGATGTAGGGATAATCGAGCCGCTTGGGATCGTAACCGGGCGGCAAAAACCCGGCAATTTCCTCTCTCAAGCGGCGAAAGACCATCCGCTCCCGCACTAGCGTCAGCCCCACTCCGGTGTTCGCCGCCAGCAGGAACATCATCCACAGCATTACATCGCGCGTACGATCCAAGTTTAAAACCCCTATGATCATCATATGGAACTCACCGCTCCGGTAGTTGCCGAGGACCGTATCAGTTCTGTCGACATGTTGCGCGGCTTCGCCTTGCTCGGCATCTTGCTGATGAACATTCAGAACTTTGGCCTCCCCAGTGCGGCCTACGACAACCCTTCAGCCTGGGGTGGCGCCACCGGCTGGAACCTCTACTACTGGGTCGCCAACCAGATCCTGTTCGAAGGCAAGATGCGCTTTCTGTTCTCAATGCTCTTTGGCGCTGGCGTTGTGCTCCTCACCGAAAGGGCCGAGCGTCGTGGCGCCGGCATCGCAACAGCCGACATCTACCTGCGCCGCAATCTGTGGCTGGTTCTGCTCGGCATAATCCACGGCTATTTCATTTGGGACGGCGACATTCTTTACTCCTACGGCATGGCGGGCCTCGGCCTATTCGTCTTCCGTGTGCTCTCGGTGAAGCGTTTACTCATCTCGGCCGCCATTGTCTTTCTGTTGATCAACATCAGCACCGCCGGCTTCGTCTACTCCCAGCTCAACAAACGCCCCGAAGCACTCTCCGCGCTCAAGATCGAAGAAAAGAAGCGCACCAAAGAGCAGACCAAAGCAATCGAGGCCTATCAGGAAACGCTCGACAGCTATGACTCTGTTAAACGCCGCGCCAGGATCGAAGAGCAGGTTACCGAAATGCGAAAGGGTTACTTTGCAGCGATCGGCTATCGTGCCGGCCACACATTCGGCATGCAAACCGCGGCTATGCTCAAATTCCTGCTTTGGGATGTCGTGTTTCCCATGCTCCTTGGCATGGCTCTTTACAAGTCCGGTACGCTCCCGGCAGAGAAGTCCGCGAGCTTCTACGCAAAGCTCATGTTGGGCGGATACGCCCTCGGGCTGCCGGCTCTCATCTACCTCACCCAATGGATCGTCTCATCGCATTGGGACCCCTGGACTCAGCCCTGGCTTATGGCCGGCTATGAATATGGGCGGCTCACCATCTGCCTCGGACACCTTGGCCTTCTTCTGCTGATCTTCAAACTCGGATGGTTTCGCCCGATCACCTGGCTACTTTCGAAAGTCGGCCAGATGGCCCTCACCAACTACCTGCTCACCAGTATTCTCATGACGCTTTATTTCAATGGCTATGGCTTCGGCATGTTCGCCGTTCTCGAACGTCATCAACTTCTCTTTGTCGTTTTCTCGATGTGGTCGATTAACCTGATAGTGAGTCCACTCTGGCTGCGGCAATTCCGCTTCGGCCCCGTGGAATGGGCGTGGAGGTCCCTCACATATTGGAAGCGACAACCGTTCCGGCTGGTCAGCGAGCCGATTGGCGAGCCCTCGCCTTCTTTGCCCTCGGAGGCCTGATCGCCACTGAGGTGACGCGCCGCATCGTCACGCAGCCCCCGGCAGCCAAAGGCTGGGAGCTCATGTACTGGTTCACAGACCACGTCTTCTTTGAGGGCAAGTGGATCGTCCTGCTGGCGATTGCACTGGCTCCTGTGCGTGAAAATCTTCCCCTGAAATTCCTTGGTCCGGCCACTGGCTTGATGCTGATGGTGGGTTCATTTCTCCAACTTCAGGACCCGATCTTTCTGCTCCTGGCTGGATTGTTGAGCGGTGCCATTCTCAAGTCGATTCGCCTGACCGAACCGATTCTAATGCTCCTCTCCGCCGGAGGCATGCTGATGGGGATTCCGATCAACGGCTTCACAGGCGTCATGGCCGCCAAGGCCAACTTCGCACCTCAACTGATGCAAGCTCTCTTCGGCGCCACCGCCGGAATTGGCTGCCTGACGGTCGCCTGTTCTTTTACCGGGCTCTTCCTGTTAGGCCGCTACCTCTGGGCCAATCGCAAGTCGTAGATCTCAGCTGAGCAACGCCTTCACGACGTGCCCCTTCACATCCGTCAACCGGTAGTGCCGTCCTTGAAACTTGTACGTCAACTTGGTGTGATCCACTCCTAACGAGTGAAACATCGTGGCATGCAGATCATGCAGGTCCACGGGATTGTCCACAATGTTATAGGAGAAATCATCCGTTTCCCCATACGTCAGCCCACCCTGAAACCCGCCGCCGGCCATCCACGCCGTGAAGCACCGCGGATGATGGTCCCGCCCGTAATTCGTCTCTGTCAGTGTCCCTTGTGAGTACACCGTCCGGCCGAACTCGCCCATCCAGATCACCACCGTATCTTTTAACAACCCACGCTGCTTTAGATCTTTCACCAGCGCCGCCGACGGCTGATCCGTCTGCTGGCACTGCCCGCGAATTTCCCTCGGCAGGTTCGAATGTTGATCCCATCCGCGATGAAATAGTTGCACAAACCGCACACCACGTTCCACCAGCCGTCGCGCCAAAATACAATTCGCCGCATAGCTCCCTGGCTTCTTCGCATCGGGCCCGTACAACTCAAATGTCGACTCGGGCTCCTTCGACAAATCCCCCAGCTCCGGCACACTCGTCTGCATCCGGAAGGCCATCTCGTATTGCGAGATGCGGGTCGCAATCTCGGGGTCTTGTGCTTCATCCAGCTGCATCTGATTCAGCTTGCCGAGATCATCCAGATACCGCCGCCGCGCCTCGCGCGAATACCCTTCCGGATCCGACAGATACAAAACCGGATCGGCACCGCCGCGGAATTTCACACCCGAAAACTTCGTCGGCAAAAACCCGCTGCCAAACGCGCGGTCCGCCAGCGCCTGTGTATTCCCGCCACCCTGGCTCACCATCACGACATACGCCGGCAGGTTTTGATTCTCGCTACCCAGCCCATAAGCCACCCAAGCCCCGATGCTCGGCCGTCCCGCCAATTGAAAGCCTGTCTGACTGAACGTCACAGCCGGGTCATGATTAATCGCCTCGGTGTGCAGACTTTTCACAAAGCAAAGATCGTCGGCGCAACTTGCCATATGCGGCACCAGTTCGCTGAACCAAGCTCGCGACTGCCCATGCTGCGCAAACTTGAAGATCGTTGGCGCTGTGGGGAACTTCTCCTGAAAGGCCGTCATGCCGGTCAACCGCTGCCCCTGCCGGATCGAGTCTGGCAAGTTCTCGCCTCGCCGGACCGCCAGGCCTGGCTTCCAGTCAAACAGATCCAATTGGCTCGGTGCCCCATGCTGATAAAGCAGAATGACGTTTTTCGCCTTGGGTGCAAAGTGAGGCAACCCCGGCAGCTTCGGATGCACCTCGCTCTTTTCTTCAGCAGCAAACAACGACGACAGCGCCGCTAGCCCGATTCCCGAAAAATACCTTCTGGTTTGCATCGCCTAGTCCTTTGTTACAGCCTGATCCAAATTGAGCATCAGGCTGGCCAGTGCCATAAAGGCCGCCTGATCCGTCGCGTTCAAATTCCGATCTACAGGCGACTCGCCCTTCGACAGATACTTGTCCCTGCGCTCGGGCTGGCTCGCAAACACATCGCGATGGTAATTCAGATTGCTCTTCAACACCTCAAGCTCTTTCGGCGAGGCATTCCGTGCCAGCACCAGCTTCATCCCGTATTGAATCCGGGTTTCGTCCGTGCTTCCGCCCTCCACCATCATCCGTCGGCCAATCTGCCGCCCGGCCTCGAGGAACGTCACATCGTTCATCAGGTTCAACGCCTGCAGCGGGGTATTCGTGCGCGATTCCCTCACTACACAGCTCTCCCGCGTCGAGGCATCAAAATTCACCATCATCGGCGGCGCGATCGTCCGCTTCCAGTACATATACAAAGACCGCCGATACAAGTCCGCGCCATGGTCTTGCTCGTAATTCATGTTCTGCATGGACTGCTCTTCCCACAATCCCGCTGGCTGGTACGGTTTCACGCTCGGCCCGCCCAATTTGACGTTCAGTAATCCCGCCGCCGCCAGCGCCTGATCCCGAATCGCCTCAGCCGCCAACCGCAACCGCGGCCCACGCGCCAACAATCGATTCTCAGGATCGCGTTGCGTCAGCTCCGCCGTCGACTTCGACTCCTGCCGATACGTCGCACTCGTCACCATCAACCGCATCATGTGCTTCAGGTCCCAGCCGGAATCCATAAACTCCACCGCAAGCCAATCGAGCAACTCCGGATGCGACGGATATTCGCCCTGGCTACCAAAGTCTTCCGTCGTCTTCACCAATCCCGTGCCAAACAACAACTGCCACACGCGATTGATGTTCACCCTCGCAGTCAAGGGATTCTCTCTCGAAACCATCCACTTCGCCAGCCCCAATCGATCATTCGCCGAGCCTGCGGGCAATGGCGGCAAGAACGAAGGCACGCCCGGCTCCACCTTTTCTCCAGGCTTGTTGTACTCACCTCGAAGCAGCACATGCGTTTCGCGCCGCTTCGCATTCTCAGCCAGAATCATCACCGTCGGAAAGCTGCGTTCCAGTGCCTCGCGATCCTGCTCCAGCCGAATCAATTTGGCCCACGATTGTTTTTGCTCTACCGATGCCGCTGACTCGAGATACATCTCTCTCGCCTGCCGCCAATCCGGCTGCAGTTGTCCAACAGTCCGCCCCTGAGCCAACACGGCGATGTCCTCGGCCAGCAGGGTTCGCGACCAGATCAGCACCTCATCAATCTCGCCGGCAAATCGCCGCGTCGGCCCGCCACCGGCCCCGATGCGGAACGGCTCACCAAGCGGCTTCCCGCCATTGCCAAAGGGCCGATACAGGTTATCCAACTCCACGTTGAATTCCACCGGCTTGCCATCGACGAACAGCTTCACACCCTCGGCCATCCTCGATCCCGAATAACTCAGCGCCACATGCTGCCAGATCCCTGGTTTCAACACCGCGGCGGAAGACATCATGCGAACGGCATCGTCGTCGTAGTCGCTCGTGAAGTGAACCTGAATCTTGCCATTGCGCGCTTCTACGCCAAACCCTCTACCTCTTGGCCGGTCGTTGGCCATCGAGAATAAAGTCCCGTCGGCAGCCTTTTCAGGCTTCACCCACAACGCAATCGCAAAGCGATCTTCAATATCGAAATTCGCCGCTTGGAACCCGGCATCCAGATAGGTGGTCCCGTTCAACTTCACCGCTTTGCCGATACGTCCTGGCAAAAATTCCACGACGCCGGCATTCGCGCGGGTTTCCTCAGGATCTTCCAAACTCAACTTGCGCTTCAGGTCAAAGCTCGGCCGCCAGTATTCGATGGAATCCTTGGGCAGGCTTCTCTGCCATGCGGCGACCTTTGCCGCATCCACCCGGATTGCGGCCTTGGTCTTCGCAATCTCATGTGCCAGTTGCGCCAGTTTCGATTGCTGCTCAACCGTCGGGTCCGCAATGATCGGCGGCGAGTTGCCATACTTCATCGCGCGGCCTTGTTCGGGCACATTATTGAAGTACGCGTAGAACTGGTACATCTCCTTTTGTGTCAGCGGATCGTACTTGTGGTTGTGACAACGCGCACAGCCAAACGTGAGCCCCAAAAAAACAGCGCTGTTGGTTTCCACGCGGTCAATCACATACTCAACGTTGTACTCTTCGGCGACAATCCCCAACTCCGTGTTCGCCCTGTGATTTCGCTGAAACCCGGTGCCCACCTTCTGCTCAACCGTGGCATTCGGGATCAAATCTCCGGCGATCTGCTCCACCACAAACGCATCAAACCGCTTGTTCTGATTGAAGCTTTCGATCACGTAATCGCGCCAGCGCCACATCACGCGTTCGCCATCGAATTGATACCCATTCGAATCCGCATACCGGGCATTGTCCAACCATCGCATCGCCATCCGCTCCCCGTACTTCGGGCTTTGGAGCAATCGATCTACAAGCTTTTCGTAAGCGTTCGGCGAACGGTCGGCCACAAAGGCCTCCACTTCGGCTGGCGTCGGCGGCAAACCAGTCAGGTCGAGCGTCGCCCGGCGAATCAGACGGTCCTTCGAGGCTTCCTTCGCAGGGTGCAACCCTTCGCGCTCCAACCGCTCCAGCACAAACGCATCGATCCCGTTGCGCTCCCATCCCTGTTGCTTTGCTGCAGGCTGCGCCGGCTTCACGGGTATGATATAGCTCCAGTGCTTTTGCCACTTTGCCCCTTCCGCAATCCATCGCGTCAGAAGCTCTCGCTCGCTATCCGTGATCGCATGGCCAGTAAATAATGGCGGCATCTTCTTCGCCTTCGAATCTGTATTGATGCGGCGAATCACCTCGCTGGTTTCAGGTGAGCCTGGCACGATCGCCCGTCGCCCGCCCAGGTCCGCTTTCGCCAACTCCTCCACATCCAGTCGCAACGGTATGTTCTTCGTCTTGGCGTCCGCTCCGTGACAGGCAAGACACTTATCGGACAACACTGGCCGCACATCGCGATTGAACTCCACAGGCCTTGCTGCGGCGAGCACAAACGCGCTCACAGACATCGTGAACAAAAGACTCTTCATTCCTTTTTCATTTTATATGCCGGACCAATGTAGTTGTGTATGTCAAGTTCTGCAATTACGAATTTGGCCAATGCTGCCTTTCTGGGCTTTTAGGGGAGGAGTGCAGAGGAGGGGATGTGCCCCTCCTTTGCATCCAGTAATGTAGAGTCCCACCGCCG
>Ga0194134_10004408_pt1 | contig 14114 bp, 11 predicted proteins | sample TA2KigOff0mmetaG_FD_148602 | JGI IMG/M metagenome (GOLD analysis project Ga0194134, IMG submission 148602) | Freshwater microbial communities from Lake Tanganyika, Tanzania - TA2015056 Kigoma Offshore 0m | ecosystem: Environmental > Aquatic > Freshwater > Lake | place: Tanzania: Lake Tanganyika... | reverse complement strand
CTCACATCGGCCGACGGTTTCCGTTTTCCGGCCTACATGGCCGAGCCCGCAGGCAAGGCGCGTGGCGCGGTGGTCGTGCTGCAGGAGATTTTTGGCGTCAACTCGCACATCCGGTCTGTGGCCGACAGCTATGCGGCCGAGGGCTATCTGGCCGTCGCACCGGCCACTTTCCATCGGGTCAAGCAGGGCGTGGAACTGGGGTACACCGGTGAGGACATGAATGCCGGCATCGCTCTCAAGAGCGCAGTGGAGGCCCTGCCCGCCCCGGGTGTGATGGCCGACATTCAGGCGGCGGTCAATGATGCAGCGCGGGCGGGCAAGGTCGGGGTGGTGGGGTATTGCTGGGGCGGTTTGCTGACATGGCGCACGGCCTGCCTTGTCAGCGGCGTCAGTGCTGCCGTGCCGTACTACGGGGGTGGTGTGACCACGCCCGAGGAGACTGCGCGCAAGCCAAAGTGTCCGGTCATGGCGCACTTCGGTGAGCGCGATCACTGGATCCCCATGGACACGGTCCGGGCTTTTGCCAAGGCCCAGCCGGACTGTGAGGTGCATGTGTACGCCGCCGATCACGGCTTCAACTGCGACCAGCGTGGCTCCTGGGATGCCCCGGCCGCTAAGCTGGCACGCGAACGCACGCTGGCGTTTTTCAGTCGGCATGTGGGCTAGGTTTTTGTCCTGAGTGACGGTCCGGCCGATTGCGCCGAGGGCGGCGCTCGGTTCGGGCCGATCAGTCAAGCGCCTCGTCGAGCATCTCGACCCAATGCCGAACCGGGGTGGCCGTGCCGCTTTGCAGGTGGGTGATGCAGCCTATGTTGGCCGACACGATGGTCTTGGGGCTGCGTTCGCTGAGGTGACCGAGCTTGCGGTCGCGCAGGGCGGTGGCGATCTCCGGTTGCAGCACCGAGTAGGTGCCGGCCGAGCCGCAGCACAGATGCGACTCCACCTGGGCAGTGGTGATATTAAAGCCCAATTCACTCAAGCAGTGTTCCACCCCGCCCCGCAGCTGTTGGCCGTGCTGCAGGGTGCAGGGCGGGTGGTAGGCCACCGGTCCGAGCGAATCGGCGCGCCGACTGGGTTTGAGATGCGGCAACAGGTCGGGCAGCAGTTCGCTCAGATCGCGGGTCAGTTCGCTGATGCGCTGGGCCCGGCTGGCGTAGGCCGTATCGTGCGCCAGGTAATGTCCGTATTCTTTGACGGTGACACCGCAGCCCGAGGCGTTCATGACGATGGCCTCCACGCCCTCTTGCACCAGGGGCCACCAGGCATCGATATTGCGGCGCATCTCCTGAAGGCCGCCTTCCTGGTCATTGAGGTGAAACTTTACGCCGCCACAGCAGCCTGCAGCGGCCGCCACCACGGTTTGTATGCCCGCTCGATCGAGCACACGCACCGTGGCCGCATTGATGTTGGGCGCCATCGCGGGCTGCACGCAGCCGGCGAGCATCAGCATCTTTCGCGCATGCTGGCGCGCGGGCCAGGCACCCGCCGGGCGCGCTTCGGGCACCTTGTTTTGAAGTGCCGTCGGCAGCAGACCCCGCACCGCCTGGCCCAGCTTCAGGGCCGGAGCAAACAGGGGCGAGGGCAGGCCTTCCTTGAGGGCCCAGCGCAGAGCCTGCTGTGGCGCCGACCGCGGCACCTGTTCTTCAACGATCTTGCGTCCGATATCCACCAGATGGCCGTACTGCACGCCGCTGGGGCAGGTGCTTTCGCAATTGCGGCAGGTCAGGCAGCGGTCCAGATGCAACTGCGTCTTGACGCTGGCCGGCTGACCCTCGAGCACTTGCTTGATCAGGTAGATGCGTCCGCGCGGACCGTCGAGCTCGTCACCCAGCAGCTGGTAGGTGGGGCAGGTGGCGGTGCAAAAACCGCAGTGCACGCACTTGCGCAGGATGGCCTCGGCCTCCTGGCCCTCACGCGTGTCTTTGAATTGCGCAGCAAGTTGGGTTTGCATCGCTTAGAACCCCAGGCGGCCGGTATCGAAGACACCGTGTGGATCGAACTGTTGCTGCAGGTCGCGCGAGATGCGAATCACCGTGGCCGCAGGCTGGCTGCCCAGCCCGCGCGCTGTCTCGCATTGGCTGCGGAAGACATGGGCGTACCCGCCGGCTTTGCTGGCCACCTCGATCAGGCGCGGGGCTAGCTCGGGGCCAGCCCAGAGCCAGCGCTGGCCGCCATGCCATTCGATCAGCATGGCCTCGGGCAGGTCCAGGGCGGCAGTGCTTGGCGGCAGGCTCAAGCGCCAGAGGCAAGACCTGTCGTCCGGCGGGTCAAAGAAGTCCAGTGTTTGCTCACGGCAAGCTTCCCAGAAGGCTGCGGCTGTATCGGGATCGAGGGTCTGGCTGTGTCCGCCCACCCCTTTGATGTCGCGGCTCAGAATGTCCTGCGCTGCATCGACTGCGGCACGCGCACCCGAGAGCCGGACGACGAGTTGCGAGTGGGGTTCGGGCAGCCAGCAGCTGGCGTGCAGGGGCAACGGTTGTGTGCCCCAGCGCTTGAGCAGATCGAGCGCTTGAGTCGGCTCGAGCCCACGGGCGCACAAACTGGCTTGGCCCGGAGCGATGGGCAGGACCTTGAGCGAGACCTCGGTGATCAGGCCCAGAGTGCCCCAGCTGCCGGCCATCAGGCGCGAGACATCATAGCCGGCCACATTCTTCATGACCTGCCCGCCAAACTGCAGCAACTCGCCGCGCCCGTTGATGCACTGCACCCCCAGGATGTAATCGCGCACCGCGCCGGCGCTGGCCCGGGCCGGTCCGCTCAAGCCCGCCGCGATGGCGCCGCCCAGGGTGGCCTGCGGGCCAAAGTGAGGCGGCTCAAAAGCCAGGTGCTGACCGTGCTGCGCCAGCTGCGCTTCGATGTCCCTCAAGGGGGTGCCAGCGCGGGCCGTGAGGACCAGCTCGCTGGGCTCGTGGCTGATGATGCCGCTGTAGCTGCGCGTTGAAAGAGGGGTGACCGGCTGCGTGACGGGGCCCCAGAAATCCTTGCTTGCGCCACCGCGCAGCCCAAGTTTTTGAGCCTGGCGCGCGCATTGCCGCACTTGCTCGCACCAGCGCTCGAGGATGGCTTGGCTTTCTGACATAGGCTACGGATAGTAAACGGCCCGCTGCCGGCCCCGCTTGATTTTTTTGAACGCAGGGGCTGCGATTTTTTGCAGACCAGGAAAAAAGCCTGCCGGCTGACGCCGACAGGCTTTGCAAAGAGACGGTCTTTTTGTTGCAAGCACTCGTCCCGCGCGCCTGAGCACGCGGGGCGGGCGCTTAGCGGTTGTAGGCGGCTTCGCCGTGCGAGCTGATGTCCAGACCTTCGCGCTCTTCCTCTTCGCTCACGCGCAGACCGATGGTCATGTCCACGATCTTGTAGGCAATCACCGACACCACACCCGACCACACCAAGGTGATCAGCACGGCCTTGAGTTGTACCCAGACCTGGCTGGTGATGGAGTAGTCCGCAGCGGTAACCATGGTGGCAGTCACCCAGTCGGCGACATAGCCGGGGCCACCCAGGCTGGGGCTGTTGAAGACCCCGGTCAGAAGGGCCCCCAAGATGCCGCAAACGCCGTGGATCCCGAACACATCCAGCGTGTCGTCGGCTCCAAGCATCTTCTTGAGGCCACTGACGCCCCACAGTCCGGCAAAACCTGCCAGCAGGCCGATGATCAGGCCGCCGCCGATGCCCACATTGCCGGCCGCCGGTGTGATGGCCACCAGGCCCGCCACCGCGCCCGAGGCCGCGCCGAGCATGGAAGCCTTGCCCTTGAGCATGGCCTCACCGATACACCAGGTCAGGATCGCGCCGGCCGTGGCGGCCAGGGTGTTCATGAAGGCCAGGGCGGCAAAACCATTGGCTTCCAGTGCCGAGCCGGCGTTGAAACCAAACCAGCCCACCCACAGCAGGGCCGCGCCCACCATGGTCAGGGTCAGGCTGTGCGGCGCCATGGCTTCCCTGCCGTAGCCCACCCGCTTGCCGATCATGAAGGCGCCTACCAGACCGGCGACAGCGGCATTGATGTGCACCACCGTGCCGCCGGCGAAGTCCAAGGCGCCCATCTGCCAGATGTAGCCGGCCTTGGCGGTCATTGCATCGACCACTTCCTTGCCGGTGTAGGCGTCCGGGCCCATCCAGAACCAGACCATGTGAGCGATCGGCAAGTAGCTGAAGGTAAACCACAGGGCCATGAAGGTGAGTACGGCGGAGAACTTCATGCGCTCGGCAAAAGCGCCGACGATCAGGGCGGAGGTGATGCCGGCAAAGGTGGCCTGGAAGGCTGCGAAAACGATTTCCGGGATGACCACGCCCTTGCTGAAGGTCGCCGCGTTGGCGAAGGTGCCGGCCGCGTTGTCCCAGATGCCCTTGAGCATGAAGCGGTCGAAACCACCGAAGAAGGCGCCGCCCTCGGTGAAGGCAAGGCTGTAGCCGTAGATCACCCACAGCACCACGATCATCGAGAAGGTCACCATCACCTGCATCAGCACGGACAGGGCGTTCTTGCTGCGGACCAGACCCCCGTAGAACAGCGCCAGGCCCGGTACGGTCATCATGATGACCAGTAGTGTGGCGACCATCATCCAGCTGGTGTCGCCCTTGTTGGGTACGGGTGTCTCGGCGGCTGCAGGGGCGGCCGGTGCTGCGGGCGCGGGTGCGGCCTCTGCCGCCTTGGCAGCGTCAGCGGGTGCAGCGGCGGCGCTGGCCGCCGGCGCCGCGGCGGGTGCAGGGGTCTGAGCCAGCGCGCTGGCGCCCAAGCCCAGAAGGCACAAAGCCAGGGAAGCGAGTAGTTTTTTCATGGCAGTCGATCTCTTTCTCTATGAATGAACAGCCTCGCGGGCTTACAGGGCTTCCTTGCCGGTTTCGCCGGTGCGGATGCGGACGACCTGCTCGAGGTCGTAGACGAAGATCTTTCCGTCGCCGATCTTGCCGGTACGGGCCGATCCCTCGATGGCTTCAATCACCCGCTCGACCAGATCGTCGGAGACGGCGGCCTCGATCTTGACCTTGGGCAAGAAGTCGACCACATACTCGGCGCCGCGATAGAGCTCGGTGTGACCTTTCTGCCGACCGAAGCCCTTGACCTCGGTGACGGTGATGCCCTGCACGCCCATGGACGAAAGCGCCTCGCGCACCTCGTCGAGCTTGAAGGGTTTGATGATGGCGGTGACGAGTTTCATGTGGGACGGTCCTTTCTCTTTGGCACGCGGGAAGATGGTTTCGGGTCGATCAAGCAGACTTTGTGCCAGACAGATCGCTGGCCCCACGGGGCCACTCTGAAAAGAATCTTTGCCCCGTAGGCCTGCGTTGTGTAAACCGCTCCCGCCAGGAAGGGTGCAGGGCCTAAAGTCAAGCCCCTTTTTCTGGAGTGACGCACGATTTTGGTGCGCTCTTGCACCAAGTTGGGCCTCTTTGCCAAGGTGCGATGCCATGAGCCTGTCTGTTGTTCACAGCAGGGCCCTCTTGGGCCTGCAAGCCCGACCGGTGCTGGTGGAGGTGCACTTGGCCAACGGATTGCCCTCCTTCACGCTGGTGGGCTTGGCCGATACCGAGGTCAAGGAGGCGCGTGAGCGGGTCCGCTCGGCCCTGGCCAACTGCGGCCTGGACTTCCCGAACAACAAACGCATCACGGTCAATCTGGCGCCGGCCGATCTGCCCAAGGATTCGGGCCGCTTTGATCTGCCCATTGCTCTGGGCATTTTGGCCGCTGCCGGACAACTTGATGCAGCGCGGCTCGAGGGCTTCGAATTTGCGGGCGAGCTTTCTCTGGGCGGGCAACTCAGGCCGGTGCGGGGAGCCCTGGCGATGGCCCTGGCCGCTGGTCGGGAGGGCACGCCGCGCGCCTTGGCCCTGCCCCTGGCCAGTGCCCGCGAGGCAGCCTGTGTGCCCGGCGCGTGTGTGTATGGCGCCGAAAACCTGATGGAGGTGGTGCAGGCCTTTATGCCAGGGCCGGTCGATGAGGGCAAGCTCTGGCAACGCCTGGCTACCGCCGATCCGCCGGTCAGCTCGGCGCCTGGCCCCGACATGACCGATGTAAAAGGGCAGGCTGCGGCCCGCCGGGCGCTGGAGATTGCCGCCGCGGGAGGGCACAGCCTGCTGCTGATGGGTCCGCCCGGGGCGGGCAAGTCCATGTTGGCGCAGCGTTTGTCCGGCTTGCTGCCACCGATGCAGGCCCAAGAGGCATTGGAGGCTGCCGCCGTTGCCTCGCTGCTGGGGCGTTTTGTCCCCGAGCGGTGGGGCCAAAGGCCCACTTGTGCCCCGCATCACACGGCCAGCGCGGTGGCCCTGGTCGGCGGCGGCTCGCCGCCGCGGACCGGTGAAATCTCACTGGCCCACGGCGGCGTACTCTTTCTCGATGAGTTGCCAGAGTTTCCGCGTTCGGCACTGGAGGCGCTGCGCGAGCCGCTGGAGACCGGCAGCATCCGCATCGTGCGTGCGGCCCAGCAGGCTGAGTTCCCGGCCCGCTTTCAGTTGGTAGCGGCGATGAATCCGTGTCCCTGCGGTTACCTGGGTTCGAGCGTGCGAGCCTGCCGTTGCAGTCCCGACCAGGTGGCGCGTTATCAGGCTCGCATCAGCGGGCCGCTGCTCGATCGTATCGATTTGCAGGTTGATGTGGCAGCCCTGCCCGCCGCAGATCTGGTGCGCGCTCCCGCAGGCGAATCCAGTGCCTCGACTGCCGCTCGGGTTCGGGCCGCCCGGGCCCGGTCGCAGGACCGGCAGGGTTGCGCCAACCAGGCGCTAAGCGCAGCCCAGATGGACGCCCACTGCCGGATGGACGAGGCGGCGACCTCGCTGCTGAGCAACGCGGCGACCCGCCTGGCTTGGTCGGGTCGCAGTATCCACCGCTGTCTGCGCGTGGCCCGCAGCATCGCCGATCTGGCCGGCAGCTCCAGGATTGGGCCGGCCCATGTGGCCGAGGCGGTGCAATACCGGCGGGGGCTGAAAACCGGGTGAATGTCGGCCTGTTCGGCCTTAGGGCGCCGAGCCACCGCCTACGCGCAGCAGCCGGGTTGGCCTCGACTGGGTTTAGTGGCTCACTGGGCTGGCCGCAGTAGCCAGTTGCGAGCGCAGCGGGGTGGTCCAAATTTGGTCGAGGGCCTCGAGCTCTTCGGCAGTCAGCTGAGCCGATGCGCAGAATCTGGGCGGTTGCGGCCTGCGGCTAGCCACGGCAGGCGGCCGGGGGGCCTGCGCCAACTGGCTGGCGAGGAGCATGAGCTGTTCGAGCGACACGGGTTTCTTTCTGGAAGCCCAAATCATGACGCCTCTCAGCGACTAAAAAGTTAATTCTTGCAACCGTCTGTTGATAAGGGTCTGCGGTTGGCAGAGGGCGCCGAATAAGTCCGGGCCCGGTTGCTGCTTACAGGTTGGGCGCCAACAGGCGCTCGAGCTCACGCCGGTCGCGGCCGCGGCGTTGGGCAAGGTCCTGCAACTGGTCTTCGCCGATCTTGCCCACATTGAAGTAGACCGATTCCGGGTGGCTGAGATAAAAGCCGCTGACGCTGGCCGCCGGGGTCATGGCCAGGCTTTCGGTCAGGCCCATGCCGATGTCGGCGGCCTGCAGCAGCCGGAACATGTCGTCCTTGACGCTGTGGTCCGGGCAGGCTGGATAGCCGGGCGCGGGGCGAATGCCGCGGTACTTTTCGGCAATCAGGTCTTCGGCGCTGAGTTGCTCCTGCGGCGCATAGCCCCACAAGTCCTGGCGCACGCGCTGGTGCAACGCCTCGGCAAACGCCTCGGCCAGGCGGTCGGCCAGGGCCTTGAGCATGATGGCCGAGTAGTCGTCATGGTCGTCCAGAAAATACTTTTCCTTTTTCTCCGAGCCAATCCCCGCCGTCACTGCAAACAGGCCGATGTGGTCGGCGATATGAAAGCCATCGGCGCCTTCGGCCCCGGCTGCGCCGGCCCGGGCGGCGGCCATCTCGGGCGGCAGCACCTTGGGCGCCACAAAGTCGGCCAGGCAGCGGTTGGGGCGCATCAGCGGCCGGCCGTCCGGGCCGGTGGTGGTGGCCTTTTCGCCCTGGTGGCGCAGGCCGTGCCAGGTCATGGCCACCTGCGAGCGGCTTTCGTCGGTGTAGATCTCGATGTCATCGCCCACGCTGTTGGCGGGCCAGAAGCCCACCACGCCATTGGCGGTGAGCCAGCGGCCCTCGATCAGGCGCCTGAGCATGCGCTGCGCATCGCCATACACACGCACGGCCTCGGTGCCCACCACCTCGTCCTTGAGGATGGCCGGGAAGGGTCCAGCCAGGTCCCAGGTCTGGAAAAAAGGCGTCCAGTCGATGAAGGGCGCGAGCTCGGCCAGGTCGTAGTTCTTGAACACGCGCCGGCCCAGAAACTTGGGCGCGGGCGGCGTGTAGTGCACCCAGTCGATGCGCGTGGGGTTGGCGCGGGCCTTGGCCAAGGGCACCAGCGGCGCCTGCTTCCTGCCGGCGTGCAGGGCGCGCACTTTCTCGTAGTCGGCGTTGAGTTCGGCGATGTACTGCGCGGCCTGGTCGGACAGCAGGCCTTGCGCCACGCTCACGCTGCGGGAGGCGTCGGGCACATACACCACCGGGCCTTCGTAGTGCGGCGCAATCTTCACCGCTGTGTGCACCCGGCTGGTGGTGGCCCCGCCAATGAGCAGCGGGATCTTGCGCACGCGGAAGTGCTCGTCTTTCTGCATTTCTGCAGCGACATATTGCATCTCTTCCAGCGAGGGCGTGATCAGGCCCGACAGGCCCACGATATCGGCGCCTTCCACCTTGGCCCGGGCCAGGATCTCGTGGCAGGGCACCATCACGCCCATGTTCACCACCTCAAAATTGTTGCACTGCAAGACCACGGTGACGATGTTCTTGCCGATGTCATGCACATCGCCCTTGACGGTTGCAATGACGATCTTGCCCTTGGTGCGCACATCCTCGCCGGCGGCCTCCTGCTGGCGCTTTTCTTCCTCAATGTAGGGGATCAGGTGGGCCACGGCCTGCTTCATCACGCGCGCGCTCTTGACCACCTGCGGCAAAAACATCTTGCCTTGGCCAAACAGGTCGCCCACCACATTCATCCCGTCCATCAGCGGGCCTTCGATCACATTCAGCGGCCGGCCGCCTTGCGCATGCAATTGCTGCCACATGGCCTCGGTATCCTCGGCGATGAACTCGTTTAGGCCGTGCACCAGCGCATGCGCCAGGCGCTCGCGCAGGGGCAGCGCGCGCCATTCGTTTTTCTTGCTGTCGTCCTTGGCGCCGCTCTTGGCCGTCTCTGCTATTTCAACCAACCGTTCTCCTGCATCGGGCCGGCGGTTGAGCACCACATCTTCCACACGCTCGCGCAGCGTCGGCTCGAGCTCGTCGTACACGCCAACCATGCCGGCATTGACGATGCCCATGTCCATGCCTGCCTGGATGGCGTGGTAGAGGAACACGGTGTGTATGGCCTCGCGCACCGGGTCGTTGCCGCGGAAGGAAAAGCTCACATTGGAGACGCCCCCCGATACCTTGGCGCCCGGCAGGTGGTGCTTGATCCAGCGCGTGGCCTCGATGAAGTCCACCGCGTAGTTGTTGTGCTCTTCAATGCCGGTGGCGATGGCAAAGATGTTGGGGTCGAAGATGATGTCTTCGGCCGGAAAGCCCACTTCGTCCACCAATATGCGATAGGCCCGCTCGCAGATTTCGATCTTGCGTGCGCAGGTGTCTGCCTGGCCTTTCTCGTCGAAGGCCATCACCACAGCGGCAGCGCCGTAGCGGCGGATCAGCCGGGCCTGTCGCTTGAACTCGTCCACGCCCTCCTTCATGCTAATGGAATTGACGATCCCCTTGCCCTGAATGCAGCGCAGGCCGGCTTCAATCACGCTCCACTTGGAGCTGTCGATCATCACCGGCACCCGGGCAATGTCTGGCTCGCTGGCCATCAAATTGAGAAACCGCACCATCGCCGCCTGGCTGTCGAGCATGGCCTCATCCATGTTGACATCGATGACTTGCGCGCCGTTTTCAACCTGCTGCCGAGCGACTGCCAGGGCCTGCTCATAGTCGCCGGCCAGGATCAGTCGCGCGAAGGCCTTGGATCCGGTGACATTGGTTCGCTCGCCGATATTGACGAAGAGGCTGCCCGTGCCGATGGATACCGGCTCGAGCCCGGACAGGCGCATCTCAGGGGGGAGCAGGGTTGTGGACATGGACTCACCTTGAAGAAAAGGTGAGCGTCGTTGCATGGCGGGACTGCGCCCGTGCCCCAAGCCTGGCCGCTTTTCCGGGCGGCTGCAACGCTCCTTGGGAGGCCCTAGTTTAACTGCTCGGCGTTCGCAGGCGCTCGTTCTCAGTCCAGGCGGTACATCCGCTGCGCATTGCCGCCAAAGAGGGCGGCCTGCTCGTTGGGGCTCAGACTCGCACACAGACTGCGGCTGTAGCGATGCCACTCGTCGTAGCCGCCCGCCAGTTCGAGCACCGGCCAGTCGCTGCCCCAGATCAGGCGCTGTGGCCCCCAGATCTCAAGAAGCGCCTGCGCCCAGGGTTGCACGCTGTCGCAGGGCTGTCCCCGTGGCGCTTCAGTCCACAGCCCTGAAAGCTTGCACATGATGGGAGCCGGGCGGCTCAGCCCGGCCAGGGTCTGCATAGCGGCCCGCCAGCCGGCCAAGGCTGCAGGCTGGGTGGACATGTCGGGCTTGGCGCCATGATCGAGGACGATGCGCAACCGAGGATGGGCGTGGGCCACCTCGCAGATTACGCTCAGGTGCCGCGGCTCGATGAGTGCATCGAAGACCAGGTCGGCGTGCGCCATACAGGCCAAGGCCGGCTGAATGTGCCCCTTCGCGATCCAGCGGGTGTCGACGATGTCTTGCAGCATTGGCCTAAGGCCTTTGAGGCGTGGCTCTCGTGCGCGGGCCCTGATCTGTTCACAGGCATCGGCGGACTGCAGATCGACCCAGCCGATCACCCCGGCGACCCGCTCAGGATGCTGCCTGGCTTGTTGCAGCAGGAAGTCGGTTTCCGCGCGGGTCGGGGCGGCCTGTACCAGCAGCCCACGCGCGATGCCCAGCCCCTGAGCCTGGGCCCACCAGTGTTCGACGCTCACATCGCGGTAAATGGGGGCGAGCGCCGGGGTGAGCCAGCCGTAATCGCCGCGGCCGATTTGCCAGACATGAAAGTGGGCGTCGATATTCATGGCGTTGGGGCTTGCGCGGGCAGCAGGCCCGCATCCTTGAGGTCGCGCCACAGTCCCGCGTCGATGGGCTGGCGCGCCATGGCGCGGGCTTGATGCCACTGTGCAGCGTCCCTCGCCCCCAGCAGCACCAGACTCGCGGCGGGGTGGGCCAGCGCAAACTGCAGCGCCGCTGCAGGCAGCGCCACCTCATAGCGATCACAGTGACTTTGCAGCTGCAGGGCCCGCTCCAGCCAGGGTCCCGGAGCTGCCTGGTAGTTGAAGGTCGGGCGATCGCCGGGTTGCAGGCGCTGGGCCAGGATGCCCGAGTTGAACACCCCGCCAAGCGCCAGAGCCACCCCCTTTTTTTGTAACTGGGGCAGCAGGGTGTTCAGTGCGCTGGTGTCGAGCAGGCTGTAGCGGCCGGCCAGCAGCAGGGCATCGAGGTCGGCGCGGGCCAGAAGGTCGTGCACCACCGTGACTTCATTGACGCCCAGTCCAATGGGGCCGATCCAGCCCCGGCCCTGCAGCCGTCGCAGGGTGGGCAGGACCTCGGTGAGCACCTGCTCGAGCACCTGCGCCGCCTTGGCCCCCTGAGTTGGTGCGTCGATATCGTGAATGAAGACGGCATCGATTTGCGCCAGCCCCAGTCGATGCAGGCTGTCTTCGATACTGCGCTCGATTCCGGCTGCTGAAAAATCCCAGTGCTGCGAAAAAGGCAGGGTCTGCACATAGCCGTGGTGCGTGGTGCCGGCCTGCGCATCGGGCCGGAGCAGGCGACCGACCTTGCTCGACAGTCGCCACTGCGCTCGCGGGTGCGGGCGCAACGCGTCGCCCAGGCGCCGCTCCGACAGGCCGTGCCCATAGTGCGGTGCTGTATCAAAGCTGCGGCAGCCATCGTCCCAGGCTGCCTCGATCAGGCGCCGGGCCTGGTCCTGCGATACCGCCTCGAACAGATTGCCCAGCGCCGCTCCGCCCAGGCCCAGTCGGGTGCCGTCAGTGCAGGGCAGGAAGACAGGCGGGGTACCCGGGGTCGAGGCCAGTGTCATGACATGTCAGTAATAAGTGCTGATTCCAAAAGAATGCCGGGTCGAATCCTATCCGGGGAAGCCCGTATTTCAACCCTGGCGTGAAGGTCTAACATGTTAGTGTGATGCTGAAACTCATTCCCGCCCTCATCACCCCCGAAATGCTGGCGGCTCTGGCCGCCATGGGTCATGGCGACGAGGTAGCGCTGGTCGATGCCCATTTCCCGGCGGCGCGCCTGGCCTCGAGCGCGGTCTTGGTTCGCACCCCGGGCCTGCAGACCCCACAGCTGCTGCGGGCGGTCCTGACCCTGCTACCGCTCGATGATTTCGGGCCCGACTGCGCCTGGAGCATGGAAGTGGTCGGCCAGCCCGAAGCGCAGCCGCAGGCTGTCGTCGAGTTGCGGCGGGTGCTGGCCGAGCAGGACTGCGGCCTGGCCCGCCTGGAGCGCTTGGCCTTCTACGAGCGGGCCCGCCAGGCGCAGCTGCTGGTGCAGACCGGTGATCAGCGCAAGTACGCCAATGTCCTCCTGCGCAAGGGCGTGATCGCCCAAGACTGACCATGCCAGAACTGGCCCCCGTCCCGAACCCCAAAACCCTGAGGGCGCGCGCCTACGAAAGCTTCGCGCAGCAGATCCTGCACGCGCAGGTGCGGCCGGGGCAGTTTGTCTCGCAGCGCGAGCTGATGCAGTTGCTCGACATGCCGCTGGGGGCAGTGCGCGAGCTCATCCCGCGCCTGGAGGCCGAGGGCTTGCTGCGTACGGTGCCTCAGCGCGGTCTGCAGATTGCGCATGTGGATCTGCAGCTCATTCATGACGCCTTCGAGCTCAGGGCTTTGCTCGAGCGCGAGGCGGCGCTGCGTTTTGTACAGGTGGTCAGCGACTCGGCCCTTCGGGATATCGAGCGCGAGCATCTCGATATCGTGGCCCGGGCGCGCAGCGGCGGGATGGGCCCTTCCCTGCTGGCCGATGCGCAATCGGCCGACTGGGGCCTGCACGACCGCATGATCGATGCCCTGGGCAATGAACTGATCTCGCAGACCTACCGCATCAACAGCCTGCGGGTGCGGCTGATTCACCTGGAGCGATCGACCCTGTCGGCCCAGGTGCTGCTGCCGGCCATGCAGGAGCACCTCAATCTGATCGAGGCGCTTAAGAAGCGCGATCCGCAAGCGGTGGTGCAGCGTCTGGCTTATCACATCGACAGAGCCCAGCAGCGCGTGCTGGGCACGGCCAGGTTGACGGCTTGCGACGCATTGACCGCCTCCTTCCCTGTCTGATCTGTCGGGAGTTGCCGCTTGACCGCTTCCTACCTCAATGACTGCAACGGCTTTCGTGGCGCCTGGCCGGCCTTGCTCACACCGCTCGATGCGCAGCTGCGCATTGACCATGATCGTCTGGCCGCCCACGCTCTGGAGCGGCTGCGCTCGGGCTGCGAAGGGGTAACCTTGTTTGGCACCACCGGCGAGGGTCCGTCGTTTTCCCTGCAGGAGCGCAGCGAGGCCTTGCAGACGATGCTGGCCCGCGGTGTGCCGGCCGAGCGCATCATGGTCTCGACCAGTTGCGCGGCTCTGCCCGAAACCCTGGCCCTGACGCGGCATGCGGTCGAGCGTGGCGTACATGGCTGCCTGATGCTGCCGCCCTTTTTCCTCAAGGGCCTCAGCGACGACGGCATCGTGGCCTGCTACGAGCAAGTGCTCGCCGGCATGGACCGGCGCGGTTGGCGCCTGTATCTCTATCACATCCCGCAGGTGGCGGCGGTCGGCCTCTCGCATGCAGTGATTGGCCGGCTCGTGGAGCGCCACGGCGAGCTCATTGTGGGTATCAAGGACAGTGCCTGCCAGCGTGATCAATCGGTGGCTCTGGCGCGTGCCTTCATGCCCGGCCTGAGCGTGTATGTGGGCTTTGAGCCGGATCTGCCCGCCCTGGGGCGGCTGGGCAGTACCGGCGCCATCAGCGGCCTGGCCAATTTCTTCGGTCGCGCTGTCGC
>Ga0194134_10004398_pt1 | contig 14134 bp, 13 predicted proteins | sample TA2KigOff0mmetaG_FD_148602 | JGI IMG/M metagenome (GOLD analysis project Ga0194134, IMG submission 148602) | Freshwater microbial communities from Lake Tanganyika, Tanzania - TA2015056 Kigoma Offshore 0m | ecosystem: Environmental > Aquatic > Freshwater > Lake | place: Tanzania: Lake Tanganyika... | reverse complement strand
GCTTTGACGAGCGATTCACAAGTTGGGGACTTGAGGACAGCGAGTTCAGTGTTCGGGCACACAATGCTGGCATGCGCGTCATGCGCGCGCGCGCATCGACCACCGTCCTCCACCTCTGGCACAAGGAAGGTCGCGGCACGATTGCACAAGCGAATCACGCACTTCTCGAGAAGGCGATCGCACAGCGCCTCACGCGCACGGAACACGGACTCCGATGCGAGAACGAACGCCAATCACCCCCCCTGCGTGAAGTAAATCCCTGACTGTCCGCATTGCTTGGACCGATGCCACATCACCTTCGCTCGATAGACCGCAATTCGTTCACAACTGCGCCACGATTTGCGGATGAGCTAACGCGTTCGTGGTGTTTGGATAGATCGCTTCGATCTTCACGGTAATAGCGTTAGCTGTGCCTTCTGATTCGTATACGAGTTGCTGCGCCGTCTCGCACCGACCGAACACCGCACAGACCTCGGTGACGCATATGGCCCAACCAACAGACTCCCGTTCCTTTAGCCCACTGACGTGGGTGAGACCGAGTTGTGTGAGGCGCCCGTACGCAGTTGTGCTCTTGGACGAGATGGAGAAGGTTCACCGAGAAGTGAGCAACATGCTTCTACAGGTGCTGAACGAGGGCCGCCTGACCGATGGGCAGGGCCGCACGGTGGACTTCACCAACACCATTATCGTGATGAGCAGCAACATCGGTGCGCAGCCGATCCTGGGGATAAGTGAACGGGACAAGCCCGATGAGATCATCGCAGCCCATGTGCGCACGCTGCTGAGGAAGCACTTGCGCCTCGGACTGCTCAACCGCATCGACGAGACGGTGGCCTTACACGAGCTGTGCGAGAAGGATCTCGTGGGCATCGTGGAGATCCAGGTGGGCAGCCTGCGCAAGCGCCTGAAGGCACTCGGGCTGGATCTGGAACTCACCCCCGCGACCGTGAACGCCGTGGCCGACGAGGGCTACGACCCGGCGTTCGGCGCGCGACCGCTCAAGCGGGTGATCCAGCAGCGGCTGGAGAACGAGATCGCAGGCCGGATCCTGGAGGGCGGGTACGCCAAGGGAGACACCGTGAAGGTGGATTTTGCGGGGCGGAACTTCTCGCTCAGCAACGCTGCCTCGACGATGCGTGCCAAGGTCTAATCCTTTCGCGATGCACCCCAAGCCGATACCAGATCAGGAATCGCGAACACGCATCCTTCGGATAGCCCGCTCGATGCCTCTCGGCAGCCGGGTCAGCGCCGCGTACGCCCTGCCGATCGTGAGTGACCTTCGCGATGCTCCGCCACCATCGACGGAGTCGCGAAGGAACTGATCGAGCTCGAGTTGCCAGCCAGCGTAACCCTGCATGCGAGCATGCTCCTCGACGAGATTTCGCCAGTTGCGGCGCAGAAAGGCCCGACCTCCGGCCAGCAGCGGACTCTCGCCAAGAAGACTTCGGTACAGCGCCTGCAACGCGATCGACTCCTGTGGAAAGGGTCCTGAAGCCCTATGCGAACTGTCCTGCGCTGGATGCAGGCGGTACCGCACAAGCGGCTCGTGTATCAGCGCGGCGCCTGAGACCGCAGCAACATCCAGCATCAACGGTCGATCAAACATCTTGCCGTAGGTGCCCACCTTGACCTCGCATCGTTGCAGAGCCTCCTTGCGATACACCGCGGTGCAGAACGGTACTGGAAGGCCTCGAAACAGACGATTGGCAAGTTGCGCCGCAGAAAGCCGCTCCGCGCGCCCTGACCGAAGTTCGGGCGCGGCAGGTACGCCCCCCGTGAACGTCTGCATGAGCGACAGCACGATCGAGACATCTGCAAATTTGCCGATGGCGTCCGTCACCCGATGCACGCACTCGGGGTGCAGAAGGTCATCGTCATGGAACAGCATCACCCATGGAGCCTCCACCATCGCCTGCATGCGCGACCAGCACCCTCGCGAGTCGTTCTCTGGCCATCGCACCAGTTCCACGGCCATCGAGGCGTGCTCGCGCACGACATCTGCCGAAGCATCTGTGCTTCCGTTGTCGACCACCCGAATTCGCCGTGGCTTGATGGTTTGCGAAACGACCGAACGAAGCGTCTCGCGCAGCAACTCGGCTCGGTTGTACGTGAGCACGATGATCTCGAGGGGCGCGGTGTTCATCACAGTATCCGCTCTTCGGCGACCCCACACAGTCTCAGCACCCACGATGCGAAACCCTCGAAGGAGTGCCGAAGACCGATCGGCGAGGCGAGGAATCGACGAGCTGCGCATCGCATCGACGCGTCACCACCTCCGACACGCTCGTTCAGCCACTTGACCGGATCCTGAGCTTCGGCGAATCCTCGACCATCGATGTAGGTGTCGTTGGGCAGATGTCGATCGATGTCGGGAGCGCCGCGGTAGATCGGGATGCAGCCCGCATGCATGGCGTCGAAGATCTTTTCCGTGACGTACCCCTCGAAGGCGGCGTTCTCGTAGGCGAGAGCGAATCGGAACCCGCGGAGCACCTTCGCCTTGTCCTCGCACGGCCCGTGCCGACGCAGCCCGTGTCGCCGGATCCTCACGGCCCACGTGTCCGGAAGATTCTCAAGCGCATCCCAGCCGGATCCCCATACGTCGATGCGCCCGCATCCGGCCAGCCGCTCGATGACCGCGAGGCGCTCGTCATGCAGTTGTGCGTCACGACCATGGCGAAAGGTGTACGACATCTGGCGACGAGCGGCTCGTCGAAGCAAGCGAAGGGCCTGCTTCGGCTCCCGCCACCCCCGCGCACTCCGCTCGAGCCAGTACTTGTTGGCGGCCACCAGCACCACGCTGTCCTTGCGGTCATCGGTGTCGTGTGCGGCGACATGCTGTTGCCAAAAGCAGGGAAAAGTCATGCGATGCCGCACGGCCGAGCGAGCAATCATTGAATCCGCCAGCAGCGGCGCCGGACCCATGATGTTCGCAAATGGCGCAACACGACGCCGGAGCCGGTCGAAACTCCGGAAGGCGACCAGCGGCGACTCGAGCGACATGAGCAGGGTCGGACAGGCCCCCTGACGGCACAACGCATCCCCATGCGGCGAGTCGAGTTCCTGCAGCACATGAACCTCGCTCGCGCGCCACGCTCCCCGTCGCACATGCTCGAGCGCGACATCGCCTGAAGCGATCTCGAACCTTCCCTCCTTGGCCCAGTCGTGAAGCACGCTCACCCAGCCCGTTCCCGGATATCGCGAGGACCACGCCCGATCGGCTAGCCGGTCACCATGAAACTGTCGAATCGCGTTGCAGTATGCGATCTTCACGTTGCACCTCTGCTGGATCGTGTTCGTCGCCGGACGCCGGCATCGAGAAAGATGCCATTCGTGCCGTTGTTGATCACCAGCAGGTAGTCAAGGTCATCCATCGCCCCGAGCAGGCCGTTCTCGTCGCGGTTCACCTCGAGCACGATCAGCGTCGGCCGAAATCGCGTCCAGTCGTTGCTCGCAAGTATGTCCAGCTCGCGACCCTCGACGTCGATCGAGCAGAAGTCGATCGGGCCCTCGGGGCGATACTCGGCGAGAACCGCTCCGAGGGGGCGCACCGAAACCTGCACGGTTTCGACGATGCGATATCCATCCTTCAGGTAGAGCTCGGCATCCTTCCTGCTGAACGTTGAAAGCGTGCTCGCGCTCATGCGGTGGAACGGCAGCTTGCCTGCCACACGTCCGATGCCGATCGGCAGATTGATGTCACGCGGACGGCGGGCCGCGATCGCGGGAAAGGCGGATGGATCGGGCTCGATGTTGATGCCATGCGCTCCTCTGCGATAGAAGCGCCACGTGTTGCTCAACTCCACCGGATGATTCGCGCCGACTTCGACGTAGACCGGGCGCTCCACTCCGAGAATCGCGTCGATGTGCAGGTCCTCTCCGTACTGGGCGTGGGAGCCGAACATCCACCGACGCACGCGAATCAACCATCTCCGCTGCGGGGTTCTCGTGGAAATTAGCGCCATGGCCTCTCGTGACGGCAAGTTGTATCCGCCCACCATCCGATGCGCTCGGGTGCCTGCGCGCGCCGCGATAGCCTACGTCGACATGGTACTCGGACTCCTGCGTCGATCCCATCGGGACCAGAGCCCCGCAATCTCGTTCACCGGCGGACTGGGCGCCCAAATGCTCAGCGCGGCGGGCTACTTCCGTCTGGAGATGGACGGCGCGACCCCCGAGGCGGACCTCAACTACTTCGACGTGCCTCCAAGGATCGCCGCGCCGGGTTCCGGCGAGGTCTCCATCTGGCCTTGGCAGCTCAAGCCGTTCGGGATCGCCCCCGAAGGCTTCCGGCGCCTGGCGGGGCGCGTTTCCCAGAATCGTGTGTTGAGGGACAGCCCTCAGAAGACAGCTCTCGGGATCCGAGGTCTGCGTACTCCTGAGATCCGTGCGCGATTCGAGGTGCCTCGCGGCGTGCGTGAGGTCCTTCCACCAGAGTTCCCGCAGCGCTTCGCAGCCGTGCACCTTCGTCGGGGTGACTACCTGAACGTGGCGAGCCACGTCGTTCCGGACGAGGCGTTCGTCTCCGCGCTGCTGACGTACGCGCAAGACCTCGAGGCCGTCGTGCTGCTCTCGGATGGCGAGCCCGGCGCGACCGCGCGCGCACGAATCGAAGGCGCATTCCGTCATTTCTGGGTGCCGGAACGACTGTCCGCATGGGATACCCACCGAGTGCTTCGAGCCTCGGCGATGATGATCGGATCCAACAGCCAGTTCAGTCTCGTCGCGGCGCTGCTGCACGAGTCGGGTCGCGTGCTGCTCCCATCACGTTGGGCTGGCCAGCCCGTGGATCAGGCTGCATGGGAGGCGGAGCTCACCGGGCTCTGCGCGTTCCGGGCGATGTGATCCGCGCCGGGCTCAGGTGCCTTCCATCTCGATCGAACGCACCTGCGGTTCCATCTGGGAAATGGGCCTGCCGAAGGCGAGTTTCGGATAGGCGTTCGCCAGAGGGTCGATCTTCGCGACCAGCAGGCTCGGTGCCCTCGGATCCTGGAAGCACGTCGCGAGGGCCTCATCGATGCCGCCGGGCTCGCCCACGGTTCCAGCGGCGATGCCGTACGCGCGCGCAATGCGCTCGAAGTCGGGTGCGCTGTACCCCCACATGGTGGAGTGATACCTGCCCTTGAAGTAAGACTGCTGGAACTGGCGCACCATGCCATGGCACGCATTATCGATCACCACCATCTTGATCGGCAGGCCAAGCCGCACGATCGTCTGTAGCTCCTGCATGTTGAGCTGGAAGCCGCCATCGCCCGCGATCACCACCACCTGACGATCGCTCGCGAGCGCCGCACCGATCGCCGCAGGCAGCGCGAAGCCCATCGCGCCCATGCCGCCCGAGGTGAGAAAACGCTGGTGCGCACCGAGACGCAGGGACTGGGCTGCCCACTGCTGATGCTGCCCCACATCGGCGACGAATGCTGCCGCGTCGACCGCGACGCTTGAAAGCCGGTGCATCAGGTCATTCGGGTTGATGCCCTCGAGATCACGCAGTTCATGCGTGTCGGGCCACTGGGCCTTTAGCGCCGCGAGGTGCCGAACCCATTCGTCGCATCGGGCGACATCGGTTGGCATGTCAAGCACGCGCTCGAGGAACGGCAAGAGCTCGCTGGTCAGAGCCGTGCAGCCGGTGACGCGATTGTTCATCTCGCCCGCTTCACAATCCACGTGGAAAATCGCCCTGGACCCCTTGAATTCACTCGTGTCCGAACCGGTCTGACGAACGTCAAGGCGACTGCCCAGCACCAGCAGCAAGTCGCTTTCGCTGATCGCGACGTTCGCCCAACGGTTGCCATAGCTGCCGATGAGACCGACCCGCATCGGATCGTCGGCCGCGAGCACGTCCACCCCCATCAGGGAGTGCACGACTGGCACGCCCAGGCGACTCACGAGCCGGCGGAATGGGTGCACGGCGAGGCCCGATCGCATGCCTCCACCCGCGAGGATGAGCGGCCTGTGCGACCGGGCCAGTGCCTGCTGAAATCTCGCCCAGAAATCATCCACTGCGACGTCAGTGCGATGGGGGCGTGCGCTTGGATCAGACCCATCCAGCACCGTCGCGCGCTGGACATCCATGGGCACGTCAAGCAGCACCGGACCGGGCCGCCCCCGCATCGCGACGGTAAAGGCGCGGTCGACTGCGGACGGAAGGTGCGCAGGGTCAAGCACGAGCTCGGCCATCTTGGTGACAGGCTTCGCCATCGACACGATGTCCGTCTCCTGGAATCCAAGCTGGCGGATTGCACGAGACCCCTTCATCTCAGCCCGATTGACCTGTCCGGTGATGAATACGGCAGGCGTGGAGTCGAAGAAGCAGCTGCCGATGGCGGTCAGCAGATTGGTCGCTCCCGGCCCGCTCGTGGCCATCGCAACCCCGGGGATGCCGGTCATGCGCCCGAAGCCCTCGGCGGCGAATCCGGCGCCCTGCTCGTGATGCATGCTCACCACCTTCACGGCCGTGCGTTCGTGAAGCGCATCGATCATGAAGGTGATCATGCCTCCGACGAGCTCGAAAACGTGGGTGACGCCGCGGCGCTCGATCTCCCGCGCGATGTATTCGGCTCCATTCATGGCGTGCCCACGGTGCCCTGGTAGTAACGGGCCGTTCCAAGGATTCCCTGATCGAGCGTGCGATGGCGGCGCAGGCCCAGCAGCTCGCCTGCGCGCGAGGCGTCGGGCACGTAACGGGAGCGATCCACTCCCGAAGCCGCCTCGATTCGAACGCTGCAACGTGGCGCGAGAAGGTCGCGAACACGCCCAGCGAGATCGGCGATCGAGATCGCCTCATCGGAGCCGGCGTTCAGCACGGTGCCACGAGCTCCGGCAAGCGTCAGCGTCCAGATCCAGGCAGCCAGATCCGCCCCGTGCAGGTAGGAACGGACGGACTGCCCGTCACCTCGCACCAGGATCGGGCCACCATGAAGGGCGTCTCGAATGAAGTTGCCGATCGCGAAGCGACCGTCCAAGGGCAGCGAGGGGCCGATCAGCCCGAACACCCGTGAGACCGTGACTGCCGCGTCGCATCCGTTTGAGGCCTTCGAAACAAGCCGTTCCGCAGCCCTCTTGCCGAGGGCGTACGCGCCATACGGCGCCTGCGTGGCCTGATCGATCGGTTCCGACTCCGTGGGGTCGGGATCACCGGCCTGACGAGGCGCGTAGACGGCACCCGAACTCACCAAATGGAATCGCGTGGCCCCGCACCGCTCGGCGAGTTCGAGCATGCGGCGCGTGCCAAGCTCGCAGACCTCGGCGACGTCGCACGTGCCAACCGCGATCGCCGTGTCCGCGGCCCCATGAAGAACCACGTCGATCGAGCCCTGGCTCATCGGAATCTCGCGAACATCTGCCTCAAGAAGCGAGATCCACAACTGCGAGGCAAGCCAAGGCCACCTTTCACGCGTTCGCGTTGCCGAACGAGTGACAAGCGACAACTCGCAGGCGAGGTGATGCGACGCCCGGGCATGCGCCAACGTCTCGACGAGCCAACGCCCGACGAAACCCGTGCCCCCGGTGATCAGGATGCGACGATCGGCGACTTCGCGCCATTGCGTGCCAACCTGCATGGCCGCGCAATGCAGGTCGTGGGCAGGCAGGCACGACATAGGGTCACTGGGCGTCATGAACGGGCCGCGAGACCAACGACCGTATCCGGTCCGCGACGAAGGCAAGCGCTTCGCGAGACAGACCCGGATAGACCCCGATCCAGAACGTTCGATCCATGACCCGATCCGTGTTCTCCAGTGTTCCCGACACGCGATGCCGCACGCCCTCCATCGATGGTTGCCGGACCAGGTTGCCGGCGAAGAGTAGACGTGTGCCGATGCGTTCAACATCGAGCGCCCGAAGCAGGTCGATCCGACGCACGGGGCAGGCCTCCGTGAGCGTGATCGGGAAGCCGAACCACGAGGGATCGGACCCCGAGGTGGCTTCAGGAAGAATCAGCACGTGCTCGAGCCCTCGCAACAGCTCCTTGAGAAGGCGAAAGTTCTCCTTGCGGGCGGCAATGAAACCCTCCAGGCGATCCATCTGCGCCAGTGCGCACGCCGCCTGCATGTCGGTGATCTTCAGGTTGTAGCCCACATGCGAATAGATGTACTTGTGGTCGTAGCCCTCGGGCAGCCCTCCCAACTTCCATCCATACCGCTTGCCGCACGTGTTGTCCTTGCCGGGATCGCAGAAGCAGTCCCGACCCCAGTCACGGAATGACTCGGCGATTCGCTTGAGCCGCGGCTCGTTCGTGAGCACGGCGCCACCCTCGCCCATGGTGATGTGGTGCGCCGGATAGAAACTAAGCGTAGCCAGATCGCCGAAGGTGCCGACCTTGCGGCCCTGGTAGGTGCTTCCGAGGGCGTCGCAGCAATCCTCGATCAGCCACAGGCCGTGACGCTTCGCGATCGCCTGCACCGCGTCCAAGTCGAATGGATTGCCGAGCGTATGCGCGATCATGATCGCGCGGGTTCGTGGCGTGACCGCCGCCTCGATGCGGGAGACGTCGATGTTGTAGGTAGGCAACGTGACGTCGACGAAGACCGGCACGGCGCCATGCTGCAGGATCGGGTTGACCGTGGTCGGGAAGCCCGCAGCCACGGCGATCACCTCGTCGCCCGGCCGGATGGCGCGTTCCGCGAGACGCGGTGACGTGAGGGTGGCGAAGGCAACCAGATTCGCGGAGGAGCCGGAGTTGACTGTCAGGGCGTGACGAACACCGACGAACTTCGCAAGTCGGCGCTCGAACTCGGCGTTGAACCGGCCCGTGGTCAGCCATCCGTCGAGCGAGGCCTCGACGAGATTGCGGATTTCGGGAGCGCCGATCACCTTGCCCGATGGCGGCACCGAGGTCTGACCGGGCACGAAGGGTTGCGGCGCAAACGCGACGTCGGCGTAGGCGTCCACGAGTTCGCCGATGCGATGCCTCAGCTCATCGAGGCGCGCCGTGACGTTGATCTGGAGCGGTGTCATCGACATGCGCTGAACTCGTCGATCTGCGCAATGGTAGTCACACGCACGTCGTCGCCCCGCATCCATGCCCGATACCAGTCGACGGTTCGCTGCAGCCCCACCTCAAGCGACCATCGGGGAACCCATCCAAGACGCTCACGCGCCTTCCGGATGTCCAACTGCAGCAGTCGCGCCTCGTGTGGCTGTGCTCCCGCGTCCAGCGTCCAGCGGAACCCGTCGCCCCAGCAGGCACGCCAGTGATCAAGAACCCAGGAAACCGGCCTCACGTCGACCGGCTCGGGGCCGAAATTCCACGCCGTGGATGCTCCGTCATCGCCCTGCAGCAGCCGCTGCGCGAGCAGCAGGTAGCCGGACAGGGGCTCAAGCACGTGCTGCCAGGGCCTTGTCGAGCCGGGATTCCGGATCAGAACGGGCTGCGACTTGCCGATCGATCGAACGATGTCGGGAATGAGGCGATCGACGGCCCAGTCCCCGCCCCCGATCACGTTGCCCGCGCGGGCCGTCGCTAGTCGAACCACCGCTTCCGCGCGGTTCGCCAGGAACGACCGGCGCCACGCGGCGCTCAGGATCTCCGCGCATGCCTTGCTGCTGCTGTAGGGATCATGCCCTCCAAGGGGATCGTCCTCGTTGTAACCGCGGTCGAGTTCGCGATTCTCGTAGCACTTGTCAGTCGTCACATTCACGACGGCCCGTACCGAAGGCGTCGATCGCACGGCCTCAAGCAGGTGCATCGTGCCGAGAACGTTCGTGTGATAGGTCTCGACGGGATCCCTGTAGGACTGTCGAACGATCGGCTGGGCCGCGAGGTGGAAGACGGCCTCAGGCCGTATCCGAGCCATCGCGTCGCGCAGCGTCTCGGGATGGCGGATGTCGGCGATGATCGACGCCATCTGCGTCTCGAGACCAACCAACTCGAAGAGGTTCGGCTGGGTTGGTGCCGGCAGCGCGACTCCGTGCACGCTCGCCCCGAGCCTTGTGAGCCAGAGGGAAAGCCAAGCCCCCTTGAACCCCGTGTGGCCGGTCACGAGAACCCGACGCCCACGCCAGAAAGCGTTCACGACCACTTCTTCCAGGGCGCCTCACCGCGCTTCCAGAGATCCTCAAGCAGCATCCGATCCCGCAGCGTGTCCATGGGCTGCCAAAATCCCTCGTGTCGATAGGCTCGCAGCTGACCGCCGCGCGCCAGCGTCTCAAGCGGCTCGCGTTCCCAGATTGTGGAGTCGTCGTGAAGCAGCGAGATCACGGAGCGCTTGAGCACGAAGAAACCGCCGTTGACGAGCCCGCCCGCACCATGCGGTTTCTCGGAAAACGACCGGACCACGCCGTCTGGCGAGATGTCCAGCACGCCGAACCGGGCCGCCGGCGTGACGGCTGTGAGCGTTGCTTCGGCGCCGTGCGATCGATGGAAGCGGATCGCCGCACCGATGTCCACGTCACTTACGCCATCGCCGTAGGTGAAGCAGAAATCCTCGGCATGATCAAGGTGTGTCACCACCCTGCGCAGGCGTCCACCGGTCATCGTGTGCTCGCCCGTGTCGACCAGCGTGACGCGCCACGGCTCGGCGAACCGCTGATGCACCTCCATTGCGTTGTGCTGCACATCGAAGGTGATGTCGGAACTGTGAAGGAAGTAGTTCGCAAAGTACTCCTTGATCAGGTAGCCGCGGTAGCCACAGCAGATCACGAAGTCGTTCACCCCATGGGCCGAATACATCTTCATGATGTGCCACAGGATGGGCCGCCCACCGATCTCGATCATCGGCTTGGGGCGAAGATGGCTCTCCTCGGAGATCCGGGTACCCATGCCACCTGCAAGAATGACGGCTTTCATTCGAGAATCTTAGTCGCACCCCGCGACAGCCGCGCATCGTAGACGCTGCGGACGCGATCAGCGACGGATGACCACGAATGCCGCGACACCCCCCGCCTTGCGCCGTCACGCAAGGCATGCGCGGCGGTCGAAAGTCGGCCAAGTGCCGTCGCCGCCTGCTCGGCCACCCCTGCCGGCAACACGATGCCCGCGTCACCAACGACATCCCCCACCCCCATCCGCTCACTCACGATCACCGGCAGCCCCGCCGCCATCGCCTCCAGCACCACCATGCCGAAGGTCTCGAACTCACTGAGCAACGCGAAGGCATCGGCCGCGCTGTAGTAGCGCTCGATGCCGTGGAACTGGACGCCGGCGAAGATCACGTCCTGGCGGATGCCCAGCCTTGTCGCCCGGCGCTCGAACTCCGGCACGGGACCCCGCCCCACCACCAGCAACCTTGCCGCGCGGCCCGGCTCGCGCCTTCGGAACTCGGCGAAGCCCTCCATCAGCGGCCCCAGGCCCTTGGGCCCGAAGTTCATGCCGACGAAGAGCATCACGAAGTCCTCCGGACCGATGCCGTGCATGGCCCGGATCTCGGCCCGGGCCTTGGGATCATGTGCAAACCGCTCCGCGTCCACGCCCGGGTGCACCACACGCCACTCGCCGGGAAGCTCGCCGAACACCTCCTCGAAGCGCTCCTGCAGGAACGCGCTCACGGGCATGAACACCGACTTCGATCCGCCTGCGATCATGCGCCGGTCGATCATCATCATGGCCCGATCGAACAGGTTCGGTCGGCGCTTCAGCACATGCCTCACCCACCACGCGTGTGGCGCGCCATGCGTGCTGAAGACATCCGCCTTGAATGTCGGCCAGTGCGAGTGCACCAGATCGAACCCACCGCGGGCGATCGCGCGCTGCGCCATCGCACTGAAGAACCACGGCCGCAAAAACCGCGGGAACTTGATGCGCGGCACCTTGTGGAAGATGACATCGGTTCGCCCGCGCTCCCACCGATTCGCGAAGACATGGAACTCGTACTTGCCGGTCGCGGCGAGGCGCTCGGTGACCTCCTTCACGAAGCGTTCGCTGCCGCCGATGCCGCCGTGTTTCTCGGCGATGATGGCGATCCGTGGCGGCATGAGCGGAGGCTATCTTGGCATACTCTCGCGTAACCATCGCCAGTCGCGACGCGCCGACCGCCGAACCGTAGACCGCTCAAATGCCCAAACGCGCATCCGCATTCCGACCACTCGACCTCTTCTATGTGGCCCGCAAGGCCATGAAGCAGCGAAGCCTCGCCTGGCTCCCGGTGTACCTGCGTGATCGCAGAGCCTTCGAGGCCGCGGGTGGGCGCGTGACCGATCTCTACCCGATCCTCAACGAGTTCGTCTCGTGCGCGGGCATCGCGAGCGGCCACTATTTCCACCAGGATCTCCTGGTCGCGCAGTTCATTCATTCGGCCGATCCGCGGCGGCACATCGACGTCGGCAGCCGAATCGACGGCTTCGTCGCCCACGTCGCGAGTTTCCGACCCATTGAGGTGATTGACATTCGGCCGATGCCTCGGAGCGAGCATCCCAACATCTGTTTCATTCAGGCGAGCCTCAATGTTCCCGACCCCGCGCTCGAGGGCTGCAGCGACTCGGTGAGTTGCCTGCATGTGCTTGAGCATCTCGGTCTGGGCAGGTATGGCGACCCGATCGACCCCGAGGGACACCTGAAGGGACTCGACAATCTTGCGCGCATGGTAAAACCGGGTGGCCGCCTCTACATCTCCTCCCCGATCGGGGAGCCTAGGACTTGCTTCAACGCGCACCGGATCTTCGGGCCTGGTGACTTCCCCAAGTGGCTCTCGCGACGTATGGCGGTCGAGCGATTTGATTATGTGGACGACGCGGGATCGCTTCACCTAATGGGGGATCCAAGCCATCTGCCCGGGCTTAAGTATGGCTGCGGTATCTACACCTTCCGCCGAACTGACGCTGGGAGCCCCTGATTTCACCCGGCAAACGACTGGGCATACTTCCTTCCGACAATCGGCTCTTTCAGCGGCGGCTCGCCAAGCATGTGCGCTTTTGCCATCACCTGATGGGCATCGGGTCGGGCGACAATCCGCTCACAAGCAGCGAGGCTCAACTGTTCAAGTGGCTTCGCCGGCGGTCGGCGGGTCCGTGGACCATCTTTGACGTGGGAGCGAATCAGGGACAGTTTCTGAGAACCACGAACTTCCTTGCGTTCCACCCCCACGTTAGCCCGCGACGCTAGCCGCCCCCCCAATCGATGCAAGCATGGCGTCTCGGACTGCAAGCCACGTTTGCTGCCTGACGCTCGACCTGGTTGATGCGGCAAGTCAGTAAGTTTACCGAGCCGCTGCCGCGTTGGTCGCCTTGACCACCACGGCGTTGAGGATCTCCTCGAGGTGCTTCCTCACCATCCGCGCTACGGGCAACACTGGCTCGAGCCTGCTCCGCAACGCGACCGCGGCCCGCGGGCGAGCTCGACATCCGCCTACCTCAGCTTGTTGACGATGTGCTCAGCCTCGAATCGCTTGCTTGGCATGACCTGCCCTCCTGAAATGCGCCGGATACCAGAGTTCTGCTTGGTACGGATTCAGGGCGGAAGGCAACGGCGCGTACTTCAAGTACGTGAAACTATGGGAGGCGAGGCAGAAGCCATCGAGACACACAGCACAGCCATCTTTGATTTGTTTGCACGCTTGCCAAGGCGGCTCGCGACTAAGTCGTGAGCGACAGGAGCCTCCACACCACGCGAGCGCCCTTGAGGTTGGCGTGCACTCCATCGTCTGAGAGCTCGGGGTCGAGTGAGTCGTTGGAGCCTGAGAGTACGCATGTTATGTCTACAACCGTCACGCCATCCATTGCGCGTGACTGCTTGAGCATCTCGTCCGCGAGCCAACGTATCCCAGTGACTCGGGCGGTGGCCGAGGGAACTGTGCGGGCGAACGCGGGGTAGTGCTCGGACCAGCGCTCGATCAGCACCTGCGCCTCGGCCACCGTGCAGAACATCTCGCCGTTCAGCAGTTCATCGCACAGCATTCCCTCATCCAGCCGTATACGCAGGCGATCGAACCACCTGGGTCTGTCGCTTCAGGATGTCCTGTGTGACAGTATGCGCGTTCGTCTCCTCACGCCGGCTTCGCCTCCGCAGGCACAAGCTGCAGCCACTCCTCGTTGCCAAGGATCTCCTTCAGTTGATCGCGGGCGCGTTCGGACGCTTCCTTCGCCGCCTTCGATTGATCCCGCCGCTGCGTCATCTCTTTCGCCACTTGCTGAAGGAGCGGCGACGGCGGGTTCATCTGCCACGTCGATGGATCGTCCGCCTTCAGGCGCTCCGCGAGCGGCT
>Ga0194134_10004392_pt1 | contig 14153 bp, 33 predicted proteins | sample TA2KigOff0mmetaG_FD_148602 | JGI IMG/M metagenome (GOLD analysis project Ga0194134, IMG submission 148602) | Freshwater microbial communities from Lake Tanganyika, Tanzania - TA2015056 Kigoma Offshore 0m | ecosystem: Environmental > Aquatic > Freshwater > Lake | place: Tanzania: Lake Tanganyika... | reverse complement strand
TGCAGATATCCAAGAAGAAAAGGCAACACAAAGACTAGAGAATAAAATTTATAAGACCTTAAAGGAAAAGTAATGGAAACCAAAATTTGTTCTAAATGTAGAGAAGAAAAAAGCGTAAGTGATTTCTACATCGGTAGAAAACAATGCAAAAAATGTCGTGCAGAACGTGAAGCCCAATACCGTTCTGCCAATAAGGAAAAGATTGCAGAACGTGAAGCCCAATACCGTTCTGCCAATAAGGAAAAGATTGCAGAACGTAATGCTCAATACTATTCTGCCAATAAGGAAAAGCTTGTAGAACGTCAAGCCCAATACCGTTCTGCCAATAAGGAAAAGATTGCAGAACAAAAAGCCCAATACTATTCTGCCAATAAGGAAAAGATTGCAGAACGTAATGCTCAATACTATTCTGCCAATAAGGAAAAGCTTGTAGAACGTCAAGCCCAATACTATTCTGCCAATAAGGAAAAGCTTGTAGAACGTCAAGCCCAATACCGTTCTGCCAATAAGGAAAAGATTGCAGAACAAAAAGCCCAATACTATTCTGCCAATAAGGAAAAGATTGCAGAACAAAATGCTCGATACCGTTCTGCCAATAAGGAAAAGATTGCAGAACGTGAAGCTCAATACGTGAATAAAAGACTTAAAACCGATCCGCGATTTAAATTAGACAATTATTTCAGTAGATCCATTAGAGATACTTTAAAAAATATTAATTCTTCAAAGAATGGCCGTAGCTGGGAAAGTTTAGTAGGTTATAGCGTACAACAATTAAAAGAACATCTTGAGAAACAATTCAAACCAGAAATGAATTGGGAAAATCACGGAACATATTGGCACATAGACCACAAAAGGCCGAAGAGTTGGTTTAATTATGATAGCGCTGAACATCCAGATTTTAAACAGTGTTGGGCTTTAGAAAACTTGCAGCCATTAGAGGCTACAGAAAATATGAAAAAAGGCAACAAATTTGAAGGATAGTTTTATGAGTGAATTTAAATTAGGTGACTTGGTAGAATTTATACCTGAAAACTTTGAATATGGACCAATGTGGAATGTTAGACTGATAGGCGTTGGTTATATAGAAAATATAACGCAGGAGACATTTGATGGAGATATAATTATTGTTTATGAAGTATATTGTGCTAAAGTAATTAAACAACAGATGAAAAACTTTGTTGAAATAGAGGTACGTGATCAAACTTTTCATTTAACAGAAAGAGAAATGATGAAAATATGCAGGAAGTTAAATTCAAAATAGGTGACCTTGTAGAGTTTTGCGAAGAACGTCAAGAACTATTAAGAAACGATTTAATATATTCTGGTTATGGAATGATTATAGAGATTTATCCCGGCGAACATATAGATGAAATGATATATGTTGTAGATATTTATAAGGGCACAGAGAAACATTCTGTAGTTGGACACGACACAGATATATCAGGTTTTAAGTTTATGTTTTATGAAAGTCAAATCCACCACGATATGAGGCTAATAAATGCGGGAACTAAAACTTAAACCAGAAATTGGAAAACTATATCGTTTCCGCGAAGATAATAGGGATACTATATTAAAGAAATATGGTTTTTATTATACTGGTTTATTAATGTGCTTAAGAGAAGATGTGGAAAACTTAAATGACCAACCGTTAACTATAGAAGAATATACTTCCAAGCATAATTTATTATATCAATTTGAAGTTTATAAGTGTGTACAATATTTTGCTCAAAGTGATTTTTTTGAACAAAGAGAAGAATATATAAACTTACCTTTGTATTTGACACTATACGAAGTTAACGATATGATAGAGGAAACACATGGCAAACCAACATAAAATTGGCGATTTAGTTATGGCAAGAAAATCTGAACTTGGAGAGCCAGAAAAATTTGTGTTTGGAATGATTTGGGACACCGACTATCATAAATATAGAGTTCATTGGATGGATGGAAATGGCGGACATTTAGAGTGGCACGCTAACGGTCAAATAGAAACGTGGAAAGCATTACTAAATGAAAAGCTCCGAGATTAAAATAGGCGAACTGTTACGCACCGAAGAACCAAGTGGATATTTTGTATTTGGTGTTGTATATCATAAGAACGATGGTGGGCGTTATTTAGTTGATTGGTGTGATGGTTTTGCCACTGGCGAAGAATATTATGCTGCTGAAATAGATAAGTGGAGAATGCCTGATGAAAAATAGTATTAAGGTTGGTGATTTAATCATGAATAAGTATGGTGATTTAGGAATGGTTATGTCTATTGTTCATCACCCATCAACTGATTTATTAATGGATAGTGCTTATGTTGATTGGCTTAAAGATAAAAGATATTCAAAAACAAATATTAGTATACATAAAGTAAAAGAATATAGAGAGAATCTATTATTCTATATCGCAAACGAGCAACGGGCGGGGCGGTGGAACAAATAACGCGCAGCGTTCTAGAAATATTTTTTCCCAACCCACATTTCCCATGTCATACTCCAAATCCAAGAAAATATTCCCAATTGGCACCCTGCTTATGTTGCACAAGGATTTAGTAGGAATGATAAACGAGGTAATAGAAGATGATGTACTAAACATCTTCTATCGTGTAGAATGGTATGGGCCACACGCAGAGTATTATAATCATGTCCTAACACATAAGGAAGCTGTTAGGTGTTATAACAGAAAGCGACGTTATGTACAAATATCCACTCGGCACTCTTGTTAAAACCTCACATCAGCTTGGCATGATTGTTGATTATGATCACAATCACCATTATGTTGTTGAATGGTATCGCGGTGGGGCATATCGTTATTCTTATACAGAAGAGCTAATCCATAATTTTGTTGCCGGTATTACAAGATTAAAGAACAGGAACTACGAGAAGCCCGATGATTGGTAAACTATTAAGGAATAATATATGAAATACGGAATAGGCGATATGGTTGCTTTTGGATACAAAGTTGGTATGATTACAGAATACTATCCAGAAGAGAAAACATATCAGGTTGAATGGTTGGGTGGCAAGAATCATCTTGAAGTGTTGGCGGGTGACAAGGTTGGTGAATTACGTGAGAATTTCAAGACCCTACGCAATCTTATAGTCTTAAGCGGGTTTGGCAATGGAATATAAATTAGGTGATTTGGTTGCAGCACAAAAATGGACAATAAACGGCAACATAGATTCATTAGGCATGATTGTAGATAGAAGCACAAGCAGTTGCAAAATAGAGTGGTATGGATTTGAAGTAGAAAACACTTGGTATACACGGGATGATATAAATACATTCCGTGATAACTATATGCGGTTAAAGAAAAAGTTAAATATATGATATATCTCGCAGGAACGCTATTAATGAATCGGCTTGGCGAACTTGGTATGATTACGGAAGTTATTACCAGAGCATTTTTTGAAGATGAACATATTTATAACGTTGAGTGGTATACAAACACAGCACCTAATTATTCACAGTTAGGTGACGGAATTGCTAAACAGTATGTCAAAAGATTGCAAGACTATAAATATGCGAACAAAATTATTAGGTAAAATGGTTGCGTGCAAGATGCGTGAACGAATGGATATCGGCATGATTGTTGATAAACAAGAAACGCAAATAGGGATTAATGAAAGACAAATTCTTTATCTCGTTGAATGGTATGGCGACACGGCAGTTAAGCATGCATATTATCCACTATCAAGTATCATGTTCTTTCTAGATGATTATGAAAACTACAAAAAACAAATCGGTGGCTAAATATTATCCACATCCGGATATCAATTTAGGTGACGGTGTTGTGGATGAATGGCAGGAAAGTTCCGTACATCCTAAAATTGGTACTGTTGCCCATATACAAGAAAAAGGTGGAACTGTTTTCCCATATTCAATTAATTGGATTGATGGAAGCGTTATGGAATATGACGAGAACGAGATATTAGAAATGAAGGCGGCATATGATAGGTACAAGTATCTATAATCCACAACTTGGTGACCTTGTGCTTTATATAGCTAGCGATTTAAAGCAACCAATCGTTGGAATGATTATTAATATTTATGAAGAAGATATAGAAGGCTATGGACGGGAAAGACTTTATACGATAGAATGGTATGAGCAGGATGAAGAAGATGTACTTGGACGTTATGGTTACTCACTAGTTCAACTAGATAAGTATAGAAATAACTATCTAAAGTATAGGAGTGATTATAACCTATGAGCGATATCAAAATTGGTGACCTTATGGCAGTCGTGACCACAGGATTGCACAAGATGAAAGCAGGAGAATATATCTTTGGTCATGTAACCAGAATCGAAATCAATTTAATAAGTAATCAATTGAACTTCTATGTTATGTGGGATAACGGTAACCAATTTTGGTATAATAGAGGGGAAATGCAGGAGTATAAAAAGGTTGTAGATATTGCAAGGAATAGTTAATGAGTACTACCCACCCACTACCCCACCACCCCCCCTCCACCCATCTACCCATCGGGGAGGTTGTCTATCTTATCAGCGGGAAACTAGACAGAAACAAGACCCTATCCACATACGAAATATACAGGAGGATAATGAATGAACATGATATATTAGAGATGTTCATTATTGATTCCCACGTAGAAGCTGCTGCCAAACGTAAAAGCACCGGGGAACTAATAAAAGTATCTACCCATATGCTAGGATATATAATAAGTGATAGGCATTATAGCGAAGCACAAGCTGTTATGCAAAGCAACCCAATGAGTGGATATAACATACGTTGGGAGCAATGTAAAGACTCCAGCTCATACCACCATATATTTGAGGATGAAGATAGTATTGTGCCACTAAAGGATCTAATTATATTAGATGGTGTCCAATTACTACAGGAGTTACAATCCCATGAACAACCACGAAAGGAACAAAGATAGGGAAGATAAGGAAGTTACAAAGATGGTCCAAGTAAATAACCTATATCGAGAACGTCAAGGTGATACAGTTGATAAAGTCTTATTATTTATCTTTGCCTTTGGTATTATATCGTGGATTTATGCTGTCTGTGGTTGAGTGTCAAGTGACCTTACGATGTAAAGTATCTATACATTGTAAAGGAAGTTTACGTTCCTGTCAAGATCCACCGATCAGCAGTTGTAAAGTATCTTTACATACAAGACAAGATTTATCTAATGGTAAAGTTTTACACCCTATACTGTCTGCCATTAGATTAAGTAATGCGAGGTATTAGAAAAACTTATCCCTATACATATTTAACAATCTTAAATCCTGTGAATGATAGGACAAAATGGTGGGTGTATTAAGCCCATTTACACAAAAATATCCCAACAATATCAAGGGGTTACGCAATGCCATATTGTTAATGATTACCTCCCTTAACTAAACACAGATACTAGTGTAACATTCGGGTTACGCCTTGTATAGCTCTATATATTATCTGTATATGAATCCGGAATGAGACTAGGAATAAAAAGCGCTTTGTGGAATCGCGTACCTGTGATATCATACATACACGGGCGGCAGCGGCGGCTAGGCACTGTCGCATCTATGTGACACCCCTAAAATAGTGCTTCCGGTATCCCCCTGCCTATGGTATACTACCCATGTGGGGTGCGGGCGTTTCCTAGCCGCCATATAGGCATACATAAATAGACCAGTATATCATACCCAGCCCCCGGCTGTCAAGTGGAAAGTGAAGGGGGGTGTCGCGGGCTGGTGTCACCCATAGGTGACAGTCGGAAACAGTCGGGTTGACGTAGGGGATGGGTGTGGTAATATGGGTACATCTTCAGCGATTGAAAGGGTGTGGCACATATGGCATGGGTCAATGGCAAACGGACTGTGTATTGTGGGCAATGCTTCCAGAAGGGACACAACAGGCGGGGGTGTCCACAGCTATCCGAGACTACAAAGGCACGCATGAAAAGCGGCGACCTTGCCCGCAAATGTTCATGGTGCAGACAGACAGGGCATACTAAAAAGAAATGCGAGATTAGACAAACAGAAATGACTGCCTATGTAAAGGAAAATGCCAAGTATCGCGCTGATGTATTGGCTATGATGGAAAGCATGGGCATGGGTTATGGTGCCCTAGTGGTTCCCAAACAAAACGAAAACAGGGAACTTGACAAGGAGCACCTGTCTATTATTACGAAGATTGATTGGAATAATGTCCAGTTGAAAGACAAGGATAACCGCGCTATCAAAGCATACAATACATTCCATGATTGGGAACATGAGTATTGTATGCCTGCTGTTGCTAGTTCTTATTGGGCATACGGTCAGCTAACTGTTATCAATAAGGCAAAGATTAGCATCCGTGAGAATATGCCCGCTGATTGGCTTTCGGGACGTAGCGGCATTGATAGGTTCTTCTGACCCACTGAAACCACTGGGCGACAGTCCAGAAAAAAGGGGTTGCCACCCAACGGTTTTCCTGTATAATAGGTTCATCAATCGCAGTTAACCACTAACGCAGTATAGCACAAACGAGGTTCACAATGGCTGTTGATTTTAAGACTTTCCTTCGCGTTGTCCCCTTTATTACTAACGTCAAGAAGCCTGTCCTTATCCGTGGTCGTCACGGTATCGGCAAGAGCGAGACTGTGTATTCCTTTGCCGCTGCCAAGGGTATGCGTGTTGTCGAGCGTCGGGCATCCCAGATGACCGAGGGTGACCTGATTGGTCTGCCGTCTATTGACGGCAATAGCACCAAGTTCAATCCTCCCGATTGGTTCAAGGATTGCTGTGATAACGGTCGCGTCCTCTTTCTTGACGAGGTTGACCGTGCAACCCTTGAGGTTCGACAGGGTATCTTCGAACTGACCGACTCTCGCAAGCTTAACGGTCACACGCTGCATCCTGATACGCTTATCTTTGCCGCTGTCAATGGTGGCACGCATGGCGCACAGTATCAGGTGGGCGAGATGGACCCTGCCGAACTTGACCGCTGGACTGTCTTTGACCTTGAGCCAAGCGTTGATGATTGGCTTGACTTTGCAAAGACTAACGCAGATGGTCTTGTGTGGGATTTCATCAATCAGAACCGTGGGCACCTTGAGCATAAGGGCGAGTATGAGCCTAACAAGGTTTATCCTTCCCGCCGATCGTGGATGCGTCTTAATGATTGCCTGACCTCTGCCGCTTTCCTTGGTGCCGATGCAAAGGCAAACCTGTCTAGCATTTATGAGATTGGTTGCGCTTTCGTTGGCTTTGAGGCAGCGGTTGCCTTCCGTGACTTTGTTGATAAGTATGAGCGACAGGTGACGGTGGATGATATCCTTGCGGGTCGTCTTAATAAGACGAAGGATTGGGGTATCAATGACCATACCGCTATGGCAGACAAGCTTGTTGCTACTGGCTTGTTCAATGAGGAACTGCCCGATGCAAAGATTGACGCTGTGTGCAACTATGCCGCGTCAATGCCTAGCGAGGTTATGATGAAGTTTTGGCGTTCCCTGTCTGGGTTCCATGTGAAGAATACGGTCAAGATTCACGATAAGCTTTCCGACCGTATCATCACCATTCTGAACCCTAACAAGAAGAAGTGATGTATGACATAGCGGGGGAGGTTGAGTGACTCCCCCGCTTTTGTTGTATGACAATATTTGCGGGGGCTGGGAACCTATACATATATGACACCGACAGAACAAAAATATAAAGATAGTCTTGGAAGGTTGTATGTTTGGAGTGAGAAGATATGGGCAAAGGACTCAACGGGCTATGGATGGGTTTGGTTTAAGCATTTAGTTATGCCAGATAACATGGACAAGCGGGGAGGTTGGTGGCATTTCAATTTAAACGTTATCAAGTTCAATATGGAAAATGCATTCGGATATCCAGTACATAAGCTAGAACGTAAAGAAAGGATTGTCCATGCTGCCGAGTTTTATCGTCAGAGTGAACTAGCCTCCCTGTCACAATTGGGTGACACCGTGAAAAAGGAGGTTGCATAAATCCTGTTCCCTGATACTATGTATCCATAACTCGCTGATGGAGGTACGCATGGCTAACGCAAACGCTGTTGTGGTTGAGGAGTTTAATCTTGATAAGTATATCTATGACCTGCTCAAGAGTGAGCCTTTCTTTGCCGAGATTTCCCGTCACGTTGAGAAGCGGTCTAGCAAGGGATTGCCTACCGCTGGCGTGCGTGTGACAAAGGATGGGCAGTTTGAAATGTTGTATAATCCAGACTTCTTTGCCAAGCTTACCCGTGAGCAGCGGGCAGGTGTGATTAAGCATGAGTTTTATCATCTTGTTTTCGGTCACGTTACTGACCGTCTGCCAGAGGGTAAAATGACAAAGAGATGGAATATTGCAACCGACCTTGCAATCAATAGCCATATCAAGGATGAACTGCCCGCTATGGCTTGCATCCCCGGACAGGGACCGTTCAAGGATTTGCCACTGTTTGAGTCCTCCGAATGGTATTATAACAATCTGCCGCAGAATGATGATAAGAATGGGCAGGGTGGTGGTGACGGTTCCCCTTCCGATGGTAGCGGGATGCCTGATGATTCCTTTGACGACCATTCCGCATGGGGTGAGAATAGCGATATTGCAGACCCTACTGTAAAGGAAATGGCAAAGGAACGTCTGCGTGAAATGATGCGAAGCGCAGCGGACGAAGCGAACAAGTCCTCTCAAGGTTGGGGCTCTGTGTCTGCATCCTGTCGCAAGGATATCATGGACAGGATTAATGGCAAGATTGATTGGCGTGCGGTTCTGCGCTACTTTATCAAGACCTCCCAGCGTTCCGCTAAGACTAGCACGGTTAAGCGCATCAACAAGCGATACGCTTATATCCATCCCGGTCAGAAGGTTCTGCGCCACGCTAAGATTGCCATTAGCATTGACCAGAGCGGTTCTGTGTCAGACGAAATGCTGACAGCCTTCTTCGCTGAACTTAACAATCTAGCAAAGATTGCCACGTTCACTGTGGTTCCTTTTGATACGGAGGTAGATGAAAAACTTGTCTATCAATGGAAGAAGGGAATGTCTCGCAGGAAGGAGCGTGTTAAGTATGGTGGTACTGACTTTGACGCTCCAACTAAGTATGTTAATGATAAGGGTTTTGATGGGCATATCGTGTTGACTGATATGCAAGCACCAAAGCCTATCAATAGCAGGTGCCAGCGTATGTGGATGTCTACCAAGGATATGATTTCTTGTATGCCATTCAAGACGCATGAGAGGGTTATCCCTGTGGAGTGATGTATAGCATTGTGGGGTGGGGTGGTCAATGGTTGCCACCTTTACCCCAAATGTTGTATAGGATTGCGGGGGCCGTGAGTGTGTAACACCCCTTTACATTATCCGGCCCCCGCAGTCACATTTGGGTGACACTCGGGAAAAAAGGTTTGCAAAAAGGGGCAGGCGGGTGTACTATGTTATGTATGACCCCCACAGAAAAAAAGTATATGAAGAATGTTGGCAAATTGTTTCTTGTAAAGAATAAGCAATATAACAACACCACAAAGATGTTTGAAGTAACGCATGACCTATGCATGGTGTATGGGATGCATCGTACAGGCTATAGAGGGGATACTGGTCCCTATGGTTATAGCATTAACACCATTACTCGCGTTGAGAATGATTGGTATAAGGACTATAACATTAGGTGCGCCGAGTTTGTTCAAGGACCACGCAGACAGACCTATTGGGGCAATCGTACCTATGAACTGCTGACGAAGGAAAACATGGAACTGATTGGAAAAGTTATTGACATTAAGCAAGGTGAGTGATAATATTGCAGTATGACTCCGACAGAAAAGAAATACAGCCAGCACATAGGCAAGCTTTACTGGTCAGCTAATCGTGAATGGGATAGGGATAAGGAAGAATTTAAACCTGTCTTTGATTTAGTGATGCCCATCAATCTTAAGCGTAGATATGGGCATGGTAGATATATGCTAACCTTGCAGGTGATACAGTTTAATCAAGGAAAAGATAGAGGTGGAACGCGAGAACAATATGATATAGAAGCTACCTACTTTACTGAACTGCTTAACTATGTTAATAACTGGCATCAGGGATATTTCCTCGCAAAGACAGGAGAGTTAGAAAAAGATGTTGACCAAATCAAGAAAGCCTGCTAAGATGAAGTGTAAGCACCGATATCAAGTACGAATCGGATATGAGGAAGGTGAAAGTTTCAAGGGTGATATGTATCAACTTGAAGTGACAGAGGTGTATGAATGTTTGGACTGTAGCAAAATCGTCAAGGTGTAGAAAAAAGATATTGACGTAGTACCCAAAATAGAATAAGATGTTTCTAGAAGTTAAGCGAAGTGATTGCAGTTAACCCTAACAGGCAGTAACTCTAACCAAGGATAAATACTATTATGGCTACCATTTCTAACTCTGACGTTGTTTCCGCTGTGCAGACGTTTGTTTCCTCCAATAACCGTCCCTGTCCTTCCCATTTCCTTACGGAGAAGTTTGGTGATGATGTGCTGGATGTGATTGACGAACTGAAGTCTAACGGTGTTCTGCTTGGTCTGCGTGGTCGCAACGGTGGTCTTGCTACCCCTGATTCCGAGATTGTAGCGAAGCGTAGTGCCAAGTCTGCGAAGGTTGAGAATACTATGAGCGAGCCTGTCGAGCAGACTGCACAGGTTGGCTGAGAAGAAATGCTGTAAGCAAAGGAGACAGGGTTTTATGGGTTGTAAAAACAAACCAAATGTGGTATTGTTCCCTGTCTCCTTTGTTTGTTGTATCTCATACAAGGATTAAACACTAATGTCTCTCTGGCGTTGTTCCCAATGCAATAAGGCAGGTCTTGAGGAAGATTTTGTTTGGTATGCAATTGACGAGCAGCATGAGCAATTGTTTTGTTTTGATTGCGCTCCACCTGAAGCCATGCAGCAGGCTTGGCCCGTAGATGAGGAGGCGGGCGATAATGACTCCCAGTGAAAGGCAATATAGCAAACATATCGGCAAGCTATTCTTTAGCAAGGCACGCAGTAGTTTGGTTCTTATAACTGGATTGGCTAAAACCCCCTACTCAAACCGTTGGCAATACAATATAGAATATATGGAAGCCAGCGTTGGAACAAAGAATATTAAATGCAAAAGGATTGTTGAACTGTTACGCATGGGACAATGGATTCCAGCCGCGCAGTATATCACAAACCAGCAGCCCGTGTCAAGCGAAAAGTGAACGAAAAAAAGAGTTGACTTCCCCCCGTGCTCTGGTATTCTGTTACCTATGAACTACCGACCCTACTACCGCACTCCCGTTGAGAAGGTGACCGACCCCCTTATCCCTAGCAAGATTGATGCACTGTTGGCAATGTCTGACCTTAATGATTGGGAAAAGAACTTCCTGACTTCTATTAAGGATAGCTTTACCAAGTATCAGGGACTCACCAAGGGACAGCATGATGCTTTTCTTAATGTAGAGAAGAAGCATGATGCGTCTGCTATTGCTGCCCGTGATGAATGGCGCAAGTCTTGGGATGCCCAGAAGAAGGCAACTTGGGATTTGATGATTGATTATTATTCTAAGACTCCCTATTACAAGGGTGCCGTGGATAAGATGCGAGTTAATCCAAACTATATTCCAAGTCAGAAGGAATATGCGGCAGTTTGTGAAAACAAGTATGCCGTGAAGATGATTGAGAATCGCAAGATTCCTGCGAAGTATAAGGAAGGCGATAAGGTCATTTTCAAGTGGGGTGGCAACTATTATCTGTCAACCATTGTTGAGGTTGGTGAAGTTAATAGTTGGGTCAAAGGTGCCCGTGAGTATAAGATTAACATCTTTGGTGATATGAAGGTGCGAGCAGTTGATGAAAAGGAAATGCTCGCTTACCGTGAATCTTATCTGTCAAAGATTACTCGCTGGGATGCAGTACCTTTTTAGTTGACCTGACACCCGCCATGTGCTAGAATATAGGCATGGCGGGGGCTGGCTAACTACTTACACATATGGATAAACAAATGAAGACCCGAGATTACTTGATGGTGATGGTTATTAATGGCGTCACCAAGGCTGCCGTTCACAAGGATAAGAAGCGGGAACAGAACAAAAAGAAATGCAGGAAAAAGGTTGACACCCGTAGGGAGGAATGGTAGACTAGCCGCCATGCACAAGATTGGTGACCTGTTTAGCGATATGGGTATGCTGCTATTTATCTTTGATCAGGAAGAAACTGATGGTGTCTTGTATTGGATTTGTGATGATCTTTCTGGTAAATCTTCTGGTCCCCTTTGGTATAGGGATGAATATGTGACCGAGGGTAAACAAGAACTACTTGACAGGCTGAAGGAGCAGTAGTAATATACCCAGCATGAACGAAATCAACATCGGTGACCTTGTGCTGCACGTTGATTATCATGACGGTGAGCAATCTCTTGGAATGATTGTTCACAAGCAAAACGATGCAGATGATGGATGTTATGAATGGTGGAATGTTCAATGGTTAGATGGGGATAACAAAATCGGCGGTTATAATACTAACACCATCCTCGGCATGAAAGAGAATCTAAAACTTATTTATGGAACCCGTTAATATTGGTGATTTGGTTTTGGGTTGGAGTGATGATAATAATCTGATTATTGGAATGGTTGTAGATTGTAAAGAGCTTAATGGCTTTAAGTCTCCATATCAATCTCGTTGGTATGTGGAATGGCCCGATGGTTTAAGGTCTGCTCATGTTACAAATATTGTCAGATTAATGAAAGACGATTTAAAGAGACATTTAAATGAGTGATATCCATATTGGTGATATACTTTATGATAGCGAGGCAGAAGGTAACTTGATAGGCATTGTTTCTCTGAAACACCGCGCTATTCAAGGTTATTGGTATGTGGATTGGAATGATGGTTCAAGAGTTGAAACGTCTAGTAATACTGTACGGGAACTAAAAAAAGAATGGCACAAGTTGAGAAAAAAGTGCTTGACAGGGAAGAAGAAGTGATGTAGAATACTATATATGAAGTTGAAGAAAACGGACTCGACGGTTGGACTGACCACTCGCTTATAACGAGTTGCACTAGATTGGTGTTGGGATAGGGTTCGATTCCCTACGGGTCCATAGAAGTAAAAAGTAGTTCTTGACAACTGAATAGAAGATGATAGAGTAGTAGATGTAAGGCGATTGGTGAAGTGGTAGACTATTTAGATTGGTAGACGCCCCTATGGTGGAATAGGTAGACACAAGGCACTTAAAATGCCTCGCTCTCACGGGCATCCCCGTTCGACTCGGGGTAGGGGCACATATGAAAACAGAAAAAGAAATCAGAGAAGCGGTTAATAGTTCATTATCGATTGCACAAGTCTTAACAAAGCTTGGATTAAAACCAATCGGCGGGAACTATAGAGTAATAAAAAATAAGTTTAAGCAGTATGGTATCGATACCTCACACTTTACAGGACAGGGACATTTAAAAGGAAAGACATACGAATCAAAAACTAAAATCCCAATAGAACAAATACTTGTTAAAGATTCCAGTTATCAAACATACAAACTAAAGAATAGACTTCTAAAAGAAAACTTAATAAAGAATGAATGTAGTGAATGTGAATTAGGTGATGAGTGGAACGGTAAGAAAATCAATCATCATTTAGACCATATTAATGGTAACAATACTGACAATAGAATAGAAAATTTAAGATTACTTTGTCCTAACTGTCATAGCCAGACCGACAATTATACAGGCAAAAACAAAGGAAAAGTTCTTGACGGTAAACAAGAAGTAGTGTAGAATGAATGTATGGGGTGCAAGCTTTAATAGTGAAGCAACTGGCTTTTAACCAGTAGAAAACGGGGCAGTACCGTTGCGCCCTACTAGTTGTATTGCGAAATAGCTCAGTTGGCAGAGCAGATGACTGTTAATCATCGGGTCGCTGGTTCGAGTCCAGCTTTCGCAGCTATGAGATACAAAATAGAAGAAGGCACAATGTTGTATGACTTGCATCTTGAAATGATTGGTTGGGTTGTCGGCAAACATGAATGGCGTACCGGACCTCCCATTGATGATGATGATTGGGATGTTGAGTGGAGCAATGGTAAAAAGAATTATTATGGTGGAGGCACTTTACAGATATATGTAAATGATTATCTAGCTTTAAAGAAAAGCATTATCAAATAGTTGTTTGGCCCTATCATCTAGAGGTCTAGGATACCGCCCTTTCAAGGCGATTACGCGAGTTCGAATCTCGCTAGGGTCA
>Ga0194134_10004384_pt1 | contig 14168 bp, 14 predicted proteins | sample TA2KigOff0mmetaG_FD_148602 | JGI IMG/M metagenome (GOLD analysis project Ga0194134, IMG submission 148602) | Freshwater microbial communities from Lake Tanganyika, Tanzania - TA2015056 Kigoma Offshore 0m | ecosystem: Environmental > Aquatic > Freshwater > Lake | place: Tanzania: Lake Tanganyika... | reverse complement strand
ATTATAGTCAAAAATTAATATATTTCGTTTCCCGAAAAATGAAATTTCCCTTCAAATTCTGCATTTTCGTCCGAATCAGAACCATGCACTGCATTTCGTCCTTTACTCTCGGCATAAGCTTTTCTAATTGTGCCTTCTGCTGCCTCCGCAGGGTCTGTAGCACCTATCAAGGCTCGAAAATCAGCAACTGCATTTTCTTTTTCTAAAATGGCCGCCACAATTGGACCAGACGTCATGTACTCAACAAGATCACCATAGAAAGGTCTTTCTGCGTGAACTTCGTAAAATTTCTTAGCTTGTTCCGTTGATAATCTTGTGTATTTCATCGCTTTTATTTCAAAACCAGCCTCGATGATCATGTCAATTATCTTTCCCATATACCCATTCTCAAGCGCATCGGGTTTTAACATAGTAAACGTTCTGTTTTTAGCCATTCTAATTAAATTTTGGTTGCAAAGTTACGTATTTATTCTGTTTTCTTTAAAATGTTTCATAACTAGGGGGGAATTTTCGGTATTGTAACTTCTGCAATACTTAACTTTATAGATTTACCCCTACAACATGTATTACAAGATTTTCGTGTTAGCTTTTCTGATTACTGCCTGCCAAGAAAGTATCAACTCTCTTTCTAATAAAAGCACTGACAACCAATCGAGTACTGCAAAGTCTCAATCAATGCAAAATAAAATTCAAGAAAATAAATTTGAAAAAGAATCCGTTACAATCCGTTCTGAGAGGAAGAAAACAAACCTTCCTAAAGCCAAAAAAACCAATTCACCTGCATCGAAGCCTAATTCAACAACGAATAAAGAGTCAATTAAAGAAAATGAAATTAAAAAGCAAGAAGTAAAGAATGAATATGAGCAAAAAAAGCGAAAATGGAACAAGCTTTATTCAGAGGACTCAACATGGCTTGATTTGTATAATACCTCTGAGGCAAGTTTTATAAAAGGGTGGGAAAATGAATTTATTAAAAGCCCAAATATTATAAACACCATTAATAAACCATTTTTGGTCCAACTGTTTTACAGGAAAATGGAGAAAATATTTTATAATTCTCCTTCCTTCATCCAATTTTCAGTGGATAAATTTGCGGAAAGTGCAACATTCACTGACCTTCAAATCAAATGGAATATTCCAAATTAATCCTGTTTTGATTTTTATTTAATGTTTAATTTCAATTGTATGACCTTAAAATAAATTACACTTACCTTAAACGTTGAGAAATATAGGTTTAGATTCAGTTCTCCTAATAAAAGAAATACTTGAAGTGAAAATATTTTTAAAATTAATTTTACCCTAAATTCGTGGTTATTAAAGTTTATTTACGAAGAGTAAGAATTATAAAAAATTGTTTGTCAATGAGATTATTTGCTATTTTTTATTGGTTATTTTTTTAGCTTGTAATGAAAATAATGAATTAAACCGAGGAATTTATCATGAAACAAAAGGAAATCCTGAAAATTTATCAGAAAATGTTTATGTCTTGAATATCATAAGTGAAGGTCATTTTAAAGCTTCTCTTTCCAGGAAGATTAACAGTTCGGATAAAAAAAGAGATATTTTGAACTTTTTGTCGGGGGATACTATGGGAATAAAATGGTATTTTAAAATATCAACCAATGACAATTGGACTATGGATACTTCTTTTTATATTAAAAATTTAAGTGGCTTTAAACGTAAATTGAATTTTGTTTTTAATAAAATGCCTCAAGTTGCACCAAAAAATTGCAATTTCGAATTTAAATTCAATAAATTTCAACCAATATCTTCAATTCCTGGTAATCAAATAGATACCTCAAAATTAAATTCGCAGGTTATTTCCTACATAGCAAATAAACAAAAAGAGCTAGTAATATCCTATCTAAGTAGTTATAAGAAACCAAAATATTCTTTGGGAGATCCTAAAGTTCAAGAAGGCTTGAAAAGCTTAAAAAAATGTCTTTCTTCTGTTATTACAATTAAATTTAACACAGCAGAATTAAGTTTATCAAAAGCGGATTTTGCGCCGTGGTTAACACTTGATACCAATATGAATGCAGACATTTTAAAATCAGAGGGATTGAAATTTGTAAGATCAATTGCAGAAAAATATGACGTAACTGAAAAAAGTATTTCGTTTAAAACTACATCAGGAAATCAAATATCACTTCAAAGTGAATTAGGAACTAGAATTGATGTTTATCGAGAATTGAGCCGATTAAAACAAGACATTTTGAGTGGTCAGAAAGTTGATCGCGTGCCAATTTATGGAATGAAAGGTATTCCAAACGGTGCGTTTGATTCTAACAAAAACTATGTTGAAGTCTCCATTTCAGATCAGAAAATGTGGTTCTACAAAGATGGTCAACTTATTACAGAGAGTGTTATTGTGACTGGTTGTCCACGCAGAGGACATTCTACACCTAGAGGTGCGTTTTATGTAAAATATAAAGCGCACAACGTAATCTTAAATGGTCCTGGTTACAGAACTCGTGTAAACTGGTGGATGCCATTCAATAAGGGGGTAGGACTTCATGACGCCCGATGGAGAGAGAAATTTGGAGATAAAATTTACTTGGCTGATGGTTCCCATGGATGTGTAAATTTACCACCTTCAACGGCAAAATTTATTTACCAATACATTCAGCCCGGAAGTATCGTTCTTTGTTATTAAATTGAAACTTCCAATTTGAATAAATAGAAATACTTAATGGTAATAATTCCCAAAAATTCACGTATTTTTTCTTGAAATTTTCACTTCAAAAGGAGAAAATATTTTACATCAATCGTTTTTAGGTTTATTTTCACTGTAACTTAAAAAATATCTAAAAATTTTAACTCGAAAAAATACAATTTGGAGTAGATATTCTAAATTAATCCTGATTTTTTTATCTTCAATTGCGTAATTTTGTGAGATGATATTAAAACAAGTTTCGCTTTCATTGATTAATTCCAAAAACAAAAATACCCTCATGGAAGTTTTAGGAATCGAATGTATAGAATTGGGCCTTGATTACATCAAGTGCCTAATGCCCGTTGATCAGAGAACACATCAACCCATGGGTTTGTTACATGGTGGGGCAAGTGCAGCCTTGATTGAAAGTATTGGATCTATGGGTTCTTCCTTAATGATAGACCTAGAAAAATTTCAGCCTGTTGGATTGGAAGTCAATTGCAATCATATCAGTGGAATTACGGATGGATTTGTAATTGGAACAGGCAAAATCATTCATGCAGGAAAACGAACTCACGTTTGGAGTGTTAATATTAGCGAAGCAAATACGGATAGATTGATATGTACCGGTCGTCTAACGGTGCTCATCATTGAGAAAAAATAAAAATGTTATTGTATCGGTTTCCAGGAAAACAGATTGAAAGAAAAAAAGGTCACTTCGTACCTTGTCAAAATGACGAGTTAAAAGGTTTCGTTATTTCGGCGTTTTCTGAGCAAAAATATTGGTTATTTCAGGAAGATAATTTTTCAGATTCCCCATCCTTTATAGGCGAAGAACCTGTTTCAATTTCTCAAAAAAGTTACTTACACAAAGCGAATCAACTCCTAAACGCTATAGGCTCACTCGGACTGAAAAAAGTTGTGTTTTCGAGAGTTAAAACAGAAATTTTTGATGCCAATCTTTCGGAAAAGTTGTTTTATTTTTTGGAGGAAAATTATCCCAATGCGCTTGTTTATTTTTTCTCTGACAAGGAATTGGGAACTTGGATTGGAGCTTCACCGGAGGTATTATTTGAGCAACATGGAAACTGCGGTATTACCACCGCATTGGCGGGCACAAAAAAAAGGGAAGATCAGAGTGCTTGGTCAGTTAAGGAATTTTTAGAACAGGAATATGTTTCTGATTACATTCAAGAAACTCTCAATAAGGAGCAAATCTTTAATATTGAGTTGCACGGCCCCTACGACTATGTTGCCGGACCAGTGAAGCATTTAAAAACTGATTTTCTATTTGAATGTTCGTCTGAAAAGGCAAACAAAATACTCTTGAGTTTACATCCAACTCCTGCAACATGTGGATTGCCGAAAGATTTTGCATCTGAGGTAATTTCACAAATTGAGGAGCACGACAGGGAGCTGTACACTGGATTTATTGGAGAATTTAGAGGTGATTATTCCAAATTGTTCGTCAATTTAAGATGCGCCAAAATAACCAAGGGAAAAATTCATTATTTTCTTGGTGGAGGCTTTACGAAAGATTCAGATCCTGAGGCCGAGTGGTTAGAAACTGAAAACAAGAAAAAAACAATTTCTGACCTTATTGATTTGTTATAACTTTGCGCATGCTCACTAGCGATAAGGAAGTAGTCCAATTAGTTGTTGATCAATGTAAATTACACGGAGTAAAAACTATTGTTTTTTCTCCTGGGTCAAGAAATTCTTCTCTAGCCATTGCGTTCGATGAAGATGATTTCTTCTTAACATATGTGATACACGACGAACGTTCTGCTGCATTTTTCGCGCTAGGTCTTGCACAAGAAAAGAATGATTTCGTTGCATTATGTTGCACATCGGGAACAGCTGTAATTAATTACTACCCTGCTGTTGCTGAAGCATTTTATAGGAAGGTGCCTCTTCTGTTGCTTTCTGCAGACAGACCGATCGCATGGATAGACCAAGGAGATGGCCAAACAATACGTCAACAACATTTATTTGAAAAACATGCACATGGTTTTTTTCAATTGGAGGATAAAGCATTTAATGAGGAAGTGTTGTGGTATTATCAACGAGAAACGTCAATACTCCTACAGAAACTTAAAAAAGGTCCTGTTCACCTCAATATTTCGCTTAAAGAGCCCCTGTATTCCATTGTTACAAAAGTAAAGAACTATGGAAAAAAAATATCATTTTCTAGTTTAAGTAAAAGTATTTTAAATACTGATTTAGAAATTATTAAAGACAAAATTTTCGCAAAAAAAATTATGGTTATTTGCGGTCAATTAAACGTTCAACATGCATTAATTTCTAAATTAACCGACTTTTCTTCACGCACAGGAGCGGTGATATTATCCGAACATACTTCAAATTTACAAAATGATCTTTTTATCTCTTGTTTGGATAGAACTCTAAATATGATTAATAGGGAGCAAGAGTATCGTCCGGAAGTAGTCATTCATATTGGAGACGCAATAGTTTCGAAAGGGATCAAGGCTTTCTTGAGAAATATTCCTGAGCTCGAAGTTATCCGTGTTTCTGAGGAAACAATGGTACAAGATACATTCCAGCATTTATCCATTTTGGTATCTATGGACCCATTGTCTTTTTTCAACCAATTCAATGATATTGGATCGAATAAGACAACAAATTTTTTTGGGAAGTGGAAACAATTAGATTTACTGGCGAAAGACAAGATTGACAGTATTGCCCCATCATTCAGAGGATTAAATGATTTGTATTGTTTTTACCTCATTCATCAATTAATTCAAGAAAATACTGTTATACATCTGGGAAACAGTTCTGTTGTTCGCTACATGCAATTATTTGACATGATAAAGGGATGCGATTATTATTCAAACAGAGGCACCAGTGGAATAGATGGTTCATTTAGCACAGCAGTAGGGGCTTCCGTTGCCTGTCCTTCCAAAAACCATTTATTTATTTGCGGCGACATTTCATTTATTTATGACCATAATGCGCTTTGGATAAAGAATTTCCCAACAAATTTGAGAGTATTAATTATTAATAATGCAGGTGGAGGAATCTTTAGAATGATTGAAGGGGCAAAAGATTCAAATAAGAATTCTGAATATTTTGAAGCAACGCACAATCAACAGGTTATCCCAATAATATCTGCTTTTTCGAAAAATGGATTTCAAATTAACAATGAAGAGCTCCTCGACGATACACTTAGCAATTTTTTATCTTTTAAAGAATCAACCTTTCAATTTTTGGAGATTATTACGGATCGAAATTCAAATTCAACTATTTTTTCTAACTTTCTACAATCAATGAGATGACTCAGGACTTTTTTGATATTTTCACAACTTGGCAAGGTTGGTTCTATTTACTAATTCTATCCTTGCTAGAGATTGTTTTAGGAATTGACAACATCATTTTCATAAGTATTGTAACAGATCACCTAAATCCAAAAGAAAAGCGTAAAGCACGCAACTTAGGCTTATCCATCGCTTTAATCTTTAGACTTGCTTTGTTAGGGACTATTTCCTACATCATGCACCTTGTTGAACCCTTATTTTCTATAGGAACCTTTGACTTTTCTGGGCAAAGTTTGATTTTAATCATCGGTGGTTTATTTCTTCTATACAAAAGCATTGCAGAAATGCACAAAAGCGTGGCAGGAGAACAAGAACAATCACATAAAACAAAGGGTAAATTACCTGCTATTATTACTCAAATTATACTGATTGACATTGTTTTCAGCTTCGACAGCATTATTTCAGCTATTGGAATGACTAATGGCCTAGAAAATGAGGTTTCGCACAGTCCATTAGCGATACTTGTACTATCGATTATTTTTTCAATGGTTATTATGTTATTATTTGCTAAGCAAATTGGTGATTTCATCCATGATTATCCAACAATTAAGATGATTGCATTAAGTTTTTTAGTTTCTATTGGAATACTTTTGATTGCAGAGGGCTTTGGACAAGAATTTCCGAAAGGGTATATTTATTTTGCCCTTGTATATGCCTTACTCGTTGAAATGCTCAATATAAGGATGCGAAAGAAGCAAGTTAAATGAATGAAAAGGAAGTCTTAGCTATATTCGGCTGTCAATCGATTACCGAGTTAGCGGAGAAAAAAGAACTCACATTGTTTTCTCTAAAACAAAAGATTATACAGAAGCCTTTTCACCCCAAATTATTTAAAAAATATATTTCTGAAGTTCAGCGCTTTAAAGAAACTTGTTCGTATCGCCTATTGGAGCCTGACTTAGCCGATTCAACTAACTCAAATACAGGGCTGAATGCCGTCTCTCCCGAACTGTTGATCGAAAGCTTCTTAAAAGAAAAACAGCGTCTTTTACTTATGATTTCGGGTGCTGTAGATTTCAAGCAATTAGAAGATGCCTGTAATTCATACATGCATTTGAATACCAGTTGGATATTCAAGTGGAGTCAATTGATGCCAAGCGATCATTTAAAATCTCCCACCTCCATAAATCAAATCGAGGACATGGAGTGGGTTGCGATAAAACGGCTCATTCAAATTGAAGGCATTAAGAATTGGGAAGAGTTGTTTATGAATAAAGTTTCAACCAAGCTGCAGTCAGCCTTGAGAGATATTCGCAATCATATCAATTACCTCGGCATATAGAACAAGGTAATTAAATCGAATATGGAATGAATCAAAATGACATTTTTCCAGGGATTTTCCGGTTTTACAAGATAGAAAGGAATTACAATTAAGGGGCAGAACCATAAATGGGCATATGAATCATCAATCAATTGAATAATTAGCGCTAAAATAAGTACGGTTAGCACCCAGACAAATTTTCTTTTTGTTTTTGAGGCGAACCAACACAACAAGGAAAGTGATAAAACAATGTATGCAAGTAACTTACTCAAGTTCAGGTAAGGATTTTCAAAGTATGCCTCCATTTCATTGTTGTGCAGAAAGAAACTCAAAACAAAGGGGTTGCTGAACAGTTTCAGATGGATGTATAAAAGAAAAAAAATAGCTCCAAATTTATATTCTTTAAGTGTTTTTTGTTTTAATTGAATTATGAATGTCGAAAGGGTTACTATCCAAAGTATGGGACCAAAAAGCGGATATGGAAAAATAACTTTTAGATATGATATGAAGCAAGAAAGAGTGTACAAGCCAACAGATAGTAAAGCTAAAAAGGTTACCCTAGCCTCTTTTGTCATAATTTCAGCGACTCGTAAATGTAATCAAACGTGGATAAAACAGTTGGTTGGTCATCGACAACAGCAATATTATGTTCAAAGTGAGCACTTGGTTTTCCATCAGCGGTAACTATTGTCCAATTGTCCTTGAGCGTCATTACCTTTTCTGTTCCCATGTTAATCATTGGTTCAATGGCAAGAGTCAAACCATTTTGTATTTTTTTACCTCTTCCTCTTCTTCCAAAATTTGGTACTTGCGGTTCTTCGTGTAAACTCTTGCCTAAACCGTGTCCAACCAGGTCTCGAACGACGCCGAAACCATTTCTTTCAGCGTGATTTTGAATCGCCCAGCCAATATCTTCAATTCTATGAGATGTAGTGCATTGCTCTATGCCTAAATACAGGCACTCTTTTGTAACCTTGAGAAGATTTTTAACCTCAGGTGCTACCTCACCAACTTCAAATGTGTAGGCGTGATCGCCGTAATAACCTTTGTAAAGCGAACCACAATCTACGGACACAATATCCCCTTCTTGAAACGGGCGATTCGTAGGTAGGCCGTGAACCACCTGTTCATTTACTGAAACCAACAAGGTACTTGGACAACCATATAGCCCTAAAAATCCAGGTATAGCATTTTGTGAACGTATGTATTCCTCTGCTTTTCTATCCAGTTGTTGTGGCGTATTTCCTGGTTTTATGTCCTTTGCAATCAAGCCCAAAGTTCTGCTTACAATTTGAGCAGCCTCCCGCATAATTGTTATCTCCTCTAACGTTTTATAGTTGATCATAAATTTGTTAAAAAATGACACGTGCAAAGATAGGAAATTATCAGGCAAGACTTGTAAGCCACTTCATCGTGTCGAAATTATCCGCATAGTCATCTATTTTTGGTTTTTGGGCGGCCCCAAAAGGCAGAAAGGACCTTCCCACAATACATTGGATTTCAGGAGCCTTCTCTTCCAGGTATTTTTCTAAGGCTTCTTTCGAAGAATACTCATGATAATACAACATGGCTATTGGTGGATTTAAGTCTTCTGAGTTTTTTAGCAGCATAAAATTATTATCCAATACCTTCTCGCCATTCATCAGGTGGATGGCTTTAGCATAGTCATAGTTGTTACCGTACTTTTTATTTTGAATAACATTCGAATAAGAAACGATTCCGTGAAAAAAATGAGCGAAATCATAACCAACAGGCACACATAAATGTGTAACATTTCTGCACCCTCGCCCATAATATTGAAACACATCTTGACCAAGAAATTTTAATTCCTCTGCAGTTTCATCGCCTGTTAATGCTGCAACAGAAGTTCTATGTCCTCTAAAAAGGTGCGGTTTCATAGAAAAATAGGTTTGAAATGTTTTGTTTGAAAGCGTATCACCCGTGGCAATAATTGCATCAAAATCTCCAATTTTTCTATCAGAAAAACTTACTCGATTGGCATAAAAAGGAGCTATACTGGTTAGATAATTTATTACTTCCGGAATCAATAGATCATCTTCTGAGCTCAATTTTATCTTTGCCTTGAAACCGGAAAAAAGCACACATATAAGGTCGTGAAATCCAACCAATGGTATGTTGCCAGCCATGATTATAGCCACCGTCATATTTTTTTGTATCACTGTTTTGTATTTCGACAGCCAATTTTTCAAATTCGTCTCAGTCAACCAATCAGAAATTTCAAGCATTGCATTTCTCACTTCGTTTTGCTCGAACCAACCATTTCTGTAAAAAGTTTTTTCGATAGTTTTCTCGAAAGAAATGTACTGCTGCTCAGATATAAAGTCAATATCTGTATGCCACTCTATGCTTTTGGCGTGGGCTTTTAGTAACCTTCCGAGTTGACACCAGGCGAAAATTTGTTGAGTAGTTGTCATAATTAACTTCAAAAAAACGACTTTTTAAACAAAAAAAGCGAATTAGCGTTGCTATATTTGTAAAAAGTTTTGAAATGGCAATAATGATCACCGACGAATGTATAAATTGCGGAGCTTGTGAGCCTGAATGTCCGAACAACGCCATCTACGAAGGTGGTGCTGAATGGAAGTATTCTGACGGTACCTCCTTGAAAGGAATTATCTCAACATTGGATGGTAACGAGCTTTTTGCGGATCACCCCCACGATCCCGTGAGTATGGATGTTTATTACATAACGCATGACAAATGCACAGAATGTGTTGGATTTCATGATGAGCCTCAATGCGCAGCGGTTTGTCCTGTAGATTGTTGCGTAGATGACCCCGACTACAGAGAATCCGAAGATGAATTATTGGCAAAGAAAGTTTTTATGCATCTTTAGCAAGTACGCGAAGATGAGCGGTGTGAGGATAACAAGCCTCATTTTGACTTTTTCTTTTATTATCTTAAAAGGATACTCGCAGCAGCCAAGTTACAGGCTGATAAATATTCGACTAGTTGGAATCAATTTTAAGTCAAAGATTGAGAATATTTTGAGGTTACAGAGTTACTATGAGCCTGCAGGTTTGCGCCTCTCTATTTCATCACAAGAGGAACTTAAAGTTGATTCCTTATCAATTCCCCGAATAAATAATTCAAGCGAACCCAATTTTTTGATGCTCTCTCTTATTACAAACTACCAGTCACGGCATAACATCAGTGGTTCGAATTCATTAACAATATTTTGTCTTCCAACTCAACCCTCTAATCCGGATTTTGCAGCATTTAATGCACTCGGATTTGCTTTTATTGATAACCCTAATAACGGAGACAATCTTATTCTCGCTTGTGTAGCAAGCAGTTTGGGTGTTACTCATAAACCTGATAGTACGAAGTTTATCTCAGACACCAATGCAATTTATGTGATGAGACAGGCAAAGATCAATTATTCAACTGACTGTTCTGTGTTCAAGAATCAAGAGGAGACAGGTTTAATGGCCTATTACATATGGAATGAGGATGAGAATGGGAATATTCAATTTGATGCTAATGACCCCTTAGCACATATAAACAGGTCAAAAAAAGAAAATTTTGGAATAAAATACTTGAAACAAGACAATTGGTTTTTTAAACCATTTGCTTTTCTGCTGAAAATAAAAATTTGTCCTGCTCACTTGATTGTTTTGGTGGCCTCAATTATCGGATTTTTTCTCTTTATCAGGTTTACCAAAAGATTCTCGAAAAACAAAAATTGGTCCTTAAAATTTGTAGTTTGGATAATCCGTATTTTCTCCATGTTTTTCTTAATTTTCATTAATGGATTTAGTTTCCACTTGATTGATGTTTACCACGCTAGCAACTATGTCTTAGAGTCACAAATTGTTGATTTCTCACAGGATGTGGAGATTTCGAATATCAAGTCAAAGGTTCAAGATAAATTGTTTTTTGAGAATGACACGACTACAAATTTGAGTTCGCAAATTTTCATTAAAAAGAAAGGTGAGTGGTACATGCGACGAAACGCACCTGTTCTTATTTTTCAATTAAATAAAGAAAATCAATTAAAATTTAAGGAAGGAAGTAATTCGTTAATATATCGGAATGATACATTGGTTTACCGAGTACAAAATCACTACGTTAAAATAGAGTATATTAATGATCAAAATGAAATAACAGAGGAGCGAGTCTTCGATTACGGTGGAAAAGAAATTTTCTCAACCGAATTTTCCACGGAAAAACCGGGTAAAAGAATTGTCTTATTTGTTAATGGTTATCGCTCTCCCTTTCTATCAACCAACGAATTTTCTCGTGCTGTCATGTTAAAAAGAATAGTTGAAAATAAAATTGAAATAGAGAGGACAAACAATAAAATATATAGAACTGATATTCATGGGTATTGGAACCATTGGAATCGGTTTGACGATCGTTTTATTGAAAAATTACAACCCCATCACGTTTTTTACGTTGATGGTCATCATCCCATAAAAACATCGAACTACAGCACTCATAAAATTCCGTTTAACCTTTCCTTATTGAACAATTTAGGAGATTTAACTCATTTCTACTTTGCCGCATCAAATTATCCGAGTGTTTGTTCAGATCTAAACAACCATTCCTGCAAGTACGTTTCATTACCTAAATTTGGAGTAAAAAAAACATCGGAGTTACTTCCGACCGATTTAAACTATAAAGGATTTAAAGATCGTAAGGAAAGTGGAATTATCGCAGGAAAAAATTTAACACAACTTCTTGCGAATCACAATTTGTATTCTCAATCTAAAGACACCCTTTACATTGTCTGTCATAGCATGGGTTTTGCCTATTCTCAAGGAATTATTGAGTCGCTTCGCGGTAAGATAAATTTTGGTGGATACTATATTTTCTGTCCGGAAAATCCTTCTTCAGGATTTGTAAATCCACTAGAATGGAAGGAGGTATGGCAATATGGGTCGAACGAAAAAATTGAAGATTGTCTTCAGGACGGAATTGCTCCGCAATCCGGAATAAGAGGCTTAGAAAATAATCGTATATTTTTTCCCAAAAGCTTATATCCCCAGCTAGGTTTCACAGGGAGTCATTTTATTGGCAATTTTACTTGGGTCTTCGATTTAAAAGAATCTCAAAAAGGACATATTACGCTCCGATAATATTTTACCATTTCTTAAATAGAATTGACGCTATATGCCCACCAAAGCCAAAAGTATTGCTCATAACATATGTAATCTCCTTTTTTTTAGGCTGGAGCAATGGCACATCGAAATACTGATAAGGAGATTCAATTGAGGTGGTATTAATTGTTGGTAGCACACATTGTTCGCGTATTGAAATAATCGAGGCAATCGCCTCAATTGCTCCGGCAGCGCCCAATAAATGACCGGTCATAGATTTTGTTGCTGAGAGGGACAGATCGTTAACTTCCTGAAAAAGTGTTGCAACTGCCTTCAGTTCTGACGTATCTCCGAGAAGCGTTGATGTAGCATGCAAATTTATACTTGACACTTGACAGGGTTTTAAATTGGCTTCATTAAGCGCCAGTTTCATTCCTAAAACCGCCCCTAATCCATCAGGATGAGTTCCTGTTAAATGATATGCGTCAGCTGCCATACCTCCACCTACAATTTCCGCCAAAATAACAGCTCCCCTTTTTTTTGCATGCGATAATTCTTCAAGGATTAACGCTCCAGAACCTTCTCCAATTACGAAACCATCACGCGTAGGATCCAAAGGCCGAGAAGCCGTTTTTGGACAGTTATTTCTTGTGGATAAAGCTTTTGCGGAAGAAAACCCCGCCACAACAGAAGGATTAATAGGCGCCTCTGATCCGCCAGAAATTATGACATCTGCTTTATTCCATCGTATGTAATTAAAAGCTTCAATCAATGCCGTATTTGACGTTGCGCATGCAGAAACCGGGCAAAAATTAACTCCCCTGAGGCCATATTTTATGGAGATTATCCCTGAGGCAATGTCAACCAATATTCTGGGAATAAAAAAGGGAGTAAAGCGTGGCGTCCCATCACCTTGAGCATGTTCCATTACCTGATCATAAAATGACTGTACCCCCCCGTTGCCAGAACCCCAAATGACACCTACTCTATCCCGATTTACTTTGTCAAAATCTAAATTTGCTTGCCTCACAGCCTCATCAACCGCAACCAAAGCGTATTGGGAGAATAAATCGTATTTTCTTAATTCTTTTGTATCGAAATAATCTAAAGGTTGATAATTTTTTAATTCGCAGGCAAAAGAAACCTTGAAATTTGAGGTATCAAAACGGGTTATCTCTCCCGCGCCACACTCACCGTTCAACAACCCGTCTGTGAAAGAAGGTACGGAGTTACCAATCGGCGTGAGGACACCCATCCCCGTAACAACAACTCGTCTCATTGTGAAAGGCCATATTTATCGTAGTCGTGGGAATTTAAAATAATGAATGCTTTTTGCAAAATTTCGTTATCCTCATTGAAAATTTCATACATTTCGTTCAATGAGAATAAATCTTGAGCAACCAATGATTTTAGCCTAATTTTTATTAGTTTTTCACTCACTTTGTATTCCTCCCCATTAAATTTTAAATCGGGTTTTTCTTTGTTAACGAAATCAAAAAACAAGTTCATAAAATTTTCATCACATTTAAATTTTTGTTTAAATATTGAAAACGTCGAGAAATTAGATTTCATAGGTATTCTGTTTTCGTTAACATACTGATAACAAAACGTATTGATAAGCCCAGATTGAAGGAGAGAACTGTAATATTTCGTTAAAGCAGAGGTATCTAGCGGAACGAATACATCGGGCATAATGCCACCCCCGGCATAAACCAATCTATTTTTAATGAGGGTATAAAATTTTAGGGAATCTGGTAATTTCACGGAGTCAGCATTTGTTAACTCACCGTTCAAAAAGCGCTGTGTAATATCTTTTTTGTAGACCTGTGGATTATCGTAAGGTTTTTGAATAA
>Ga0194134_10004379_pt1 | contig 14193 bp, 10 predicted proteins | sample TA2KigOff0mmetaG_FD_148602 | JGI IMG/M metagenome (GOLD analysis project Ga0194134, IMG submission 148602) | Freshwater microbial communities from Lake Tanganyika, Tanzania - TA2015056 Kigoma Offshore 0m | ecosystem: Environmental > Aquatic > Freshwater > Lake | place: Tanzania: Lake Tanganyika... | reverse complement strand
GGCGACCTCAGCCTGGCCATCCCAAAACTGAGGCAGGGCAGCTTCTTCACCAGCTGGCTCGAGCCTCGCCGCCGGGTGGACAAAGCCCTTTACGCCGTGGTGATGGAGGCCTACACCGGCGGTATCTCCACCCGCAAAGTCGACGCCCTGGTAGAGGCGCTGGGCGGGGCCAGCGGCATTTCCAAATCGGAGGTGAGCCGCATCTGCCAAGGCCTTGATGAACAGGTCAAAGCCTTCCTGGGTCGGCCTTTGGACCATGCCCGCTTCCCCTACGTCTACCTCGACGCCACCTACCTTCATGGCCGCCTGGGGCGGAACATGCAGGTCTGCTCCAGGGCCGTCGTGGTGGCGATTGGCATCAACGCCCTCGGCTACCGATCGCCTCAGCAGCGGCTCAATGAGCTGCTCACCTGAACAACGTGGTGAGACACAACAGCTACCGCGAGGTGCTCGGCATTGCCGTGGGCGACAGCGAGGCCGAGGGCTTCTGGCGCCAGTTCCTGGGCAGCCTCAAGGAGCGAGGACTCACTGGCACCCGGCTGGTCATCTCAGACGCCCACCTGGGATTGACGGCAGCGATCAAGCGGATGTTCCAGGGCAGCTCCTGGCAGCGCTGCCGGGTGCATTTCCTGCGCAACCTGCTGAGCCATGTGCCCAAAGCAGGGCAGGACATGGTGGCCGCCGCAATGAAAGCCGTGTTCGTGATCCAGGCCCCTGATCAGGTGCGCTCCCACTGGCAGCGGGTCACCGCGATGCTGCGCAAGCAGTTCCCCACCGCCGTGCCGGTGATGGAGGCCGCCCGTGACGACGTGCTGGCGTTCCTGCACTTCCCGCAGGAGCACTGGCGCAAGGTGTGGAGCACCAACCCGCTGGAACGGCTGAACAAGGAGATAAAACGCCGCACCAACGTGGTCGGTATCTTCCCCAACGACGCTCCGATCGTGCGGTTGGTGGGCAGCCAGCTGCTGGAGCAGCAGGAGGAATGGCAGCTGGAGCGCCGCCGTTTCTTCTCAGAGGCGACCATGGCCAAGATCCCGGAGCCAGAAGAGGCCTTGGAGCTCACCAATGCTGATCCGACCGCCCAGCCGGCAGCAATCACCAGCTGAAGCGCACCAGCTCCTCCCTCGATCTACACAGAACACATCGATCGCTGAGTTGCCAATTCAGCGATCAGGGTTCATAGTGGATGAACGGAGCTGCGCAATCAGCTTCCAAGCAGTCAATCCCCTGACTGCCCCTGTTCACCCTCCGGAAAGGGTCAAAGGACCTCCTGAGTTACACCACTCGGAGGGGCGCTACCCGCGCTGACTGTCGTCAGGCGTGATCCAGCCGATGCTGTGCCCCTGGCGTCGATCCGGGCGTGCTCAGCTCTGGTGAAGATTCAGCCTGAAACATTGAAGAGTTCCTGAAGGCGAAGCGCGACCCGCAGGTGGCGGCTACGTTCGGGCATGGTGGCGATCAATTTCTCCGGTCATGACGCTCTTCCCGGCGCATCATTCTCATGAGATTTTCTCCGCCGACGTGCAAGCGCTGTCCGTCTTAGGGACGCTCCATCATCACCGATGGCGTTGGAACCCCTTTGATCGTCACAATGAGCTCACCTGGAATTCCACCCTCAATTGTTGGACGCGGACATTCTTCCTGTCCCCGACAGGGGGTAGGCATGGTGATGGGGTCTACGTTTTCCGGTTTGTCGTCAATCACAATCCCAGGAGGGTGCTGAAGGCTGACCTGGTTGGCGATCAGATTCATGGCATTCATTTGTATTCCAGTGAAGATGGAAGCGAAGGTGGAAATATCGCTATCAAGGTCTGTCAGCATCAGGAAATTCAATTGCGGGTTGGCGCATCCCTTGAATCCTTTTCGATTGAAACGGTTCATCCGGAGACGGTGCAGCGTGTGGTTAGTGGTCAGTCCTACCAGCTGAATGGTTTTGTCTGGGATGGGGCGGACATGTTTCAGAAGTTTGACGAAAAGTCTGAAGGTCGATCGTTTGAACAGGTGTCGCCAGGAGAGTGGCAGATTGACGTGGACTTGCGACGGGATGGTGGCATCGATTTTCGCCACGATGGTGTCTATCAATTCCTGATTTCCAGCAACCACGACGAGGACCAAGGCCTCAGCGCTCTCAATCATTCCGTGACGGCGAACGGTTCAAGGATTCGCCTGATTCACGGCACTGGCTTTGGCAGCAGTCATGGTCTTTGCCTGCACTCTGCTCCCACAGTCCGCGTGAATGCCAATGGACGCTATCGACTGACGTTGCGGGTTCAGCCCGGTGAAACCAGTCTGGACGTTCAGTCGCTGGAAATCGGTGAGATCCGATTTGTCAACCGGGTCGATACCTTGCATCTGATGGGAACCGTGCATCGCCAGGATCCCTTTGATCCCACCGGCCTGCACACCCTGATGCGTCCTCTGGATGGGGATTCAAACGGAGAGACCCACCATCTTTCCTGCGATGTTCAACCGGGCACCTACAGCATCAATTTCGGGCTGGGCCGAGAGTTGTTCCTCGACACCATGGCCCTTGGTTGCTGGTTGGAGGATGGGCCGAACGGCCAGTTGCAGGGAATCGGATGGCATGGCAAGCCCAATGAGTCGAACATTGCGTTCATCGTGACCAGGCCGGGACGGATCACCGCCAGCTATGACCGTTCCAGTGATCGTTTCAGCCTGGAGCACGAGGGGGGAGCCGGTGCTCTGGAACGCGTCGATGGTCTGCAGGAGCTGTCACTGGTCGGCAGTTTCGATGCCCCCCTGGTCGCCTGGGATCCCAGGGACACCCACAACCTGATGCAGCCCCTTGGGGCTGGCCGCTTTGAGCGCATGCTGTGGCTTCAGGCTGGGCGATCGTACGAGTACAAATATGTTGCCAACCGCACAGATTGGTTGTTGGTATTTGCGGATTACGAGCTGGATGGCTATGGATTCGCCTACGACGCACCTTTGAATCCAACACCGTTTGATACGCGATTGGACCAGTTGCGTCGCTATGGGCATCTCACCACCCACGGCAATCCTCCCGCTCTGACCTTCACGCCAACGCAGGAAGGCTGGCACCGCTTCAGTGTTGATCTTGTGACAGGCGGCTATTCCGTGCAACCGTTGGATCTGACCAGGTTCTGATCCCTCCCGAGGCTCTCAGTCGTCGCCCTGGCCTTGGCCTTGGCCAAGCGCTGAATCGACGACAAAAGTGTGCAGGGGGTTTTCGCTTGGGTTTCAGTCAGGACAGTCAACGACCGAAGCCACTCGGTATTGAGCCGTGCATTGAGACTGCTCAGAATGAACCTCCATGGATTGAGGCCTCCACGTGAGAGCCCTTCGAATTCCGTGTAAGCGCTTAGGCGTGGAGCCAGGGATTGGGAACCCGTGTCACAGAGAACACACTCTCTATTTCGATTTGTGACCGACTGATTTGGGTCTTCGTTGTCTCGCTAAAACAAGAATGACTGCCCCCGTGGCGGTGCTTAACATTGCGCCTCTGAAGCGATGGCAAAGAAGATTCTGGCCGTGATCTCCGAGTGGGGATATTGGGGGGAGGAGCTGGTTGGCCCCCTTGATGTTCTTACTGCAGCGGGCTATCAGATTGATTTCATGACTCCGACTGGCCGGAAGCCGCCTGCGCTTCCGCCGAGCATGGATGAAACCTACATGGATCCTCCGCTCGGAAAGCTTGTCACCAGTGCCCATTTCGCCAAGCGCACCACCGAGCTCGATACCTCCGACCTGCTGGCGAATCCGATCAGCCTGGCGGATCAGCTGCCGCTGATGCCCTATTTCAACAGTCCGAATTTCGGACATGATCTCGAGTCTTTTTACGGTGTTCGCGAAGGGTTCTGGAAAGCCTTCGTCGATCCCTATGAGGCGCTGCTCCTTCCCGGAGGCAGTGGTCCGATGGTTGACATGGTCAACAATGAGCGTCTTCACAATCTCATTCTGGGCTATGTGAATCGGGGCAAGCTTGTAGCTGCTGAGTGCTATTGCGTCACCTGTCTTGCCTTCTCCCGTGACTGGACGGATCGTCGCAGCATCATCGCCGGCAAGCACGTCACCGGCCATGCCCGTGAGTACGACTACAAGGAGGGCACGGGGTTTGCCCAGATGTATGGCTATGACGGCCAGCCGATGAACACCTCCGCCAACTTTGGCTCTCCGTTCTATCCGCTTGAGTACATCCTCCGCGATGCTGTCGGACCGGACGGCCAGTATCACGGCGGTGTTGGCCATACCCTCTCAACGATCCTTGACTATCCCTTCCTCACAGGACGATCGACTCAGGATTCCACCCTGGTCGGCGAATTGATGGTCAAGGTGCTGGAAGAAGGCCTGCGTCGATACGGTTGGTAGCCGCCTCGTCCTGTGTCTTGACCACCACCGGCCTTACTGATCCATGAGTTTTCGCAGGGTATGAAGGGTCATGAAGCCATCCTGAGGCAATTCCTCGCCAATGGCATCGATCACATGTTTGGGAATCCCGGCACGGTCGAGCAGGGTTTCCTTGATGCGCTGGCGGATGTCCCCGACATGCGTTATGTGCTGACGCTGCAGGAGTCGATCGCCGTACTTTGTGCGGATGGCTATGCCCGATCGACCTTCCGCCCAGCCTTGGTGCAGATTCACAGCTCACCGGGACTCGGCAACGCGATCGGCAATCTCTATCAGGCCTATCGGGGGCAGGCGCCCCTGGTGGTGATCGGCGGTGATTCCGGCATCAAGTACCAGGCGATGGATGCGCAGATGGCGGCTGATCTGGTCGCTATGGCCAGGCCGGTGACCAAGTGGTCGGCCATGGTGCAGCATCCGTCCAGTCTGTTGCGGATGGTGCGGCGTGCGATCAAGGTGGCCTGCACGCCACCTTGTGGTCCGGTCTACCTCTGTCTGCCGGAGGACATCCTCGATGCCGAGGTGGTGGAGGACATCATTCCGGTCCACATTCCCAGTTTTGATACCCGTCCAGAGCCTTCGCAACTGGAGGCTCTGGTCTCACGCATCCGTGCAGCCAAGCGTCCCATCATCCTGGCTGGGGATGGTGTGGCCTGGACCTCGCACGAAGGTCTTGGCAACTCAAGCTCCATTGGCCTGTCCGCCTTTGTGAAGGTTGCAGAGCATCTTGGTGCCAAGGTCTATGTGGCAGATGGGGGTGAAATCAACTTCCCCGAGGATCATCCCCTGAACTATGGCAGCACCGGACACATGTTCGGCTCTGCGAGTCTTCCATTGATTCAGGAAGCTGATTTCTGCCTCGTGCTCGGGTGCTATCTGCTCCCTGAGGTTTTCCCTCACTTGGGAGAGATCTTTCAACCCGATGCAATGGTGGTGCATGTTGATACCAATCCCAACAACATCGCCAAGAACCATCGGGTCGATCAATCCTTCGTCTGTCGACCGGGCGCTTTCCTCGAACAACTTCTCAATGCTCTGGAGCAATCTCCTGATCCAGCGTACGAGGCTGTCGCCAGGGAGCGCCGTGAACGTCTGATCGCTGAGTCACCTCTGAATCACTCCAAGGTGGAGGAGCTTTATCAGGTCGATCCTCCTCGGCACAGCGATGAGTACGACGATCACACGGTGTACATGCGATCGGGGTACTTCATGAAGACCCTGTCTGAAAAACTCCCTGAGCATCACATCATCTTTGATGAGGCTCTGACCAATTCACCCCCGGTCGGCCGTTTTCTTCCCGGTCGAGAGCCCGGCGACAAGATGATGACGCGTGGGGGCTCACTCGGGATCGGTTTTCCTGGAGCCATCGGCGCCAAGCTGGCCCATCCCGACAAGACCGTTGTTGGGTTTTCCGGCGACGGCGGGAGCATGTACACGATTCAGTGCCTCTGGACTGCAGCGCGTCATGGAGTTGCCGCCAAGTTCGTGGTCTGTCAGAACCGTTCCTACAGGTTGCTGCAGGCCAACATCACTCAGTTCTGGAAGGAGCGTGGGATTGAGGGACGAGACTTTCCCCTGTCTTTTGATCTTTCGAATCCTGAAATCAGCTTCGATCTCATTGCAAAGAGCTTTGGCGTGGCTGGTGAGAGGATCTGGCGGCCTGATCAGGTTTCAGGAGCGATAGACCGGATGTTGGGTCACAACGGGCCTTATCTGATCAATCTTGTTCTTGAAGGTGATGTCCACCCAGATCTGGTGGGCGTTCATTGCGGCCAATAGTCAATTCCATTTCACTTCTGACCCATTGAGGACACGATCATGTTGAGCCATCCTGAACTCTGGGCTTTTGCCAGTCACTGGTATCGCCTCCTCGACGTCCATGCCCCTTTGGAGTCCTTTCGGCCACTTCTAAGCGAAGATGTGCAATTGGTTTTGCCTGAGGCCACTGTTACCGGGTTTGAGGGTTATAGCGATTGGTATAATCGTGTGATCACGATCTTCTTCGATGAGCAGCATACGCTGAAGGTCGCCGACATCACTGATGACAATGGTGATAACTTCTCTGCCCATGTTGTCGTCAATTGGAAGGCCAGCATCTGGACTTCTCCGTCATCGTCAAGCACACGTCTGATGATGGATGCTGATCAGACCTGGGACCTGAAGAGGACTCCATCCGGTTCTCTTGTCGTCACTCGTTATGTCGTCAATGGCATGGCGTATGAGCCGGGTTCGTGCAAGTTGTGACCAGCGCAACCTCGCGCCATTTGGCCTTGATTCCGCTGATCATTTCGCTCCACAGCCGTTGATGGCAGAGAGGAGCCTTCGATGAGCTCATCTCACTCCTCTCACTGACTTTCCATCGTCTTTTTTCTCATGAAGAACGTTCCAACGACCGCCCTTGGCAATCTCTATCGGGATCACATCAATCTGATCCTTGCCAAGGATATCAATGCACTTCTCAACCAGTATGCAGAGGATGCACTTCTGATCTCCAGTTTTGAGAAGGTTCCCAAGTATTTCCGTGGTCACAAGGAATTGCTCACTCACTTTGAGGGCATTCTTGGGATCGACGGTCTTGAAACAGAAATCGCTTTCTGGGCTGAAACTGAGAATCCCACAACCTTGATGATCGTTGAGGCGATCACCTTGCAAACCCCTGATGGTGAAGCCAAAATGCGCTTCGCAGATAGCTGGGTTCTCAATGACCAAGGCAAGATTCAGATCCATTTTGCAGGGATGACTCAGTATCCCGACGGTTCCGTCGCTTGACACTGCCATGCTTCAGATTATTTCTCAACTGGCGATCACCTGCAAAAGTCAAGCCGTCACCGAGGCTTGGTATTGCAAGAACTTTGGTTTCCGACGGGCTCGTGTCGCCAGGCTTCCTGATGGCAAAGAGATCATTTTCCTGAAAATGGCCGATTCGGCTTTTTATCTGGAACTGTTCTGGGCCGATCAAGAGTCACCCACAGAGCCAGCAGTCAATGATGGACCGACCTACCCAGGATTCCGCCATCTTGCCTTCAAGGTTGATGACGTCGACGCCAAACTCGCAACGATCGAGGATGTTGACATCACCCTCGGCCCTCTTGGATTTGATGATTTCATCCCAGGTTGGCGTACCGCTTGGATCCGAGATCCAGATGGCCGCATTATCGAGATCAGCCAGGGCTTCACGGATGAACTATGATTGAGTTTCGAGTCCATCAAAAGCTCAGAATTTCTGCACCATTGAGATTAAGGCGTACTTCTCTCTATTACCAGGATTGATCGGATGACTTCTACCGCAATCAAGCCAGAAATTCGCAGGTCTTCTGCATTTGATCCTGGCAATATTATTGAGCCATTCGATGGCAGCTCTACGTTCTACGAGGGGCGACCCCATCCGGTTGGCCCCACCGTTGTTCGTCAAGAAGGACGAGTAGGTGTTAATTTCTCTGTTTATAGTGAAAATGCCACTTCAATCGAATTGCTGCTTTTCAGAAAGCCTTCTGACCTTGAGCCTTGTCGAACGTATACTCTCAACTCTATTGACCACAAAACGTTCCATTTTTGGCATGTGTACGTTGAGGGTGTAACCCCTGGAATGGGTTATGCCTACCGAGTGGATGGTCCAGGGAATCATCGCGATGGTCATCGCTTTGATCGTTCTAAGGTTCTTGTCGATCCCTATTCGAGAGGCAATCATACCTCCCTTTGGAAGCGTGGCGATGCCTGCCAATTCGGGATCGACAATCTGCATACCAGCATGAGAAGTGTCGTCATTGATGTTGACGATTACGACTGGGAAGGAGATCGGCCATTAAATACGCCGATGTCGCAAACAATCATCTATGAGATGCATGTTGGTGGCTTCACCAAAAGTCCAACCAGTGGTGTCGCCAGCCCAGGGACGTTTTCTGGACTGATTGAGAAAATTCCTTACCTCAAGGAACTGGGCATTACGGCTGTCGAGCTTCTGCCGATCTTCAGCTTTGATTCACAGGATGTGATCAAGGAGCACAACGGCGAGAAGCTTGTTAACTACTGGGGTTACAGCACTGTTGGCTACTTTGCTCCCCACGATGGCTACTGTTCAAGTCCCGAATCGGGGTCGCACATCACCGAATTCCGCGACATGGTCAAGGCACTCCATGCCGCTGGTATTGAAGTGATTCTCGACGTGGTCTTCAATCATACCGATGAAGGAAACCACCAGGGCCCCGTCTTCTCTTTCAAGGGATTTGAGAACTCTACATATTATTATCTCACTGGCTCGGATGGCAGTCGTGAGTTCTATTATGATTATACGGGTTGCGGTAATACCTTCAATTGCAATCATCCCATTTGCGAAAAGTTCATTCTTGATTGCTTGCGCTTTTGGGTGAATGACATGCACGTTGACGGCTTTCGCTTCGATGAGGGCTCTGTGCTCTCACGGGGCGAGGACGGTGCTCCTCTGTCTCACCCGCCGGTGATCTGGAGCATTGAGCTTGATGAGGTGCTGGCGGACAGCAAGGCGATTGCAGAGGCCTGGGATGCCGCAGGTCTCTATCAGATTGGTTATTTCCCTGGTGCTCGTTGGGCTGAATGGAACGGCAAGTATCGCGACGCCATTCGTCGTTTCCTCAAGGGTGATCCCGGTCTCGTCGGTGAAGTGGCCAGTCGGATCACCGGAAGTGCAGACCTTTACCAGTGGCGTCATCACGAGCCTGTCAATAGTGTCAATTTCATCAATGCCCATGATGGCTTCACCCTTTATGATCTCGTCGCCTATAACGACAAGAACAACTGGGCGAATGGTGAGGAGAGTCGGGATGGAATTGATGAAAACCTCAGCTGGAATTGTGGCGCCGAAGGCACTACCGATGATCCAGGGGTCAATCAACTTAGAACTCAGCAGATCAAGAATGCCGCTGTTCTTCTGACGTTGTCACAGGGTGTTCCCATGTTTGTGGCCGGTGATGAGCATCGCCGAACCCAATATGGCAACAACAATACTTATTGTCATGACAGCTCCATCAACTGGATTGATTGGGATTATGTCGAGCGCAATCAGGACATGGTGCGCTTCTGGTCCTTGCTTTTGAAAAAACGCAAGCTTTATCGCGAGCACTTCAAAGGTCGGTACTTTACCGGTCGTGTCAATAAGCACGGGATTCCGGAGATTGCCTGGCACGGAACAAACCTCAACCAGCCTGGCTGGAATGATCCAGGCGGACGATGCCTTGCTCTGACGCTTGGTGATGTCAGCGATTCTCTGGATGGCTCCTACAACCTGCACATCATGCTGAACATGCACTGGGAGGCCATCTCCTTTGAGGTCCCCCACTATCAGGGTCTTCCCTGGCGGCGGATCATGGACACGTCACTTCCCTCTCCAGAGGATATTCAAACCCAGGAGGACGCTCCCATTTTCTCTGATGCCAGTTACCTCGTCAGCGCTCACAGCATTGTCGTTCTCTCTACGCGTTGTTATGACCCAGCCACTGGAAAGATCTAGCGTTTAGATCCACCAGTAGTGGCCCTTGCCCCTGCAAGTTCTGGTAACTGCCATCTTTGCCTGTCCTCTTTCATCACTAATCTTCTAGATCATGGCCAACAAAATCACGACTCCATTCAGCGACATGATTGCCGGCACGATTGTTACCGTTGACCATCCTGACGTCTTTGACTGTCAAGCAATGGTAAAAATCAAGGTCTCCAATGGGGCCGAATTTGATGTCAAGATTACGGCCGCCTGCTACGCTGAAATTGTTCGAAATCTTGGTGAGCCATTTCAGGTGGCTCCACAATTTGCTGAGCTCCTTCAGGTTGGTCGTTTCCTCCATCTGTATGGCGTCTTCTATCCCGAACAGAGTGGTGTTAAGTTCGAAGCCAAGCACATTCTGATCTTTGGTCGTGAAGCCACCACGCTGCGGTTTGAGGAGAAGGATTGGTGGATCAAGCAGATTGAGCAGCTGACTAATTTCTACCTCGAAGCACAATTTAGTGTCGATGAGGGTGAGGTCATTGACTATAAGAAATTCAGAACCGACATCACTGCTGAGGGCAAGCGCGTTGGCGGGGTGCAGAATCTTGACACGATTTCTCGCCTTGTCTATGGCTTCGCCACCTCGTACATGATCACCGGTGACGAGAGGGCCCTTGAGGCAGCGGTCAAGGGTACGGATTACATGCGCAAGCTTTTCCGTTTCCGCAATTCATCTGAGGGGATCTGTTATTGGTACAGCCAGGTCAATATTCAGGACGATGGATCGATTCGTAAGCTGATTGGTTCGACTGCTGGTGGGGCCGAAGGCGGCATGGCCATGCCCTGCTATGAACAGATTTATGCGCTTGCCGGCCCCACTCAGACCTATCGACTGACTGGAGATTGCGATATCTTGATTGACATTGAAGACACAATCAGCTTCTTGAATCGCTACTACAAGGATCACAGCCCCAAGGGAGGGTACTACTCCCACATTGATCCTGTTACCCTGTCTCCGCACACCGAAACTCTGGGTGTGAATAAGGCACGCAAGAACTGGAACTCCGTCGGTGATCATGCCCCTGCCTACCTGATCAATCTGTATCTTGCGACGGGTCGCCAGGAGTATGCCGACTTCCTTGAGTACACCTTTGATGCCATTTGTGAGCACTTCCCTGATTACGGCTATAGCCCGTTCATGAACGAGAAGTTCTTCGATGATTGGTCTCACGATCTTGAATGGGGCATCCATCAGGCTCGTTGCGTTGTTGGTCACAACCTCAAGGTTGCCTGGAACCTCACCCGGATGCAGACACTGAAGGAGAAGGAAAGCTATAAGACATTCGCGCACCAGATCGCCGATGCTATTCCTGCCGCCGGCTGCGATAACCAACGTGGTGGCTGGTACGACATGATGGAGCGTACTCTCAAGGATGGAGAGGAGTTTTATCGTCTTGTCTGGCACGACCGGAAAGCCTGGTGGCAGCAGGAGCAAGGCATCCTGGCTTATTACATCATGGCTGGCGTTTATCACGACAAGCCGGAATACCTGCGCTTCGCTCGCGAGGGGTCTGCGTTCTACAACGGCTGGTTCCTTGATCACGAAGCTGGTGGCATCTATTTCAACGTTCTCGCCAATGGCCAGCCTTACGCCATGGGTGAGGAGCGCGGCAAGGGCAGCCACTCGATGGCTGGATATCACTCCTTTGAACTCTGTTTCCTTGCGGCGATTTATGCCAACCTCCTGATCAACAAGGAGCCGATGGACTTCTTCTTCAGCCCGAAGGCGGGAGCCTGGGCTGACAATATCCTTCGTGTCGCTCCCGATCTTCTCCCGAAGGGCAGCATCCGCCTGTCTGATGTCTGGATCAATGGGGCAGCCTATGCCAACTTTGATGCTGAGGCCCTCACTGTTGCCCTCCCTGCCAGTGGTGACCAGTTGAAGGTCCGCTGCCGGATTTCGCCTGTCGGTGTCGATTTTGCAGCCGAACTTGTTTCCTTCGTTGACGGTAATGCTGTCCTTTCGCTCTCCGGCAAACTCTCAGTAAAAAACCTGAAGTATCTTCAGAAGGAACTCGAGAGGCTCCACAACATCCGGTCACTCGAACTCGATGTTTCCAATCTCGAGACAATCACGATGACAGGTCTCAACTGCCTGGTCTTCTTCAAGCAGCGCATCGGTGATTCCCTTGTGGTTACCCTGCGCAATCCCAGTCCCACGGTTTTCCAGGAGCTGCAGGATGCCGAACTGACTGACGAGTTCAAGGTCGTCTGACGGTGTGACTGTTGTTCCTGTCTGACGGGGAGCCTCAGAGAGGCTCCCCGTTTTCTTCTTACCTTCTATCAGAGTTTCAGCGGCCTTCATGACTGCCTCTCCCACGTCTCCCCACCTTTCCCAGCTGGCCTTTCAGCTGTCCCAGGACGGTCGTCATGAGCAGGCTCTGGACCTTCTCCAGCGTGCGCAGCAGAGTGAACCCGAGAATCCCTATCTCGCCGTCAATCTTGCCTACTGCGCCCTGGCCGCTGGTCAGGCTTCTGAGGCCGTCACTGTGCTTGAGAGTGCTGAATCACTCTTCCAGCACGATCAACTTCGTTCCCTCCCTGTTCTGGAGCGTCTGATTCAGGCCTGGCTGTTGGCCCAGCAGCCACAACATGCCCAGAGCCTTCTCGACGTCCATGCACCCCTGAGCGACTCGTTGGCTTCTGGTGGTCTCGTTTTGCATGCTTCTGTGGCTGCTGCCCGTCAGGACAGTGATCTTGCACTTTCACTGTTCTCCAGGCTTCACGACCCTGAGGATCGTGACGCGATCAGCGCACCACTTAGCTCACTGTTGATTCAGCAAGGTCGTCTTCAGGACGCCGAGCAGGTCCTTGTGATGTCTCCCGGGACTGTTCATCGTGCTGATCTCGTCACGAACCTCGCGATTCTTGCAAGCGAACTTGGCAGAATTTCAAGGGCCCGGCGCTTGTATCTCCAAGCTGTTGAACTCGAGCCCGAATCTTTTGTCCCCACTTACAACCTGGCCCGTTTTCACTTTCTCCAGGGTGAGCATGACCGTGCACGCACTTCTGTGACTCAGGCCCTGCAATTGGCTCCACAGGCGAGGGAGGGGTACGTGTTGCTTGAGCAGATTGAATCCGGCTGTGGGGATTTTCAGACAGCTCTTTCAGTGATTCAGCAGTGGCGCCGTATCCATCCCCATGACCCTGCGGCCGAGATTGCAGGCTGCCGCTTATATGTGGCCCTGGAGGACCATGAACAGCTCTCCACTCTCCTGCCACACCTCGTTGCGCGCTGCCCTGGACATCCTGACCTGCTTGCCCTTCTCGCCGGTCTTCCGCGTCAGGTGCGGCTCATGCAAGGGCTGAGCGATTCAATTGTTCGATCCTTCGATCCCGAACTGCAGGTCAAGCACCAACGAGCAGCCATTCCTGATGATCTGTGCGATTCCCTTGAGCGCTTGATCCTTGCGGATCCCACTCTGCATGGGCAGCGGCCTTATAAGCCTTCCCGACTGGGCTCCCAGACTCATGAACTGTTCTCTGAGCCACTCGACGATTCACTCACTGCTCTTGTTGGTCATCTCAGACCACATCTTGAGAGGATGATCAGCAGCTTCCTCCCGGAACAACGTCAATCCTTGGCTTACCCACCCAGCGCCGACTCCCTGGCTTTCAGTGGATGGGGCGTCGTTCTTGAGTCTGGCGGTTATCAGGCTCCTCACGTACATCCTGAAAGCCTGTTTAGCGGAGTTGTGTATCTCCGCATGCCCTCTCCTGATGCTGAGTCTTCGGAGACCAATCCAGCTCCTGGATCACTTTGTTTTTATGGTGACGGTGTTAGAAATGTTTTGGATCACGATTCGTCTTTGCCGTCCCATCATTTTGCCACCCAATCCATTCTTCCAGCTTCCGGCGATCTGATTCTTTTCCCCTCCTATCTCTGGCATGGAACGGTGCCCTTTGCCTCCGATGGCCCGAGAATCTGTCTGGCATTCAATGTGTTGCCCAAGGTCTGACACCACTGAAATTCATTTGCGTTTCAGCGCATGCTCATGGCCCAAAGGGACAGAACCCCAGGGCTGCCTAAAAGTGTGATCAAGGCGTGGCGTCTGCTGTCCTCACGCCTCCCAGCGCCAGCATTCCCTTGATGGTGTAGGCCAGCTCCCGCAGGCCCTGGCGGATCGAGCGGTAGCCGCCTCGCTGCAACAGGTTCATCACGATGGTGCGCAGGAAGGAGAACACCGGTGCACCGCTGCGGTGCGTGTAGCGGTGGGCGTCCTCACCGAGCTGGGTGTCGCGGGCCCAGTGCCACTCATTTTCAATGCTCCAGCGCTGCCGGATCAGGCGCAGCA
>Ga0194134_10004378_pt1 | contig 14193 bp, 9 predicted proteins | sample TA2KigOff0mmetaG_FD_148602 | JGI IMG/M metagenome (GOLD analysis project Ga0194134, IMG submission 148602) | Freshwater microbial communities from Lake Tanganyika, Tanzania - TA2015056 Kigoma Offshore 0m | ecosystem: Environmental > Aquatic > Freshwater > Lake | place: Tanzania: Lake Tanganyika... | reverse complement strand
GCCCGTGTCGTCACTGCCGCCGATGCGCAGACTCGGCATCCGGCCATAGATATCACCGCCCTTCACTGCCCCGCCCAAGATCCACTGGAGGTTTCCCCAGGCGTGATCCGTGCCGGAGCCGTTCGGATTGTACGTCCGGCTGAAATCCGAGGCGGTGAACGTCGTGACCTGGTTCTGCAGGCCGAGCTCCTCGGTGCTCTTGTAGAACGCCGCCATCGCGGCCCCTACCTCGTTCAGGAGTTTGCCGTGGCTTTCCCCTTGAATGGCATGGGTGTCGAAGCCTCCAACGTTGATGAAAAAAATCTGTCGGCGATGGCCCATTTCATTCGCAAGAGAAATGAGCCGAGCGATCATTTTCAGCCGCGAGGCCGTGTAGCTCGTAGGAAAGACCGTTGTGATTTGCCTGCCCCGGGTAAGCGCGTCGGCAAGGAATTCGCTATCCTGAACCGCATCCCTGGTGGTATTGGCAAAAACGGATCCCAGAACGTTGTCTGTCCTCGCAGCGAAAAGCTGCTTGATGGATGAGTAGGAACGCGAGGCCACCTCCCACCTGTTGAAACCTTGGAGCAAAATCGCCCCGTTTGAACTAACGGAATAGGGCGCGACCGAGTTGCCCACCTGGAAGTAGCTCGATCCGCCCACGCAAATCGACATCGAGATCTTGGGGTCGACGTTCGTGGCGTTGATCAGGTCGGCCATCCTGCCACCCCAGCCGGTGCGAAAGATCGGATCGCTCACGATACTGCTCTGCCACTGGATCGCTTGGTCGAGATGAGAGTAGAGCTGCAGCGGGACGGGACCGCCCGCCCGGTACTCCGCGAGGGTCAGCGGCCGAACGAGCGTCCCAACGTTGGCGAGGAACGCCAGCTTGCCGCCGTCATAGAGCACCTTGAGCCCGGTGAGATCCGGATTCAGCCCGTACGAACGGCCATCGGAGTAGGCCTTGGTGGAAAGCGGCTGAAGCGCCTCCCGCCGGATCGACAAATCACCCCGGACGGCGGCGTAAGCCGCATAGGAGGAAGCGTCGTAAGGAACCACTGTGTTATTTCCGTCGTTGCCCCCGCCCAAAAACACGCAAACGAGCGCCTTGTAATCAGTCGCGGAAGCGGAACGGACCGCACTGCCGTCGGCCGCCATCGCCCCGAGTAGGCGTAGCTGGGAAAGGGCAGACACCAAGCCAGTGGTGCCAACCGCAGCGCAGGCTGCTTGGCGGAAAAATGACCGTCGGGGAAATTCCGGCGATTCAGGATCAGCGTTCATCGTTGGAGCGCGGAGTCGGGCGAAACCGTGATCATGTGTAAGGCCAGCTGGACTCGCTCGAGGCTTTTGCCGTCGGTGACCATCCAGGCAGCGGGCCCCGTGGGATTGGCCGACTGCAGGTCGCGGCCGTTACCGGAGGAATCCTTCGCCACCGCGCCACTGCCTTCATCCAACAGCCAATTCCCAACCAGGCCCGTGCGATTCGACGGGATGCCTTCCTTCATTCCCTGCTGGATTTGTTCCGGGGAGCGGGCGACCCGCCAAAGACGGGCCTGCGAGATCAATCCCATGAATGAAGACAGGGAGGACCTGCCGTCCGGGGAGATTCCTTCGCCGATACTAAAAGGCGCATTGGGACTGGAGGGAGTAACAACTTTCGACACGTTGCTTTGCGCGACCACAGAACCGTTTAAATAAAGCCTCAGTATGGCACTATCATAAGTTGCGGCCACGTGCGTCCAAGCCCCCAAGGGCAGAGCGTCCGCGCTGGTGATTCCACCGCGAGAGCTGGTGGTGCCGTTCGAAAGGTCAGCGGAAATCTTCCCACCAGGAACCATCATAAGTTGAAAAAGAGAGTAGGGACTGGCGAATAGAGGCCGTTTCCCGGCTATAAAGTAATAGCCCGTCGCTGATATTTCCGTCGGGTGCACCCAGGCCTCCATGGTGAACTCGGCTCCCGGATCGAAGTCCGCCGTCTTCGGTGCGACCATACCCCGCCCACCGGCGGTATTAAGGGCCCGCTGACGCGCGCTGGAAAAGTTCTGGATTGGCTGGGCCGAAGGCACCCGAACAACTTCTCGCCGGATCACGTCCCGCGACGGAGCACTCATGGAGCCAGGACTCAACAAGAGCGCCAAACGTTCTACCAAGGCATCAGCATTATCACTGATTGATAGCCACGAGGACAGATTTGTGCGAACGAATGGGTCCGGAGAAGGAGCTTCGGGATCGAGATCGTCCGATCGGTGGATGAGCTTGATCAAGGCATTGGGTGCCGTCACCGAGAGAGTCGAATCGACGATCTCCAACTCCGGCGCCACCAAGCCCGCATCCGCAAGTGGACCCGGAGCCGAAAAACTAGGGGAAAAGAAATTAAAAACCGACGGGGCGCGAAGAGGCGCCTGCCCGGTCTCCGTGATCAGCGACCCGTGAAAGAACCCGGATAATCTGGCTTTATTTGCGACAAAACTTTTGGGGTACGAGGTACCTTCCAAATGATACCCATCTAGGTATCGCCCGTTGGGGGCGGCCGCCTTCAGGACGCGCATCAGGCCGCTGAGCCTCAGCACCGGCTCTTTGATTTTTCCGAAACCAGCCAAGGCCGCCACCGCGGCGGATCGTGCCTCGTGATCGGTCAAAATAGATTTGATCACGCTGCTCAGATCTCCGCGGACGCCCCGGCCGTTGTTCGCGAACACCTGCGCAATGCGATGCACGTAGCCGGGACTCGGATTGCTGGTAACCAAACGCTGGATCAGCTGTCGCGTGATGAAGGGCCCGGTGTTTGGATGCTTGAACAATGTGTCCAAAAGCAAACGCAGATCGTCCAACCCGGTCCCGTTCGGCGGAATGATCGTGGGACGGGCCTGGGATGGGGGTAGCTGCTCCAGACTGATGATCCTTTTTTCGCCCTGGTCGTGAAAAGCCGGGAAGTTTCTCAGCGGCTGCAACCTGCCATTACTCAACGAAAATAAGTCCGAATTACTGAAACCACCCGGCTGCTCCCAGGTAGGATCGTAAAGAAAAGATGCCCTGCCGGAAGTGTAAGCCCAACCGGTGAAAACCTTCGCCGTTTCCGCTATGGTCCTGTTATCGTAAGTGGGGATCGGAGTTCCGCCCGCGTCCAACAGCAAAGTTCCATCGGGATGCAGCTGCACAAGTCCGATGGTGAACAATTGCTGGATCTCTCGAGCATAGTTCTCATCGGGACTAGTGCCTTTAACCGGATCCGCTTTCTGATTAAAGATATACGTGAGGTAATTCGCCATTTCCGAGTTGAGCGAAACCGCCTCGAGCAAATCCCGGAAATTACCGAACGCATACTTGCCCAGTAGATCGTAATATGCGGCATAGGGCTCGTTGAAATTCCCGTCATCGGCGTTCACCACGAAGATCTGGCTGAGGGCAAAAGCGACGCGCTGCCTCAACTGGTCCTTGGAAGTCAGCGCCACCTTCCACCAACCGGCGTCAAAATCCAAGCCGGTGATCCGATTGTTCGGGGTGCCGTCCGGTCTCTTGAGCGGGTTGGGAAACCGCATCGCATCCTCTCGAATCGTTTGATGAAACGATGTCTGCGGAAGCGCCAGCTGGGCGTCGATCCAGCCGCGTACACCGAGCCGCTTCACTTCCGCGATCGTCTCCTCGGTGGGGCCGAAGGTCGCCTGGGTGAGCAACCGCGCCGCGTCGATGTCCGACGGTGAACTGAATAGCGTCTCCGACAGCGCGGGTGGCGCCGCCGGCGGAGTGAAACGCGTCGATCCGGCGGCCGTCAGCATCGTGCCCACCGCCTCGCCCGCGGGATACTTCGCCGTGTCGAGGCTCACGTAGAGTTTTCCCTCGTTGAGGGCCTTCACGATATCGTCGCGGGTGTAGATTCCCACCGGGCCCAGCACCCAGGGACGCCTCGCCACCTGGCCGAGTGGCAGACTCAGCACGTAGTCCCCTGTCCCGGCCAGCCGCAGGTAGGCCGCGGTCTGTGCCGAACTCAGGTTGGAGATGTTGACGCTGACCGTCGCGTTGCCGTCCGAGGCGAAGCTGATCGCCGCAAAGCCGCTGGCGAGCGACCCGGGGGCGTTGGCCGACGGCCGGATCTGGGCGAAAAACAAATTCGAGACGGGATTGATCCGGGATCCGCCGGAGTCGGTGATGTCGTATACCTCCACCAGAGCCTCACCGGTGGCGCTGTTGGCGCCCGACACCTGCAAGGTGTAGCTACCGGGCGCCAGCGTCGTCAGCAGCGCCGCATCCTTTGAGCCGGCCGAGAGGGCGAAGGCTCCCGCCTGACTGAAAGCGGCGGACAGCTGGGCGCCCGTGCCGCCCGCGTTGCCGCTCTGGGTTTCCCAATTGTCGTTGGCCGCGATACGCGTGCTACCGGAAAACAGCTCCAACTTCGGGTCGGAAACCGTCCCGGCCACCCCGAAGGCCGCCAGCGCCGGACCGACAGCGCGGACCAGCAGCCGGCGTGCTCCGCTCCCCGCGGAAATGGTGATGCCGGGAATGAGGATCGCGTCTCCGGCCCCCGCTTGGGCGCGGGTCGAAAGGTTCATCAGCCGCGTCTCGCTGGCCCCGACCTCGTAGACTTCCACCAGCGTCACTCCCCGTGCTCCACCCACCCCGCTCACCTCGGCGGTGTAGCCACCCGGGCCGAGCGTCGCCACCAGCGCGGCATCCTTCCCGCCGGGCGTCAGCTGAAACGCTCCGACGGAACCGAACGCCTGCGCGTCGGCCGCGTTGAAGTCGTCGTTTTCCGCCAACTTGGTCCCGCTGCTGTCGTAGAGCGTCAGCTTCGGATCCGCCAGCGCTCCCTCCACCCCGAAAGCCCTCAAGGTCGGTCCCACCGCCCGCACCAGCACGGTCTTCCTCGCGCCGGGCCCGATGGTGAAACCCGTGATCAGCGAGTCCCCGCCCCCGGCCTGTGCACGGACCGACATGTTGGACAGCCGTGCCTCTTGGCCCAACGCCACCCCGAAAGCGAAGCCGAGCACGAGAACGAGCACGGTTCGGATACAGCGGGTCACTGGAAGACTGGAACTGGAAGGGAACTGGATTTTCGGGGGGATCGGGTCTGGGAGGAGTTTAAGAGGAGGGTACCGGGTAGAAACGGAGTCGGACCCCTGTAGTCCCCCAACGCTCAAGTCCGCCTGACCGGCCAGCGGCGCGAAGAGCCGGTCAACAAAGATATCCCGACGGAAACTCAGCGGCTCGGCTGATTCCGGCGCCGCGCCGGCGAATGTTCGGATGACCCTCGTGTCAGTCACGATGTGACGAGTCGAACCTCCGGCCGCTCGCTGTCAAGCAACGGGGCTTCAAAGTGACTGAAAGGAAACTGGATTTTCAAGGGGATCGGATCCCGGGGGTTTTAGCAGACCGCGCACGCGCTTGGTGCCGTTCTCGACTCCGATGACGAGCAGGCCACCGGCCGTGTTGGCAAAGGCGATGAGCGTGTGCAGCACTTTCTCCGGCGACGACAGGTCCCGCTTGAACTCAAGCGTCTTGCCTTCGGAGCGCTGCAGCAGTCCGATCAGGTCCATGCTAGGAAAGGAACTAGGAAGCACCCTGTCCTTAAATGCTTCCTAGTTCTAGGGTGGTGGTGACACGCGGCACTCGCGAGGCTATGGTTGGCGTGCGGGGTTTAATTCGACGAGACCTACGGCTTCTACGGCGGCAGCGCGAACGTCCGCGGCCGGCAGTTCACGTTCGAACTGAGCCGCGCGTTCTGAACCTTTTCATTGCATGGTGTCCCGGCTGCACCGTTGCGATCGCTCTACGACCCAAAGCGCAATCTCCGCTCCAGCTCCCTCAGCCCGACGGTGACGCTGGCCGTCTTGCCGTCGCGAAAAACCGCGCAGTAGTCGCCCTGTCCGAGCGACCGGAGTTCGGCGCGGCGAAGACGCTGGCCGCCGCGGTGGAGGCCGCCTTCCTGGTCGACCTCGCCGAGTGGCGCCGCTGGCTCTGGGCGCGCGCCGCCAACCACGCCGAGGCGCCTCTCGACGGCCCCGTCCACAAGGCCCTGACGCAGGTGGACCGCGAGGCCTGCGTGCCCGCGTCGGAGCGCGCGCTGGCCGCGTGCGACATGCCGATCCCCATCACCGAGAACATGACCGAATCGGCGCCCCACGCCGTCGCGGTGACGCTCGCGGCCGTCTGCCCGTCGAACACGGTAGACCTTGGTGACGACGGATCCTCGCCTTACCAGGGTAGTCGAATTTGGGCGCCGACTCATTCTGCACCCAAAGACGAGGGAGGCTGCACCCACACAGCCGCCTATTTTGACCTACAACTACCTGCCCACCCTCCTCTGAAAGAGTGGAAATTGGCGCCCCCACGGGGAATCGAACCCCGCTTTGAAGATTGAGAATCTCCTGTCCTAACCGATAGACGATGAGGGCGAAAACTGGTCGAAGAACCGTTGGCGAAATCGCCGACGCGTCAAGCGCGCAGTGCGGAGGTCACTTCTTGACCGTGAATGGCAGCGCGAACTCGGTCTTCTCCCACTGGATGCGGATCACCCCGTTGAGGCTCTGCGCCGGCGTGTTCTGCACGGAGAGGGTCAACTGGTCCACGTTGCGCTCCAGCGCGGTCTTCTTGAGCGGCACGCGCGCCTGGTCGTTGGCCTCGTCCACCGGAACGCCCCACTTGCCGATGCTGCGGCTGAAGGCCAGCTTCGAGCCCTCGCCCTCCTGGGGAATGATGTACAGGGTGTAAACGCCCGCCGGAATGGTGTTTCCGCCGGTCTCGATCGCGTGCTGGAGGATGATGCTGGTGGCCTCGTCGGCGCCCAAACGGTCCGCCTTGCCCCAAGGCACCAGGCCGCCCCAGATCTTGCGGGCCTCACCGCCCTTGCGCGGGTGCACGGCGTGCGGGCGGCCGTAAGTGATGGTGATCATGCTGCCCTCGCGGCGGTTGGGCCCGATCACGCCACTGGTGGTGGCGTGCGGGGTGGCACCACCGGTGCCGGCACCGGGGAGCGGCGGCGGGGGCGGCGCCTTCTTGGGGGCCGGATCGGCGGCGAACAGGCCAGCCGCGAGGGTCAGCCCGGTGACGAGGTGCGCGAGACGCGCGGGGGTGATGGTGGTCATCGAAGGAAAAAATTCACCGGTGGACGGCCGCCGTGGGACCCAAGCGACGGGCACGGCGGGCCGCCCGCAGCCAAATCGCCGCGAGCATCCCGAGGCTCAGCAGCCAATAAAAGGGATCAATGATGTAGTCCCAAGCATTGCGCGATTCCAGAGCGTCCAGGCCGAAGGCCGCGAGCGCCGCCACGAGCAGCAGTCCCGCGCGCAAGCCCCCCGCGATCGACAGCACCGCCAGCGCGCCGAGCGCACTCGCCGCCAGACCGCGTTCCCAACCCCAGAAATACATGTCCAGGTCGGTCGCCACCAGCGAGTGGAGGTAGAGGACCGTGCCGGCCGCCGCGCCAAAGCCCCACAGCGCCAACCAGTCCGCTGACCCGAACCAATCACGTTCCAGCACGACGCGCGCCCAAGCAACCAAGCCGAGCCCAAGCAGCGGAAGGGAGGGGTTCGAATGGAAGCTGAAGGCGCGCATCCAGAGGGGGACACCCCCAAGCGGCAGGAAGGCCAGCCCGGCGGCCACGAGGCCGAGGAGGAGCCGGCGCCAGAGGGTAAAACCGTGCGGCGCCAGCCGGCGCCCAGCCGCGGCCAAGCCCGCCCACAGGAGCAGAACCACAGCCGAAACGTAGAACCCGACCATCGCCTGTTCCCTCATGGCGAGTTCGCCCGGTCCTGCGCTAGCGAACGTTGGTCCAGCCAGGCGATGTTGAAGCTCACGTGGCAGATCCGTTCCCGGCGCCACGTGTAAGTGAGATGGATGCGACCCTGCCGGTCCTCCACCAGCGTCGGATATGAGTACTCTTCCCACGGGGTCTCCTCGATAACGGCGCCCGCCCGCCAAGTGCGACCTTGATCAGAGGAGACGGCTAGGCGCAGGTTTTCCCGGCTGCGGGAGGCGTGGTTGTACACGATCAAGATACGGCCGTCACGGAGACGGAGCCCGTCGACCGCGGCGTCGGGGTTCGGCAGGTCCGTGTGGCGCGCCTCGGACCAGGTCCAGCCGGCATCCTGGGACAACGCGAGGCGCATTAGCCGGTCCGCGCTGCGGTCTCGCAGCAGCATCAGCACGCGATTTTCGTCAAGTGGGACGAGCGCCGGTTGGATGAGCCCGGCCTGTCCCAGCAGGTTGCGCACGCGGTAGTCGGCCAAGCGGCCATCCGCCCCGGGGGTCAGCCAGAGGATCTGCGGGAACTTGGCGGCCATCTCGTGGTAGACGGGCAGACCGATGCGCCCGTCGCGGGCGAAGATCGGCTTGTTGCGCACGAGAGTACTGAGGTTGAGAAACGGATTGAGCGTGAGGCGCTCGCTCGAACTCCAGGTCCGGCCCTCGTCGGCCGAGGTCCGTACATTCAGCGCGCTGCCCGACCAGCCGCCGACCGAGACGCTCACGAAGACCATCCAGAGCAGGCCGCGCGGGTCCGGGAAGATCACGGCGTTGCCGACCTTCTTGATGACGCGGTCGAGCTCCTGCTGGGCCATCACGCGGTCCATTTCCAGCCGCGGGGTCGTCCAGCTGCCGCTGGCCGCCGTCAGGCGCGAGGTGTAGAGGGCGACGTCGATCCCCCCCTCGCGCGAGCCCCCGTACCAGATGGCGAGGAGATCCCCGCTGGGCAGGGCGCAGAGGGAACTGCCGTGCACGGAGGGGGTATGGGCCGGGGGGGAGACCCACCCGCGGGCGAAATGCGGCACGGCGTCCGTCCAGCCGGCGGCCGAGAGCATCGGGGGAGGAGCCTGAATTCCGGGGGGCGCGACGGATTCACCGGAGCCGCCGCGACCGAGGGCGAAGGCCAGGGCGCCGAGGGCGAGCAGCACCCCGCCGACGCGGGCCCGGGGCGACAGGCGTTGGCAGCCCGGGGAGGCAGGGGGGAGACCCGGGGTCATAGCACGGGAGCGGGGGTGGGCGCCGGGCCGGCGGCGGCCTTCCGATTATGCAGGAGCAGGTAGCGGGAGGTTTCGTGGAAGGCTTCGCTCCACGCTCGCAGTTCCGCAGGGATGGCCGGGGGGATGGCGGCCGGGGCTGGTTCACCCGGCCGCGCCCACACGACCTGCTGGCGGCCGCCGGCGAAATCCTGCACGCCATACCAGCCGCCGTTGAGGGCGCCGAGCGTGCGGTCGTTGTGGTCGATGATGAAGGCGACGTTGCCCGCGCCGCCATCCGCCCGCTCCCGGGCAAGCAGGTCCCGGCCGAGGGTGGTGTTGCGGACGGTCACCCCCGCGAGGCCGGCGATCGTCGGCAGCACGTCCACCATCGAGGCGACGCTCCGGATCCGGGCCGGGGCGATCCGCCCGGGGGCGTAGAGCAGCAGCGGCACGTGGTAGCGGGTGAGGTGTTGCTCGGTCCACGCGCGCGGGAGCCGTTCACCGGCATCGCCCCCGATGCCGTGATCCCCGATGAACGCGAAGATCGTGTCTCGGAAATAAGGGGATTGCCGGGCGGCCGCGAGGAACTTGCCAAAGGCAAAGTCCATATACCGGAAGGCGTTGAGCTCCGCGAGGGTCTCGAATCCAGCGCGCCTCACCTCCGACGGAGACAAGTCGAGGCGCTGGAATTCCCCGAAGTCCTCTTTAGCGATGGTGTAGGGCCGGTGGTTGGCGGCCGTCTGGATGATCGCGAAGAAGGGTTCCTGCACTCCGCGCAGCACCGCGTCGGCCTCGAGGAAAAGATTCTTGTCGCTGATGCCCCAAACGTCGACCCGGGGGGAGCTGAAGCTGTCTTCCTCGTGCAGGCGGAGGCCGCGGATGTTATGGCTGAGGAGGCCCCGCAGATTCGCCCAGCTGGCACTGCCGCCGAGGAAGTAGAACCGCTTGTGGCCCACGAAGTCGTCGAGGACGGAGTGCTGGTCCACCATTGCCGGGTTGCGGCTGGCGGTCTCGGTGGGCGAGACATCCGGAATGCCGGTGAGGAGCGCCCACACCCCGCGGGCCGTGCCGAAATGCGGGGTGAAGCAGTGGTCGAACAGGAGACCCTCGGCGGCGAGGGCGCGGAAGACTGGGGTAGTATCGACCGGGTTGTTCCAAAGCGAGGTCTTGTAGGCGCTGAAGGATTCCGCGATCACCAGCACCACATTGGGGGGGCGGACATTTGCTCCCGTGGAGGTTGCCTGCACCCGGGCGAAGGCCGGCGCCGTCGCAGCGGGCGGGGTTGAGAGCCCAAGGTAGGCGGACATTCGTGGCAGATGGGCGCGCACCGCCGCGGGATCGCTGCCCGTGGCGCGGAAACTCAGCGAACTGAAGAACGACTCGACCGGGTTCAGGGCGAGGCGCGCACTGGCGTCGCCCCGGAGCGCGTAGGCGTCGCTCCACCTCAATGGGTACTGGCCGACGCGGCCGTAAAGGGCCACGACCCCGGTGACGGCCAGCGCCGCGACCCAAGGCCAATGGCCGCAGGGGGACGCAAACGGCGAGGCGGCCTCGGCCCACCGGTGGAGGCGCACGGTCAGCGCGACGCCGAGCGCGGTGGCTCCGGCCCAGCCGAGCGCCAGCCACCCTACCGGGTAGCTCTCCCACATCATCCGCCCGGAGATGCGGGCGTCGGCAAGGAAGCCTAGGACCGAGGCGTTGAGCCGCTGCTGGAGGTAGCGGACGTGCAAGTGATCCGCGACGTACAGGAGGGCTAGTACGCCCCAGCAGAGCGCCAGCCAAACCAACCATCCGCGCCGCGCGGTGCGCGACTCGAAAGCGTGCAGTCGCCCGAACCGGCCCAGCAGCAGGACCGGCAATAAAATGGCGGCGACAACGCGGGCGTCAAAGCGGAGCCCCAACAGGAAGGCGGCGCCGGCCGGAGCGTCGCCCCCGGCGATCCAGCCCTGCCCAACCCAACGAAGACCGGAGAGCGCGGCCAGCAGGAGCGCGGCCAGGGCCAGCACCCAGCGGCATACGCGACAGGAGGGGAAAAGGGAGGGCAAGGGTGAGGAATCCCCTCCCCCGCCCCGCGCACCCGCTTTCCAGCGGGGGCAGACGTGGCGGCAGAGGGGCAGCGGGCGGCGCAAATCCCATCCGATGCCGGTGCGCGCCGCCGGGTCAACCGCGGAACGCGATCCGCTGCGGCGAGGACCGCTAAAGGTTCGACGCCCGGGCCCGGGTCGTAGCTAGATGCGGGGATGCCCCCCACCCCGTGCGGCCTGCCTCAAGCCGCGTTCCTGTCGCTGGTCATCGCGTTCGCCGTGCGTCCCGGGGTCGCGGCCGCCGCCACCGTGCCACCCTTCCCGGCGGAGCCCCTTGCGCCGGCCGCGGACCGCTCCGCGGAACTCGTGGCTGCGGCACGCCAACTTCTCGAGGCCGCGCAACCGGCGGTGCTGGCGGAGCGCGGGGCCCTCTGGAGGCCGGATTTCCAGGACCGCGCCGCCTACGAAGCTTCCCTCGCCCCCAACCGGGGGCGACTGGCCCGAATGGCGGGCCTTGCCGACCCAAGGGAAGCCGCCCCGGAATTCCGCGCGGACGCTGCGGCAGGGGAAGAGGGCCCGCTCGCGGTTGCGCCCGGTTACACGGTCATCGCGGTCCGCTGGCCCGTCCTCGCCGGTCTGGAAGGCCGCGGCCTGCTGCTGCGCCCGACGGGGCCCGCCCGCGCCCGCGTGGTACTGTTCCCGGACGCCGATCAGAGCCCGGAGCAACTGGCCGGCCTCGTTACCGGGCTCGAACCCGCGCACCAGGCCGCCCGGCGGCTCGCGGAGGCGGGTTGTGAGGTCGTCGTGCCACGCTTGCTGGACCGCGACGACACGCATTCCGGCAATTTAGCGATCGGGCGGCTGACCAACCAAACCCACCGCGAATGGATCTACCGGCAGTCCTTCCCGCTGGGCCGCCATCCCATCGGTTACGAGGTGCAGCAGGCCCGGGCGGCCGTAGACGCCTGGGCGCGGCGGGGCGATGGGCTGCCGGTGGGGGTCGCCGGCTGGGGCGAAGGCGGCCTGCTCGCCCTCTTCTCGTCTGCCCTCGAGACCCGGTTCGCGGCGGCGCTCGTCAGCGGCTACTTCGGTCCGCGCGAGCGGCTCGCGGAGGAGCCCATTTACCGCAACCTCTTCGGTTACCTGCGGGAGTTTGGCGACGCGGAGCTAGCCCGGCTGATCTTGCCGCGGAAACTGGTCGTCGAGACAGCCGATGGACCGGAGATCGCGGGGCCGCCGGAGCCACGTACCGGGCGCGCCGGCGCCGCGCCGGGACGCCTGACTTCCCCGTCCGGAGCTGAGGTGCGGAGGGAACTTGCCCGGGCCGTCGAGCGCGCCGGACCGTGGGCGTCGCACCTCCAGCTGATCGTACCCACCGGCAACGGGGTCCCGCCGCTGGGGCCGGCGGCGCTCGGGGCTTTCCTGCGCCAACTCGGTGGGGCGGAACTGGGGCTGGTCCCGCTAGGGCCCGCGCCCGAGGTCAGGCGCGCGCTCCCGGATCGCCCGCGCCTCCAGCACGAAGTGGTCGTGGCGCACGGGGCGCACGCGCAGGCGCAGATCCTGCCGGCCCAGCGGTCGCGGGACGATTTCCTGTGGCGGAAGGTGCCGGCGCGGGAGACCGCGGGCTGGCGGGCGGAGATGGTCCCGTTCCGCGAGCACTTTCACTCGCAGGTCATCGGCGTTTGGCCAGAGAGCAGATCGCCGGGCCGCGTTCGCGCCCGGCCGTTGGCGGAGCGGGCGGCCTGGACCGTCCACGAGGTGGTCCTTGAGCGCGAGGAGGCCCCGTTTGCCTGGGGACACCTGTTGCTGCCGCGCGGGGTGCATCCCGGAGAGAAACGGCCGGTGGTTGTCGCGCAGCACGGCTTGGAAGGGTTGCCGTCGGACCTCTGGGAGGAGGATCCGGCCAGCCGCAATTTCGCGACCTACCGGGCCTTCGCGGCGCGGCTGGTGGAGCGGGGATTCATCGTCTTCGCCCCGCACAACCTGTACCGGGGACCAAAGTTCCGGCAGTTGCAGCGGCTCGCCCATCCACTCGGACTCAGCCTGTTTTCCCTGATTACGGCCCAACACGCCGCGATCCTCGACTGGCTGGGCACGCTGCCGGTGGTGGACGCGGGCCGGATCGGCTTTTACGGCCTATCCTACGGCGGGGCCACGGCGATGCGCGTGCCGGCGCTGCTGGAGCGGTACGCGGCGGTCGTGTGCTCCGGCAACTTCAACGAGTGGGTGTGGAAGCTGGCGAACACCGAGTGGACCGGCAGCTACGTCTTCACCCGCGAATACGAGATGCCGGAGTTCAACCTCGGGGCCACCTTTGGCCACGCGGAGATGGCGGCCCTGATCGCGCCCCGGCCGTTGATGGTCGAGCGAGGGCACGCCGACGGGGTCGGGACCGACGAATGGGTTTCCTTTGAGTACGCCAAGGTGCGGCGCCTCTATGCGCGGCTCGGTATTCCGGACCGCACCGCGATCGAGTACTTCGAAGGCGGGCACGTCATCCGCGGCGAGGGAACCTACCGTTTCCTCCACCACCACCTCGGTTGGCCGGAGCCCCGCTAGGCGCAGGGGCGGTCACTTCCGACGCCAGGATCCGTCCGCGCCCGGGACCCAATCGCGGGCCAGGCCAGTTCAGCCAGTTGCGCGGCGCGATTGCGTCCGACCTCATCGGCGGAGGAACCGGTCTCGGAGGCGATGGCGGCGTAGACCTGCCGACGGTCGGCGATCTCCGCCTGAATGACCTGCTGGTCGCCGGCGGACAGGGAGCCACGCGCCTCGAGGTAGCCGCACTTGTTCTCACCGGCGACGCCTTTTTTCTTCGCCACGCCAGCGCCACGATCCGGTTGAGTTCCAAGCCGCGGGCCTCCGCCTCCACCGCGAGGTGGGGCCGGTCCAGCGCGAAAACCGTATCGGCCAACGTCACATCCCCCGAGCAGTGCCACCGTGCCGCGGTCACGCGGAATTCCGCGCCAACGAACCCGAATTCCACGCGGTCCGGGCCGGTCTCAAGCACGTCGAACCGTGCCTTCGTCCAAGTGAGCCGCTGGACCGCAGGCGCCCGCAAGGTGCCGAGGTTTATCTCGTCCAGGTCAGCGCTTACGCCCTCGATGCGCGCCTTCAGGAGTGGATGGGAAATCTGCCCCTGCCGCAGGCGGGCCGAGGCGAGTCCGGAATGCCGCCCCGCGGCCAGCGAGCCGCGCGCGGAACCCTGTAATCAGCCAGCGACGGCCATTGCGGCGGCATCCAGGGGCAGCAGCGGT
>Ga0194134_10004375_pt1 | contig 14205 bp, 10 predicted proteins | sample TA2KigOff0mmetaG_FD_148602 | JGI IMG/M metagenome (GOLD analysis project Ga0194134, IMG submission 148602) | Freshwater microbial communities from Lake Tanganyika, Tanzania - TA2015056 Kigoma Offshore 0m | ecosystem: Environmental > Aquatic > Freshwater > Lake | place: Tanzania: Lake Tanganyika... | reverse complement strand
ACCAGCGCCGGGGCGTGCCCCAAGAAGAACTCCTCAAGCATAAGGACGAAATCCTCGCCGCCGCGGGACGCAGCGCCGAAGAAAACGTGAAACTCTCCTTCCTTTTGCGAAAGGTCGCCGAGACCGAGAGCATCAAGGTCGAGGAGTCGGAAATCCTGCACGAAGTGGCTCACTTGGCCTCCCACAGCGGTCAGGACGTCCGCCTCTTTGCCAAGCGGCTGCAGAAATCCGGGGCCTTGCCCTCACTTGCTGACACCCTGTTGCGCAGAAAGACCGTCGATTTTCTTTTGCAACACGCGGTGCGTTCGTAAATTGATTCGATGAGCACGGAACCCCGCGCGGACTACTACGTTCCCAGCGTGATCGAGCAGACCGGTCGCGGCGAGCGCGCCTACGACATCTACTCCCGCCTGCTCAAGGACCGGATCGTCTTCATCGGCACCGCCATCGACGACAACATGGCCAACTCCATCATCGCCCAGCTTCTCTTCCTGCAGATGGAGGATCCCAAGAAGGACGTGAACATCTATGTCCACTCCCCGGGGGGTTACGTGACCGCCGGCCTCGCGATCTACGACACCATGCAATACATCAGCTGCGACGTGGCCACCTACTGCATCGGCCAAGCCGCCAGCATGGGCGCCGTTCTCCTGGCCGCTGGCACCAAGGGCAAGCGCTACTGCCTCCCCAACGCCCGGATCATGATCCACCAGCCCCTCGGCGGCGCTCAGGGTCAGGCCACCGATATCAGCATCCAGGCCCAGGAAATCCTCCGCGCCAAGAAACGCCTCAATGAGATTCTTGCCCACCACACCGGCCAGAAGTTCGAGACGGTCGAAAAGGACACCGACCGTGACCGTTTCATGTCGGCCGAGGACGCCAAGGCTTACGGCCTAGTCGATCACGTGGTTTCCTTTAACAAGCCCGCCCAGTCCTCAAAATAACCCGGAGCCCCCGTGGCCCGCCCCACCCACCTCACCCTCTGCTCCTTCTGCGGAAAGAGCCATGCGGAGGTGAAGAAACTGATCGCCGGACCCGGCGTGTACATTTGCGACAACTGCATCACCCTTTGCACCAACATCCTGAACCGGGAAGTCGGCGAAGGCCCAACTGGCAAAGGCCCGCTCAAGGCCCTGCCCAAGCCGCGAGAAATCCGGGCGGAACTGGACCGGCATGTGATCGGTCAAGAGCGGGCCAAGCGCACCCTCGCGGTGGCCGTCCACAACCACTACAAGCGGATCCGCGGGGAACATGCCGACACCCTCCCCACCGACCACGCCGATGTGGAGCTGGAGAAGAGCAACATCCTCCTGATCGGCCCCACCGGTTGCGGCAAGACCCTCCTCGCCCGCACCCTCGCCCGGATCCTGGATGTTCCTTTTGCCATCGCCGACGCCACCTCTTTGACCGAGGCCGGGTATGTCGGCGAGGACGTGGAGACCATCATTCTTCGCCTTCTCCAAAATGCGGACTACGACGTGAAGCGAGCGGAGCTCGGCATCGTCTACATCGACGAGATCGACAAGATCGGCAGGAAATCGGACAGCGCCTCCATCACCCGAGATGTTTCCGGCGAAGGAGTGCAGCAAGGCCTTCTAAAGATTCTCGAAGGCACGGTTTGCCATGTACCTCCCCAAGGCGGACGCAAACACCCCCAGCAGGAACACATCGCCATCAATACCCAAAACATTCTCTTCATCTGCGGCGGTGGTTTTGTGGGCCTCGATGAGATCGTCCGGAAACGTCTCGGCGGCCGTGCTCTTGGCTTTGGTGCCGGTCCAGGCTCCGCCCCGATGGTGGAGGAAGGCCCGTCACTACTTCGCCACACCGAGCCCGAGGATCTTCTGAAATTCGGCATGATTCCCGAGTTCATTGGCCGGCTTCCTGTGCTGACCCATCTCAATCCGCTGACCGCGGAAGAGCTCATTGCCGTCCTGACCGACACCAAAAACTGCCTCACCAAGCAGTACGCCAAGCTGTTCGGGATGGAGGGCGTGAAATTAAATTTCACGCGCGACGCTTTAAAGTGCCTTGCCGACAAGGCCATGAAGAAAGGTACGGGCGCCCGGGCACTCCGCAGTCTGCTCGAAGGCATGATGCTCGACCTAATGTACGAGATTCCCTCCCGCGACGACGTGGAGGAGGTCATCATCAACCGTCCGGTCGTGGAAGGTCAGCGCACCCCCATCATCAAACGCAAAGAATCCCGCAAAGCCGCTTAGCTTTCCCGTTTCTGCTCTTCTAAATTCGAATTCCAAAATCCGAATTCCGAAATCTCTTAATCCTAATCCTGCCCCTTCATCCGGGCGCGATGCTTTTAGCTGATTTTTTTAAGTCCCTCGCTCAACCGCGCCCACAACTCTTCCATCCCCTTCTCCGTCTCATCCCCCATGTGGGAAACCCGGAACGTCTGACCCTTCAGCTTGCCGTAGCCTCCGTCAAAGATCGCGTGATGGGTCTCTTTTAGCCACGCGATCCACTTGGCCACATCGATCCCGCGGGTGTTTTTGCCACAGGTTAGGCTGAGGGATTCGTAACCCTTTTCCGGAAACACCTCAAAGCCGTTGGCCTGCAGCCACGCCCGGCCTCGTTCCGCATTTTTCCGATGCCGCTCATGCCGTTTGGAAATCCCCTCTTTTTCGATTTCCGCCAGCTTCACCTCCAGGGCATACAGGTGGCTAATGGAGGGTGTGCAGGGGGTCATATTGCTCTCGGCCTGTTTCCGGAATTCCAAGAAATCGTAGTAATAGCCACGATCCTTCACTTTCTCGGCCCGCTGATAGGCTCGCTCACTCACCGAAAAAAGGGCGGCTCCAGGAGGCAGGGCCAAAGCCTTTTGCGTGCCACAGAGCATCACATCGAGGCCAAGCTCATCAAACGCAATCGGCAGGACGCTAAAGGAGGAAACCGTATCCACGATCAGCAACACATCGGGATATTTCGTGCGCACCAGCTTGGCGATGTCGGGCAGCGGACTGAGCACACCCGTGGAGGTTTCGTGGTGGATCAGGGTCAGAGCATCGTATCCGCCCTTGGCTAGCTCCCGGTCGATCATCTCGGGTTTGATGGCCTGTCCCCACTCCACCTGTACCTTACCGGCCTCCATGCCGCACTTCAGTGCCACATCGAACCACTTGTCTGAAAAGGCCCCGTTCATGCAGACCAACACCTTCTTCTGCACCAGGTTCCGCAAGGCCGACTCCATCACCGACCAGGCCGAACCGGTCCCCAGAAAGACCGGCTGACTGGTTTGGAAGAGTTTGCGCAGTCCGGGCTGGACCCGGGCGTAAAGATCCTGAAAGCCCTTCCCGCGATGCCCGATCATGGGCCCACCGAAGGCTTTCCGTACGGAATCGGAGATTTCCACCGGGCCGGGGATAAACAGTTTGATGTGTGCCACTCTTGGGGTAGATAGAGGATTCGTACTCATGCGCAAACTTATCCTTCCATCCTTGATGCTTTTCGGTACCTGCTGGTTTGTCGCCGCTCAAATCGGCTCCAAGGGTGGCGCGGATGCCAGCGGCAGCATGCAGACCACTGCGGATGATGGCGGTCATGTCGACCGCCCCCGCTCTACCAGCACGGACGAACCGGTGGCCAAAGCCGAACCGGTCGCCAAGGCCACTGCGGTCACTGCGGAGGATAAAGCTTCTTCCAGCCAACCCGCCCAGGCCCCCGGACCTTCCGTCAGTGAGATCATTCAAAATGCCATCCGGCGGGATGAAGAGCTCCGGGACCTTCGTCAGGACTTTGTCTACCAGCTCAAGGTTGTGACGGAGCGGTTGGACGACGACAACAAGGTGATTCCGGACAAAACCAAGACGATTTCCGCCAAGATTAAGCCGGGCAAGGACATCACCTATTCGGCCGACTTCAACGACGACTCCGACTCCAAATCCGAAAACTCCTCCGGCAAGTCCAAGGTGGCCGGCGTCGGTGCCGGCCGCGGCCTCAGCAAGGGTGGGGGCGATGACGACGACGATGATGACAAAGACAAGCAGGTCGAGGATGCCAAGAAGGTGAACGCCATGCTCGATATGGCCAAGATCGCGCCCCGGTACAACTACCAACGGCTCAATGATGACACGATCCGGGACCGGCGCTGCTTCGTCATTAAATTCACCCCCAAAAAAGACCAGCCCTTCTCCACCCGCGAGGAAAAGGTCATCAACAAGGTCGGCGGCACAATCTGGATCGACCAAAACGATTTCAGCATCATTCAGACGAAGGGAAAACTGACCGAGGAGGTGGATGTGGCCTGGTTTCTTGCCACCATGAAGAACCTCGATTTCAACTATCAAACCTCGGAACTGGGATTGGCGGATATTCCGGTCCCAGCCGACTTCTCTATGAATTTTGATCTTAACATCATGGGCTACCGGATGGCTCAGCGGCAGAAAAGTTCCATGACCGATTATGTAAAGTCCGATGCGACCACGGCCCCCGCGGCCTCCGCCACACCTCCCCCCGCGAACTAAATTTTATCCACGCCGGTGTCGGCCGGCTCCAAGTTCCGTTCCTAGCGCCATCTGCCCGGCGAGTCGGGCCCAGCCTGTAAGTTTCCACAAAAAGAAGAAAGCCGTCGCGCCCAGCAGAATTTTAAGAGACTGCACAAACTGGGACGCGTAAAGATTTCTCTGCTGCGTTCCAATCACGTTCCGGCGTTCCTGCTCCAACCGTGCCTCAGAGGCTTTGACTTCATCGTTAAGGGTTTTCAGAAATCCCGGCAAATCCACCGGTTGTTTCTTGGGATTTGCGCGATTGTATCGGTCTACCATCGCCTGTTGCTGGTCTGGCGAGAGATTGAGGGTCGCATCGCGGACGGCGCGTACTTTCTTCACCTGCTCCTCCACCTGCTGTTCCAGTCCATAAGTGGCGTTCCGAAAGAAATTGGCCGCCGCAAACATGGTCAAGGGGATCAGTAGGATGTATCCGGCCGCCAAAAGAAGCGACAAGGTGGACAAAGCGCGCAAGACCGCCGCCTCGACCTTTTGACGGAGAAATCGCGGATGGCAAAGCAGAAGTGCCAAACCCAGCAGGGCCAAGGGAATTCGGTCGGTCATCTGAGAGGCAAAGCGAAGTTCAGAGGCCGGGTTGCGCAACTGAAGATCCGCCAGAGAAGAAAGGCACTCAATTAGAAAAAATGTCAGGAGCAGCCCGCCAACAAAGCGGAACAGCCGAATTCCCAGCACCAGGGCCCGCTCGGCAGGGCTAACCTGGATTTCCGACTCGGAAACTGCCATGCGTGGAATTGTGACCCGCTATCCCCAAGGAGACAAGGCGCTTGATTCAGCGCTCGCAAGCCGCGAAACCCTGCGGCATTTTGCCGAGATGTTTTGCCTGATTCTCTGGCTTGCTCTGGCCGGAATCGCTCGCGGCGAATCACCGACGCCAGATGCAACCAGCCCGAAGGCGGATCCTACCGATTCAGAATGGGCCCAGAAAGCGGTCTGGTACCAAATTTTCCCGGAGCGATTCCATAACGGGGATCCGAAGAACGACCCCTCTGCCGACTACTGCCGGATTCCGGACCAAGTCCGCTCCCGCTGGGGAATGATCCCTTGGACCAAGGAATGGTACGCCCTGACCGATTGGGAGAAAGACCTCGCCGGTGATGTCTACGGCACCAACGCCCACCGCCGGTACGGCGGAGATTTCCAGGGCGTCATCGACAAGCTGGATTACTTAAAAGATTTGGGCGTCACCGCCCTTTATTTCAATCCGGTCTTTGCCGCCCCTTCCCTGCACAAGTATGACGCCCTGGTCTTTCACCACATGGATCCCTTTTTCGGCCCCGATCCTTCGGCTGACCTGGAACTCCTCAAAAACCCCTCCACCGACCCTGCTACCTGGACATGGTCGGCCGCCGATAAGCAATTTTTAGAGCTGGTGAAAAAAGCCCACGAAAGGGGTATGCGGGTGATTATTGACGGGGTCTTTAACCATACCGCCACGGATTTTTTTGCCTTTGCCGATATCCGGGAAAAACAAAAGGAGTCCAAATATAAGGACTGGTACACCATCCTTTCCTGGGCTGATCCGGGTTCCAAGGATCGAAAGAAGTTCGACTGGGCCGGTTGGGACGGCATCAAAAGCCTGCCGGAGTTTGCGGAGGTGACGGACGAAAAGGGCCGCAAAAACCTCCACCCCGAGGTAAAGGCTTACATTTTCGCCATTACCCGTCGTTGGATGGATCCCAATGGGGACGGCGACCCTTCCGACGGAATCGACGGCTGGCGCCTCGATGTGGCCGAAAAAGTCGGGGACGGCTTTTGGCAGGAGTGGAACGAGTTGGTGAAGTCCATCAACCCCCACGCCTACACCACCGCCGAGATTTGGGGAGAAGCTTCCGGTTATCTGGAACGCACCAAGTTTGACGCCGCCATGAATTACCACGCCTTTGCTATCCCTATCAAAGGGGGGTTGATTGATGGCACCCTTCCCGTGCGGGAATTTGTCCGCACGATGGAAGACCGACGGGCCAAATATCCCGACGAACAATTCGCCCGGATGATGAACCTATTTGATTCCCACGACACCGATCGCTTTGCCTCGATGATCGTCAACCGGGATCGGACCTACTACGCGGGGGGCGAGACCTTTGCCTACGACGCCTCCATTTGGGCAGGTAGCACCGACAAACCGTACTTTGTCCGCAAACCCGACGAATCGGACCGGAAGCTCCAACGAATGATCGTGCTCTTTCAGGTCGCCTATCCCGGGGCACCCTACCTCTACTATGGAACGGAATCGGGCATGTGGGGCGCTGATGACCCGGATAACCGCAAGCCCATGGTGTGGGAGGGCATGAAATTCGAGCCTCAGACCATCAGTCCGGCCGGGCAGCCCAAACGCAACGATGACATCAACTTTGACGGCCCCCTCCACTCCTACTACCGGGAGGCGCTGGCTCTTCGCAAGAAACACCCGGCTTTGCAGGACGGGGCTATCCAGCTGATCGGGGCGGAAAATTCCACGAAAATGTTCGGGTTCGCTCGCACCGGGACGGAGACCGTCATTGCCGTTTTCAACCGTCACCCCGAACCCCAAACCTTTATCTTTCAATTTGGTACCACCGACGGCAGCGAGCCACCGCCACTCGAGCCTTTTTTTATCTCCTCCGGGGTGACCGCAGACGCCACCGCGAAACAAGCCAAGGGCAAGGCCTCCATCACCCTGCCCGGCCTCACCGGCGCCCTCTTCCGGCAAAAGTAAACTTTCCCCGCTCCCCTCTTTTTATCCTAAACTACCACGGTGCAGTTTAATAAGTTCATCTGGGCTTTGTTGGTTCTGGCCACATTCGTCCTGGCCGGCGCTCTCTGGTGGGTCCGCAAGAGTGCCCCGAAGCTCGTCCCACCCGCGGGACCTACCTCTGAGGCAACGGCCCCCAGCTCGCGCCCCTCTCCTCCCCCCGCCCCGGCGGCGGTTCCGGCCAAGGACTGGCCCAAGCACGCCGTCTGGTACCAAATCTTCCCGGAGCGCTTCCGCAACGGGGATCCCAAAAATGATCCGACGGCAGAGTACTCCCGCGTCCCGGAACAAATTCGTTCCAAGTGGCGGATCACTCCCTGGACCAAGGAGTGGTATTCCATGGATGACTGGGAAAAGGAAATCGCCTCGGATGCCTACGGCAGCATGCATCACCGTCGCTACGGCGGCGATTTCCAGGGCATCATCGACAAGCTCGACTACCTCAAGGACCTGGGCGTCACCGCTATTTACTTCAACCCGATCTTTGAAAGCTCTTCCCTCCACAAGTACGACGCCCGCTCTTATCATCATGCCGATCCCCATTTCGGGCCCGATCCCGAGGCTGACAAGGCCCTCATCGCCGGCGAGACGGCCGACCCGGCCACCTGGAAATGGACCGCGGCCGATAAGATGTTCTTGGAACTCGTCCGCCAGGCCCACACCCGCGGCATCCGGGTGATTCTCGATGGCGTCTTCAACCACTGTGCCACCGACTTTTTTGCCTTTGTGGATTTGAAGAAGAACCAGGAGAAGTCCCCCTACACCCACTGGTTTCATGTGAAGAAATTCGACAACCCCGCCACCCCGGAGAATGAGTTCGACTACGAAGGCTGGTGGGGAGTCAAGGCCATGCCGGAATTTTCCGAAGTCACTGATGAGCAGGGCCGGAAAAACCTCGATCCGGAGGTCAAGGCCTACCTATTCGCCATTACCAAGCGCTGGATGGATCCCAATGGCGACGGCGATCCCTCCGACGGCGTGGATGGCTGGCGCCTCGACGTCGCCAACGAGGTGGGCACCGGCTTCTGGGCCGAGTGGAACGACTACGTGAAATCAATCAATCCCAATGCCTACACCGTCCCCGAAATCTGGGTGGAGGCGCAGGACTTTATGCGGGAGGCCAAATTCGATGGCGTCATGAACTACTACGCCTTCGCCATGCCGATCAAGGGCGGGATGATTCATGAGACCATCTCGACGCGTGATTTTCTTCGCCTGATTGAGGGACGGAGGGAGAAGTTCACGTGGGAAGAGGCCTTGAGGCACCAGAACCTTTTCGACTCCCACGACACTGACCGTTTCCCCTCCATGATCGTCAACCGGAACCGGCCTTACTTCGCCAAGGAAGATGCGTTCGGGTACGACGGTGACCTTTGGGCCGGCAGCGCCGAAAAGCCTTACTTGATCCGCAAGCCCACCCCGGAGGAGCGGAAGCTCCAGCGGATGCTCACCCTTTTCCAAGTTGCCTATCCGGGCGCCCCTTACCTGTATTACGGCGTCGAAGCGGGCATGTGGGGCGCCGACGACCCGGACGACCGCATGCCCATGGTCTGGTCGGATCTACAATTTGAACCCCAGAAAATCAGTCCGGCCGGACAACCGGAACGGAATGACAATCTCAACTTCGATGCCGACCTCCATGCTTTTCATAAAGAGGTCCTCGCCCTACGGAAAAAACATCCGGAGCTCGTCGACGGCCCCATGCGGATGTTGGGTGGAAATAACCAGACCCGAACCTTCGCCTGGGTCCGGGAAGGCGCCCGCCCCCAGTTGGCCGTCTTCAATCGCAATCCCGAGCCCCAAACTCACACCTTGTCTCTTGGGGATTGGGGAAAGGACAAAAAGTTCAACCCAACCTTCGTCTCCTCCGGCGCCTTGGCCGACGTACAGGTTTTTACCCAGGGGGACGAGCTGCGCATCACCCTTCCCGGTTGGACCGGGGCTCTTCTAAAGGGCGAATGAACTTGGCCTGGAAACGCGCCTGGGTAGGCGGGGCCTTGGGTTTATCTTTTTGGGGAGCCGCAACGCCGAGCTTTGCGAATCTCCAGCCGAGCAAAAACTGGGCAGAGGGAGCCGTGTGGTATCAAATCTTCCCAGAAAGGTTTCGCAATGGGGATCCCACGAACGATTTACAGGCGGCCTACCATTCGGACAGGGAGAAGCTGAAAAAATTCAAATCGGAATGGACGCCAAGTCGATGGACCTCGGACTGGTACCGACTGAGCGATTACGAACGCGCCTTGGGCTGGGATTTTTATGGTTGCGTGGGAATCCGTAGGTACGGCGGAGACTTGCAGGGAATTGTGGACCGTCTCGATTACTTGAAGGCTTTGGGAATCACCGCATTGTACCTAAATCCCGTCTTCGAGGCGGATAGCTCCCATAAGTACGATTGGACGCGCCTCCACCATGTCGATCCATGGTTTGGGCCCGATCCGCTTGGGGACCTTGCCCTGATGGAGGAAGAATCCCTGGATCCATCAACTTGGACTTGGACCGCAGCGGACAAGCTTCTCCTGCATCTGATTTCGGAGTGTCATCGCCGCGAAATTCGCGTGGTCTTGGATGGGGTTTTCAACCACTCCGGCCGGAATTTCCCCGCCTTCCAGGATCTCCGGAGTAAGGGCCCAACATCGCCCTGCGTGGACTGGTTTTCCGGCGTGAACTTCAACAAACGCTCTGGGTACCCCGGCGATGACTTCGACTACCACGGTTGGTGGGGGTTTAAGTCTTTGCCGGAATTTGCCGAGAAGGCAGGACGCTATCACCCTGATTTGGAATCCTATATTCTGGTTGCCACCCAGAGATGGATGGATCCGGACGGAAACGGGAATCCCGCGGATGGGGTCGACGGTTGGCGGTTGGATGTGGCCGATGAAGTAAGCCCCGTATTCTGGCGCTTCTGGCACCAAAAAATTCGGGAGATCAATCCCCAGGCTCAAACCTTTGCCGAAACCTGGAAGGAGACCTCTTGGCTCATTCGGGAAGGCTCCTTTGACGCTGCCATGAACTACCACGGCTTCGCGATGCCGGTGAAGGAGTTCGTGGTGGATGACGGGCTTTCTTCCGGGGATTTTCTTGAATCACTCCACGAGCGTCTTGAAAAAATCCCGCCCGCCTCGCGGCTGAAAATGATGAATTTTTTAGACACCCACGACACCGATCGAATCGCCTCCATGATTGCCAACCGTAAAAGGAAAACGAATCGGGGCTACAATGCCTCCAACCGGGTAGCCAAGAAAGAGGACCAATACCTGCCGGCCAATCTTCGAGAGGAGGATACTCCCCTCTTGGAGTTGGCGGCGTTCTTGCAGATGACTTGGCCCGGATCTCCGATGATTTACTACGGGACGGAGGCGGGGATGTGGGGCGGGGGCGACCCTGACAATAGAATGCCCATGATCTGGGAAGACTTAAAGTACGAAGATCAGGCCTCGGATCCCTTGCGCCGGCCACGCAAGCCAGATCCCGTGGCTTTTTCCAAAAAGCGCTTTGAGTTTTATCAAAAGCTCATCTCCTTTCGCCAAAGCCACCCTGTTCTACTGCGAGGAGATGTCGAAATAGTGGCGGGACAAAGCGCGGATGACCTCTTGGCTTTTTGTCGTTCCCTGGATGGGACCCACCTCTTCATTCTGGTCAATCGCGGACCCCGAGAGCGGACCCTGAGGCTTCCGGGGGCTTGGAACGACCTCCCCGCTCGTCATTGGGAGCCCCTCTACATTACGACCGGAAATCTGGGTGAAATTCGGCTAACCCAAGTGGGTCAGAGAAACGGGATTCAGATTCCGGGTGAATCCGGCGCCGTGTTACGGGTGCAGCGTCCTTAGGCAGATCGTTCGATTGGTGCCCGCACCCGGTTCCCCCACTCCGTCCAGGAACCGTCGTAGTTCCGCACCTTCTTCAGACCAAGCAGGTAGCTGAGCACAAACCAGGTGTGGCTGGATCGTTCCCCGATCCGACAGTAGGCCACGACTTCTTTGTCGGGCGCCAGTTGGCAGCCTTCAAGGTAAATTTTGGAAAGCTCTTCGGCGGACTTGAACGTGCCGTCCTCCTTCACCGCCGTCTTCCACGGTACGCTCTTGGCGCCCGGGATGTGTCCACCCCGCAACACTCCCTCCTGGGGGTACTCCGGCATGTGGGTAACCTCTCCCTTGAACTCCCCCGGGGAACGCACATCGATGAGCGGTTTCTTGCCCTGACTGAAGGCCAGCGCATCCTCATAAAAGGCGCGCACCTCGGCATCCAGCCGCTTCGCGGGCGCCGGATAGTTGGCCGGCTTGACCGTCACCTTGTCACGGGTCAAAGGCCGCTTCTCCGCCACCCATTTATCGCGGCCGCCGTTTAAAATCTTCACCTTGTTATGCCCAAAGAGCCGGAACGCCCAAAGGGCGTAGCAGGCCCACCAGTTCGATTTGTCCCCATAAAAAATAACCGTGGTCTCCGGTGAAATCCCGTTGCGGGCACAGAGCTCGGCAAATGCCCTAGGGCTGATGTAGTCGCGCACCAGCGGGTCTTGTAGGTCGCGCCGCCAATCGATGTGCACGGCGTTCGGGATGTGGCCGGTGTCGTACAGCAGGACGTCCTCGTTGCTCTCCACAATTCGGATGCCCGGATCGTTCAGGTTTTGGGCCAACCAATCGGTCTCCACCAGGGCTTCGGGATGGGCGTATTTCGTGCTCATGATTTATTCTCCTTAAACCTAGCAAAATGCCCAAAACCTACCCGGGGCGCAACCGCCCCGCGTGTCATCCCCGTGCAGTCTTCTCCTCATCCAAAAGCGGGAAAAGGGGCGTAATCGTGCCCAAGGCCCTGCCGGCCTGCTCGGTCGGCCAGGCCGGCCAGTTTTTGCTCCGTGGCCAGGGCCCTCCCGGAATGCCCAACTGGGCCAAACCTGCCTCCGCCGTGGCCGGGATGACGCAGGCCACCTCCATTAGCACCAGCTCCAGTGCAGCGGCTGCGTCCGCCAGAGTGGCGTCCAGCTCCCCGGCCTTGGCCGGATCCTTCGCCAGTTTCCAGGGCGCCCGCGCCTCAATCAGCTGGTTGGCCGCCTGCACCGCCTTCCACAGCTCCCCGAGCGCCAGATGAATCTGGTAACCCTTCATCAGCTCGTCCCATTTCCGCAGGGCATGTAAAACGGTGTCGCGAAAACCCTCCGAAATCGGATCCGGCTTCGGCACGGCAGGAATTTTCCCGTCCCGGTACCGCCCGATCATCGAACCGGTCCTCTGGAGGAGATTTCCTAGTTCATGGGCGAGTTCCCCTTTCCGCCGAGCCGCCAGCGACTCCTCGTCGAAATCCGCATCGTGGCCCAGCGCCATCTCCCGCAGCACATAGTAGCGGAATGCATCCGCCCCGTACTTTGCGGCCAGCTCGCCGGGGTCCACCACGTTGCCGGTCGACTTACTCAGCTTCTCGCTTCGGCGAGTCCAAAATCCATGCACCAACAGCTTGGCAAACATCGGTAGGCCGAGCGCCTTCAGCATGCACGGCCAGTAGATTCCGTGGGCCGGGACCAGGATGTCCTTACCGATGACGTGCACGGCTGGCTCCCAGTCGGTCAATTTCCCCTCCCCGCTGCCCGCCCCCGTCACGTAGTTCAGCAGCGCGTCAAACCACACGTACGTTACCTGATTCTCATCAAATGGCAGAGGGATTCCCCACGCCAGCCGGGCTCTCGGTCGCGAGATGCAAAGGTCCGGAAGCGGCTTCTCCAGCGCCCCAAGCAACTCCTTGGCCCGGAACTCGGGAAAGATCAGGGATGGCTGTTTTTGGACCAGCTCTCGCAACCAATCCTGGTGTTTGGACAGCTTGAAGAAGTAATTCTCCTCGGTCAGCTCGATCACCTCCCCATAAATCTCCGGCCAAGAGCCATCGGGCTGTCGCTCCTTTTCCGTGAGAAACTGTTCCGCCCGTACACTGTAGAATCCCTTGAAGGTGCCCTTCACGATGTCCCCCTGCCGGTGCAGTTTTTCCAAGACCTCGCCAACCAGTTTTTTGTGCCTGGCTTGAGTTGTCCTTAAAAAGTCATCCGGCTCCACCCGCAGGGTTTTCCATAGATCGGAAAACTGGGTGCAAATACCATCCACAAACTCCTGCGGACTTTTTCCAGCCTTGCCGGCGCTTTGCTGAACCTTCTGCCCATGCTCATCCAAGCCGCTCAGAAAGCGCACCTCTTGCCCCGTCCGCCTTGCAAACCGCGCCAGCGTATCCGTCAAAACCTTCTCGTACGCATGCCCCAGATGGGGCTTCGCATTGGCGTAATCAATCGCCGTGGTGAAAAACAGCCTGCTCAAGCCTTCTTAATACCAGCTTTGCTTCACCCATTCACGACCTTCGTTGCCCCCATCTTCCATCTGCCATCTGCCATCTCCGATCTTCCCCTGACCCGCCACTCGTTACTCTCCACCCGCTACCCTAGAGCAAATCCTGCGCGTCCACATCAATCGTCCCCCTCACACCCGTCGGCCACTTCGCTCCTAACACCTCCCGTTTCAAATCGCCCATCAACTCCGGAACCTTGTCTACCAGGAGAAACAGCTGAAACCGAAACTTCCCCTCCACCCGCGCGATCGGCGCCGCACAAGGCTCCGGCACAGCCACTCGGCCTTTCCATAATTCCCGTAGTCTTCCGGCCACATGCCGGATGGAAGCCGCAGCCTGCGCCTCGCTTGGTCCGGAAAAAGAAACCAGAATCGCCCGCTTGAAAGGCGGATACCCATGCGCCCTGCGATATTCCAACTCCTGCTCCCGGAATCCATCCACGTCGTGGTGCCGGGCAAACTGAATCGCGGGATGAAACGGGGTGTAGGTCTGCACATACACCTCGCCGGGAATCTCCCCCCGCCCCGCCCGACCCGCCACTTGCACCAAAAGCTGGAACACCCGTTCGGAAGCTCGGAAGTCCGGCAAATTTAGCGCCGAATCCACCCCCACCACCCCCACGCAGGTCACCTT
>Ga0194134_10004371_pt1 | contig 14220 bp, 7 predicted proteins | sample TA2KigOff0mmetaG_FD_148602 | JGI IMG/M metagenome (GOLD analysis project Ga0194134, IMG submission 148602) | Freshwater microbial communities from Lake Tanganyika, Tanzania - TA2015056 Kigoma Offshore 0m | ecosystem: Environmental > Aquatic > Freshwater > Lake | place: Tanzania: Lake Tanganyika... | reverse complement strand
AGTAGCCATTTTGTTATCCTATGAAAAAATCAGAAGGCATTTCGTGTGTTGATATGAGTTCTTGTTCGATATTTTGTATTTCTTGCATTGCCTCTTGCATTATTGCCCCTCCTCTCGTACTTATTCCACCAGGCAATTGAACTCCGTCGAATTTAGACATATTTGCTCCCCATTGACGTTTAATCAAGGCAGTAACATATTTTTTAAGTAATCGATCATCGTATATTTCGGTATAAGATTCTGGATTCAATGCAGCATATGCTTCTATAATCATAAAATCTCCTATACTAACATCTTCCATTGTGCCATCTATGTAAATTCTATTTTTGACTTTACTAAATCTTATAGCCTTTTCTGGAGAAAAAAATTGTTCAATTAAATTGATATATCTTTTAGTAGACGCGTATTGAGGAAGACCCAAAGAACTTTGAGACGCTAATCCCCTATTAATACCAAAATAATCTGTTAGTGCCATTTGATATCTGACATCGAACATATTAATATTAGCAAAATTGCTGTGACGAAAAAGACGAACAACACTTACAATAGTAGAACCATCTGGTCCGTCTCCTGTTATTCCAGAAGGAGGAGCAAGTTGATCGGTATCAATATAGGCTTTTTTAATATTATCTTCAGTTAATGCATATTTGAAATAAACTTTTTCTACACCGTCAAAGTGTCTTTCTGCAAACAATTCTAATGCATCGTCTACTCGATCTTGGCATTGTTGATAATCTACATTTATTTCGATTACTGGATGCCCCAATGCACGAAGTGCATACTTAATAATACCGTCTTTAGAGTTAACATTGCCCATATATTCTCCTTATTTATTTATAAGAAAAATATATTAGATTAAATTATTTTGGTTGTTCTGGTGGTGCTGGAGTCGCTGGAGTCGCTGGAGTCGCTGGAGGTTCAGGTGTAGTAACAGAAACAGATTGAATTTCTTCAAATTTCATATTTTCAATGTAATATCTTCTAGTTATCGGAGAAACAGATTCTTCTGGGCTAGATTCTGTGTAATTGTTGAACCCAGGCATTTGCAGAGGACAATTTAATTTAGGATAATCTAGTTTAGAGTATTCTGTTTCTGCTGCATTCAACCATGTCATTGGTTTATCTCCGCATCCACACCCACCACAGAAAAACTTACCTTCTGTTTTGCTTTTTCTTAAAAATTCACAAGCAGGTAGTTCTCCACCAGAACTCTTGTTTCCAAAACAACTCAAAACTCGGAGTTGTTTTAGTTCTACAGATACCTTATTATTTTCAATTCCTCTAGACGCTAAAGCACTTACCAGACTTTTTGCCATTTTAAACATACCATCTGGATTTTCTATTTCTCTGGAACGAAATTCTGTTTCTGTTTGAATTTCTGGAACAGTTTCAGATAAATTTTTTGAAGAAACAGAGTTTGGAATAGGATTGGATAAATTGGGTTCTGTGTTCATTTTGAATACCTCATATAGACTATTTATATGTGATGTAGAAGTAGGATTCGGATTATCGGAAATATTTGAGATATTGTTTGGTGTGGTCTTGGGCATAGTCCGAATAGGCGGAATAGGCGGAATAGGCGGAATAGGCGGAATAAATCCTTGTTCTTTCCGCTTGCAATTTTCTCCAGTGCAAGGTTTATTTTTATTACAACCACACGACATAATTATTGGTCACAAGGATTGGGGCAATTAACACTATTACATGCCGTCGTTCCATGATATATTCCTCCCCATCGGAGACATAAATTTTTAGGAACTTGAGTACATAATCCTCGAATACAACAATTTCCTATTTCAAAAGAAGTTCCAGCAGGTGCCATATCTATACAAGTTTTGTGTGGATAAAAATATATAAAGCCGTTTGTTTTTGAAGGTATACACTCATGTTTCTCTACATGATCGGTACATCCTATTGCGCCTGCCAAGATGTTGTAGTCGACACATACACCCTGCATATAGGCAGGAATATTTTTTTCAGAATTGTATCCTGAATGAAATACCTCAGCAAATATTGTAGCTCCATTATTTTTTGTTGTTAATGTTATAATACTTTTACCTGGAGGCAAAACACTATGTTCGGGTCTAAAGTATACGTTCAATGGCAAAGATGTTAATTTATCAGAAACTATTAAAGAAAAGGTAAATATTTCGCCAGTAGTACCAGAAACACCAGGAAATCCTGTAAAACCTCCTATAGATCTTCCCGTAAAATAAGTAATACTTTTATCTATAACGTTAAAACTGGACACAGAATCTTGAGTGTTTGTAGTTGGATTTCGGTTAAACGAAACTAAACAATTAGTTGTGCCCATTGTGGCATTTAATATCAAATGAGTATATGATGTATCAGAGCTTCCACTAAATCCTGCTTGTATAGAAGATTTTAAACCAGCATCTACATATAAAAATCCTCCAGTTATTGCTGTTATTGGGAGTGGAGTTCCATCAGAATTAATTATAACATTGTAATTATCTGACGTAACCGTTATTTGTCCTGTAGTAGAATTTAATTTCTTTAGTGATAATGTATTTCCACTAATTGACTTAAATATACTAAACCCAGTTGATTTTCCTGTTGCTGTAATACCTGATGCTGATAATGTATTTCCTCTAAATATATTAGCATCAAAAGTTATAGAACTACCATCAAATAAAGTGAATCCAGCTATATCATTTGTCACAGAACTGTCACTAAGTAATAACCAGCCTCTGTCATTAGGTTTAAATCTTTTTGTAGCTGTACTGCCAGTGGGTCCATATCCTGTTGATCCAGTAGATCCTATATTGCCCTGGGGTCCCTCAGGTCCTGGAGCACCTTGTGGTCCAGTAGCACCACTTGCAGAGAAAAAATGACTACTTCCTATGGTCATGGTACACACTCACATGGATCTTCATTCAAACACGAATTTGCATTACACGGTCCCATAAGAGGCTTTCCTAAATAATCTCTACATTCTTTTATATACGAGTTGATGCAGGTGTATCCCTGTGAAGTATAGTCATAGTAACAACATCCTACTTTGTTATAAGTTATTCCATCACAAGAAGCTCCTTGAATATAATGGCCTCCCAAAGTTTTACAACTCACTGGACCCATATAATTAATACAATCGTAATTATCATTAATAATACAACAACCGTAATTTGAATTACTGCCTCCTTTCAGAGAAGTTCTACCAGCAGGATCTTCTATATATTTTCTAAAATATACTATATTTCCTGAAGTTATTTCAGATCCTGTTGTGCTGTACAAATACAATGCAGATTGAAATGTATTTCCATTTATTGTGGATAATGGTTTAGAAAAAGAAAGTCCAGAGGTATAGCCGCTTATATTCATATTAGAAAATGCAGTTTCTGAAGCCAAAGTCCCAATACTATTTTGTCTATAATTATCAAATATTGTGCTGGTATCAGAAGAATCAAATTCTCTATTATTTAATAAATATAACTTTAGTTCTTTTTTGATAGGATCCCAAAAATTATTTGGACTAACATATAGTTTATTATTACTAACTCCGCTAATGATATTGTATAAATTCGTAGAAGTTAATCCGGTTATGGTTATTAGATCTGAAGTCTCCGTTGCTGATATTCCATTAAATATTATATTGGAAAATGTAATTATATCATAATTATAAGTAGGCCCAGTACCCAACCAATCTCCTTTGATCGTTTGGGTGGATGTTGTTCCTAATATGGAAAATGAACCAAGAGTGGAACCTTTTATGTTAAAAAATATTAGTTCATTTGTACCTGTTCCATATGTTGTATTTACTGCTGTGCGTAGTTGAACTGTGAGTCCTATGGCAGAAATTCCGTTTTGTCCAAAATAAAAATAAATCTTTCCTTCATTGGCTGCGAAAGAACTACCACTAATTCCGAATCCTGTATTTCCTTGTATTAAAGTAGATCCAGTTGGTCCGGGTAAACCCGGAGTTCCTTGAGTTCCACCAGGACCCTGTGGACCTGCTGGTCCCACACCCGTTAGATATAAAATTGGAGAACTACCAGTAGACATATTTTATATATTAAATGGAATTAAATTAAACGGATTCGATTCATTGTTTTTAGTACAATTGAATAATCTAACTAATCTCACCGATTTTTTATTCAATCTATTATCCTTTTTTGTTGTATATGCAGATGTATTTTCTTGTGGAAATTTCATGGCCCAAGAAACAGATCCAGATTCAGCTGTGATTCCGGTATATATTCCTTCTCCATGTGTTGCACCATCGTTTATTGCAAATGAACCAGTAGAAGACCAATATTCTCCTTTTAGCGGAGATCCTTCACTATTTACTAGTATTTGATTTAGATTTTGAAATTTACAACTATATGCTATAAATGCCAATTGATCCATGCTAGGAATATGCCAAGAACTTAAATTTTCTTTAAAATATTTATCTTTTCTATTTATTTCTCGGAGTGCATATGTCATTGTTTTCATTGTTTCTGTATCAAAATTAACATGTGGCATATATTGCGAATAGTTTAAATCCGAATCTACAGTGATTCCAGAAGAATAAAATAATTCGGAAGAATTGATTCTCATTGTGTTGCTTATTCCCCAACTATTAGACCATCTGCCGTTTACAGATTGAATAACATTCTCAAACTCATTTATTTCGGTAATTACTCTTTTTCTTTCACAAGAATTATTTTCGTTTATTTCTTTTAGATTTTCATTATTGGTTTTAGATTGATTTATCACGTGTCCTTCCCCGTAATGCATTAAATTTTTTGTATTTTTTTGTATTATCCTTCCACTAAAAGAAAGAAGTGGTCCCCAGGAATTTACACTACTAGACCATATAAAAGTATCTATTTCTTTTTTAGGAGTATAAATTGATTCTAAGTCATAGATCATATCGTCCAGTGACAAAATCATTGCATAAGAATCACCCATCTCGCATAAATCATTTCTCGACATTGCATATCCATTCCAGTCATATGAAGAACGAAATAAAGCACTTGGTTGTTCGGAACCATCAATTGCATTACTTATATTAGAAAAACTAGAAAGATCTCTACCGTAACATATTGATTGTCCTGGAGTGTAAATTCCTATAAACATACCACCCGCAACCAAATCTCCAAACCGAAGAGTTGTTAATGGAATTGCAGTATATTCACACGGTAGATTGTTTTTTTCTGTGTAAAATTCTTTTGCGTTGCGTTGGATTCCTGTAAAAATTTTACCAGAATCAATGCAACTTGCTCCAGGAACTCCTAATTCTAAGGTTGATCCGTCACAACATCCTCCGGTTCCTTCTATACAAATAGACTTTTCTCCCATAATACATTTGGTTCCGATTCCTTGAAAAAACATTTTGTTTGCTGCACAAACAGATTCTGTTGTTTCAGCACATAAACCTTTTCCGTTACAACATGCTCCTAGTTCTGATACAGACGCAACACAATCAATATCTTTGCATGATTGACCTGAAAGAAATTTAGTCCATTTAAATTCAAAATTAAATTTGGATGCCAGGGCATGACAACCACAATAAGTAGTTTGTTGACAAGGTATTATAGTATTGTTTTCAGTGTCGTACATACAACATCCACCACTATGACCTTCCATACCAGTGGCACCACAAAGAGACTCGGAAGACGGAACGAAATACCCAAAACAATTGGCCTGAGTAGTAGGATATGTGCAGTTACATTGGCCAGTAGAACCTGAAATGGTATGATTTATACATGTTCCTAGTAGTGTATTTCTATAATTATTGACTGTAGGATCCTTTTTTGATAATAATGAGTTTGACGAATAACCAACGGTTATTGGATCTGATGATTCTGACAGTAATGGATCTAGGATACTCATATGAATTTCTTTCTCAATTATAAGGGATCAACTTCCTTGCATATTCCGTTTAGAATAAACTCAGGATAACATCCCGAAACACAGTTGTCGGTTTCGCCGGTACAGTTGTTGCAATCCGAATCGCATGTGTACTCTGCGCCGAGGCCGGGGAACTCCACACACTTTCTACATTTGGATGGGCACGGTTGGCCTATTTCACTATCGTCTGGTGTACAATTGAGACCACAACTAGGAGGATCTCCCATAGTTCTTCCAGCATCTAAAGTGCCTCCAGATGCATCATAAGCCCAATCCATGACGTATGTTGTATTTCCGCGCGTTTCTAGACGTACCCATCCGTATGTTTCTCCGCCGGCGGCGTTCTGTAATCGGAATCCAATGTATCCTGAACCACAAGGATCTGATTCAAAGGAGAATTTATAGTAATCTGGTCCTGGTACCTCACACTGTCCAGAACCTCCCTTGGGCAAAATGCCTTCGCCATTAAACCATTGCATTGCTCCGGTAATGCCGGAACCGATTGGAATATTTTTTGCTAATCTGTTGATTTGGTCCACAGAATTTTTCCAAGACATAAATTGTGTGCCAGGAGATCCATTTGATCCTATTGTAAATTGCATCTCTGATCCTGTTCTTGGACATATCCAGATGTCAGCGTTATTGCCGCCACTTGGACCCGAGGTGGATGTTTTGTCAACCAAATCAAGTCTTACGCAATTTACAGTATTGGCTACTATAGGTGCTGTAGTAATTCCTTGATTTGCTACTGAGTTCCAACAAAAACCTTGGATTCTGCAATCATTCCAGTTGCTTTGAGATGGTATCATTGCCAAATAACCGTAGTGTCTAGCACTGCTGCCCGGTTTGCTAAATCTCACTCCAAGATATCTGGGTTCGTTAATTATCCATCGGCCCGTAGAATTAGGAGAACCACTATTGACCGGTCGTTCTGCAAATGTATTGGTCAAAGAAGGGAATAGCCACCATCTACTACCTGAACTAATGAATGTATTGGCTGGAAGTGCATTAAGTGTATGTCCTGCCAATAAGTGTGCAATATCTATCGTTCCTGTGTTACCTCGGCTGAAGGCGAGTGTCAACCCGCTCCCGATTATCCTCAAGTTCAAATTAGACCACGGAGGATTCGACCCCCCTGGATTTCCATCAAAAATAGCGGCTTGAGTTTGGGCCGGAAAATATACATGGGTTCCTTGTGTACTTGACGATATTGGCCAATTTACCGGTCCGCTACAAGTAAAAACCGAATTGATATTACCTATTGTAATACCATTACTATGCTGAATTCCACTGTACACTATCTCTGAGGTAGGTGGAGTATTGAGACAACTAAGACAATTTGGTTCACAAGAAATTACTCCGTTCGCACAACAGAAAACATTACACAGAGTAGTTGCAGGATTACAGGTACATCCGTCACATCCTGTTCTTCCACCGACAGAAAGACAAACCTCTTCAGAAGCATCGTAACAAATATTATTGAAACAACAGTTTCCACTGGTATTGATGCTTCCCATAATAACTGGTTTGATTGCTCGTAATCCTACTCCGGTACGAACAAGACCTGGCCAAATTACTCCGTTACCTGTGTTTCCTGTAAGTCCAAACACAATATCTCTGCGAGCAACACTCCATATATCTCGCTTTTCATCCAGAGCATTGGGGGTTCCTGCAGTTATTCCGCCTGAAGTCTGTCCTGCGGTGTTTCCAAAGAACAAATATCCTCTGGTAACAAGATCTTTTTGAGTATTTTGTAATGCTGCAGTGATCATATTGGCTGTAATGGTTTTACTTAAATAACCGCCGGTTTCACCAGTTTGACCAGCTGGAATTTGTGGATTAAATGTGGATCCTCCTACGTAAGTGTAACCGGTGTTTCCCATCAATTCTTTGAGCCAACCAATAGTATCAAAAACTCCTGTTATGGTCGGAGCAGACCAAGTAATCTTGTTTAAGGTATACCCTGTACTTATTTCGGTATTAGTCCGATATCGTTTACTGCTGTGGAATTGAGTATTATCTTGAGTTGATCCTTGGAATCCTGCACGTGCTGCTAGTTCCCATTCTGCCTCTACGGGCAATCTCATTCCTAATTCACGGAATCGTGTATTGGCTTCTGTATATTTTGCAGCCGAATCTACAATAAACGGCAAGAATGTGGCACCACTTGGTCCTTTAATCATTCGTTCTGTTAGTATGTGTTCTGAAATATAATACGGATCACTCAGACTTACGTATACTTCTTCTTTCGGACGACTCATTGTGGCTCCCCAAAGACTGGCAGGAGTCCAAGCAGCACCCGCTGCTCCCATTGTAAATCCGTCTCCTAGAACGAGAACCATGGTTATTCCGCTTTGTTGATGATATATTTTATACGGGAGTTTGATGTCATTAATGTATTGGCTATAGTGAGAAATTAAGGCCAATCTACTAGTTAATCTTGCACTGTCAGATACTAACTCACCCTGTTCGCTGTATCCCATACTGTAATCTCCAGTTGAAGACCATTGTTTAGATAACCAAGCATTCGTTGAAGTTTGTCCTGCTTGCCAAGTGAATCCGTAACTGGTTAAACCAGTGGAACCAAACAACTGATAGGCTAACGGAGTCGGAGATACAGTACTTGAATTATATGTGAATGAGTTAAAGATTGCTGTTCCGCCGGCTGTGACTACGGTGACAGGATATGATCCTACTGGTCCTGATGGAGTAAGTGCTGTGATCAAAGTAGGAGTGGATACTATATTGGTGCATGGATTCGGTCCTATTTTAACTGATGTTGGATTTAATAAGTTTGTTCCAGAAATTTGTAGTGACTCTCCTCCACTTTGAGATCCAGTATTGGGATTAATTGATGATATTGTTGGTAACGAATCTACAGTTACTGTTATAGAAGATGTACTCGAACCATACGGAGTGGTTACCGTTAGAAAAACTAAAGTATCTTCATCATTCTCCGCTTGACCTGTCACGGTTGCTGTGATTGTGTTATTATTGAGAATTAAATGGTTGACTGGCTGTCCATTGAAAGATACAGATAGAGTTGAAAGAAAATTATTTCCATTAATCGTTACGGATGTTGGTCTATTCTCAGGAATGGATGGGGGATTGATGTTCGTAATACTTGGTGGGTTTTGTTTCCAACTAGTAGGTGGTATAGCATAAGTTTTAGTAAATAGACCATCATTAGATTCTAATCGGAGTTTATATCCAACCGGCGGCCAACTACTGAAGGGCGTTGATGGACGATTAAAGGACAGCTCCATCGGGTTTGATTCTGTTAAAGTAAATCCGTTCTCCACTTTCCAGACCTCATTTGTTTCTTGTATGCCGAATAACTTAACCGTTAAAAATTGCTGCCCGTTTTTATAATATTCGTTCCAATCTGAACCACCAAATAAGTTTTGTCCAGTTATTTTTTGTATTCCAGCAGAATCATATATATCAAATGGATTTAATGTAACTCCTTCCGGCTTTCTTAGTGTTCTTATTTTTTTAGTATCTGTAATAATATTTCCCCATTTAATTAATAGATCATCTTTACTATTTCCTGAAGTTAAATCTGTAATTGTAATATTATGTCTACGAGTTCCCGGTGCTGGTACTACACTGTGTTCGACATTGACGGGAACTGATCCCAAAGAACCGGTAATTCCTACAGTAGGAATATCAGAATCTGGTATATCGAATATTAATCCAGTTTTAACTTGTTCGTGTAGTATTTGTGTAGCCGTGGATCCGACTCCTAATATATTAGGAATTTGATATGTGTTAAAACTACCCGTAAACTTGTCGGGGGAATAGTCTATTTCAGGTAGGGTTTGCATATTATCTATTTCAAGAGTCCAACTACCGGTTATTCCTGGTGTCCATGTTCCTGTTAATTCTCTATTTGATGTGAATTCTGTATCAATATAGTTTGTCTGTGAACCTTGGATTAAAGTTATTCCGTCTATATTTCCGAAAATAGAATCGCCTGATATTGTGAACTGGAACTCACTGGTTAGGCCTATTGATAACTCAGTTTCACTATTAACCATTACAATATTCGTTAATCTAGGATAATAATCTAATCGTTTTGTTTCTATGGTTGCTCCAGGATATTCAACTGTTAGATCGTAATAGCGTATTTGTGTTTGATTTTCGGGCAACTCTATAACAGGCAATTTAATTTCATCATAATTTGCATTCGAATGTAATATAGATACACTTTCATCATTTAATTTGTATTTGAGAAGCTCGACATTTCCACCCTTATTCGCTACTTCTCTACTATTTGGATTAGTTTTAATATCATATGTTGTACCAAATCTAAAATGATGTCTAGAAGTATTCTCCAAACTTAAATTAATTGGTGTGGTGGCATGGTATGTGTATTCTGTAGGATGAATTACTTGATATTGAACAGGATTGATTGACAGTATTCCTTTAGTAAATAATTTAAATACGTCACCATTAGATAAAGGACCGTTGACTGTTATTCCTGTTGGAGATTTCCAATCATATTCAATATTTTCTAGTGTAATACCGTTTTTAATTAAATCAAAAGTTGTTCCATCATATGGTAAAAATAGATATGTTCCAGTAATTAAATATTGATTGGGTGATTTTGGTTCTATATTATCAATAGTAGGAGCAAACACCGAATAACAAAAAGGATAGTCCTCATCAATTATATTAATTCTAGCATACTGGTCTGGTAGAGTTTTTTTCCAATCATCATTTACTATATCAATAGTGTAACAATTATTACCAGAGAACAACCAAGTTATATCGGGCTTTGCCGAAATCAACTCTGCTGTCTGTTGACCCAGCAAGATATTCATATTATGGGTAGCCCCTGTTATAATATCTTTTGCCACAAAAATGGTCTTAACATCCGGATATCTTGTAATTAACACCGATCCAGTCACGCCCACGTCGTCCTCGAACACCTTGGCAAATCTTTTCCCTGTATGTGGAGTAAATTTCGGGATCATTACATTGTAATGAGCTTTTTGTATGTGTTTAGTTTCTTGTGATGCCAGAGATTTAAAGGTAATTCCTTTCCATCCGGATAATGTTGTAAGGGTATTGGAATTGTCTACTACACTACTTACATTGAATTTTTTTGTAACAGGATTAAAATTTGCATCTTTCCAATTTATATTAAAATCTTCTATTTCATAAAATTTCGATAAATTTTGAAAATTTCCATTTAATTTTAAATATTGATATGTTAATCCTCCGCTAACTGTTTGCTGGATATATTCGTTTGTGTATCCTTGATTGACGTACTTATATCTTACAGTAGAAGTACTATCTTTGATTATACTCTCTAAACAAATCAATTTATCGTCATCAAGCTGAGTCGGAAGAGTCAATCCAACAGGAACAGTATTAACAAAATACATATTATGATCAAATATTAAAGGAGAGTCAGAAGAATCATTTTTAATTGTAACCGTGGTATTATTACCGGGTATTGATGGATTCGATTGTGGAGGAATGGTAAATACTAATCTGCTTTCTGTACTCTGATTCAGATCTATTGTTATTCCTTGCGGTCCAGTATAGTGAAATAATTTATAAATTGCACCTGGTATAAACGTTCCAAGCACAGTAAATGTATTTCCGAATGTGCTTGTTCTAAAAATACTAGAATTGACTTCCTCGGGAATTATATTAAAATGAGTTTCACTTGTCCATCCTGTAATAGATTCCTTACAGTTGTATTGGCTACGAGGAGTAGAATATGTTACACCCTTATAAGTTTCTGTTTCAAAAGTTATGTCGTTTAAAAGATTAAATGTCGAAGAATTATTTGCAGTTTGACCCAATAAATTTATTTGCACAAAATATTCCGTAGGCGTCTTCAAAAAAGAAAAACAGTCTAATTTATTTGTTAATTCAGGAATATAATTTAATGGCCATCTGACGGGGTACTCCTCCACGTCTAAATTAAATGTTGGTGAAGTAATTCCGCTCGGAATCAATACAGTGAAACTAGATTTCTGATAGTTACTTATCTTAAATATTTTATTTTTTGCTGAGTCGTAACCAGATACTCCGCATAAAAAGATATCAGCACTTTGCGGATCAATATTCCAGCTCATAGTATTTCCTACTATTTCTGGATTTACTATCTGGGCTTTTTCTATATAAGATCTTATGGGTACACTAAAGTAGTCGCCGTCAGCAAACGTTTTTACACTTGAATTGACTGGACCTCTGGTTTGCGTGCCCCCGACACTTATAATGAAATTGGTAGTAGATCCCCCAAGATGAGAAAAATTTTCTACAGGATACCAATTTAGTCCAGAACCGGTAATAACGATATTGTCATTATTGTCATAACTTATTTCTAGATTTGTAGAAGTTGTAGTTATTCCTTTTAAATTTAATGTTAATCCTGTTATAAATCTTTTAGTTACACCATCTATTTGAGTTATTCCTACTATAAAATTACTGAGACTAGTTCCGATAAAATCTGATCCAGTACCAGATGAAGTTAACCCCAAAACCGGAACTGCATATGAATAAGGACCCAATGATTTAGATGTATTATCAGTAAAGGGACTAATAATGCTAGTCTCTTGTGGTGAGAGTGTTTGAGTAAAGGAAAAACCAGTAGTTACTGTTAGAATAACAGGATTACCAGTAGCACCAGTTACTCCTTGACCTGGAGGACCCTGAGGACCCTGAAGACCCTGAGGACCTTGATCACCTGTAGGACCTGTGGGACCTGGTATTATATTCTCGGTTATTGATATAAAACTAGACATTAGGGCGGATTTCTATAACCGGTATAAGTCAAAATTATGCCAGTATAGGTAGATCCGTCCAATCCACTGTGAGGAGAATGAAGATATACTGGTTTAACAATAGTTCCGGCGCCACTGGGTGCTGCGTCTTGCATAGCACCTGCGGTTAAGGCAGACATAAACCATACGTCTTGACCGCCCGATCCACCATCACCCACCATAGCAAAACTAATTCCAGTACTGGGCCAAGAAATAGATCCGTTTGTTATAACTGTTGCGGTACCACCAGAAATTCCTTCAATTATTCCAACAAATTCAGCCAATGCGTTGTCGTCTGCCCGACATTTAGTAAATCCAGAGGAAGCAACATTATAAGTTACTAAATTTCCTGCAGAGAATCCAGAACCGTTAATTTGTATTGCAGTTCGTGCAGAAGTTTTTGATACAGAAGAATCTGTTTTAACTTCAGTCCAATTGGCATCACCTGTTCCGCCTTTTAAATAATAAAATTTATCTTGATCTTGAACATAAACCATCATTCCAATTTCTCGTCTTTGGGAAGTTATATTGTTTCTGGCCCCTGTATTACCAACACTTCGAAGACCTCCCAGTCCGTATTTAGGATCTGTTACAGCATAAGTATCTTGTGTACTACCCGTAGCAAGTACGAGCGGAACAAATGTTGTATTAGGTATGGGCATAATTTCCTTTATTGAATTGCATGAATTGCATTAAGAGTAATGCTTCCTACTGTGTCAGATACTAGATAAATTTTCCACTGGGTTGAGACGCCGTGACTATTAGTTAATGTAATTTGACGCGACTCAAGACCGACTTCCTGCGTGCCTACCATAAAGGTTGTATAATTTATTATATTGCCTGGATTAGTTGGTACAACCAAATAGGCGGAATTACCCGGAATATCCGTACTTGAAAAAGTATAATTAAAATTACCTAAAGTATTATTGGTTGAAGTAAATCTATTTGATCCAAGATCTGTTGTTATATTGGATAAATTGATCGATGCTGTTAACAAATCGATTGTACTTCTTCCCCACCATATTTGATGACGCCAGTGTGCCGATGTAGACGCTGTTATTGTGGTGTTATTAGTTGCTGTGCCTTCAATTGAGAATTGTATTGTCTCTGGCGTAGTAGGCCTATATGCCGTCGTATGATTTACTAAAACTGATCCACCTGTAATATTAATTCCTGTAAGAAGATTGGAAGTATTTGCACCTTGAATTTTCTTTATCGTTCCACCAGCACTATTAAAATTAGAAGCGTTCGTGGAACTCCATATAGATGTATAATTTCCTGCACTACTTGTCTGACCAACCACAAATATATTACCGGAGGTGAGTCCAACACTCGTAAAATTCAAAGTTGGAACTTGATACGGAAACAGTATTATATTTAATATTTGTAACGCAGTCTTGCCCGCAAAACTAGTCCCACCAGAAGGTACAGCAATTGATATACTTGTCCCGCTATTAGTAAATGTAGGATCTCCACCACCACCACCACCACTGGAATCAATAGTAATTCCTGCCGGACCCTGAGTAAGTGTAATACCCGTCCCAGCATTTAATTTTACAGAAACAGTTATTCCAGATGAACT